>Ga0080006_1165244_pt1 | contig 10488 bp, 20 predicted proteins | sample RS3BMetagenome_FD_69209 | JGI IMG/M metagenome (GOLD analysis project Ga0080006, IMG submission 69209) | Ferric oxide microbial mat and aquatic microbial communities from Rainbow Spring, Yellowstone National Park, USA - RS3B (SPADES... ... | reverse complement strand
CTAAAAAAGTCTTTGCTTCCGTCACTTCTTCGTTTATAAAGGATCTAAGGCATTCTTCAGAACAAAAATGGCTTTCTTCCTCCAAACAAATAATCTTTTGATGCGGTCTAAATTTTTTATAACACCAATCACAATCATCTACTTCTTCTTTGCAATTCGAGCATGTTTTTTCATCTTCGGATAAAGAGACTAGTGCAAGATAGGTTTCTTTTTTCGAATATTCATCTAAGCAATTTTCAGAGCAAAAATGAAGTTCACCATTATATAGGCAAATGATCTTTTGACCGACAGCAAACCCCTTCCCACATTCGTCGCATAAATCAACTTCTTCGTCGCAATTGCTACACTTTAAAACTGGTATTTTTTCTTTCATTTCATTGCCTCTATGTTTTGTTATCTAATAACTGTCGTTTCTTTTTAACTCATCTATCTCTTTCTTAATTTTCTTTGCATCGCGTATGACTGAATTAATATCGCTTGTATATGTTTTTAAATAATCATGACGTTTCTTTAAAACAAGTTTTGTGTGCTTTATGTCTTTTAAAAAATATTGAATGACAGACAAGCCAGCCCCTATTTCTCTAAATTGTCTATCAAGTTCCATTAGTATTGATACCTCATCTAATTTTTCTTCATCTTGTTCCATTTTATCACGCTATTTTTCTAGTAAAAATAAAGGAATCTCCCATTTAAAATAACCGCCTCTTTTCCATTCTTGAAGAAACCACCACTCTATTGTAGCGATACCGCCGAATTTTGTTTTATTAAATTTTGCTATTGCTTCTTCATTTTCAGACCATCCGCCAGTAATAGCCACAATAACTAAATATTGCTCTCTCTTGAATTTTTTAATTGACCCATAATTACTGTTATATGTATTGAAAAGACGCGAAATTGCATTTATAAGAATTTGCTTATCTTTTTCGTATTCTTTATCTTCTTGCGCATCTTTTTTCTTTTTCGTGTTCATTTACTCATATATGTTGTGAAGTATTTGTTTTAGAAATGTGTTTTGGCATAAAAATATTTAGGAGAGATATAGTTGTGTTATTTTTAATTTTTAATATGAAAAATTAAAGAAACTAGTGATAATATGCTGGATGCAATCATCCTTGCTGGTGGCAAAGGAACAAGATTAAGACCGCTAACATTCAATATGCCAAAATCGCTTGTAAAGATTAATGGCAAGCCGTTAATAGAATATGCGTTAGAAGAACTTGAAAGAAACGATGTTAAAAATATTTATATCTCGCTTGGTTACAAAGCTGAAAAAATAATACACTATCTTGAGAATAGAAAGAAAAACAAAGCTAATATAAAGTTTGTGATAGAAAACAAACCTCTAGGTACTGGAGGAGCGTTAAAATATACAATGAAAAAGATGCAAGGATATGAAGATGTCATTTTAATAAATGGCGATACTATATTTAAAGCAGATTTTGACGAGATGTACAAGTTTCACAAGAAAAATGAAGCACTTATCACTATTGGTAGCTTTAAGGTTGACGATATTAAGGGTTTTGGTGTCATAGAGACGGAAGACACTAGAATTGTAAGATTTATAGAAAAGCCTGATCCAAAAGATGTTAAAAGCAATATAATAAACGCTGGTGTATATATTCTTAACAAAAAGGTTTTGGATAAACTTCCACAAGAGGAAAGTTTTTCTTTGGAAAAAGATTTTTTAGAGAAAATTTATAAAGATGAAATGATACAGCATTTTCCCATAGAAAGATTTATAACTGTAAATGATATGGAGCAATATAAAAAAGCAAACGAAGAAGTGAGAAAACTTGTAGGTGGCGAGATTTGAACCTAATTTTTTAAAAGGCTCTATCGTTGTATTATTTATGAAAATTGGCAATTTTGAGGCGGATAGTATATACTACGGCGATGCTTTGAAACTAATGAAAGAAATTCCTGAAAATTCAATCGATTTAATTGTTACTGATCCGCCGTTTGCCATTGATTTTAAAGCTCAAAGAAATAACTATCATAGAACTCCGTCCAGAGTTTTAGAAGGTTATAAAGAAATTCCAAAAGACAAATATTATGAATTTACGCTTTCTTGGATGAAAGAGGCATATAGAATACTAAAAAACACAGGTTCTATGTATGTGTTTTCTGGATGGACTAACCTTAGAGATATTTTGAATGCGTTAGAAGGGGCAAAGTTTGTGACGATAAACCATCTTATTTGGAAATATCAATTTGGTGTATTCACTAAAAGAAAATTTGTTACAAGCCATTATCATATCCTTTTTGTAGCGAAAGATGAAAAAAGATATAAATTCAACAAAATCGAACATTATCCAGAAGATGTGCTGATAGTAAATAGAGAGTATTGGACTGGCAAAATTAAAACGCCTACAAAACTTCCAGTAGAGTTAGTGAAAAAGCTTATTTTGTTTAGTAGCGATAAAGGAGATCTCGTGTTTGATCCGTTTTTAGGTTCTGGCACCGTTGCCGTATGCGCTAAAATGCTAGGGAGACACTACCTTGGTTTTGAAATTGTGAAAAAATATTATGATTTTGCACTAAATAGAGTTTCAAAAATTTGATTGCAAATATCTTATTATATCTGGCATAATTATTTTTATAATAAGATATAGGAGCAATTATTCCCAGAAACATTATTCTGGCAAGAATAATGTTTTAGTATCATTATCAAATTATCATTATCAGTAAATGTTAATGATATTTTGATAATAAAAATGTATAATCGACTATACAAAAATAGGCTTTTTTGTATAATGGACTATACAAAATACAAGGAATGAAGAGAGTTGTGGATTTTAATAAATAAATTGCTTACATTTTATGGATTTAAATAAACAATATGTCGTACCTTGTTATTGTTGAAGATTTCGCTTCAATTTATATTATTTATAATACTTTGACAGAGCGACACATATCTTTTTGGGCTTGTTATCGGAATAATATAGCTCACATTATTATATATGTTATGCACTTGCGTTGGGTTTGTGACAGTTTCATTCCATACCATTTGATATTTTTGAATCGTATAATTGAAAGCATAGATGTATATTTTGACATTTGATATGCATTCTGTGTTGTTTGCCTGTTTGATTCCATTAAATACATAAACCGCATATTGACTTTGACTCGATGTATAGTTAGACGTATTCACTATTATAGGAAACAAATTTGAAGAAATGTACATAGGTCTAGATGGCATAATGATCTCATAATAGGAATATAAAGATAGTACAAGTATGCCTGATGCTATAAAAAATGTGGCAATAAAAACATATTCGTTCATAATGCCATCCTATCTTATTTTATATAAAAAGATTTATATACTTTTCGGTTTATAATTTAAGAACCATAAATTTATATGCAAATCAGTGGTAGAATGAACGATACCGATATTATAAAAGATGTTCTTAAAATGATTAAAGAGGATGGAACAAAACAATTAGTAGAGGCAATAAAACCAGCATTAGAGGAAGCACGTGCAGATGAAAGAGAAAAGATAAGAAACATTTTAAACGATGGATTGCTTCATAGCAATGAGGAAGCATAAACAGACTTATAGATTATTTAAAGGAAAAATGAAACAAGTTTCGATTTTTTTTCGAAACATATAAATAGGTTTCGCATCAAAAACCGAAACATAGGTTTCGCAAAAAAGCGAAACCTTAAATATATCTCAATTTATTAATCGAAACATTTAAAAACTATTTTAATTAAAGCATATATAAAAATGCTGGCGATTCTGTGAATATTGAGACTGGCGATTTAGTAGAAAAAAGTTGGAATAAATTATTTGAACTAAAAGATAAAATCAACTTTGTGCTTATCGGCGGATGGGCAGTCTATTTGTATACAAAGCGAAACAAAGCAACAAAAGATATAGATATGATAGTAGATTACAATACATTAGCTTATCTTCAAACAAACTACCAAGTAAATAGAAATGATAGATTAAGAAAATACGATGTTAAATTAGAGGAAGGCTTTGATATTGATGTTTATGTTCCAATATATTCAAAACTGGTAATTCCAGTAGAAGATATATTAAATCTAACAACAACAAAGGAAGGTTTTGTTATGCCAAGACCAGAAGTATTGCTTATTCTAAAACTTAATGCTTTTATTGACAGACAAAAAAGTCCAAAAGGAAAAAAGGACATGACAGATATTGCAGGTTTGGTCTTCTTTGCTGATTGCGATTTTAAGTTTTTCAAAGAACTGACTATAAAATACGGATTGCCTGATTACCCAAGAGTGTTGTTATCAATAATAGAGAATTTTGATCGTTCATATATAAGTAATCTTGGACTAAACCAAAACGAATTTGCAAAACTCCGAAAGAAGTATACTGATGAGATTAGAAAGATATTATAATTTTGTTCAGTTAAATAAATGAAGTGAACAAAACTCACAATTTTTGTTCACTTCGCAATCGCTAATACTTTGATGATTATTGTGTTTTTTCAATCCGATTTTATCTAATTTTTAAACGCTTTATATTTTATAATAAATGAGGTATAATATGAAATTACCAAATATAAAAGCAATGACATACCTAGTATTAATTGTTGCATTTATTTCAAATTTAGTGTTTGCATCAGTCCCGTCATTTCAGAGCGCAGTTAGCCAAGAACTTTGTGGTATAGTTAATTTTGTGAAAGCAATAGTAGGCATCCTTGCTGTTGTACTGTTTATGCTTGGTGGAGTGTTTTATGCAATAGGTCACTTTTTGCCTGCAACAGGCAATCTAAGATCAAACGTGCAAGGCTGGGCAATGGGTATGCTAATGGCGGCGATTATTGCGTTGATAATGTTCTTGATTGCACAGCCAGTTGTAACTATGATAGCGAATCTTGGAGTTTCTGCAGGTGCCAGCCCTATACCAATAAGTTGCTGATATTTAGTGTTTATAGTTTTCTCCGTTTCTCAAATTTATAAATCGCATCGCTCGTTAAAAATCTTTAAAAGCATAAAGTTCTTTAATTGAATTATTGTCAAAAACCAAATCTGTGTTTATTTTTCCAGTCTTAAAAGATTAATATATCATTTTTTAGTAATTGCATCATCTTATCATCGATTGATATTATTAGGTTTTATTTATATAAATCTTTCGGCGATCTATGTAAGAAAACACAAAAATTAGAAATAATTATTTTATGCAACCAAACTAGATTCATCCAGTGCTTTTACGAAATTCTCACGAGAATACTTTAAATCTTTTTGTATGTCGCCTTCCTTTTTTGCGATCTCAAAAAATTCTTTTACTATCTTCTCATTTTCCTCTGTTATTCTGTCAAGAAGTGCATTTATATATCGCATTCTTTTCTTTTTATTCATTATATCCCATGCTAAACCACTTAATTCATCCGCAAATTCATGGTATTTTTTTTCAAGCAATTTCTCTTCATCAATTTCTATCATTTTCTTACCACATTAATTCTCTTTTTAAGTATTTAAAAATCTTTCTGGTTCGTTAATCGTTCGTATAAAACATTAAGATTGTTTTACTTATTTATAAATTTATAAATTACATTCTTAATAAAATTTTCAAATTGTTTTAAATATAAATCTTTTACTATCAATTCCTACGCTTTCAATCGCATTAGATAAATGCTTCTTTATTATATTTATCGCTTGACACTCTGATAAACGATTTCTATAAACAAATCCTGTAATTGTTAATCTTGCATATGCAATATCCTTTGGCTTTAATTCGTTAGAAATTACTGCTATTTTGTTGAGGTTGGAAAGATCGTTTGGGCGAATAATACTAATAGTGCTAACTTCTTCATCGCTCGGAATTAACTCGTCACGATATGATTCTAACTCATCCTTCTTTCTTGAAAGCATACTTGCTGTTCTCTAATCTTTCGGTAATGTGGGCAAATATAGACCCATTTTATCAGAAATAAATAAATGTTATTTAAAAAAGATTAGAAATATGGAGCATATTAATTAAACAAGTATATCAGTCCCACATACCTCTAATCTTAAACTTATTCTCATCATTTTCCTTGTCAGTAATCTCGAAATATTCTAAGTAATCAAAAAGATATTCTGCTTCCGTAAAAAACTTATGTTTATCGTTATAAAAACCGCCTTTTTCTAGGTATAAATCTGCAAAAATCTTTCCTTGTCTGTCTTCTTCTTTCCAAACTTCAAGCCTAGAATTTTTAAATATTCCGCTATCTCTAACGTTGTTGTAATATAATTTTGTATATGAGTCATCTTTTTCTTTCTTTTCAAAAACGAATCCGAAATTCTTCAACTTTTCTTCATATCTATTTTTCCATTCTTCTATTTCCATAATACCACTTCATTTAAAAATCAACATTGGCGTTTTCCTCTAATATTTTGAAAGTTACATCCGTTGTAATATGCATAAATTTTTTATCCTTCTTTCTCTTGTCGGATGGAATAAACGCTAAATCTACCAGTATTTTTTGTTCATCTTTATCATAAAAAACCAATAAATCAGCGTTATATCTTTTATATAGTAAGCAACTCGCTCTTTCATAAGGAAAGCCGTCTGTAATTCTTTTAAAATAAAATCCAAATGATTTCAGTTTCTCATCATATTTTTCTATCCATTCTTTTAATTCTTTTTCCATATTATCACTAATATAAATTTCACCAATTATAATGTGTATATTTTTTATCTTTTTCTGTAAAACCGTGTTTTAAAGCATAAAGCAATTTTCTAAATGAAAGATTTCTATAAGCCCTAGCTTTTATCTGAATATCTGCACTTATTTTATTACTTTCTTTATTTTCTCTTATAACTAAAACTGCATATAGAAATGGACTATCTTTTTTTAAGTTTTTATATTCTATATAGAAGTTCCCTTTTTCATCTTGCTTAACCTTCCCATCTGTATAAAAGCCTAGTTCATCTAATTTTGGTCCATATTTTGTCTGAAATCTTTCTATATCCATAAAATCACCATCATTCTTCTATAAACGGAGCAATCCAAAATGTAACGCTCTCTCCTTCATCGTTTTGTGCTGTTATTTTCATCGGCTTATCCGTGCCTAAACTGATTGTTATATAATCTGCTCCAATTGTTTTTGCGACTTTTAAAATTTTTTGCAATTTGCTAAGATCGTATGTTGCTTGGACTTTAAGATCCGCATTCGGCTCTGCTGATCTATTTGTTCCCTTCTCAAAATCTTCTTTGTTTTTTGCTATTCCTCCTGTTAGTTCTTCGTATGTATATTTTTCTAGGAGGGTTTTTGGTATTACAAACATGACTGTTGCATCTGGAGTAAGATATAAATATTTCCCAGCGTTGTTTTCCATACAATTCACAATATATATTAAAAAGAATATACTTAAAGAGTTTTCGGCAAATCTATTTTACTATAATATTTTTAGAATTTTTCCTGTCATTATTATATCTTCTTATATTTTCTCTTGCTATTTTACAATATTTTTTAGAAATATCAATTCCTATGAAATTACGCCCAGTTTCCAAACAAGCTATTGCTGTTGTTCCAGAACCAATAGCATTATCTAAAACCACATCACCTTCATTTGTATATGTTTTTATTAAATACTTGAAAAGTTCTACAGGTTTCTGAGTTGGATGACCACCTTTAATTCTTGGATTAGGGAAGTAAAGAACAGATGTTGGATACCTATATCCAGTGTTTATTTTAAAAGTGTCTTTTTGTTTGTTATAGCTCTCACCTTTAAAAGTGATTTTTCTCATTATTGAATAAGGCTTACCTTGTGTAAACTGCGGGTTATATGTAGGCTGTTTTTTATAAAAAACAAGTATCATTTCATGCAGTCTTAAAGGTTGATGATTAGCATTTAATTGACCAGAAGCAACGCTTTTTACCCACACATAATCATATCTAAACAAATCTGGCTCAGACATAACCAATTGAGAAGCGAACTTTTGAGTCGCTGTTAAAACTATCGCTCCATTATCTTTTATAATTCTTTTATATTCAGCCCATAATTTATCAAGCGATATTATGCTATCCCATTTGTTGCGGGTTACTCCATAAGGCAAATCGGCTAAGATCATATCTATAGACTTGTCAGGAAACTTTGGCATAATATCCAAGCAATCTCCTTCTATTACTTTGTTTAGAAAAGATTTTAATGCAACATCTTCGTAGTTCATAAATATACTTTTTTAGTTAAGATTTAAAAACTTAATCTTTTTGATAATTTGCTATTTATCATAATTTTTCTTTAATGGACTAATGAGTAGTATTAGTGGTATTTATAGAATTGTTTGTTATTATTGTTGAACTTATTGGTTTAGTTACATTGGTTATTTTGCTTGTAATGTTACTTACTGCGTGCCCAGCTCCTATTATATACTTGAAGAAGTCTAATATGCTTGAAGTAAATGAGGCTATTCCGCTCAAACTTAATTGCCCAGTAGTAAAGAAACTATAGCCAATTGAAGCTAATATATAAAGTATTATAAACACAAAAATTATTTTAATTATATCTTTTATAAAGACAAATCCAAGCCATAAAGCAAATATTATTATTAAAATAGCAACTATAAGAGAATATGGTTGCGGAACAGTATAACTAGCAGAAAGAACGTTCAATACTATTTGCAAAAGCATTGGGAACATTTAATCACTTTTTTATTTCACATCTTTTTTCATCTTTTCAGAATACTCTTTTAAGAATTTTTCGAAAATTACTGAGATAATTTCATTTTCATCTTTTTCTGAAAGTTCTTTTTCGCACGTTTCGTTGCAGTCACTTAAAGATACATCAGTCCCGTCTTTAAATTCATCGTTTATAACAACTGTTCCTTCCCACTTTCCGTATTTAAATCCTATTTGGAACAACGCTTGCAACGGCTCTATTTTTATCTTGTTTCCGTCCATCATTTAAGCCACCTCAATATAATCATATTTCGGTCTGTAAAATATAACGATAATTCTTTCCTTATGTGGCTCACTCTCATTATCAAATTTTTTATCTGGCAATCTAAATATGTATCCTATTTTCTTCTTTTCGGAGTTATAAGCAGATTCTATCTTTAAATTCTTTTTACTTTCTGATTGGCTTAGATCATTAAAAATTTTATCAAATAAAGTTTGTACATCACTTCCTTGCTTTCTTTCAACATTATAAGTTCTCCATCCTTTTTCTGCTTTATCATACCATTGCCATATAAGTTCTGCTTCTACTGTGTTTATATGTTTTCCAAGTTCGCCAACTATACTTACTATATTTTTGGTTGTTTTGTCCATAAACACACTAATTATATTTAGAGATTATATGTTTAAAAACCTTTCGGGCAATTTTAAATATATTTTTTAATTATTTAAATATGCATAAAATTTTAGTCGCGTCTTTAATTACCATAGTAGTTATCGCTGTAATCTATTTTATTTTGACTTCTAGCAACAAAACACCTGGCTCTTTGAAAATTGAGAATATTCAACCTAATACAACTAGTGTTTTTCATAACAAGACAAATAGTAGTCTGGTAATAAACAAGACAAAATCTAATTTGAGCATATCTACAAATTATTCAAATAGAAGCATGACTAGAAAACCTACTTGTTTGCCCTCAAACGCATCCGTAATTTATATACCTAATGGAAATTTCTCAACAGGAACATATGAAGACTGGAATACGACAGGAACAGGTTTTGGAAACGCGCCGTTTAATTTAAGTTTAGCAAATAAACAAGGCGATTATTATGGCGTAAACTGGAATAACTACGGAAACACAAATTTTGTGGCTAGCACATTCCGTGGAGGATTGGCAGAATCTTCTGGGAATCTAACATCGGCTCCGTTTTTAGTTAACGATTCATTTCTTAACTTCAAAATTATTTCGCCATATGATAGCGAGCTGTATATAGAGTTGCTTGAAAATCAAACGCCTGTTGTTATTGCTCATTTCGATACGTATAACGCTTCTGGCAATGTTAATGGGCAATCTACTTTTGAAAACGCAAGTTTGCCTATCTCTGAATTTATGTGCCACAAATTGAGGATAAGAATTGTTTCTGGATATGTCGGAACAAGCACTACGCAATATATAATGGCTACAGGCTTCTATTTGAGCAATAAAGAAAGAACAACGCCAGGAATACTTTATCAGTTAAATCTATCTTCATCGTAATCTTATTTAAATGTTTTATTTTATAATAAATTAGTGAGTTTATGTGCGAAGATGAAGAAGAAATTGATGATATGTCTAAGATTTACTCATACAAGGTTGTTTTAAGAAATAGAAGAATACATAATATGGAGATCTTAATATACTACACAAAAGAAGATATTTCTAAAAATAATATAGATTTGGTAGCTGGAAGTGATTACTTTTGGAGGAAATTTTTAAGAGAACATAACATAGATACTAAAAATTGGTATGTTGAAAGAATAGAAGAAATCTGACAAAAATATTTAACAATCGACTATTTTTATTAGCGAGGGGTGGATTTGAACCACCGTTCTCTAGGTTTCGCATGCGCTTAGATCATGAGCCCGGCAGG
>Ga0080006_1086140_pt1 | contig 10490 bp, 12 predicted proteins | sample RS3BMetagenome_FD_69209 | JGI IMG/M metagenome (GOLD analysis project Ga0080006, IMG submission 69209) | Ferric oxide microbial mat and aquatic microbial communities from Rainbow Spring, Yellowstone National Park, USA - RS3B (SPADES... ... | reverse complement strand
TCTAAAACCAGCTCTGGTCACACCCTCACGCTACCATGGTCCCCGCTCGATCCGATCCGATCCGTTAGGATCACAGGGTCACCACCAGTATAGGCACCTCCCCCTCAGCCTGCGCGGAAATCTGAGCGCGTTCGCCGTGGTCCTTGTGAGTGAAACACCCAACCAACCAGACAGATGGGTTGCCTCGTTACAGCGTCCACAGCAACCCACACCTACAGCGTTTGGCCCCCTACACTTCACCACACACCCGTCAACAGCGATGACTGGATATTCGCGTGGCTTTGGGTTGAAGCTCAGCTTCTCCTCCGAGAACCTTCCTCACCCACTCCCCAACACACGACTTCGAGACTGACTCGCTCTGAGAGTAGACCAAAGAAGCTTGAGGTCTTCCTCGTTGAGGCTTAACCCAAAGGCGTTTAGGAGCATAGCCATCACCTTGAGTTCGCGAGAACCCCTCCTTGCCCCCCCACGAAAACATTTAAACCCCTAAAGAATACAAAGACATCCGTTGTGGGCTCCACGGTTGGTCGCAAAACTCAATTCCGCGGCGCCCACCACGTTTAAGCCTTATCCGGACACCATCAGGATTCCACCCCAAGGCTTAAAGGCGAGCTTGTAGGCTCAGACGACTACGAGAAAACCAAGGCTTTGGTCAACCTGATGAAGAAAGTGGGAGGGAAAGGTCTACTACCGCGTACCGAGTAATCAAGCCTCCCTGAGGAGCTCATGGAATTCGTGGTTGCAAGGGGCGGAGAGCCGCTCTACCAAAGCAACTTTGTGGGCGGAGGTTGGGACAGGCTGGTCTTTGCGGTTGAGACAAGCGGTATAGAATGGCTCGTAATTTACGTCTCAACTAGGCTTTACATGTGGGCGTCCCCGCCAAAAATCTTGCTTTAGCTTCTTACACCGAGCCGGTGCACAAAGACTTACTGAAAAGTTAGGTGCACCTGTCTTAAGATAGCTTTCGGAAGCCGTTTAGCCTTAGCATCTTCTCAATCACCCTTCTTTCTTCTTTCTTTACGAAGTCCCCGTCGAGCTTTGAGTATAGAAGCTTGTAGAAATCCCTTCCGTGGCCTTCGCTTCCTAGTTTATAGTGCGCAAGCTCGTGGTACACGAGGTACCTTAGGAGCTCGGTGTCTGCAGCAAGCTCCCTGTTGATTCTTATCGTCCTACTTTTGAATGATATTGAGGCGGCCTTTATCTTCATACTTTTAATCCTTACCCTGAAGTCCTCTTTGAGCTCAAATGCCCCTTTCGCTTCTTTAAGCACTTCTTTGTACGTCATTTCCTCTCCTTCCTAATCTCGCCCACCACATAGTCAACGATTTCCTCCGAGAATTTCACAAGCTCCCTAGGTGGGTTGGAAGTCCTCATGAGCTCCTTTAGCAGCGCCGTGTTCAGCTTCTTCCATTCCTTGTCCCCGATTATCCTTGATTTCTCAACCTCCTCAAGCGCCCTGCTAAAATCTCTAAGATTAAGGGTACCATTTCCGAATCTTAACTTGAACTTATACTTCACCGTTTCAATAATCCTTTCACTGAACGATTTGTTTTCCATGTCCTCCCTGTAGTTTTCGGCTGTTTCAGCAAGCTTCTTCATCTGCTCGCGTAGATAAGACAGGTCCAAGTTTCTCCCGACCCACTCCTCCCTCAGCCGCTCGAGCCTCTCGTATATAACCTTGTAGATCGGGTTTGAAATGTTTTTTAGAAGAAAGGACCTAAGAATGCTATACGCGTCCGCCACCCCTTCCTCTGTAAGCTCACTATCCAAAACATTTACGGCTTGTTTTAAGTCCACCACTTCTCTTGGTTCGATCCAGTACTCCGCTATCTTCTCAAAGTCGCTGACCAGCGTCTTGCTGTGAATGAGATCGACTAGCTGCCTCCAGAACTCCATTGGGATACGTTGCCCAGAAATCCGCCTTAAAAGCAACGTATATATGTAGTTTATGATCATTATGTCGTCCTCGTAGTGGACCCTGTCCCTGTGGGCGCCCAGCGCCTTAAACTCTTCTATCACCTCATGCATCTTTTTCATGATGTCCACCACGTCCCAGTATAGCGCCATCCTCCTGATTCTTGAAACAATCAGCTCTTGAACGAGTTTTTCAAAAAGCGCCCGGTCGTTCCTATACACCGCTTTAAGCTTATCCACGTCGAAGGAAAAGTCTTCGTCGAGGTATCTGAGGTTCTTTAGCTCTTCCTTCAGGTCCTGAAGGTTCTGCTTGAAGCTCTCCGCCTTCTGGTCCACATCACAGAAAACGTTCCTCAGAAGTTCCGCTCTCAGCGTTTTGTCTGCGAGAAGCTCGTAGCTTTCGATGCTCTTCTTCAAGCTTGTAAGGAGCCCCACCGAGTCCACTATAAGACCGTACTTCTTCTCACCTGAGAGATCCTCATAGGGCCTGTTCACCCTAGCTATCGCCTGAAGAAGCCTGTGGTCGTACAGCGGCTTGTCAAGGTACATCACTCTGAGCCTTGGCGCGTCAAACCCAGTGATGAGCATATCCGTGACAATCAAGATCCTTGGGTGTTCATCTTTTTTGAACTTGTCCTGTATAGCTTTGTTTATTTCGTCGTAGTCACCCGTGTACCTCTTTCTGAGGTCCTCCTTGTACTTCAAGATGTCCCCCACGTCGTTCTGCTCGTACGTCATCACGACCTCGGTCCACCTTTCCGTGTCCTCGCCAGCGAAAGCCTTGGAGAGCTCGGCATCGAGGTGTCTCTTCATTTTCACACATGCTTCCCTGTTCACCATAACGACCATGGCTTTGTACCTGAAGTTCTCTGTGTCCTCCTTAATCCTCTGCGCAATGTAGCCGGCTAGCTTCTTTATCCTGTTTTCGTTTGAAAGAAACACTCTTATGCTGTCCAGGTGTTTCACAACCTCACTCTTCGTGATTGTGGCCACCCCTCCTTCAAGAGCACCTTCATACTCTTCCTCCGTGATTTTACCCCAGTCTTCTATGAACCTTCGTATGTCTTCGTCTTTAAGCAGTATGCGGATGCCCTCTTCCTTTTCCGCTCCCTTGTTCTCCTCTATAACGCTGTAAACTATGGGCACCGTGAACCCATCATTCACCGAATCCTGAATAAAGTAGACGTGCATGTAGGGTTCATCTGAATACCCGAACTCCATGAATGTGTTTTTCTCTTCGTACTTGAACACGGGCGTCCCCGTGAACGCGAGCCTTACGGCTTGGGGAAAAATGTTCTTTGTAACCGAAGCGAGTGTGCCGTACTGGCTCCTGTGGGCTTCGTCTATCAGGAACACCACTTCTCTCTTGTTTATAGCGCTTTCCTTACTCAGGAACTCTTCAAAGTCCCGCTTTCTGAACTTCTGGATCAGAACAACGTATATCTTCCTAGATATCACGTTCGGGTTGTGGACGCTTCTCTTTATTTCCTCAAGCTCGTTTTTTAGCTCATCGATGCTTTCAATCTTCTTTAGGTTGCTTTCAAACACTGTGGCGTCAAGCTTACTTATGAAGTCCTCTACGAGTTGCTTCTGGAGGTCTTCCCTGTCGACAACGAGGAACACCACGGGGTTCCTGTGAAAGTAAGTTTCAAAGAACTTGTTGGCCGTAAATATCATCGTGTAGGTTTTACCGCTTCCCTGCCAGTGCCAGACCAACCCCCTGTTTCTCTCGGCTGCATAGTCGAGGTACTCCGAGATCCTATGAAGAGCCTTCTCCGACGCGTAGAACTGGTTATACCTCACAATCACCTTTGACCTCCCGTCTTTGAAGTAAAAGGTGTACCATCTCAACACGTTGAGCAGGGTCTCCGGCTTCAGAAGCTCAAATATGTCGTCCGCCTTGCTTCCGTCTTGCCTTTCAACCTTCCAGCTGAACGGCATATCTTTTACCTTCTCGTGACTCCTGTTGGGCTTTGTCGGAAGATACACCTGCCTGTCGCCGTACGCAACCCCGAGCTGAACGTACCTGAAGAGCTCAGGCGACTCCTCCTCATACCTCCTAATCTGTCGAACGGCTTCCTCAAAGGAATCCGACTTAGTCTTTGACTTCGCTTCAATAACCACGATAGGTATACCGTTTATAAACAGCGTAAAATCGGGTTTCGTATTCTCAGGAGACCCCTCAAACTTGACCTGTGGGGCAAAAAGGAAGACGTTTTCCTTCAAGTTTTCGTAATATATGAGTCTGAAAACCCTCTTGCTCGATATCCTGTGTACGTAGTACTCTACCCCGTACTTTAAGTACCTCAGTATTGCCCTTTCATCGTCGCTCTTCAGCCTTTCCTTCACATAGGTCAGTATCTCGTTTTTCTCTTTCTCGTTTAAGTCCCTAAAGTGTGGTTCATTGATTCTTTTAAAGATGTTTTCGAACACGTCGGTCAGGATAAAACCAGGAATCAGCTGGTTCTCCTTAATCGACTGGAGCTTTTCCCAACCTATCTTTTGCAGTCCTTCCTCTATTTCTCTGTATACGTCTTTCTCGGGCGTCGAGGGAATTGGTATCCTTTCATCGAAGTCGGTCACTTTGGCCCCACCCTTATCCTACCAGAAAGAAGGTCGCTCATGAAGCCGCTCTTTATTCTCTCAAGCTTGACCCTTTCTTTTCTAAGAACATCAAGTCTTTCGTCTATAGCTAAGAGTATAGAAGCGATCTGCTGCTGTTCTGAAAGAGGAGGAATTATAACGTCTAAATCCTTTGCCCAAGAATCTACTTTTAAATGCCAAACATTTGTTCCAGTATGGTATACCTTTGCGATTGATTGAACGAAGGATAAATAGAAGAAGATAAATTGTGCATCCAGAATTTTTGTCTTAAAATTTAACTTGGACAAATCCATTGAGTATACAGCTTTATCCTTCTTATACCATTCAGGGAAGTGAACAATTGCAGGAGACCCTATCAATGAACCATCCTTAGACTGCTCAGTGTTTGCTATTACTATATCGCCTTCTCTTACGAAGTGCATCTCCTTTATTCTATCGCTCTTTATCCAGGTCCATCCGTCTTCCTTTAATCCCCCTCCTTCCTTGATGCTGTTCAAGGTGAGGAACAAGTACCCGTCGGCTGTTTCGGTGTTTGATTTCTCCTCACCACTGTAGCTTAAACCTCTTTGCGGATCTGCGATTTCATCAAGTTTTTTTACTTCCCATTCCTTCGGTATCCTACCTATCTCTGTATCCTTGAACTCCTTGCGTCCTATACCCTTCGTCAGTAGCTCCCGCATCATTCCTCTCTTCAAGCGCTCTGTCTTAGCTATGATATCATCAGTTTTCTGAATAGCTTTATCAACGGTTGAAAGAATTTCGGCGATCCTTTGCTGTTCTATAAGTGATGGGAGAGGAACCAGGAAATTGCTTATCGTTGATAAATTTAAGGATGGCATCGTAGTTTCAGTTAGATAATTACTAGTCTTAATTGTGCATAAATAATAAAATAAGAATAAATTATCAATATTCTCATATAGAGGTTCTATTACTGCTAAGTGATTTACAACACAGGAATCTTCCTTTAGCATGGCTCTCTTTTCTAGCTTAATGGATTCTCCACTTTTTGGAAATACTATACAACCTTTTTTAAACAACTTTAATTTTAATTCTGAAAGTGCATAATCGTTTACAAAATCATAATTTACTGGAAATTTTTCTTCTTGTAGTTCTTTTAGGTGCTGAACGCGAATGAAGGGATATTTCCCATTCTTAAAATACTTTTCTTCTTGTGGAGCTGTGTTACCTGAGGATATTTTAGCTATGCTTCCAAGATTAACAACTTCCCACTCTTTTGGTATTCTTCCAATCTCTGTATCCTTGAATTCTGTTTCTCTATAAAATTCAACTTTTTCAGCCATTTAGTTTACTCACTTCCTCCAAATAACTCTCGAGCTTCTCCATAATGCTCTGCCTCTCTTCTTCTAAAGATTTAAGTTCCTCAAATTCTTTAAAAATATCAATTTTTTCGCTTTCATTGTCTTTTTGGACGTAAAGGCTAACGTTCAGATTATAACTGTTCTTTTCTATTTCATCAAGGCTTACAACCCTAGCATAATTCTTGAAATCTTTAAAATCTTTATACATCTCAACTATCTTTGTTATGTTCTCTTCTGAAAGCTGGTTGAGCTTCCTTATTTCAGGGTGCTTTATGTAAAGTTCGCTTGCGTTTATGAATATTACCTTCCCTTTCCTTTCTGCTGGCTTTTCTCTGCTGAATACTAGTATTATGCCTGCTGCCTGAGTGTTGTAGAACAGTTTCTCAGGAAGCAGGATAACAGCTTCAAGCAGGTCAGACTTAACTATACCCCTTCTTATGTTCTCTTCTTTTCCTCCTCTGAACAGAGCTCCTTGGTCAAGTATTACGCCAACCTTCTTTTTTGCATAGTAAAGCATCAGCTGGACCCATGCCCAATCAGCAGTAGTTTTTGGTGTGTAACCAGCTTCAACTATGCTGTTGTATATTTGCTTTATATTATCTTTGCTCAAATTGTCTTCATCATATCCGTCCTGGTTCCATGGCGGATTTGCTATCACGTAGTCAGCATGGTCAAACTTGGGGTTAAGAAGGCTGTCGCCGTTAAATATATTATAGGACATTATTCCCCTCAATTTCATGTTCATCTTAGCTATGGCGGCCATTATCTCGTTTCTTTCTTGACCAAAGAGTTCGAGGTTTGGTTCAACGCCTTTATTCTTAACATACTCATAGGATTCTATAAGCATACCCCCAGAGCCGCAGGCAGGGTCTAGGACCTTGCTGCCGTCAGAGATGTCCAATAGCCTTACAACAAGCTTGATGACTTCTCTCGGAGTGTAAACTTCACCTTCTTTTGCCCTCGTTGGTGCAAAATAAGAAAGTATCCACTGGTAACCGTCTCCTAAGGTGTCGTAGTCAGCTCCTGAAAAGTCATACTGATCAAAGATCTGAACCAACCCTGTTAAAATGTGCCTGTTCTCATCGGACATCAAACCGTAAAGCCCTGTTACCTGAGCTATCTGTCTTAGGTCACTTAGTTCCTCGTTCATCCTTGAAATCTCTGCTATGGCGTTTGCTAGCTCCTTTATTGTGTCGCTGCTTTTGGTAACTTCGTGCCAGGTGTAGAGCTTCTTCTCCTTTTCGTCGTAGAGCTTTAGGTATTCGCTGTTGACGATCATGTAGGATTGTTCCTCATCGTAGCCCTCTGCCCTGTATTGATTGACCTTAAAATGATAGATATCGCTCACAGATTTGTAAAAGAGGAAGAGAAGTATCACCTTATAATCCACTGAGGTCCTTATCAGGTCAGCAGCCTTTTTTAATATGCCGATTAGCTCGTTTCTGTTTACCTTCGCCTTGGCTTTTTCGGTCGTCCCTAGGAAAATAAAATTATATACGTTGCGTCTGCTATCGTATTTATCCTCTCTGACGTTGATCAAACCGGCATCTCTTAAAACAGAAAAGAGCTTTCCTATGTTTTCCAGCCCTAATCCGTGTTTACTTAGTATTTCTTCAGCTTCCTCTCTTGTAAACTCTCTTTCTCCTATTTCGTTTATAAGTTTAAGATACCTGTTGCGTGCCCAATCATCCAGCTTTCCGACGGCCGCCCAGTCGATATTTATCACACTCATCGAGTAATTTATGCAAACATACCCTTATAAATATTATGGTACAAATTACCATGTTAAGCTTATAAGGTATGGATCACCTGGGCTCACAATCACCTTCGACGGCGCGCAATCTCTTCATGATCTTCAATCAGCTGCAGTATACAGGATCATGTCAGCTATCTTGGCCAGCGGCATAGTCTTTGTCCCCCTTTATCAATAACTTTTCAAAGTCAGTTAATCCCTTCTCCCTTTCATCAGACTCAAGTGCATAGAAAGCTGTTCCGTGGTCAGATAAAATCTCCTCAAGCTTGCCGTACTTTTCTATTGCCTTCTTCAACACATCAACTGAGTACTGAGATGTCGGAGTTGTATAAATTCCATATCCAACTATAGATCTAGAAAAATCATCTTCATACTTTATTAACCATAAACCCTTCCACTAGGATCCTTTATTTCGTGCCAATCAACGTGCCATAATGAATTTGAGCATTCTCTCATACATTATCCATTTCTTTCTATGCTACTTTTTAGGCTCGTTCATTGCAAAACCAACCTCCATGAGGAATTGATCGATTTTTTCATTTCTGATGTGTAATCCTCTCGCTCTGAGAATTTTGCCATATAGCTTGCGTTAATTCTGTATTTTCTGTGTAGCTCAACGATTTGATTATTTATTGCTTTCAAGAACAGGCCTTTTATGTTTCTCAACTTTCTACTTTTGTACTCTCTATAAAGCTGTTGCACTCTGCTAATTGATATACCCTGCACATCTGCTATCTCTTTATTGGTAAACTTGCCATTAACCTTTGCTTTTATTATCCACTCTATCTGTTCATTGCTAAGTCTTCTCATCTTGTATTTCTTAACAATACTTATCCAAAAACTGCTCAAATAACTTTTATTTTTTAAATATCTAAGGGTATGTGAGAATTTTGGCATAAGATAGTTTCAGTTCTATGACCTTCTTCCTGTCTAAAAAAGAGCCTTTCTTCGTTTTAAGGGATGGCTCCCGAACTTAATCCTCTGTTTATAACCTCTTCCCTTCCAGCTTTTGTTCTGTAGTTTATCATATTCCTTTCAAACTCTGCTAATGCGCCTAAAATCTGCAATACAAGCCTGCCATTGGGCGTTGTTGTATCTATTCCGGAATCGTTTACGCTAACGAAGCCTATGTAATTCTGCTCAAGGAACTCGAGCGTTTTGAGAAGATCGGACAGCGAGTGGGCGAACCTGTCGGTCTTTGATACTATTATGAGCTTCGGTTTCCTGTCAAGGGATTTGAGCATTCTTTCGAATTCAAACCTTTGCGTGCTCTTGCCTTATTCTCAAAGAATTCTATATCGTAGCCCTTTGATTGAGCGTATCTAAGGATTTCCTCCTTCTGCCTCTCATTCGAGCCCTGTTTTACTTCATCAAGAGTGCTTGCACGTATGTAGTCAAAAGCGAGCACTATTTAAGTCATAGAATTTAATGATACATATATTATTAAAATCCAGTGTTTAGTGACGATACTAAAGATACAAGTTTAGTGACATATATTGCTTCCCAATACACTATTTATCGCTTGAATGATGGCATTAAGTAGACTCAAGTAGCCTTCCATATTTTGTGAAAATAATGACATATGTTCTATAAGCTCTTCGAACTGATCGAGAAATTTTTCAATTATCTTTTCACATTTTCTTGATCTCAAATACTTTAAAGACCCAGAGTACGCTGCAAAAACAGCTTTTAAGGCATTTATAATTTCGTCTGGAGACATACTATCTCTCTTTTAGCTACTCAATAAGGCTATTAAGGCTGCACCTATAATCCCTAATATAGCCAGGCCTATTAGTACATCGCCAATATCTGAATACCCACAAGCATCTAAAGTAGCACCAACTATTATTTCAAGTATATCTCTTTCAGGGCTGGCTATTCCTTGAATTACAGATAATATGCTCTGTTTCTCTTGGCCTTTTGCATAGGTTTTCAAATAATCGCATACCTCTCTTTGGAATTCTTCTTTATCGGAAAGAAGATCTGCCTTAATTCCAGATCTCCCTGCTTTTCTTACGTATGTTCTGTAGTCTCCATTTCCCTTTTGTTGCCATTCAAGGAACTTTTTGTAGTAAAACTGATCAGCAGTCATCATACCACCTTTTAATTATTAGGTCCAAGCTCTATAAAGCGGTCTTTGAGAGTTTGGCATCATTGTTTTAGAAATAATTTTCCCTGAACGTTTTATGTCGAGCTCATGTTGTAGATAGTTTAAGACCTTTGTGCCAGGTGTCAAGTCCATAAAACCATAAAATGCAAAGACTTTTCCCCTAGGTATTTCGAATGTAGATGGTAAAAAAGCATTTGTCCCAGCGCTTACTGTGAAATCTATGAAGTTATAGTTAAGATTGAAATCGCTATATATTAATGGTCTAATATATCTATTTGGAAATCCTTGCTCTCTAAGTGCATTAATTATAACGTTAATAGAGTAGTTTCTAGCTTTTATAGTCTCATCTAAATTTTCACTATCCCATTCTTTGTATTCTTTTGTGTTTTTATTTTGATCGTAATTCATTTTACTATATTAGTATAAAATAGAAAAATTTAAACTTTACTGAATATTTTTTAACAAAAAATTATTAAATTATTACGTTATTAATTTACAATGTGAACCAATATCGAAAATAATAAATTAGTCAAAAACAGATAGTTAATCAATTCTATCAACAAGCTATGTACTTGACAAAAAATTTTTGTTAACTTTGTTCTCTTATTGCACTTTTAATTTCAATCTTTTGATCTTCTGAAAGGACAAGTAACCTTTGCGTAATTTTTTGGATGGTGTCCGGATAAGACTTCATCCGTGTCACCTCCACTCAGTGTACCAGTGCATGAATAGTTCTAGGAAGTCGAGAAGAGGTGTGAAGGGTGTTTTCTTCGGGTTTATGTTGTTGTAG
>Ga0080006_1129136_pt1 | contig 10493 bp, 4 predicted proteins | sample RS3BMetagenome_FD_69209 | JGI IMG/M metagenome (GOLD analysis project Ga0080006, IMG submission 69209) | Ferric oxide microbial mat and aquatic microbial communities from Rainbow Spring, Yellowstone National Park, USA - RS3B (SPADES... ... | reverse complement strand
GGCCCGCGAGGCCATGTGCCCGGAGGGACAGAAACCTGTTCACTGGCTCTTGCTCACCACGCTGACGGTCTCCACGGTGGAAGACGCCGCCCGTTGTCTGCGTTGGTACACCTATCGCTGGCGGATCGAGCGCTTTCACTTTGTCCTGAAGAGTGGTTGCAAGGTCCAGGAACTGCAACTTACCGAGGCCGCCCGCATCCAACGTGCCCTGGCCGCCTTCTCGGTCGTCGCCTGGCGTCTGCTGGCCCTGACCTACGCCGCGCGGGAACATCCGGACGAACCCTGCACCCGCTTCCTCAGCGCCGACGAATGGCGGGCCTTGGCCTGCTTCGTACAGAAGACGCCTGAGCCTCCGAGCACCCCGCCCGACCTGCGCACGGCGGTCCGCTGGATCGCCAAGCTTGGTGGCTTCCTCGGTCGGAAACGTGACGGAGAGCCTGGTGTCAAGGTTCTCTGGCGAGGCCTACGACGATTGCCGGACATCACGGACATGTGGCGCATCATGCGACGGCGAGACTGATGCGACCCTTGGCATCGGTCTCTTCCCCAGGCCCCTTGTGCTATCCGATTGCCGCCCTACCCCCGCTCTGATTTCACCCAGGGCCTGGCTGTGAATTTCTCGATTCATGGCAAGGGCCACAACACACCACCAATCACCCAAAAGTCACCCTGCGTGCACGGCTCGCCGTCAAACTATGAGCGAATGTTCCGGGCAGCCTGTGCAGAGTCTATATTGCAGCCTCAAAATCCCGTCCCAAATGTGGGTAACGGTAAGGTTCGTGTGGAGACTGATCGGCCGGTTTGGAAGAAGCCCGTACCGGTCAAGCCACCACCCCGTGAACCGTCTGCACACGGGCGCCAGATCCGGCAGCAGGTCGAGGCCATCGTCCAGGAGGCGCGCACGGCGCCGGTGCCGCAGGGGGTCGACCCCGCCCTGGTGTTGCGCGTACGGACGGAAGGCGCCGTCCAGGAGGCGAGTTGGCGCGGAGCGGGTTTCACCGTGGTCGGCGAGGAGGCCAATCGGACCTATCTTTTGTTCGCAGACGACACGGCGTTGGAGCAATTCTTAGACCATGTCGACGCCTACGAGTATGACCGGCGAAGGCCGGGTGGTGTGCAACCCCCCAATGCATGGCTCGCCTGGATCGCTCCGGACGGAGTCGGTCGGTTCGGCGCCGAGGACCGCCAGGGACCGCTGCTTCGTGATCTCCTGCTTGCGGGGGGCCCCCAGCCCGACGCCCTGTACTGGTTGGATGTGGACCTTTGGGATCACGGGGACAGGCCCCGGAACGGTCTGGCTTTGCAACAGGTGGAGCGGTACATCGCTGATGTCCTTCGGGGCCGGGTCACGGACACGCTCCTGCGTCCCGGACTGGCGTTGTTGCGAGCACAGGTCAGGGGTGACGGGATACCGGCGCTCCTGGGTGTGGAACCGATCTATCAGGTGGACCTGCCGCCACGGTTGGCGCACAGCGCCGACGAGGTGCGCCTCGCGGGGATCGACGACGTTTCGGAGATCGGCGAACCTGCCGCTGAAGCGCCGCGCCTCTGCGTCATCGACAGCGGTGTGGCCCGGGGCCACCCCCTGCTGGAGCAGGTGGTCGAGGAAACGACGGCGTGCCCCGTCTCCCTCGGGGACGGGTTGGATGTCCATGGTCATGGGACGGAGGTCGCCGGGGTCGCCGTGTATGGCGACGTCGAGGGGGCTCGGCGATCCGGCCGGTTCCTTCCGAGGGTGAAATTGGACTCCGCCCGAGTCACAAACGCGGAGGGGCGCTACGACGACGAGCGCCTCATCGCCTCGCAAATGGACGAGGCGATCCGAACATTCGCCGCGAAGGGCTGCCGTTTGTTTGTACTGGCACAGGGGGACGACCGGCTCGTCTATCGGGGCGGGCGCATGTCTTCTTGGGCAGCCATGTTGGACAATCTGGCCCGCGAGCACGACGTGCTCATTTTGGTTTCGGCCGGCAACCATGATCCGGACCTCACGCGACAGGCCTATCCCATGTGTTTTGAGGATGCGGCCGCGCGCATCATCGAACCCGCCCCCGCCGTCAACGTCATCACGGTCGGCGCCATCAGCGCGGGCGGTCTACCGCGTCTGGCCCAACGCTACCCAGGCGATGTTCCACCCCAGCCGGTGGCGGGTCCGGGCCAGCCCGCGCCGTTCACCCGCCGAGGGCCCGGGCTTCGGGGGGCAGTCAAGCCGGAGTTGGTGCACTACGGCGGGAATTACAGCCACGATCCCCGGCAGGGGCGCTACGGGCCGGATGCGGGTCTGGGTGTGGTGACGCTACATTGGAACTATTTGGAGCGCCCTTTCACCATCAGCCATGGGACAAGCCTTTCGGTGGCCAGGGCGGCCCACGCTGCCGCCGCGGTGGCCGAGCGGTTTCCTCAAGCATCCGCGAACCTTTGGAAAGCCCTCCTCGTGGACGGGGCGAAACGTCCAGGGGGGACCGAAGATCTCGCCCTGCCCGAAGACGTTGCGATAGAGGATCTCGTCGGGTACGGGCTGCCGGACGAGGAACGCAGCCTGTGGTCCAGCGATGCCCGTGTCACGATGTTCGCTCAGGACGAACTGGCGATGGACCGTTTTCACATGTACGGCGTGCCCATTCCCAGGGAATTTCGGGATACGGGTGGGGATCGGCGCGTTTCGGTGACCCTGGCCTTCGATCCCCCGGTGGCGCGGCGGTACCAGTCGCGGTACACGGGCAACCGCATGTCCTTTGACCTCATCCGGGGCATGGACCCGGACGCGGTCATCGCTGCCTACGCCAAGCCTTCGGAGGACGTGGACGCGGAGGATCTTCCCGACGTACCCGATAGTAAACGGTGTCTGTTCTTTCCGAGACCCCAGCGGCGCGGGGCGGGGACCGTGCAGCGGGGCGTCTGGCAAATCAAACGAAATACAGCCCTGCACTACGACGAGCCCTTTTGGTTGCTCGTGAGGTGCCTGCGGAACTGGCAACCGTTTCCGGAGCTGCAACGGTATGCCCTCGTGGTGACTCTGGAGCACCTGAACCCGGACGTCCGGCTGTACGCGGCTCTGGAGGCACGCGTTCAGGCGATGGTGCGAGCGCGGGTGTGATCGGGAGATCTCTCCAGCAGGTGGACCGCATCCGGTACTTGCGGTGGTGCAACGGGATCCCATCCTCGTCTCTGAAGAATGACAGGAGGCCACGTGGTGCGCCGGTTGATCGAAGAGGCATTTCCGCTCAAGAAGGTCTCGGAGGATAGCAAGCACGAGAAGAGCGTGCGGCATGGGCACATCTCGACGCTGCACATTTGGCCCGCGCGCCGGCCGCTGGCGGCGAGTCGTGCGGCGATCGCTGCCGCGCTCCTCTCCGCGGGGGAGACCGAAGCGGACCGCGATGAATTGCTTGACCTCCTGCGGTCGGTGACGAGGTGGGGCAGTGAGAACGGCCCCAACATCGAGAAACTGCGGCGGCTCATCCGGGAGGCGTACGGCGGCCGCGCCCCCCGCCTCCTGGACATGTTCGCGGGCGGCGGGGCCATCCCGTTCGAGGGGTTGCGCCTCGGCTGTGAGGTCACCGCCGTCGACTACAACCCGGTCGCCTGGTTCATCCTGAAGTGCGCCCTCGACTACCCGTCGCGGTTGGCCGGCCAGGATTGGCCTTTGCCGATCGAGGACGGCACCCTGGTGCAGACGAAGCGCGGCGACCTGGAGGCGCACGTGCGGTATTGGGGCGGGATAGTATTGGCGAAAGCGCGTGAAGCGCTTCGCCAGTACTATCCCGCCGTGAAAGGCCTCACGCCTGTGGCGTATCTCTGGGCGAGGACGATCCCCTGCCAGGACCCCCACTGCGGCATCCCGGTGCCCCTACTCCGCACCTTTTGGCTGTGTAGGAAGGGGGAGAAGCGGAGGGCACTGAAGGTCACGCCGAGCGAAGCCGGGGTCACCTTCAGAGTCTTTTCTCCTGCGACGGATGACGAGGTGGCGGCCAGGGGTATCGTCTTCGGCACCGGGGTCACGTGTCCGAAATGCGGGTCCTTCATGCGCTGGGATTACGTGGAGGCGATCGGTAAGGCTAGCCAAATGGGCGCGGTGCCGACGGCCGTCGTGTTGGATGGCCCGAACGGAAAGGAATATGAGACGCTCGCTGAGCCGGGTGCCGACGCAGCGGCGGACGCTCTGCGCATGCTTGAATCGGGTTCTCTACCGGACGAGCCCCTGCCCCCGGAAGGCACCCTTGGCTTTCGCGTCCAGCGCTACGGCTTCAAGCAGTGGCAGCAACTCTTCACCCCCCGCCAACTCCTCGCGCAGGCGACCTTCGTCCGTCTGGTGCGCGAAGCGCACCAGACAATGCTCCGCTCCGGCTATCCGGACGTCTGGGCCGAGGCAGTCACGGCGTACCTCGCTGCGGCGGTGGACCGGATTGCCGATCACAATTCTAGCATCTGCACCTGGACGATTGCTCGCGAAACAAGTGGGCACACCTTTGCCCGCTATGCCCTTCCCATGACGTGGGACTTTATGGAGATTAACCCTGTTGGCGACTCAACCGGGTGTTTCGATGGTGCTGTTGATTGGGTTGGGAAGTTTGCTGCCCATGCCACCAGCGCCGCAGATCCTTTGTGTTCCCATGCTTCCGTCTTTCTTGACTCGGCTGAATCCCTATCCTCTGTCGAGGACGCATCGGCCGATCTCGTCGTTACCGACCCTCCTTATTACGACGCTATCCCATATGCTGACATCTCCGACTTCTTCTATGTTTGGCTTCGTCGCAGCGTCGGATGGTTGTTTCCGGATCAGTTCTCCGCGCCAACCACTCCCAAAGCTGGCGAACTCGTTCAGAAGCAGACCGATGGTGTTTCTAAACAGAAGGCACGCCAACTTTACGAGTCGGGTATGACGCGTGCCTTCCAGGCTGCTCATCGGGCGTTGCGACCTGCCGGCATCATGGTGATGGTGTTTGCCCACAAGGATCCATTGGCGTGGGAAACTCTTGTGGCTGCTACGATGGACGCTGGATTCACGGTTTCCGCCTCCTGGCCGATCAACACTGAATGGGATGCCCGAACTCGTGCCCACGGCTCCGCCGCCCTCGCCTCCTCCGTCTGGCTCGTCTGCCGCAAGCGCCCCGCCGACGCCGGTGTCGGCCGCTATGCCGCAGTCCGCGACGCCATGCGGGCCCGCATCACCGAGCGCCTCAACTACTTCTGGGACCAGGGCATCTCCGGCCCGGACTTCGTCTGGGCGGCGATCGGCCCGGCCCTCGAAAGCTACAGCTCCTATGCCCAGGTCAAGCGCCTCGACGGCACTCGCTACACCGTCAGCGAGTTTCTCCGTGAAGTCCGGCGCATGGTGACGGACTTCGCCCTCGGCCGCATCCTTCACGGCACCCACACCGAGGCCCTCGACGAGTGGACGGCGTACTACCTGATGCACCGGTACAACTTCGGCACGGTGCCCGCCCCCGTGGGGGAGTGCATCCTGCTGTCCGGGGGTTATGGCCTGGACCTGAACGACCTCAAGGGTCCGCGTGGGTTTCTCGCCAAGGGAAACGCGCCCAAGGCACACAGCGATGAGGATGGGGAGGCCGAGCCGGCGACCTCTGGCGGCAGCGGATCCGAACTGCGGCTGCTGGCGCCCGACGAACGGCGCCATCCGGATCTCGGCCAGCCGCACCCCAAGGGGGGGCTCCCCTACATCGACATGCTCCATCGGCTCCTGCGCCATTGGGCCGCCAACGACGTCCCCGGTCTGCGCGAGTACGTCGCCGGCCAGGGACTCGGGGACAACGCCCTCTTTTGGGCCGTGGCGCAGGCCGTGCTGGAGATGGCGGAACCGAAGAGCCGAGAGCGCAGCCAGTTGGAGGGCGTTGTCGCCGCGGGTCGTGGCCATGGCGAGGTGGCGGCTGCGGCGGATCGCCCGCGAGTGCAACAGGTCCCCGGGACGTAGGGCTGGGCCGTGCACTTGGGGAGGGGGTTGGCCAGATGCGAACCAGGAATGCCTGGCTTGTCTTGCCAAACCTCCGTCTGGAGTCTATGTTCGGGACGGTCGTTGATGGTTTGTCGATCGTTCTGGGACGATGCTGACGAAACCGCGATATGGATCCGACGGTAGCCCCGGGTGATCAGAAACGGTAACCACTCAGCACCCCCAAGACGGGGCTGCTGAGTGGTTACCGTGACGCGCCGGCGTGGCAGGGCCGCACCGGCACACTGGAGGTGCGTGCCGTGGCGGTGCCCGCCTGGCCCGCGGTCAACACCCTGCGCAGGGATGTGCGCGAGGGGCAACTCAAGGCCCACGAATTCGCCGCCGATCTTCACGGCGTACGAACGGGCGAGACGGTCGAGGTGTACCGCGACCCTGTCCAGTTCTTCGCCCGCACCTATCCGACCACCAGTTTGAAGACCCTGGTGGCGGGCGTGTTGGAGCGGTTGGCGGGCCAGGGTGGGGAGCCCCTCCTCTGCCTGCAGGTCACCTACGGCGGCGGCAAGACCCACACGCTCATCACGCTGCTCCATCTGGCGGAGCACGGTGCCGATCTGGCCTCCCAGGAGGTCGTCCGGGAGTTCGCGACCGCCGCCCGGCTCAATTCGGTGCCGCGCGCGCGGGTGGCGCTCCTGCCCTTCGACAAGTTCGACGCTCACCTGGGTCTGCAGGTCTTCGGGCCGGACGGCGCGTGCCGGCAGGTGCACACCCCCTGGGGGGCGCTGGCCTACCAACTGGGTGGCGAGGCGGGCCTTGCCCGCGTGGCCGAGCACGAAGCCGGATACACCGCGCCGGCGGAGCCGGTACTGGCCGACCTATTGAAGATGCCTGGGCAGGACGGGCTGGGTACGCTGGTCCTCCTCGATGAGGCGGTGATGTACTGCCGGTCCGCCGCGAGTGTCGATCCGGCGCGCCTCGGCATCCTCCAGGATTTCTTCCAGGTGCTCACGCAGGCGGTGACGCGCGTGCCCCGGGCCGCCATGGTGGCGACGCTCATCTCTTCGGACCTGGTGCGGACCGACCCGAGCGGGTCCGAGGTGCTGCGGGCCCTGGAGGGCGTGTTCCACCGGGTGACGGCGAACGGGGCCCCGGTCGACCGCGGGGATGTGGCGGAGATACTGCGCCGCCGGCTGTTCGAGTCTGTGGCTGGGGAACCGGTGCGCCGCCAGGTCGCGACGGCGATGCTCAAGGCGATGCAGCAGTTTCGCACGGACCTCCGTCCGTCGCAGTTGGATGACGCGGCCTACCATCGCCTGCTCAGCAGTTACCCCTTCCACCCGGACCTGATCGAGGTGCTGTACCAGAAGTGGACGCAGTTGCCCAAGTTCCAACGCACGCGGGGAGCCCTGCGCCTACTCGCCTCCGCCCTGAGGGATGCAGAGGCCATCGACAAGGGTGTCTTTGTGGGACCGCGAGCACTGCTCGCGGCCAGGAATGGCGTCCTCTCCTCTGCGTTGGTGGATCTTGTGCAGCAGACGGACGAGGGGGACGCCTGGACCGCCAAGCTCGAGGGCGAGCTGCAGAAGGCGTGGGAGGCGCAGAAGGCGACGCCGACGCTCACCGAGCGCGAGGTCGAGCAGGCGGTCGTCGCCACGTTCCTGCACAGCCAGCCGGCGGGGCAGTCTGCTGACCAGGCCGACCTCACACCGCTCCTCTGCCACCCCGTGGTGGACGCGGCCGCCATCACCGAGGGCCTCGCCGCGTGGCGGCGCTCCTCATGGTTCCTCGCGGATCGTCCCGGGGTCTGGCAACTCACCACCAACCCCAATCTGACCCACATGCACGAGCGGGCGATGGCGAGCCTGGACGAGCGTGGCGAAGTCGAACCCGCACTGCGCAAGGCGGTGCAGGATGCCGCGGATCTCCGAACCGCCGATCCGGGCGTTGTCGTGCATCCGCTGCCATCGAACCCCGGGGATGTGAAGGACAACACCCCCGAACTCCGCTTCGCCATTCTTGGGCCCGATGAGGCGGTGCCCACGGGCGGTGCGGTGCCGGCGCGCGTCACCGAGTACATCCGTACCACCGGGGCGGGGAGCCCGCGGCAGTATCCGAATGCGGTGATCTGCCTCGTCCCGGACCAGAGCAAGGTGGAAGCCGCACGGGTGGCCGTACGCCGGTGGCTCGGCTGGGAGCGCTTGCGGGACAAGCCGTACCAGTCCCAAATGACGGAAGCGCAACGCCGGATCCTGCCGACCCAGCTGACGGAGGCGCGACAGGCCGTGCCGGGGGCGGTGCGCGCGGCGTACGCGCTGTATGCCGCTCTGGATGAGGGTGGGAACGTCCAGGTGCGCGGGATCCCTCCGGCCGGGTTCTCTGGCGCCGGCGGGGCGGGTGGCGGGGGATCCGGCACGTCGGCGCCGGACACCGCGTTGTTCTCCCGCATCCGTCAGGACCTGCAGGGACGCGAGCGCATTGTGGTCTCCGGCATCGACCCGGAACTGCTGTTGCCGGGGTCGGAGTTGTCGCTGTGGGCTGAGGGGGACCTCAGCAAACGGGTGACGGACCTGGTCGGTGCGTTCATGCGGTTTGCGCGCCTGCCGCGGCTCCTGCGTCCGGATCTCTTACGGGAGTCAGTGGCCCGGGGGGTGCAGGACGGGACCTTCTGCGTGCGTCTCGTGCGGCCCAACGAGACGCAGCGGGTATGGTGGCGCACCCTTGTCGGTCCCGATGTGTGGGAGCGAGCGGAGGCCGAAGTGGTCCCCATCTCCGCTGTTGCGCTGGGGGAGAAGGATCTCGCGCCGGAGAGGCTGGCGCCCGATGCCCTGCCGGGGCTGTGGGCGGCGGGCCGCGACGGGGCGGGAAGTGGGGGCGGGGCTGGGCCCAGGGGCCCGACGCAGGGGAAGGTCGCTCGATCGCTGCCGCTCGTGACCCTGGCAGGGTATTTCGACGGTCGTCACGCGCCCCGGGTGGACGACCCGACGACGCTGGTGGGCTGGGTTCGTGCAGCCGTAGGCGCGGGTGTGGTTGCCCTCTCTGCCGGCGAGCGCACGTATGTCGTCGAGGATGTACCCGACGCGGCGATGGGGGAGGGGGCACTGGGCCACGGGATGTCGGCGCAGCCCGACGGCTGGACGTGGCGGCAGGACGCCGTGCTGTTGCCGATGCCGGCCCCGGTGCTGGTGGAGCAGGTGCTGCCGGACTACCTCCGGCAGGCCTGGCACGACGGTCGGGCGACCCTCGCCGGTATCGCCGGAGCGCTGGCAGGGGCTCGGGGGGAGCCGGCCCCGTGGTCGCTGCTGGTACGCGCTGTGGAGCAGGCGGTTCGGCGCGAAACGGTGGTGCTGGACGCGGGGACGCCGGCCGGGCCCTGGCGAGAGGACCAGGCGGCGGCCGTCCGGCTGTCTCTGCCGGAGATCACCCACATCGAAGCGGAAGCCCTGGTGGGGTCCGAGGTGGCCGCCCTCTGGGCGGGGACAGGGGCCACCCCGAGCATCGGGGACATTGGCGCCGCGATCGCGCGGTCGCGCGGCCGGCGCGTTGCGCCGCAGGCGCTGCGGGATGCCTGCGCCGAAGCGGTGCGGCGGCGGCTCGTGCAGTTGACGGACGGCGGTGCGGTGCCGGCGGCTGTCACGCAGGCCCTCGCGGTGCGGCTCCGGCGGGCGCCCAAGATGCTGCTGGCGTCCGGGAACCTTCAGCCACGGGAACTGCAGGTCCTGGGACGGCAGGCTGCCGAGATCATCAAGTTGGCGCCCGCGGCGCAGGTGGAGTTCACGGCGTCGGTGACGATCAAGGGGGATCTGCCGCCGGAGGTCCGCCAGCAGTTACAGGATCTGTTGGACGGGATCAAGGCGGGGTGGGTGCAGGGGTAGGGGATGGCAGCTGTTCCGCGCAAAAGGACGCCTGATCACGCGAGACGTCCATAATGAACGAGCAGGGCCGGAAACGGCCCTGCTCGTGACGACTGGCTAGCGGCGGAGCACTATGTGCACGACGCCCGCGACTGCGGCTGCAGCAATTGCCGGGCTATGAGCCATGACGGCGACAAAGGACAGCGCGACGATGGCATACCTTCTGTCCATCGAAAAGCCCTCCGTCGGTACGATGTGGGCAAGCGTTCTGTAAGTAATTGCACGTTTTCTGGCGCTTGTTTTAGTGTGATTTGCTGTTAATCCGACTACTTAATCATCAAGGCTAAGAATTGGCAAGTAAATATCTAATAGTAATAGTTCTCGATTATGCTAAGTCTTGTCTATGCTCTACCAACATCTTACTTACAGCGGTCTATATGCGGTGAAACGTAGGGTCACAAACTTCCGAAGTGCATCCACCCCTCTGCCGCGACCACTTGGGGTAACCTTCTATAGGATATCTGTCACGGCAATCCGTGTCTAGTGCCTTGCCCCCTGACTTTTCCACCGTAATGAGCTAGGACACGTGCTCTGCGTACACATTCGGTGATGCGGGGGGGTGTGAGAGAAGGAGAAGCGTAAAGAGGGGTCTGGCCACACGTTTCGGCCTGGTGTAGGCTAGGTGCATGAGTGCTGTCGTGGCCGTGGTGGGGAGCGAAAGCGGGCCGAGGATC
>Ga0080006_1160030_pt1 | contig 10499 bp, 10 predicted proteins | sample RS3BMetagenome_FD_69209 | JGI IMG/M metagenome (GOLD analysis project Ga0080006, IMG submission 69209) | Ferric oxide microbial mat and aquatic microbial communities from Rainbow Spring, Yellowstone National Park, USA - RS3B (SPADES... ... | reverse complement strand
CTCGAAGGCTCCGGCGGCTTCGTTACCTCCACCACCGCTCCGATAGCTACCGGCTGGAGCGACTGAGTTAGCCGGGTGGGACTTGCACCCACTGAAGAACCAGACCTTTTCACGGCGCACTACGAACTTGATTTGAGGAGGCGTGAAGCCCAAATTCGCGAAGAGAGCGACAAATTGGATTATCAGTACCATCTGCACGAAGCCAGAGTATCTATCCTATCTGATCGTCTCGATGCAATTCGAGAGCGTGAGGAAAAAGTCGCCGAGCGAGAGAGAGCCGTCGAGGTGCGAGAGCAGCAGATCGCTGTCGAGTTGGACCGGATGCATGCTATCAAGGTAAGCTTGGCGAAGCTACTCGATACCAAGGATGTCTAGGGTGAGAAGAAGCGGCAGAGGATGCTACAAATCGGAGAGGCAGTAAAATTCAGTCAGGCGACGGCAACGGCACCCACTCTTCGCGGTTCCTTGGAGAGAAAACATCGCTTTTTCCGTCCTTGCCGATAGCAAACTTTGACAATCTTCGCTAGGGAGAGTAACGTGGGAAGGAGTATAAATATAGTCCGTGGAGGCCAGGTTGCATGAACGTTTCACTCACGCCAGAGCTCGAGCAACTGATTCACGCGAAGGTTGAGACTGGGCTCTATCTCTCGGCAAGCGAAGTTGTTCGGGAGGCTCTCAGACTTCTTGAGGAGCGAGACAAGCTCCAGGCGATGAAATTCGAGGAGGTCAGGAGAGCGGTTCAAGTCGGCATCGAGCAGGCCGACAGAGGTGAAGTCGCACCTCTTGATGTTCCAGGCACACTCGCGAAAGTTCGAGGTCGCCGAAGAAACGGGAACGGGGGAGCCTGATGGCCAGAGTCATTCGCTCCGAGCAGGCTCAGCAGGATCTGGAACACATTTTCGATTACCTCGACGGCCAGAGCGTCCAGGCTGCGGACCAATTCTCGATCAAGTTCGAGATGACCAGCGAGCTTCACGCGGCGCATCCTCAAATCGGGGCGAGTGCCGAAGAGTATGCCCCGAACCTCCGGCAGTTCACCGTCTGGAATTACGCCATCTTCTACCGGCCCATCAATGACGGCATCGAACTCATCCGCATCATCCACGGTGCCCGAGACCTTCCGATGCTCTTCCAGTAGACCCGGCGAGACTGGAGACGCCCGTACCGACCCGATACGGAACATAATATTCCGGAATATCGCAAGGGAATGACATGAGAACATTGCTGAAAAAACGGCGTAAATTGTGAGTCAAGGATGGAATCGCCTGAAGCCCTCCTGCAAGACAATCCCTCATCCCCGCCACCAGGGCGAAGGTTTCGAACCGGCCAGTGCCCTTGATCTGGGATCAAGGGCACTGGCCGAGGTGGAACTCAGAGGCCAAGTCCGGTCAGGACCTGGGTGATGTTCCGTTCCAGGACGGTGATGGCGTTGAAGTTGTTGCCGGTGTTATCCAGCAGGCTGGTCAGGCTGCTGAGCAGGTTTCCCAGCAGGTTGTTCGGCCCCGGCACCGCGTAGACGTCCAGGCAGATGGCGCTGGTGTCCACGTTCAGGCCGAGCAGGTCGAGGCTGATCGGGGCGAGGTGCAGGTCGAGGATCTGGGTCGAACCGGTCGGGAGCGCGGTCGAGCCGGTCGAGCCAGCGGACGCGGCGAGAACATTGCCGATCACGCCGTTGAGGATTTGCGTCAGGCCGCTCTCCAGCGTGCTCAGATTGGTGGTACTGAGGCCGTTGAGGACCCCGCCCAGCGAGCTGCCGCCGTTGAGCAAGCCGGCGACGTCGCAGACGAGGTTGCCCAGCAGGTTGCCGGGGGCCTCGGTGCCGGTGATGCTGACATTGATCGGACCCCCGGCGCAGTTGTCGAGGTTGACGTCCAGGCCGAGCAGGTTGAGATTCACCGGCCCGAGCGTCAGGTTCAGGACATCGCAGGTCGTCGACGAGGTGGCCGGGCTGCCGGTCAGGGTCAGCGGGATGTTGCTGAGCGACTCGGTCACGGTGTGGCCAAGGACGTTGAGCGTGGCCGTCGCCGACGCCACGAGCTGGCCGGCCTGCGCGGTGATGCCGTTGATGGTGAAGTTGGTGAGCTGCACCACGCTGTTGATCGTCGGTTTCACCGGCGGCTGGGCCTGCGCCGAGACGTGCGCCGCCACGGCGGGGACCGCCGCGTTCAGGACCAGTCGACCCTCCAGGTCCTCGACATTCAGAACGGCGCGATGGAACTTGTGCTTGCGAACAGGCGCTGAGATGAGATTGAAGCTCATGGGTGCTCTCCCTCGCTACGTAGGTTCCCTGGCCCGCGCGTGCGGACCCCGTTGACGGACCATCCGACCCGCCCGTTCCCTCGCGGTCTCCCGCGAGGCCAGGTGATGACTTCCCGATGATAGTGGAGAACGGGCGGTAGGCCACACGCGACCCCGGAGCCCTGGCCCCGGCCGACCGCCGCGTGCGGTGGTTGTCAGATCGAGCAACTTTTGTGCCTGCAATTGGAGATCCTTGAATGGGATGATGACTTCCCTTCTCCCCTCGGAACCTGGGAGAATTCTTCCCGTCGCGGAATTCTGGGCGATCGGGCGAAACCGGCCCGACATCCGGCCACGCAACCGCTCGCCCCGATCCGCGAAGACGGTTGCCGAGCATATGGCCGACCCGACGGATCTGATCCCTGGGAGCAGGTCCAGACCGAATCCCTCGCGCGGTGCCGTCGACGATGAACCAACCCAGCATTGGGATGACCCTGAGCGGTTGCCGTCGAGTCCTGGAGGGTATCCCCGAGTTTTCTGGGGAAGATGGGTGAACTCTGGGTGGCCGGGGACGAACTCGACCCCGGTTCGTGGCCATTGGGTGAGGCGGCGCTCCAGGGTCGAGTCCGTCCCCGGCCACCCAGAAGACGGCTGATCGGGAAGAACACCAAGAATTTATGGTCATGCCCGTCCTGGAAGAGGCACCGTCCGCGAGAGCGAAACCGGTGAAGCGGCGTTTTTCCTTTTCAAAAACACGGTTTGAACATCGAAAATTTTAAGGAATGTAAATCCTGTACGGTGGACGCGGCGATCTCGGACCGTCCGGGGGTCGCGCGGGACCGCCTTCCCGGTTTTTCATCCGAGTTTTCGCCATGCCCTGCTCCCATGCTCAGGTCCTCGCCAACCGCGCCAACGCCTTGAAGTCCACCGGTCCGAAAACGCCCGAAGGCAAGGCGAAATCCCGCGCCAATGGCCTGAAACATGGTCTGACCGGCGACGGCATCGTCATCCCCACCGAGGACGCCGCCGAACTCGACCTCCGCTTTGCCGCGCTCGAAGCCGAGATGAAGCCCTCCGGCACGATGGCCCGGCAACTGGTCGGGCGACTGGCCCTCCTGACGATCCGGCTCGAACGATCGGCCCAGCATGAGGCGAAAACCATAGCCAACCGGATGAGAAAAGCTCGGGCCGAGTTCGACGATGCCCGGCTCGCCGAGATGGAAAACTATTACTCGTGGATCGCGTCCGAACCGTCGACGAACGCCCGAAGGCTCCGGATGACTCCCGAGGGGCTCAAACGCCTGATCGACGTCATGACCGACCTCCGAGGCGAGCTCGACCACCCCGACGGCCACCGATGGGACTGGGCCCGTTGCGAGCAGTTCCACCACCTCATCGGTCTGAGGCGGGTCGATGTCCCGGTCAGCCGGGCTCGGGCACTCTCCGATGCCATGGAAGGCAACTTCCGGAACCTGAGCCAGACCGACGGCGGCGACCTCGCCCTGAAGGATCGGCAAGAATGGGCGCGAGTCGCCTTGCTGGCGCTGGTCGACGCCGAGCTGGGCAAGCTCCGCGACCTTCTCGACCGGTTCGATCACGAAGGATTGGAACTCGACCGCGAGGAAGCCGCCGATCGGGCGATCTTCGACCCCTCGCCCGCCGCCGCGCTGGCTCGAAAGTACGAGGCGGTGTCCGAGCGGGGCCTCTACCGGGCACTCCGCGAGTTTCGCGAGATCCAGGGCGATCTTCCGCAAGTCGATGAAGAAACGACACTTGCGAACGATCCAGCCGAGGAAATGGGTTCGTCTTTTCCCGAGGCATCCCAAGAAATCAACGCAGTATCTGATTTTGATGAAAGGCTCGAAACCGAAAATCATCCGGTCATCGAGCCGATTCAAAAAGGCTCTCCAGACCCCCGAGACGACCTGAAGTCCCACAAGCCCCGGCCTCGGCCGAGACGTTGACGGCCTTGTGTTCGCTCTGATCGCCCGAGAAGCCCTCGATTTCCGAGGGTCACAGATCGCGGTGCGCCCGGGCCTTGATCAAAAGCTTTTTATGACTTGATGACGGATTCAGGATCTCGAAATCAAAGCGATCGCTGAAACGCCGCGACGACCTCGGCGTGGACCTGCCCGTTGGTCGCGAGGACCTCATCCGAGTAGAGGTCGTAGGGCGACCCCGCCATCGAGGACACCCGGCCTCCCGCTTCGCGGACCAGGACGACTCCGGCCGCCACGTCCCAGGGGTTGGTTTTCGTGGCGTAAAAGACCTCGAAGGCCCCCGAGGCGACATAGGCCAGGTTCAAGGCGGCGGAGCCGGTCCTCCGGAACGAGTGGGTGCCGACCGACATCCGCCGGAGATATTCGAGGCTCCGGTCGGCGTCGGCCTCGAAGTGGGTCGGCAGGCCGGTCGAGATCAAGGATTCGCGGAGCGTCGCCGAGGAGGAAACCTGAAGAGGTTGACCGTCGAGATGAGCCCCCTGCCCTCGCGACCCGGCGAAGGTTTGGCCGGTCAGCGGATTGTGGATCAGGCCGACGACCAGCTCGCCCTCATGTTCGAGCGCGATCGAGACGCACCAGAACGGGAAACCGTGGGCGAAGTTGATCGTCCCGTCGAGCGGGTCGACGATCCATCGCCAGGGATTGGCCGGGTCGGGCTGGACGCCGTCTTCCTCGGCCAGCAAGGTCGAGTCGGGGAAGGCATTGGCCAGGATCTCGGCAATCCGCCGCTGGCTGGCGGAGTCCGCTTCGGTGACGAGGTCACCCGGCCGCTTCTCGCGAGCGGCGACCTTGCCGTACAACCCCTTGTGGAGAAGTCCGGCCTCGGTCGCCGCCCGCCCAGCCACTTCGCGATGGTTGCGATAAGGATCGTTCAATTCAAAAGCCTCGAAACCAACAAGGAAAGCTCAACGATTGCCGGGCGCTCCCGATCGGGCGTCCTTCCCGGTGTCCTTCTTCCGGATCAGGTCTTGCCAGGCCTTGAGCCCTTTCCCCTCGGGGGCGTCAGGGTCATATTCCAGCGTATCCCCCCGGCCGGTCAAGGCCCTGAGGTTGTCCAGAGCGAGCTGCCGGGTACCTCGCGTGGGCGCGGCGGAGAGATACTCGACCAGCTTGATCAGGATCGCGTCATCCTTGGCATCCTCGGGTCGATAGCCGATGATGAGTTGCTGGGTGATGTCGGCCCAGGGCTGTTCGTACTGGCGGACGATGGCGTCGTGGACCGCCTTGGCCGTGTCGCCTCCCATCGCCAGGCCGGTTTTGAGGACATCGAGGCACGCCCGGTGGACGGCCGGGTCTTCCTTCCGGCTGGCGACTTCCACGACCTGCTCCATCGAGCCGATCGAGCCGAGCGCGTAGACGGCCATTCGCTTGACGTCCTTCTGCGGGTCGTCCATCGCCTCGACCAGATCGGAGAGGATCGGTCGGCCCGGCCGGAGCAAAGCGAGGAATTGGTTGCCCACTTCCTTGTTGAATCCCGAGGGGGCGGTCTCGGTCACCCAGCCCGGCATCGGCTTCCGGGATTTTTCGCCGAACTTGCCCGAGGCCTGAAGCGAGATCTCGCTCGGCCCGTCGATGGCCATGTGCTCGTCGCCCGACTTGAAATCGACATGGCCATCGGGCAGGTAGATCCGGAGCCGGTCCGGATAGGGCTCGGCCAGACCGGGGACCAGGGTCGGATTCCGCTCGACACCCACAACCACGCCCGACCCGCCCGGAATCTCCAGGATCTTGCCCTCGAATCGCAAGGCGAAGGGGGGCGAACCGGGAGCGGTCCGGACCACGATCTGACCTCGCTTCAGTTCGAGCCTCGAATTCTGATCCTTCTCGGGGTCGTCGAGGATCAGGTCGGTCGAGTCGACGAGGTCGACCTCATCCTTGCCGAAGAGCAAGGTGTTGCGGAACGGCGCCAGGTTCAAAAGTCGGGCTCGGGCCTTGAGCCCGGCCTTGGGCTCGACGCGGTCCCAGGCGTTCCCTTCGGCGTTCGCCTTGAGGACCACTCCCGAGATCGCCTCGAACCGGCCGACATCACCGGGGTTGACGACCTCGGCGGGCTTGGGCTCCTCCGCCTTGGGCATCGGCTCGACGGGAACGGCGGGAATCTCGGGTTTCTTCTTCTTCTCCACCTCCGGGGTCTTGTTCTCAACCGGGATCGGCGCCGGGCCATTTTCTCGGTGCAAGGCGAGCGGGTCGGGAGTCGTCGAGGAATTCAGGCTATAAACGGCCGCCCAGACCAGCAGCGCGATCGTCGCCAGGACTCCGAGGGCCGGACCGAACCGCTCGATGGCCGGGCGTCGGGTCGGCAGACCATTCGACCAGGCCGAGATCGGCTCGACCACGGCGGGCCGGGTCGTCACCGGGGCCGGCTTGGGTCGGGCATTCGTTTCCGGAGGATTGACCGGCGGAGCCTCCGGCTTCGTCGTCTCCCGACCCCGGACCAGGCGATACATCCGCAGCCGGGCATCCTCAGGGACCTTGGCTTTTTGACCGATCAGGCTGAGGACCTGGTGAACGCTGGCGACCTCGGCCAGATGAACGTCGGAGGTCAGGCACCGCCGCTCGAAGTCGGCGACGAGTTCGGGCGTCAGCTCGTTGTCGAGGTATCCGGCGACGAGGTTGGGGTCGGTCGGTTCGGAACCGAGGTCGCCGGGATAGGTCAGGCGTCGCTGGCGAGTGACGCGCTGGAGCCGCTCGACGAGTTCCTTGGCAAAGGGACTTTCCGCAACCTGGTGGCCGATCGTCTTGACCTCCGAAGGGGTCAAGGTATCGTCGAGCCAGGCAATCAGGGTCCGCAGGGTGAGTCTCATGGGTGTCGGTCTCTTCGAGCGGGTCGAGCTGGTCCGAGGTCAATCACGACTCTCAGCACTTGGTCTTCTTCTATGAGTGCGATCTCGCGAGGCGATCCGTCGAAATCGTGGAATAATTCTTCAAGAAACTCAGGCCGCCGTCCGGGCGGGAAGGCTCTGATGGAAATGTCGATGGTCCGTCCGGCTTATCTTGGCATCGAGATTGGTGGCACCAAGCTCCAGCTGGCCATCGGTCCTGGTGACGGTTCGATCTCGTCGATCGAGCGGCGAGCGATCCGCCCCGAGGCGGGAGCCGTCGGGATTCTCGACCAGATCAGGGAAGTCTTCGCCGGGCTCCTCTCCCGAGGTCAAGCCCGGCCGATCGCGGTCGGAATCGGCTTCGGCGGACCGGTCGACACCGATCGAGGGCTGGTCGTCAAGTCGCACCAGGTCCAGGGCTGGGACGGATTTCCGCTGGCCGACTGGGCGCGGTCGACCCTGGGGATCAACCGTGTGGCCCTCCAGAACGACGCCGACACGGCGGGGCTGGGCGAGGCCCGGTTCGGCGCGGGTCGGGGCTGCTCGCCGGTCTTCTATGTCACGATCGGCAGCGGGATCGGCGGCGGCCTGATCCTCGATGGCCGGATCTATCGAGGGTCGGGCCTCGGGGCCGCCGAGATCGGCCACCTCTGGGTCGATGAGCTGGGACAACCCGCAAAAATCCTCGAATCGATCGCCTCGGGCTGGTCCCTCGGCGCGGCGGGTCGAGCCGTCTTCGAGGACGGAATGAAGGAAGGTCCCCTGGAATCGCTGGCGGGCGGAGATCGGTCGAAGGTCGACGCGAAGCTGGTCGCGCTCGCCGCTGAGCAAAGAGATGCTCGGGCCATCACGATCCTCTCGACGGCAACCCGGGCCCTGGGCCGATCGCTGGCCCACATGGTCACGCTCCTGGCACCTCGTCGGATCATCCTGGGAGGCGGGGTGTCGCTCCTCGGAGAATCGCTCTGGTTCGGACCGATCCGCGACGAACTGGAAAGGCGGGTCTTTCCGCCCTATCGAGGGACCTTCGACGTCGTTCCGGCGCTCCTCGGCGAGGAGGTCGTGCTGCACGGGGCGCTGGCCCTGGCTCGCGATCTTCTTGAACCGGCAAAGATCAGGGACCCGACTTCCGAATCATTCCTGACTCCGGATGGGCAAGACGCCCAAACAATCAACCGGATTGCCTAAGGATCGGACACGCTTCTCGCTCAGTCCGAGAAGTCTGCTTGTGGAAATCCGCGAATCATGCCAGACTGATCCAGTCTTCAACTAATTTTCTTCGAGAATTCAGGGCGTTTGACCGATATCGCGACTCGCTCTCAAAAAATTCACCAGAAACTCGATTGTGGCCTCCAAGTTGCTCTGAAGTTGAGCAGTTCTCTCTGACAGATCAACGAAGTTTCCTCACACTGACGATCGCTTGTTGTGAAAATGAAACCTTCGAGATTGCGATTTACGGATCGATCGGCTGGCTCTTTTCGATTTCTTTTCCAAAGCGCATAATGATTGAAACTGGTTGAGAGATTGCAAGCGAGAAAGCCATCAATGAATCGTGAAGACGACAAATTGACCGTGGAACGGTTAGCGAGTCGTTGAGACAAACCAGGAGAGTGATCGGTCTGGACCATCACTCAGAAGTCCAGGGAGTGGTTTCTCCACAAGATTAAGGGGCTCGCCATGCTGACGAAATTGGCCGAAACCCAGCTCTGGCAGCGAAATCTTGCTTCGCTGATCAAGTCGGGGCTGTTCCAGCGGGCCGAGACGGGCGAGATGCACGGACTTCATACGGTCATCGGTGTTTATGGCGACGGGACGCATTCCGCTCCGCTTGCCAAATACGCCGACGCTCGTCGAGCCTTCGACGCGGCGAATCTGGCCAATACCCTGGCGAAAACCGATCAACCCATCGAAACGAACTGACACTCCCCACTCGATTTTTCCAGGGCCCGCCGCTGATCCTCTCCACGGTTCAGCGGCGGGCTTTTTTGGTCGACCGGGCGGGAAGAGCGGCCACGGTCCAGCCGATTTCTCGGGCCGTCAACGGGTCGATGGTCATCCGGCTCAGCCGGTCGTGGTTCAGCCGCATGATGTCACCCGAGCTGACCGTCCCCACCGCGAACGACCGGAGTGGCTGACCGTATTTGTCGGTCGCCCCGAAGAGGTGGAGAAGCTCGTGGGCGACCGTGGTCGGGTCGACCCGACCGGGACCTTGCAAAGGCTCCGGGAAGCTTACTTCCTTCGAGTAGCCGACCGCCAGACCGACTCCGATTCCTTCGGACTCGTCGGCGGGGATCGCCAGCGATCGACCGGCTCGGCGGAGGTGAACGAGCCAGACCTTGGCGTCCCCCTCGACCCGGGCCTCGATCGTCCCGACGAGGTCGACGATATCGAGAAATCCGAGCCGGGCCGCCGCCCGGCTGGCGGCGGCGACCGCCTTCGTCGTGGCCTTTGCCTCCATCGGACCGATGTCGTCTCCTTCGATCGCGAACGCGACCTCAACCTCGTCCTCCGAGTCATCCTGGACCTCGAAATAAGTCTCCGCCATCGCCAGGTTGACCGGCACCTCTTGCCGGGCAGCTTCACGCTCGATCCAGAGAGCGGCTCGCTCGATCGCTTCGAGGCCTCGGGCGATTTCCTCGGAGGTCCAGGCCTTGCCGTCGCGACCGACGAAGACCGAGATCAAGGTGACTCGACCGAGCAGGCTCGGCCGGGTCGGCGACACCCGACGAACCGGCCGGGTCAGGTCCGAAGTGCGATCGATCGCGTTGAACCGGAGGAATCGAGGGTCGACCGGGTTCGCAACCGACCCGATGCCGGCGATCGGCAGGATCTCGACCACTCCGTCAGCCGGTTTCGCCCCTGGAGGAGGAATGAACCGACCTTGACGAGTCCGGAGGGATCGGATCGCCGAGAGCTCGCCCGCCATCGCGGTCATTGCCAGGACCAGCAAGGCCAGAGGGACCGCCAGCGGCCGGGTCGTCGGGTCGCGATCGATCGCCGACCAGACCCCGACGGTGACGACTCCACCGAGAACCCAGACGACCGGTCGAGGCGACATCGATACTCAGGCGTTGGCCCGCCCGTGCGGTTCGTGAGGCGGCGTGTTGTGGCTGGGAGCCGGGGTCCGGGTCGAGGGAGCGGCGTGCTCGATCCGACCGAAGATCATCCGCCCCGCGCTGGTTTGCAAGACACTCGTGACGGTCAGGCGGACCATCTCGCCGAGGTGCTGCTGGCCGTGCTCGGTGACGACCATCGTGCCGTCGTCGAGGTAACCCACGCCCTGCCCCGGCTCCTCGCCTCGCTTGAGGATCTTGACCATTAAGGTCTCGCCGGGCAGGACGATCGGCTTGAGGGCGTTGGCCAGGTCGTTGAGGTTGATCACCTCGACCCCCTGAAGCCGGGCGATCTTGTTGAGGTTGTAGTCGTTTGTGACGACCCG
>Ga0080006_1213183_pt1 | contig 10501 bp, 10 predicted proteins | sample RS3BMetagenome_FD_69209 | JGI IMG/M metagenome (GOLD analysis project Ga0080006, IMG submission 69209) | Ferric oxide microbial mat and aquatic microbial communities from Rainbow Spring, Yellowstone National Park, USA - RS3B (SPADES... ... | reverse complement strand
CCCCCGAATGGGCGCGCAGCCGCGGCCTGAAACCGCGTGCGCGAGTCCGAGCCCTGGCAACCTGCGGCTCCGAGCCAGTGATCATGCTTACCGGACCCGTTGCAGCGACGCAGCGATGCCTTAAGCGCGCGGGTATGAGCGTTGGCGACATCGACCTGTTCGAAATCAACGAGGCGTTCGCAGCAGTTGTGCTCAAAGTGATGCGGGATGTCGAGATTGACCCTGAACGCGTCAATGTCAACGGTGGAGCGATCGCGCTTGGCCATCCGCTAGGCGCAACCGGAGCGATGCTGATCGGCACGCTGCTGGACGAAATGGAGCGTAGCGACAAAGCCACCGGCCTGGTCACCATGTGCATCGGTGGCGGAATGGGGATTGCGACCATTATCGAACGTGTGTGATCGAGCTGCGGTCCGACACGCGAGCTTAGATGCGAGTGTCGACAGCGCTGGCACACCGCGGGATAGGTCGGCTTTGACCCATATCCGGTGCTCGGTCGGGCGTCACTTATCAGCGACGGCCGGCTACATGAAACGCCGTTCGTATTGACTGCGCGATAGTTTGCTGGCTAGCTAGTGTTGCCGGTCGGATTCGATTAAAGCGGCTTCTCGGCAAAGAGACGTCGCAAAGAGCCGCTGACACAACCCATTGGCGCCATGATTGAGGTCAAAGGCCTAACCAAGGCTTACGGTAGCTTCGTAGCTATCAAAGACGTGTCGTTTACCGCCGAGCGGGGGCAAATCCTGGGCTTCCTTGGCCCCAATGGCGCTGGTAAGACGACCACGATGCGGATAATCACGGGCTTCATGCCGGCTACGGCGGGCCGCGTTTTGGTCGAGGGTCTAGACGTGTTTAGCCAGTCGCTCGAGGCCCGCCGCCGAATCGGATATCTACCGGAAAACCCGCCGGTTTACTCGGATATGCGGGTTGAGGATTACCTGCGCTTCGTAGCAAAGCTTAAGGGTGTGAGCCGAAATGGGCTAGACGAAGCAGTACAGAAGGCAGCTCGCGGATGCGGACTTGAGGGTGTGATGCGCAGAATCTGTGGCCAGCTGTCTAAGGGCTACCGCCAGCGGGTCGGCCTTGCCGCTGCGATAGTTCACAACCCACCGGTGCTCATCCTGGATGAACCTACAATCGGCCTTGACCCGCGTCAGATTATCGAAATTCGCAAGCTTATCCGCGGCCTTGCTAAAGAACGGACGGTGGTGTTATCGACACATATTCTGCCCGAGGTCTCGCAAGTATGCGACAAGGTCGTGATCATTAACGACGGGCGTGTGGTGCTGGAGGAGCGGCTTGATCAGATCGCGCGCGGCATGTCGCTTGAAGACGTCTTTCTCAAGGCTATCGCCGAGGAGGAAGCGCACGGTTTGGTGGGCGAAGCCGAGCTCGAAGAGGTGGAGGCCGGGCGCAGCAGCGAGCCGACGCAATGAGGAACACGTTGACGATAGCTGGGCGCGAGCTGCAGAGCTATTTCGTCCAGCCCGTGGCCTATGTAGTAATGACGGTTTTCTTGCTGCTAGCGGGCTGGTTCTTTTTCGCCCTGCTGCGTCGGTTCGAGTTGATTTTGGAAATGTACGCGGCCTTGCGCAATCAGCCCGGGATGCAGAATTTTAACCTTAACCAGGCTGTGATCGAGCCGCTGCTCCATAACCTGGCAGTAGTGTTGGTGATCTTGGTGCCCGCGGTCACGATGCGGACCTTTGCCGAAGAGAAACGCACAGGCACGTACGAGCTGCTACTGACTTCGCCGGTGCGGACCGGCGAGATAGTGGCTGGCAAGTTCTTAGCCGCCGGAGTGTTCGTGATTGTGATGGTGGCATTGGCCGGGATTTACCCGCTCATTCTGGTTTTTTTCGGCAATCCCGAGATTGGCGTGATGTTTGCGGGGTATCTGGGACTCGCCTTTGTCGCGGTGTGCTTTGTTGCCGTGGGACTGTTCACCAGTTCGCTGACCAGCAATCAGATCATCGCCGCTATCAGTTCGTTTGGCGCCCTGTTGCTGCTCTACGTAATTTCGTGGCCGGCTGAAGCAGGCGAGGTGCAGTTTGCCGGTTTGTTGCGCTATCTTTCTTTGCCCGAGCATTTCGCGCAAATGGTCAAGGGAATCATCAGTACGCAGGATATCGTGTACTTTCTTAGCCTAATCGCAGTGGCATTGTTCCTTACGCAGCGCTCGGCGGAATCAGCTCGCTGGCGCTGAGCTCGGGTGTCTTTTTAAAGGTCATGGAATCAAGCGCATCCCTAGCCGGACTAATCGGCCTGGTCTGCCTAGTCTTTGGACTAATCGATTACCTTGTCGCCAGCGGCTTTGGGTTTTTCGTTGCGCTGAACTTAGTATTCGGGATTGGCTGCCTAATCATCTGGTTGAGCGCCAATCGCCAAGCGCTCGGTTCGATGCTGGGCAGCCGCCAGGCTCGCTACGGCGCTAACGCTGCTGTGTATGCGTTGGCGTTCGTCGGCGTGCTGGTTGCGGTTAACTACATCGCTGCGCAACACGAGTATCGCCTGGACATGACCGCCGAGCACGTCTATAGCCTCTCACCGCAGTCAATTAAGGTTGTCCAGGCGCTCAAGGAGCCGGTAAAGTTTTACGGCTTTTTCGAGGGCGGCGTGAATCAGCGGGCGCGGTCGCTATACCAGATGTACGCCTACGCCTCGCCGAAGGTGAGCTATGAATTGATCGATCCCGACCGCCATCCGGAGCTGGCCGAGCGATTTAAGGTCAACGTTATGGGCACCACGCGGGTGCAATACGGCGGCGACAACGGCCGCGGCACGAACGTCACCGAGCTGAGCGAGAGCGCATTGACCAACGCCATCATAAAGGCGAGCCAGACCGGCACGAAGGTCGCATGTTTTCTCGACGGCCATGGCGAAGCCGACCTGACGGATGCCCAGCATAACGGTGGTTTCGCCTTCGCCCGCCAGGCGTTGGAGGGCGACGGCTACGAAACAAAAAAAGTGCTTCTCGCCTCGCAGGCAGCGGTGTCAAAAGATTGCAACGTCTTAGTGATCGCGGGACCGGAAAAACCTCTACTCGCCCCGGAGTTGGACGCAGTCTCCAACTATCTCAAAGCCGGTGGAAGCGTAATCGCGCTACTGCGCCCGCCGCGGCCTGATCAGGCGTTCGACGAATCCGCGTTGGTCAACTTCATCGCCCAGTGGGGCATTAAGCCCGGCAATGATATCATAGTCGACCAGGTGTTGCGTCTTTTTGCCGGACCGGCACTAGGTTTAAGTCCTATCGTCGAGGACTACAATCACGCCCAGCCGGTGACCGAATCGTTTACGCAGCGCACAGTGTTTCCTATGACACGTTCGGTCGAACCCGACCCACAAGCGAAACCTGCTCTGCACGCGGCGTGGCTAGCACGCACCAGTAAATCCTCCTGGGCCGAGACTGATCTAGACGGAATTTTTAAGCGCCAGGAAGCCTCACTAGGTCCCGAGGACCGCAAAGGCCCGGTCGCGGTATGCAGCGCCATCGACGCCGACCTCGACCAGTTGGGCGGCACCAAGGGACGCAAGGCGCGGATGGTGGTGTGCGGGAGCACGGATTTTGTCGATAACCAGCATATCAACGATTTTTATAACCGCGACCTATTTATGAACAGCGTTGACTGGCTTATGGGTGAAGCCAACGAGATCTCGATTCGCCCGCGCACGATGCGTGCGTCGCGCTTTCGCCTAACCGTGGCGCAGTTCAGCATCGTTTTCGCGCTGTCAGTGCTGCTGCTTCCGGAGCTGCTGTTGATCACCGGCATAGTCGTCTGGTGGCAGCGGCGTGTCTAGCCGTCAACGCGTTCGTTCTCTCTGATCGGCATGCAATTTCGCAATACGGCAATCGCACTCGCCTTAATGGTGCTGTTGGGCGGCTACGCTTACTATATCAGCCGGCATAAAAGCACCTCTGAAGGGAAGCCCTTGTTTACGGTCGAAGCCAAGGACATCGTCCAAATCGACCTGCGCTACCCTAAGCGCGAGATCGAGCTCGCGCTTGATCCCCAGGGCAAATGGGTTTTAACCAAACCGCTCAAGGTCGCCGCCGACCAGATGGCGGCTCAAGAGTTGGCACGCGCGGTCGCCGGCCTCGAAATCAAGAAGACCGTAGCTCAGGGAGTTAAGGATCTCGCGCCCTTCGGCTTGAGTCCGCCCCAAGTAGTCGTGACTGCGCGGCTCAAGAATCACAAGGAGCTGCCAGCGATCGAAGTCGGCAAAACCACGCCGATTGGCTTCTCCACCTACGTCATGCGCGCCGACAAGCCGGAGGTGATGATCACCACGTCAACCTTCGGCAGCGCGGTGACGAAGAGCGTGGATGACCTGCGCGACCGCCAGCTCGCGTCATCATCAGCCGAGCAAGCCGATAAGGTTGTGATCGAGCACGGCGCAGGCCAGACGATCGAGCTAGACAAAACCGAGGGCGCGTGGAAGATAGTAAAACCCTCCGCGTACGCGGCGGACTCGAACGCCGTCACGAGTCTTTTGAGCGCGCTGACCAGCGGGCGAATCAGCCGCTTTGTCAGCGATTCACCAGCCAACCTTGCCGAATACGGACTCGACCAACCCCAACTAACCATCAGCGTTTTCACGGACAAGCAGCCTCCCCAGTCGCTAGCCTTTGGCAAACAGACCGGTTCTGGCAGCGAGCAGGGCTACTACGTTAAGCGGGTGGGCAACGCGTCGGTCTACACCGTCCCGGACTGGATTTTCAAAGACCTCGACAAATCCGTCAACGACTTGCGCGACAAGACCGTTTTAACCTTCGATCCGTCCAAAGTGGGTCTCGTGAACGTGCAGAACGGCAGCCGCAAGTTTACGCTCAAGCTCGATAAGGACGAAAAATGGCGCATCGAAGACGGGAAGTCCGTACCCGCGGATCAGGCCGCAGTGATTCAGTTTCTAAGCAACCTGCGCAATCTCAAGGGAACCTCGATAGCGGCTGAGCCCTTGCAAGACCCGTCGCGATTCGGACTTGAGCCGCCGCTCGAAGAGATCGCTTTGACCGACACCAGTGGTAAGGCGCTTGGCTGGGTGAAGCTCGGCCGCGTGCCCCAGAGCCCGCCGGGTGTGGCGGGGGCCTCGCCATCTCCGAGCCCGGCGCCGCCGGCGTATGACTACTATGCTTCCTCAAGCGGCACGCAAGCCGCGTTTAAGATTGAAAGTTTCAACTACGACGACCTGAACAAGACCCCGGAGCAGCTCAAACCTCAGCCCGCCGCGGCCTCGACCTCGAGCAAATAGGGTTTGCGCGTAGTGTGCCGCCGGTCATCCTCTGCCCGTCAGCTTTCGGCGATAACGTAGGCAATTGCGTGAACCGACGTGTGGGTCAGGCTTAGGTGCAAGACCCTTACGTTACGCTGACGAGCCAAAAGCGCCGCTTTACCCGAAAGCGCGATACGCGGAGCTTGACCCCGCTCTCGCAGCACCTCGAAATCGCGCCATCCCGCGCGCCGGCCCCAGCCGGTCCCCAGGGCCTTCATCGCCGCCTCCTTAGCCGCGAAGCGCGCGGCATAGCTTTGGTAGCGGGATATCCCGCGCGACTCGCAGTATTCGGTTTCGCCGGCGGTGAACAGGCGCGAGCGAAGGCGCGCTCCGGTAAGCGGCCGTTCCAGCGCACGCCGCATCCGCTCGACCTCGACCAAGTCCACACCGGTGCCTACGATCACAGCTACTCCTTGCTTGCGCAATGTGAGGTCAAGCCCGCGAGCTGACCCGCCAAGAGCCAATTTCCGGCGCTTGTAAGCACTCGTTGGCTGCGCGCAACTAGCGCGACCCCTCGAGCGAAGTTTAACGACCTGCAACTGACCGCGAAAATCATCGGCTCGTCTTTGCGCCGAGTTTCGCGCCGGCAACCAAGATATCGCTACTCTTGCGGCGATGAAGGCGCGATCCTATGTTCATGGCATTCATTTCGGCTCAACTTGGTGAGCGGATAACAGCACGGAAATCATCATGGCGAAGCTCAAAACGACTGTTGATAAAAATAAGTGCATCTCCAGCGGCGACTGTATCGACACCGCACCGACGGTGTTCGCGTTTGACGCGGATGACAAGTCGGAGGTCATCAATCAAGACGGCGCAGACGCTCAAACGATTCTCGCTGCCGCGCGCGGTTGCCCGGTGAGAGCAATTACCGTGGTCGACGAAGAGACGGGAGTTCAGCTTTATCCAGCGCCGAAGAAGTAACGCCCTTCGCGGGCCCTGAAGATGTGGCGAGCGCTGCGTTACTTTAATCGCGGCCAGTGGACACCAGGCGGTCGATCTCTTCAGCGCTGCAAATTCCCTTTTCGGTCAGAAGCCGCTCGAGAGCAGCTGCCCAGCAGCGGTAGTAATTGAAGCCCTGCTTATCAGGGTTGTTCCGCTCAAAAGCGGCGATCTCTTCAATCAGCCGGCTGCGAAATTCCTCCCAGTCGTACGCCTTGCGCTCACAAAGCGTAACGGCAATTCCGAAAGCGCGGCTCTCCCACGGATGTTCGAAGACCAGCTCGCCATTCCTGCGCGGAGGAGCGCTCGACCCGCTTAGATCAGAGGCTAGCTGTTCAGCAAGTTTCGGGCGCACGGTTTCGCTAATACTCATGCAACCTTGCGTCCTTTATTTGGTGTCTTGGCCTCTCCCACGCCGATCATCGACTCGCGTGTCACCAGCTTGGCCAGCCGTTCCTCACTCATTCCCTCGGTACCGGCCGGCCGGCGCGGCAGCACCATATATCGAAGCTCGGCGCTGCTGTCCCATACCCGGATTTCGCACGTATCGGGGAGTTCGAGCCCGAACTCCCGCAGCACCGCGCGCGGTTCAATCACGGCGCGCGAGCGATACGCCGGAGCCTTGTACCACACCGGCGGGAGCCCCAAAACCGGCCAGGGGTAACACGAACAAAGCGTACATACGACCATGTTATGAACTTTATCGGTGTTCTCCACCACGACCATGTGCTCGCCCTGCATTCCGGAAAACCCCAGCTCAGCGATCGCGGAGGTGGCATCTTTAAGCAGGCGCTCCTTGTAGGTCGGGTCGACCCAGGCGCGCGCGACCACCTTGGCACCATTGAGCGGGCCGATATCGTTCTCGTAGGCCTCGACCACCTTGTTCACGGCGTCAGTGGCGATCAAACCTTTCTCAAGCAAAAGCGCTTCAAGCGCTTTAACTCGCAACGCGACATCCGGCAGCGGCTGCGGGCGATGACCGTGTGTGCTTGCTTTATTCATTCTCCTAATCCTCGCTGATAGCTTCTCAAGCGCGCGCAAAGGTGTCTGGCGCATCGTGGAGTGACTTCTTCGATGGGCGCTCAAGCCGGCTCAAGGTAGGCCTCCCACATATCGATATAGACAAGTTCGTTGCGCTCGACCGGTTCACCCCACAGATCCGCGGCGTTGAACCGCACGCTGTAGACCGGCTGCGGCTGCTCTCCCTTGCCAATAGCGTTGGTGTCGGGCGTAACGAACGTCCCGCGCAGGCAATCGATAACGCCTGTCTTCCCTCGCACATAGCGCGGCAGCCGCGTGTGGGTCGGCGGATTGATGTTGCGTGGGCGCACCCGGTCGCCGGACTTGAAACGCGCCGGTACCGGCTCGCGCATGTAGTTATCGCCCTTGTGGGCTATCTCAATCAAACGCTGGGCCAAAGCCGGGTCTCGCCTTCTGGGCACAGTGACGCGGCCGCTCCTTTGCAGGCTGCGCAGCTTAGCTTCGAGCTCGGAGCGTTTTATAACGCCTTTGTCGATCAAGTTCTTCTGCACGCTTTCGAGCCAATGTTCGTAGTAGCTTGACTTTAGATAATCCGCCGGGATCATCTGCTCGATTCCGAAGCGGAACTCGTCAACGTTGTACATCCCCTGCGCCATTGTCGCGACCATGATACCGAAGACCTTTTTCTCCCACGGGTGATGAAACACCGGCTCGTTCGGCTCGACCTGAACCGCGCCGAAGCCATGCATGCCTCCCAGGTCATGAACCCCATTCATTGCGCTTCCCCCTTGAACCCCTTCGAATAGGGGCCTATCTCTAGGCAACCGGGATTCGTCTATCACGAACACCGATAATGGGCAAACCTCACCGGACAAGCGGGGTCTTAAGTTTCTTATTGCGACAGAATCTCGGGCGCCACTAAGTGCTTGCGTCTACAACCTTCATCATGGTCAACGCCCCGGGCAAGGGGCGCGCCGGCAAAGCTCGGCTCAATCCCGGTACAAACCGCGGTAGCTGTGCTTTGCACGGAAAGCTTGCGCCTGAGCGCTCGAGGGCTGCTCGTTGATCGGCCCGAGGTCGAGGATCATGCACTTCACTGAGCCCCCTCCTTTAGCCATAAACTCGCTCACATCGACGGCAATCGGCTCAACCCCGCGTTCCCGAATCTGGTAGAGCAAAGTCGAGCTCAGGCCCTGAGGCACGAACAAAAAGAATTTCCCGTCGCGCTCGAGCTGAAACGCGTTGGCGGCGTACCGCATCGCATCCTGCGCGGAAAGCGCAATCATGTTCTCACCAAAAGACTCTTTAACCCGCTCGCGCGACGCCGGACTCAACGCCTCCAAGTAGGCGAGCAAAAAGCGCCGGCTCGGCCCGAATGAGCACAACGCGGTGTCGCCGTGATAATGCGTCTCCAGCACCAGCTCGAGTGCCAAGATTCGGCGCTCTTTAGCGATAACTGATAGCTCCTTTAGCGCGCTGAACTCCGAACGAAATCCGTAGATGCGCTGCCACGGCGGGAATCCCAGGTGCGGTACGAAGCGCTGCGCCTGGATTCGCCCGTACGTGAAAAGCATGTAATCACCCGCCGGGAAGAAGTCCGCTTCGCCCTCGAAACGCGCTTTGATGTCGACGGTCTCGTAGCCGAGCCCGCCTATAAACGCACGATATATTTCTCGCTCCGATGCGCGCGTCGGTAAAAGATTAGAAAGATAGAAACGCTTGTTGCAGCCGGTTCCCGCGCCGGGCACCTCGGCCGCGCGATTCGAAAGCGGGTAGAGAAAGCCGGCATTAGCCGGATAGACCAAGCCGCTGAGCTTAGGGTGCGCCTCGATCACCACTACTTCAGCGCCGTAGTCGATGAGCGCGCGTGCCATCTGATGCCACTGGCGGCGGGCGAGCTCGGGGTCGACGCGCTTTTTCCTTCCGAAACGATCGCGGGTGTGCGGATTCGCGCCGCCGCGCACCGAGAAGTAGCGCGGATCGCCCATTGCGACCAGCCTGCTCATCAACAACCCGTGGCAAAAGCGGCGAGTATCGGGCGACTGCGGCGCGCCCGATAACGAAAGCGCCGCATGCGCGGCCGGAGATCGGCGCTGATGCGAACCCGAACCGCTCCCCACCGAAGCATGATTATGATTGTATATAAACAACGGTTCGTTATCGCGCACGAGCCAAATGTTTGGGCAACGCGTCGAAAGCTTAGAGGTGCCGACTATGATGGGTTTCGATCTCAGCGAAGAACAGCGGGAACTAAAAGCGCTGGCACGCAGGTTTGCAGAAAACGAAATAATACCTCGCGCCCGAGAATACGACATCAGCGCGAACTTCCCCCACGATATCTGCGCCAAGGCGTTTGCGGCCGGGCTGATGAATTTTCAGGTGCCTAGAGAGTTCGGTGGACCGGGCCTGAGCGTGCTCGAAAGCTGTTTAATTCTCGAAGAGCTAAACTACGGATGTGCGGGAATCGCCGGAGCGATCGGCGCCAACGAATTGGCGACGTTGCCGCTGCTGATCGCTGGCAGCGGCGAACAGCAGCGGACCTATCTAGGCGCTCTAACGGCGAAGCCGACTTTTGCCGCGTTTGCGATTACCGAACCCGGCGCTGGCTCCGACGTGGCTGCGATGTCCGCCTCTTATCGGCGCGATGGCGACTTTTACGTTCTTAACGGGGTCAAACACTTTATCTCCAACGGCTCCCAAGCCGATTGGTACGTCGCCTTTGCCACCGCCGACCGGCGCCGGCAGCATAAGGGAATTTCCGCGTTCGTTTTCCCTGCCAACCTTGCCGGCCTAAGTCGGCGCCGAATGCATGGCAAACTTGGTCAGCGGGCCGGCGACACCGCTGAAGTGACATTCGAGGACGTGCGCGTACCGGCGAGCGCCTTGCTTGGTGAAGAAGGTCAGGGTTTCAAATACGCGATGATCACCTTCGACCGCAGCCGCCCCTCGATCGGCGCCGTGGCCGCCGGTATTGCGCAGCGCGCGATGGACGAGTCGGTCAGATACGCCAAACAGCGCAGCGCATTCGGCCAGCCAATCGCAAACTTCCAGGCAATCCAGTTCATGCTCGCCGATATGGCGATCGAGATTGAAGCGATGCGGCTTCTGACCTACAAGGCAGCGTGGCTGGTAGACCAAGGGCAGGCGCGCAATCCGCTCTCGGCATACGCCAAGGCGTTCGCTGCTGATGCTTGTATGAAAATCACAACCGACGCCGTGCAGATTTTCGGCGGCTACGGCTACATGGACGAATATCCGGTGCAAAAGCTAATGCGCGACGCGAAGCTGCTGCAGATCTATGAAGGAA
>Ga0080006_1157126_pt1 | contig 10501 bp, 7 predicted proteins | sample RS3BMetagenome_FD_69209 | JGI IMG/M metagenome (GOLD analysis project Ga0080006, IMG submission 69209) | Ferric oxide microbial mat and aquatic microbial communities from Rainbow Spring, Yellowstone National Park, USA - RS3B (SPADES... ... | reverse complement strand
CGACGAGCTCACCGCCACCAAGACCGTCTTCCCGGGGACCGACCTCACCCTCGTCTTCTCGGTCAAGAACGACCCGGTGGCTACCCAGGGATGATGGCACCATGCAAGGAGGTCTGGACTCTCGGTCAATGAGCCCGGATGCGGCCTCGTCCCTCGCTCCGGCCGCTGGCGAGACGCGTGGTAGGGGTTGGGGCGCGTGAGGACAACCTGGTGCAGTTGTCCGTGCGAAAGTCCCCGGATTACGGCGGTGCGTTGGCCGACGCGCCGACGAGGTCGGCCAGGGTCCGGCGCCGGCGCCGGCGGGTCCGTGGGGGAAGGCCGGCTGCCGTCCGGCGCTCGTCGTCAGCCCGGCGCTGTTCGAACGCGTCGGCGACCGCCAGGTTGCGCACGGCGAGCGCGCAGACCAAGAAGAGCGTCATCGGGGTGAGCCCCATCGTCCGGCACCAGCCCTTCGCCACGTCGATCGTGGCGGGGTCCTTGATCCGAGCGTTGGATCGCTCGGCAGCAGAACGTCTCGCATAGGAGCGGCGCCAGGCAGCGCCCGCGTAGTCGTGGCGCTGAGCGGTCTTGGCGTTGACAGAAGGCGGGACGGTGATGGTCTGCTGGGTGCAGCAGGCCGGCGGGTGCTCGGGTGGGGTGAGAACCTCGGGCCGCTCCAACGAGAGCGACATCGACGCTTCCCGCAGCGAGCAGCGGACCTTGCCCGAGAGCGCGGGGCACCCGACCCGGTGGTGGCCGTCAGCGTCGGGCGACGAGATGCGCCCGAGCTTGAAGCGCGCCAGCTCGCCCGCCCGTTCGTCATGGGCCGCCACCTCTTGTGGGCTCGCACCCCGAGCCGGCGGGGACAGTCCGAAGAGGGCCGAAGGGGTCATCGGGCAGTACAGGTTCCCGTTGCAAGAGATCGCCCCTTGGAAGGTGCCCTGGGTGCCGCGGTCAGAGGGGTGGAGATCCATCACCAGGCTCGCGCCCACCGCCCGCAGTGGCAGGGCGAAGTGCTCGGGGACGCGATGCGCGTAGCCCGAGTCGCAGATCACGTCGCCGAGAGGGATCCCTGCTGCAGCCATGGAGGTGAGGACGTGCACCATCGGAGGCACCGGGTCGTGGTCGCACGAGACGAGGTTCATGCGCCGGACGAGCTCTGGCACCTCGCCTCTTCCCGCCTCACCCACCGTGGTCGCCAAGGAGAGGTAGTAGCCGAAGAAGAGCTGCGCCTTCTCGCCGGGTCCCCCGCCCTTTCGATGCCCCCAGGCGGCCTCTTTGTCGCTGGCGGTGCCTGAGGGCTTCGTCCGGTGGTCCGAGAAGCTCTCCACGTCGGTCCAGTCGACCGCCAGCGAGGACGACGACGGCACGTCGCCAGACCTGGCGGCGGCGACGCTCGCCTCCAAGAGGGAATCGCACCGTTCTTGGAGCGCCTCGGTCGGCGTGCCGTCGGGATGCTCCCGCCCGAGCACGCCGACGACGAGCGAAAAGGTCCGCTCCACCTGACGGTAGGTGAGGACGTGGGCACCACGTCGCCAGTCGACTGCGACCCCGAGGCGGCAGCGGTCGTCGTTGTCGAGCGCGAGGAGCGCCCCGTGGACCCGGGTGAGATGTGCTGGGCGCCCCTCGGCCTGGCACAACAAGATGCCGAGCAACAGGGTCCGCACACAGAGCTGGCGGGGCCGCACGCCGACCGGCAGGCTGGCTTCGATCTCGGGGGCGGCGCCCGAGGCGTCGACGAGGACCTCGAGGCGCCCGAGGTCTCTCGCCGCGCTCAGCGCCTTGCCCCCAACAGCGCGACGGCTTTTTCGACCCCACAGCTCGGCAGCACGGCCACGAGGTCCCCGAGGCGCTGAGAGCAGGTAATCCCCGCTGCGTCCATGAATGCCCGAAGGCCGATCAGGCCTGCGACCTCGCACAGCCACGTCGCCCGCAGGCGGGCGATCTGGAGCCGTGGGAGATCCCGCCCGCCGGACAACGACGTGGTGAGCGGGGTGGTCACGTTGCGACGCTGAGACGATGTGCCCCCGATCAAGAGGCGGTCGTCCGCCCACCGGGCAGCGGCGAGGAGCCGTTCGTCGTAGCGGGCGAGGACCGGCACCACCCGGGGCCGGCGGCCGGCGGCAACGGTGACGACCACCGCGCCGAAGCGCCGGGCCACGTCGCAGCCTCTGACGGGCCTTCAAGTCGGCCCCCACGAGCCCCGCCCCAGCCGAAAGGCAGACGAGCGCACCGGCGCGCATCCGGCGCGACTGGGTCGGCTGGGCGTCTGCCAATGCGAGGTAGCGGGCGATCTCGGCCGCCGTGTAGGGAAGCTTCGCGTGCTCGCGCGTCAAGAGGAGCGGTGGTGGGCCGCACGAGAGCGCCCGGGCGATGGCGCGCAGGTTGGACCGCACCGTGCGTCGCGTCGGTTGAGACATCGTGGTCATCCCCGGCGCACAGCAGCGCTCGATCACCGAGGGGTGGAGTGCCACGGTGGCAGTGAGCGCGAGGCCGATCGACTCGCAGAACGCTCCGAGCCGGGAGGCTGCGAACAAGTACGCCTTGGCCCGGTTCGGGCTCTCGGGCTTCGCCTGGGCGGTCAGCTCCTTGGCGAAGGCGCCAGCGGCGCCAGACACCGTGTGGGGGCTGAACCCCTCGATCGTGGCGGCCACCTCCACCGAGAGCACTCCGTATATATACTGTGTGCCACCCCATCCGGTGGGGGATGCTCGTGGGAAGGTGGAGCGTGCCGGTCAGCCCGAGGCAGCGAAAAGAGCAGGCTCGCCTCGCCGCGGCCCTCGGAGAGATGGGCTTCGTCCTCCCCGGCAGCCTCACCGAGCGGTACTTCTCGTGCACCCACGCCGGCTGTCACTGTCACGCCGACCCCCCAACCCTCCACGGCCCCTACGTCCAGTGGAGCCGAAAGGTCGCGGGAAAGACCACGAGCCGCACGCTCAGCCCCGAACAGGTCGCCGACTACCAAGAGTGGTTCGACAACGAGCGGCGCCTGCGCTCACTCGTGCACGAACTCGAGGAGCTCAGCCTCTCGATCGTCGAGGCCGATCCCCGCACTCCACGGCGGCGCTGAGCCTCCGGGTGTGGGTGTCGCTGGCTTATCCCGTGGGTGACCCTCTGAGCACGTCGCGAACGACCTGGTCAGGCCCAAACGTGAAGACCTCACCACATCGCCGTATTCGAACTTCGGCACGGCGAAGAGCAGGTCGAAGGGCTCCTTGTGGGCGGCTTCGACGACGTGGCCGTCTCGGACGTGGACCTCGTCGAGCACGGCAGCGTTGAACAGTCTTCTCGTCCGGTCGCCTCCCCGCCGGTAGGCGGTGGCGCAGCGCGTGGAGAACCGGAGCGCGAGGTCCATGACCTCTTGCCAGTCCTCCAGGCTGGCGTCGAGGGTGGCCTGGCGTGACTCGATGGTGCGAAGCTCGGCGCCGATGCGCTCCTGCTCGCGTCGAAGCATGGTGACGTCGATGGCATTGGCGTAGTAGGCCTCCATCAGCTTGTAGCGCTCGGACTCCAGGTGCTCGTGCTGGGTGGCGAGCAGCTTGCGCTCGACCGTCGTGTCCTCGTGACGGGTGGCCACTTCCGCGGCGATGGCCTGACGTAGTCCCTCGGCCCAGTCGGTCGGCACCTCGATGCGGCCGTAGAGATCCTCGACTTCGGCTTCGAGCTGCTCGGCGGCGACGTAGCGCTCCTGGCAGCCGGTGCCGTTCCTTCGGTCCTTCTGGCCCAAGCAGTAGAAGTAGGTGTAGGTGCCCTTTGAGTGCTGGATCGAGAGCCGCCTCCCGCACACCCCGCAGACCAAGAGGCCCTTCAGGTAGTGGTGGTGCCGGCGCTCACGCGTGCCGCGCATCGCACGGGCGGCAAGCAGCTCCTGGACCTTGTCGAACGTCGCCCGGTCGACGAGCGGCTCGTGGCTTCCCTCGTAGGTGACGCCGTCCCACTCGACGATGCCGACATAGGCACGATGGGCGAGGAGGTGCGCCATGCCCGAGACGGTCAGCGCCTTGGCGGGGTAGTGGCCGTCGCGGCCCCGGTTGCGAAGCCCCCGGTGCGCCATCTCCTCGGCCAGGCGCTCGATGGTCCACTCGCCCGTCGCGTACAGCTCGAAGGCGATCCTCACGAGCGGCGCGCGCTCGGGATCGACGACGATGTGGGCCACCTGGCGCCCGCCGATCGGCTCGCGGACGTTGAGGTACCCGATGGGCGCCTTGTGGGGGTAGCCGCCGAGCTTCGCCTTCTGGCCCATGCCCTTTCGGACCTCGGCGGCCAGGTTGGCCGAGTAGAACTCGGCCATCAGCGCGTGGATGCCTTCGATGAGGCGCCCCGAGGCGGTCTCGTCGAGGTTCTCGGTCACCGAGACGAGCGCGACGCCGCGACGGCGAAGCAGCGCCCGGATGGCGATGTGGTCCTCCATGTTCCGGGCCAGGCGGTCGACCTTGTGGACGACGACGGCCTCGACGTCGCCGTCCTCGGCCACTCGGGCCAGCATGGCCCGCAGGCGCGGCCGGTCGGCCGTACGCGCCGACTCGCCCTTGTCGACGTACTCGTCGACGAGCTCCCAGCCCTCGTCGCGGATGCGCCGGACGCACGCCTCGCGCTGGGCGGCGATGGAGAAGCCTTCTTCGGTCAGGTCCTTCTCGGCCTGCTCCTTGGTCGAGACCCGCAGGTAGATCACGCAACGCACTGGGAACCTCCTTTGCCGAGCGGTCCATGAGACCTCCGTTCACCCGGGAGAGCAAGGCCCTCCGAGCGCACTTCCAGAGCGACGGCGACGAGCGCCCGGGCGTAGGGCCCGAATGCTGCTGCGGCCGGCGCCGGACGTGGGGTCCCGCCATCCGCGAGGTCGTGGTGGGACCTCGACGCGCGGACTCCCGAGCGCGGGACTTGCCTCCTGCGTCGTGATGGCTCACCTCGCGGATGCTGATGGACCCCCGAGCCGGGGCGCCCCGCGGGCGGGACCTCGTCCCGAGCGCGCTCCCGCGGACCTCGCGGATGGTGGGGGAGGCTGCCCGAGTGGTCCCCCACGCGCGCGGGACTGCCGGCCCGGCCGTCATCGGGACCTCGCGGATGGCGGGGGACCACCACGGCGGACCCGATGCCGTCGTCCTCGGCCTTGCCCCGCTGCTCGCGGCGCCGTGCGCCGGCTCCCTGCCCCCGTAACCCGCTCATCGGCGGCCCCAGAGCCGGGTTCGGCGGGCGGCGATCCGATCGAGCGATTCGGCCAGAGGCGGCGGGAGCACCGGCGCCTCGACCAGGCGAACGAGCGCCCGGCCGCAGCACCGGCACGCCAGGGCGTGGTAGCGGCGGCCAGGTGGGTCCTCGTCGTTGCAGGGCACGGCGCAGCTCGGGCACACGAGGAGATGCTCGGCGTCGTAGGCGGCTTCGAGGTCCGCCCGCTCCGTCCGCAGGCGCCGGTGGAGCGGGAGGTCCCGGAGCGCCCGGGCCACCGACGCCGAACGGCGCCGCTCGTGCTCGGCCATCGCCTCGTCCACGACGGCCCGGCCCTCGATCGGCGAGCCCGGCTGGAGGTCCCGGTCGTCGGCGAGCGCACCGCTGGCGAGGGCGGCAGCCGGCTGGCACAGCCGGGGGTCTGCGTAGCGGACCGCATCGTTGCCCGAGAGCAGCACGTCGGCCTGGGCCGTCCAGCACTCCCGGTAGAGGGTACGCCAGGCGAAGAGCACAGGCGCCGGTGCAGGGAGGCCGGTCCCGGTCCTCGCCTGCGCCCACCAGCTGGCGGTCTGCTCCACGAGATCGAGGTGCTCCAGGCCCCAGCGTTCCCTGGGATTGGGGATGTTGAGCGGCCCGGCGAAGAGGTAGCGGATCACTGCCGCGGTCTCCCCGTCGCCGATGGCGTCGGCCAGCGCCGGGGCGTTGCGGTGGAGGTCGTGGACCAGCTGGCGCCGCCGGTACTCGTCGTGCTGGCGCTGGGCCTCCTCGACTCGTGCCACCACTCGGCGGCACTGGCGCACGTCGGGCGCGAGCAGCTGTGACAGCGTGATCGGCGCGTCCCCCACGGCTTGGCGCCACACGGGCGCAACGACGGCTTCCTCCGGCGAAGCGACGGCCGCACACGCCGCCACCAGCTCGTCGTAGTGGGCTGGGTTCTCGCTCGGGTAGGGGGAGGGCCGGGGCCGGTCCTTCTCGACGCCGGCCAGGAACCGGTTCACCCGGGCCTCCGACGTCGTGACGAGGAGCAGCGCCGGACAGCACGGATGGCGATCCCACCAGACGGTGTCCTTGCAGTACTGACGGTGCCGGGCCACCTTGGCCCGCAGGCGCGCCTGGTCCATGGTGGCGAAGTCGACTTCCACGAACGCTCCGGCCACGCCGTCTTGGCCGTCGACGTCGAGGTGGACCTCGGCGTAGGCGTCGGGGCGGATGCGCCCGGTGCCCCGGTAGCCCGACCAGTCCTCCCACGCGTCCTCGTCCCGGCGCCACTCGCTGAGGGTGAGCCCGATGCTCGGGCCGGCGTCGAAGAGGGCGACGAAGAGGCCGGCGATCGCAGCGGTGTGGCGCAGGAACAGCGGGTTGGGCGTGCCCTTCCCCGGGGCGGGCGAGGTGCCCTCGACGAGGCGGGCGCCGGCACGGGTCAGCCACCAGTAGAACGGCGCCGAGCCCGACGCCGCGTACGGACGGGTCCGGTCCACGAGCGAGCGCTCACGCAGCCGGGTGAGGCGGTAGTCGATGGTCCGTTCCGGACGAGCGGTGAGCGTGATGAGCTGGGGCGTCGTCAGCACCCGGTGGACCTGGAGCAGCCCGAGGATGTCGTGGTCGATAGCGCAGAGCCGATCGATCCTCGTCGCTACGCTGCGGCCCCCGTTCATCGCCGCCCGCCGAGTAGGCGGAGAAGCTTGACTGCCAACCTTCCCCTACAGTCGGGGTCCTTCGAGAGCGTCAAACTCGTGCCCTGACCGGCGTCTTCACACCCGCGAGGCTCGCGGATCGGAGGTGGAGCGATCCGCGAGATCCCCCGCTTCTGGCGGGTCCGGGACCTCGTCCGTCCGGTAGCCCGTTGCCGACGATCGGGTCCACCACTGCGGTGGGTTCGACAGCGCCGGTCGGCAGTGTGCTGATGGCATCTGTGGACGTGGCGGTGATGTTGCATGGACCTCCTTTGACGAGGACCTCCATAGAAGAACAAGGGGAAGAGGGCCGAAATTGAACAAACTCGGTCAAAAAATCGCCTGACCAGCAGCTCCGCGCGCGCCGGAACCGGCGAGCGTGGGTGGGCCCGGCAGCCGCTCGGCGGCGCGGGCGCGGCAGAGCGCGACCGGCCGACCGGTGGTATCGGGGAGTTCAGGTTCGTCATGGGCTGGCCCACGACCGGACAAGCGTGCCAGGGAGCGGAGATGAGACCTCGATCTGCCCGCGAAGTCAAGGGGTCTTCGAAGATTTTTTCCTCAGCCAGATGCCCATCGCGTTGCCCTGTCTACGACCTACCAGCCGGGCCTTTGCGATTGGCGTGCTGTCCGGCACCCTCATCCGACGGTTCTGGCCATTCCAGATGGGACCGCTGTACCAGGAGACGCCTGCGCAGATAGCATCGTGATCGCGTTCGGGGATGCCAGCGGGTTCGCGCAAAGGACGGAGTCCACCTCGCAGCGGAAGTGACGCGCATCGGCAACGCCGTCTTCCTACCGAGCCCGCACGCGAACCCGGGCACCGGAGGAGGCGTCGTGCCCGAGCTACCCAGTCACCCCAACCTCGACCAACTTCGCCACCAGGCCCGCGACCTGCTCAAAGCGGCGATCGCCGGTGACGAGACGGCACGACGGCGCATCAGCACCGTCTCCGATCGCATGAACCTAATGGCGGCCCAGCTCGCCATCGCCCGGGAGTACGGCCTTGCGAGCTGGCGCGACCTCACCGCCGAGGTGGCGAGGCGTCGAGGGGAGGAGAGTCGGCCCGTCGGGGGCACCCGTCCGGACGAAGCCCCAGTGCGGCCCGGGGGTTCCTCCGGGGTCGCCTCGTGGTCGGCGGGACCGCCGATCACCCTTGCCGCCGGCATCCTTCGCCCCCGTGGCATCGTCTTTGAGTCTGGACGTGCGGTCCTGCGCGTCGGCCTCGACGTCAGCGAGCAGCATCCGGGCGTGGTGGAGCCAAGACGGGCGCGCTGGCTGTCGCTGGTCCGGCCCGCCCTGCGCGGGAGGGCGACGGAGGCAGTGATGCCGCGCCCCGACGGGCTCACAGTCGTCGACAGCCGCGGCTCGGAATATGCCTGGCACCCGGGAGTTGGCTTCGGGCACGCCCAGGTGGTGGGCAGACGCAGGATTCCTCGTCATGCCGAGTTCCAGCTCTATCTCGACCCGGCTCCTGATGCAGACGTCGAGTGGATCGAGCTCGTAGGCCAAGACGGCACGAGGACGCGCCTTCTGCGCGGCGGATTGGCCGAGGCACGAGTCATCGGACCGACGCCAACCTTGGGTACAGGTGGGGACCATCGAGTCGAATCGATCGCGCGCCGGCTCATCGCCATGAGGTTGAACGGGGCTCCAATCGGCGGCCGCTTCTTCGTCGAGCAGAGCGCAGGGGCAATGGCCGAGGTCGCCAAGATCGCAGCGGAAGGATCGAGCGTCCCGCCCGAGCTGAAGCAGGACCTCGCGGCCCTCTGCCGCTTCTTGTCCGAGGGCACGGGCGACGCCCACGGGCTACGACTGACGTGGTGGGCGATGCCCGATGCGGGCGTGCTCCGCGACGGCCTGCGACCCAGCGCGGACGTCGGCATCTCCTTGCCCGCCCTTGAGGGCATCACGCTCCACTTCAGGACGATCGTCTTCGAAGGCGACTCCTTCTCCCTCAGCCTGTGCGCCGAGCCGGACTGGTGGTCCTACAGCGAGGACCGCCACCACAAGCGGACGCTGGTCGACATCGCGGTCGAGGACGACGTCGGCGGCAAGTACGTCAGCCTCAACGGTGGCGGCTCTCGAACTTCTGACACCGACCCCGGCTATCCTGCTCCGCTTCCGGCCGCGCCTAGCCCCCGCTGCGCGGCGCCTTCGGCTCCTCGTCCATGCACGCACGGAACAAGTCATGGTGGACGTTGCAGTTCCGCCAGCCGCTACTGCGTGACTCCGGGAAGGTGCGTCTGCGAGCCCCCTGGACCTGATGGGGCGAGGAGCGCGCTAGAGCCGGTAACTGGCAAGCTTGACTAGTGTTCGAACGCTTCACTGACCGGGCGCGGCGCGTGCTCGTGCTTGCTCAAGAAGAAGCGCGCCTCCTCGATCAAAATTTCATCGGAACCGAGCACATCCTTCTCGGCTTGATCCACGAGGGCGACGGACTCGCCGCCCAGGCGTTGACCTCACTCGGCATCACCCTCGAAGCCGCGCGCGGACAGGTGGAGGAGACGATCGACCGACCCACGTCGACGCCCACGGGGTCACCACCGTTTACTCCGAGGGTGAAGAAGCTGCTGGAGCTGTCACTGCGCGAGGCGCTGCAGCTGGGGCACAAGGGCATCGACACCGAGCATCTGCTTCTGGGCCTCGCCCGTCAGGGAGAAAGCGTCGCCGTCCAGGTGCTCACCGACCTCGGCGTCGACCTCGACGAGGTGCGGGCAAGGCTCATCACCCTCATGTCGCAGCTCGGCTACCAACCCAGTGACGAGGGCGCCTTCGTCGTCGATTCCGCTGCCGAGGGCCAAGACGATGTCCCGCTGGTCACGAGGCTCCACGGCCGGGTGCACCGCCCCGTTAGCGGCGTTCGTCGGCTGAGGGCGGTCGTGCCGACGCTCTACGGCTGGGTCGTTGGCATCATCGACCCCGCGCAGCGCTACATGCTGCGAGCATCAGGGCGCGAGCGTCCCCGACGAGCGGCCAGGGGAACCTCGACCTATGGACCACTCATCATCGGGCCACCGCGTTGGCGCCAGAGGGAGGAACCTGTTACCTCTGTGCCTCTGCAGGTGGAGCGGCGGTTTCGACAGCGCGCCGAAGAGCGTGCCGCGCGGCTCGAGGCCGTGATGCAGACATTCGGGCCGTTGCTCGAGGCGGGCGTCCAAGACCTGCTGGAACGGAGCGAGACGGTCATGGTCACGCCGTCAGCAGAGGTTTCGGCGCGGATCGTCCGTTTCCGCTGGGGTGACAGCGTCCTCCATGTCGGAGTTCGCCGCGAATGGAGGACGGAGCGCGGGAAGGGAGTCGAAGCGGTCCATGAAACGATGACCGAGACTCTTGCCCGTCTGCCACGCGCGGGCACGAACGCAGAAACGCTGAAGCGCTACCTCGCAAGTGATCTTGCGGAGCTGGCGGATCAGTAGGTCGAGGTAGGCCCGCGGAGAACGTCATCGATCCGGCGTCTTCGCGACGCGGCGTGGTGTTCCGTCGCCGGGTGGTAGGGGTGGTAACCGGTTCGGGCTCAGGTCTCCTTCTTTCGCCCCCACCAACGTGGAGCGAGGTGGCACGCCGGTGCCGAAAAGGAAAGACAGTCTATGCCATTGGCCCGCAGGATTTGCGTGGTCCGCGAGAATGTTCAGTTGGCGCGCTGATGGTCAGGAACCGCGATGTTGGCGACGTTGCTCAGGCGG
>Ga0080006_1135337_pt1 | contig 10503 bp, 8 predicted proteins | sample RS3BMetagenome_FD_69209 | JGI IMG/M metagenome (GOLD analysis project Ga0080006, IMG submission 69209) | Ferric oxide microbial mat and aquatic microbial communities from Rainbow Spring, Yellowstone National Park, USA - RS3B (SPADES... ... | reverse complement strand
CCTGAAAGCCCGACATCTATCGCTGAATCGATGATTTGTCATGACTCTTCATGCACGCTTTTGACAAATGATGTTTTTTGGTAACAGGCTCCGCCATATTATTCTTCCGCCCATCCTATTTCTGCTTACCTACATCGATCATACCGGGATTTGCTTTTATTTGATAATTGCCATCGTTATCCTCTCGCGTTGTTCCCAAATCCTCCGATCCTTCGACTACTCTCATCCCAGCTCAAGGAGATTTCCATGATACGATCCCGCTCGCGCGCGAACCGCATTTGGGTTGCGTTGCTGCTTCTAGGCACCGCGTCAACGGCGGCGGCCGGTTCCTTGGCTCCCAATCCGGCCACCGGCACTTCACCGGCGAAACTCGGCACGAATTCCGTTTCCTTGATTCCGAATCCGGCCTCATACCAGACCCAGTGCTCGTGGCTTACCGCCGCGGCGAACCTGGCCACCGCGCCCTACAACCTGGACCCCAAGAATCCGTGGGTGTTCAACTATGCGGCGAACTTCAACGGTAAGTTCACTCTGAATACATATAAAGCGACGATCGGCGGAGCGGTCAACGCCGCGACCAGCGGCGGAGCCGATTTCTCCCTCACCTACAAAGCTGGGGACGGCGACCCCAGCGGTAACGACGTGCGCTGGATGCAAGTCATCGAGGTGAACAAGATCGGCTACGATTTCATCAAAAACAAGATCGGTTTCGCGCCCGACACCGGGTTTCCCCAGGCCGGCTACTCGGTGGTTGGAAACGGGACGAACGGAGTCCCCACCGGATCCTACGCGTTCCTGGATAACGCGGGGTTCGGTCCCGGCAACGGCGCGAAGCCCACGGATCCCTGGTACGGCTGGCTCACCGCCACCAACGGGACCGACATCACGACCTCCACGGCCGCCACCTCGACCTCGTTCAGCGACAATCCGACCCTCAGCTTCGTGCCCGGCATGGTCGTTCAGTTCCAGACCTTCGTGGCGAAAGACGTCGTGACCAACAACGGGCTCGGAGGCAAGACGAACACCGTGACGATGTATGGCGGCGTCTGGTGGGGGTTCCAGGACGCGGTCCCAGAACCAAGCTCCTGGATTCTCATGGTCAGCGGCGGCGGTTTCATCGTCCTGGCAAGCCGTCGAAGATTGGTAAGCCGCCTCGGCAACGCCGCATGACGCGACGCGAGGTCAGGTAAACGACTGCCGGGCTCCGCGACCTTTCCACCAGAGCTCGCCCGGGATTAACTTGGCATATTACCACATAGGCATACCCTAACACATTGGCCCGCCGGCCCTCGCGTCGGCGGAGCCCTTGACCTGGGCGATGGTCGCGGAACTTCGTACCCACCAGCGGACGACGCCTTCGTTTCGAGTATGAACCAATCGGCCTCAACGCGGCCGACGACAGAAGAGCCTCGAAACCGGCCCCGAACGGAACAACAATTCAAAATTCAAAATGACGCGCTAAGCCCGAAGTTCCGAGGCGACTCTCTCCGTCATCTCGATGAGCTCGGTGGGAGTGGTGAGCTCCTTGGCTTCGAGGATCCGAATGATTACGGCGACCAGAAGCTTCAGCTCGGAGTTCTCAAACCGGAGTCGCTCCAGGTCGCTCTCGCTCATCACGGACTTCGTTTCCGGCGTCTTCATGCGGCGGAGGCGATCGACCTCCTTGATGAGGGCATCCATCTGCTCTCGTTGCCGACTTTCCCACTGAAAGTCAAATTGGTCCAGCATCGCTGTGGCTCCCTGACGATCAACCCAGACGGGCTAGATACCGACAATCCTCGACAACTCCGGAACCGCAAGGTCGACTCTCGTTCTCGCGACAACCGGCGCTCAACACCAAGATATCGGCCTGGAGCGCGAATTGCGCGGTGTTGATGGCTCCCAATCCATTTTTTGGAGGCTCGAGAACCATCAAGCCCGGCGGATCGGTGGGAGTGGCCTCCGACCGTCGCTCGCTCGGGTCTCGCGGCATGGAGTCGCGTATTCAATGCAGTCGGGCGTGCGACGTGTGAGCGCCAAGGAGGTGGGGCGAGTCAGCTGTTCGCGAATGATTCGCCAACTGAATTTCCTGGAGATCTTCAACCGTTTTCATCGGATCGCCGGCAATCCACGACTCGTCGAGGACATCGATATTCACCTCGGTGCAATCGAGATCCAGCCAGGTCGGCGGATTTCCCGACAACGTGTCCAGGACCGTCGAAACCGAAGGAAACTGGTAAGGATGCTCGCCAGGTCGGGCGACATAGGTGGAAACCATGAATTCGCCATTGTCCATCTTGTACTCGATCTCGATCGCGTACCAATAGCCTTCGAGGTCGGCCTTCTTCATCGCGAGCACGAGCTCTTCATTATTGATGAAGGGTCCATGCTCCCGGGCCAGCCGAATCAGTTTCCCGGGCGCTTGGATGGCGAGGAGTTTCGCCTCGACGATCGAGAGTGATGCGGGCTGGCGAACCATCTGCCTCCTCTGAATCCGTTCGATGAATCCTTGAAGCAGGATCGCCCCAAAAACCGCGACCGCGCATAGCGCAATTCGGTTAATCAGTCTCGTTCGTGTCGCCGTTGTTACGAATGGAATGTTCATGACGAAGCTCCTCGAACAACGTCGTTATCGGAACGATCCCCTGGCGATTTCCACATCCGTGGCTCAAGGTTTCCTCGAAGCGCGGGCCTCCAATCCTCGAGAACAAGGCTCGAACCGACCTTCTCCGAGCGTTTCAACGGACGGAAAAGGGAAGACGGCCGAGCCGATTGCGGTTGCCGTCAAGGCCATGTCGGGTCTCAGAGGCCTAAAAGTATTACGTATCCGAGGAGCTTTCCGGGTCAGCCGGAATCAAAAATATTTCGGGGCTCTTTCTCAACGCTAGCTCATGGATTTCATCCTGGAGCGATTCCAGGCGCTTCGAATCTTCGAGATGTGAGTCGATCCGGCGACATCACTTCGCCCGCCGATCGCGGAAAGCACAACGCACTCACCGGGCGATCCGACTCACCCGCCGATCGGCGTCGGCACCGGGGCGTTGTAGTTGCTCATGAAGGTGGGAACCGACACCCCCGCCAGCGGCAGCGAGTTCCAGCTCTTCATCCCGGGCCTGGTTTGCACCATGTAGGCCCAGTGTCCTATCTGGGTCGTCGAGCCGGTCCCCGTGAACATCTGGTTCTCCATCGTCCACTGCCCGTGCTTCTTCACCATCGTCCCGTAGCCCTCGGTGACGGTCGAACTTCCCACGAAGTTCAAAAGCACCTTGCCTTGCGGGGTGACTGAACCCAACACGGCCGAACTGCTGGGCGAGGACGAGCCGAGCTGAGTCACCGTCTCGCCCCAGAAGTATCCGTTTTTATAACCGCTGATATGATAAACCGTTTGGTCGAGGATCGGCACCAGCGTGCCATTCGACCCGTTGTAGATCGTGGCGGGGAGATTGGGAGCCGGCACATACCAGTAGGTGTTGGTCAACCACGACCACCGGGCCGGCGTCACATTGGCGGGCTTCGCTGCGCGCTCGTTGCTGTGGTGCGCGAACCTCGGCGCAATCTCGGGGAGTGCGTGGGTCGCGCCGCTCTGGAGCCGGCGTCCTTCCAGCGGCTCGACACTCAGGTTGATCCGGCTCGGACGAGATCGTCGATCCATGGGAAAAAGCCGCGTTCCGCGACCCCGGTAGAAAGAGCCACCGCGAACAACTGGCAACCAGCTGGCGACACATCGCCGGATTGGTTGTGACGCGAACGCGGTGTGTGCCGCCGGCCTTCGGAAACAACTTCCGAAGGTCCGGCAACCACAACTTTACGACGCGCCGAGAGAAATGCGCGTTTCGGCAGCCCAAGAGTCGGGAAAATCAGCCTCAATCGGACCGGGGGCCATGCCATCTGCTCACGCTGTCGGGTGTCGAACGGAAAATCAAACCTTCGCCGCCTACGATTTCGACGATTTCGCCGCCGTCTTTTCAGGAGGAGTGACTGGGGCGGCATCCCTCCTTCGTGGCGGGAACTCGGCGACGAGATTCGTTCTCGAAAATGATTGGGGACATCGCCCGGAAGTTTGTCGCTATGTCTAGTATCGGGCAAACTTCGGATAGAGCACGCCGCCTAACCCCTCGCGGCGCAGAGCGTTCCGTGCCCTGGCATCTTGCGTACGAGAAGGAACGGGGCGGGGGAGCCCCTTACATTCTCGCGCACCAACGATCGAATGAATTCAGACACCCCTGAATCTCCGGGATGCGGGCCGTCGCGCTCAGGGCGGCCCAACCACGGAACGAGGATCATGGTATGTTCACGTCTCTTAAAGTTTACAGACCGAGACAGGCATTCACTCTCATCGAGATCCTGGTCGTGATTTCGATCATGGCCATCCTGATCGCCCTACTGCTCCCCGCGGTGATGAAGGCGAGGGATACCGCCAACCGCTCGCAGTGCCTGTCGCAGCTCAAGCAGATCGGCCTGGCCCTCCAGATGTACCTGGACAGCAACCGAGACTATTTCCCCTACGCGGCCCAGATGCCGAGCCTGGCCCCCGACAAGCCGAGCCTCACCGTGGCGATCGGCCCGTTCATCGAGAATAACGAAGGGGTCTTCTGGTGCCCGGTGGACCAGAAATACTTCCCGACCGAGCGGATCAGCTACGAATATCCCACGGCCCGCCTCGCCGGCCTGACCCGCCTCCAGGTCCAGAAGGACCGGCCCAGCGCCGAGATTCTCCTGACCTACGACTTCGACCCGTTCCACGGCCCCCCGGGCCGCCTCTCGCGAAACGGAGTCTACCTCGACGGCCACGCCTCGCCGTACTGAGGATCTCCGCACCACCTCGGCCTCGGACCGACCGGCTTTCGCATCCCTCCGGAGACTTGATGATGTCCACTCGAAAGAAACGGTTGCTCGGAACGGGAATCGCCGCGCTGCTCCTGATCGGCATGATGCTCCTTTACCAGAGCCTGGCCGCCGCCTGGCAAATGGACAAGGTGCGCCGGCTTGCCGCCGAGGCCCGAGACATCCCCAACGACCAGGCCAAGGAGGCTCGCTCGAAAGTCTGGGCCGAGGCGCAAAAGCTCTCCCCCGAGCAGCGTCGCGAACTGTTCGCGGAGCAAGCCCGGAACCGGATGAAGGCCTACTTCGACCTCCCTCGCGAGAAAAAGACGGCCTATCTCGACGCCATCATCAAACGAGACCTCCAGCGTCAGGCCGACCGGAAGAAGCAGGCGGCGCTGTCGAAGTCGGCGGCCGCGAAGGGGAAGACGGCCGGAAATGCCGGACAGACCAAGGGTCAAGGCGGACCGGGAGGCCCCGGCGGTCCGGGACGTCAGAATCTCTCCCCCGATCAACGCGCGGCGCTGAGGCGCGATCGGCTCGACCAATCTTCACCCACGGACCGCGCCATGCGAGGCGAGTTCGCCGCCGACATGCGAGCGAGACGCCAACAGCTCGGCCTCTCCACGGGCACTGGCGGCCGAGGTTGGCGCTGAGCCATCGCTCGGCTCGTGCCGCCGAAAGCCTTCATTGCTCATTGCTCGGCGAGTGCCCCGAACGACCCCGCCAAAACCGCCGAGAAGGTTGAACGCATTCACCTCTCCCCTCGGGAGAGGTCGGCCGTCCCACGGCCGGGTGAGGGCCGTACACCACCAAGAATCAAAAACCCTCATCCGCCCTGGCGGGCACCTTCTCCCGATGGGAGAAGGTTGAAAGCATGCACCTCTCCCCTCGGGAGAGGTCGGCCGCCCAGCGGCCGGGTGAGGGCCGTACACAACCCGACGCCGAACTCATGACAAAAAACCCCCATCCGCCCTGGCGGGCACCTTCTCCCGGGGGGGAGAAGGTTGAAAGCATTCACCTCTCCCGACGGGAGAGGTCGGCCGTCCCACGGCCGGGTGAGGGCCGTACACAACCCGACGCCGAACTCATGACAAAAAACCCTCATCCGCCCTGGCGGGCACCTTCTCCCGGCGGGAGAAGGTTGATTGGCGACGGCCGACAGCCAGCCTTCGGGCGCCACCCCCAGGTCAACGGGGTTACTTGGCCGTGACCGTTGGGACCGATTTGCGTTTTCTCAGAGTGGTCTACCGGAGTTTGACCACCGCCACGAGATCCGCAAGGCTTCCTCCCGCCGCGAACAGCCCCTTGAACATCTGGTCGAGCGAGACGCCTTTCGCCGCCGCCTCGATCTTCACAATTCGGGGCTGATTCGTCCCGATCCGCTCGGCGAGTTGTTCCTGGGTCATCTTCGACGCCTTCCGGCGAGTGCGGATCGCATTCGCCAGCGCCACGCGAACTTCGACGATCCGCCGCTCCTCATCCGTGAGTTCGAGGAAATCCTCGGCATCGCCGACCGTATAACCGGCCTTTTCGAGAGCTTCTTTCTTCCACGCTTCCATGATCATCGACCTGGTTCTCTCTGGGATTGCCGCCGTTCTCCATCTCCCGAATATGTCATATCTGACATTCCGTGCAAACACATCCACGGATCGAGCGCGATTGACCATCAATCGCCAGCCGGTTCAATAAACAACGTCCTGGTCACCGTCCCACCACCGGGGCGGCGAAGCGGCCGTCGTCGAGTTCGCGGGCATGGCCGAGCGAGGCGAGGACGTTGAGCAATTCCTCAACTCGATCGACGTTCGCCCGCAGGAAGGTCCTGGCGAGCTGCGCGGCGGTGATCGGCAATCGCTGGGCGGCGAGGGCCACGCGGACGGCCTGGGCCTGCTCGGCAAGGTTCTTCGGCCAGGGGGTCTTGGCGGCCTTCGCCCCCGTCCCTTTGGCTTCCGGGTCCTCGGCGACATCGTCGATGAGCGTCCCCTGAGTCGCCGCCTTGTGACCGGTCGGGTTCTGGAACTCGGGACGGAGCCAGCGGATGATCCCCCGGGCCTCCTCGGCGGCCCGCTCGGCATTGAGTGCCACCAGCTTTTTCAGGATCTCCTCATCGGTCAACGTGCTCGGCCAGCCGTACGCCTCGAACACCGCCGCGTCGAGGTCGTCGTGGATCTGCTTGAGGACGGAGACCAGGCCCTGCTCATTGATGGTCTTGTCCTCGGCTGATAGACGCTCGTTAGAGCGAAGCTTCTCGAGAACGTTGTAGATTTGTGTTATCCAAAGCGAGGGGTAGATCTGCTGTCTTGCCTTTCGATGCCTATCTAGTTGCTCAGCGAGATCGCGTATGTCTGATTTGGATTTATCCGTGCATTCCGGAAATGGGAACGGATCAAAACATCGTGTTTTATTGTATCTAGGGTCGTTTCCGACCCCTAACCTGCCCCCGGCTGCAAGAGCCCAAATAACGTGAATTCGACTTGAGAGGACTCCCAGAAAATATGCGTCGTCGAAAGCCTCGACAACCAGCGATCCTTCAGCAAGGATCGAAGAATCAAGAAATGTAAAGAATCTATGTTTTGAGGTTTCAGGTATGACAATGTAGCGGCTCAGTCCGCTGAGGGCAGATCGGAATGTTGCTCGGGGTTCTCCAAACACCCACCAGCGAGTTCGATACGACTCGCGATTGTTCTGATCCCGCTCCGGTTTTACTCTCTCATAAAGCCACTGATAGACTTCAGGAAACCGTATTCTTACTTGCTCCTCTGTAATCCCTAGTAGATCAATGACCATCGCGTTTCGGCCAATTTGTGCAATGTCACGGCCATTTCGGAAAGGCCGGATGTGGTTCTCTAGCCCTGGGATTCTTCCAAGCCCGAGTTCCTTCGCTTCATCCGCAGTCACGATAAAGCCACTTCCAAAGAGCTTTACGCCAGGGCAGCTTAGCTTGGCATTGGCCTTCAAAGGGGCGGCACTTGCGACATCGGCTCCAACTGTAAGATCCGCGAATATCTTTCCGAGCGTAAAGGCAAAGGCAAGCTCAGGTTCGTCAGAATCGCAACGAGTTTCATCAACGACTAATGATAAGAAACCGTCCGAATCGCCTGCTCTTACGACTGTCATCGAGATTCGTACGGCCGCGCACTCTGCCTCATCAATCCAAGGGTGATCCGGGATGGCGAAAACCAGAGATAATGGTGGTTTGGCCGATAATTGTGATTGAAGGACACGACGATTAAATGTTTGGCGAATGCTGTTGGTTGTGACGAAGCCGAAGCCGATGGCGTGGCCATTTCGGGTTAGCTTTGCCGCGATGTCCCACCAGTAAAGTACGTAATCGGTGGAATCTGATATGTCTTTGTAAGTAGAACGCAATGCCTCGACATAACCCGGCCCTAAAGCGTCCTTCATGGTCTTGTCACCGATGAATGGCGGATTCCCAATGATGTAATCGGCCCTGGGCCACTCGGCCTTCCTGGGGTTGATGTAGCGGAGGACGGGGACGCGGGCCGTCTCGTCGGGGACTTGTTCGCCTGTCACCGGATGGGTCTTGGTGGTCCGGCCGTCCCAGCGGGTGACCGGCTTGCCCATGTCGTCGAGAACGGGCTCGGTCCGGTCGTAGGCGAGGACGGCGTCGCGGCACTCGATGTTGTGGAACGCCTTGATGATCGGCTCGGCGGGCATCGTTTTGCCGAAGGTGCGGAAATGCCACTGGAGGTAGCCGATCCAGAGGACCAGCTCGGCGATCGCCGCCGCGCGGGGGTTCAACTCGATGCCGAGGAGCTGGTGAGGGTCGACGGTGAACCCGAGCCCTTCGATCACCGCTTGCTTCTCGCCGAATCCCTTGAGCGTGTCGCGAACTTCCCCCTCCAGGCGCTTCAGGTGTTCCAGGGTGACGTAGAGGAAGTTGCCGCTGCCGCAGGCGGGGTCGAGCACGGTGACGGCGCAGAGCTTGGTGAGGAAGTCTTGAACTTCGGCCCGTGCTTCCTTGAGCTTCCGCGACTTGGCGAGCGTGACGGCGGCGGCCTTCGACGCTTCCCACTGTTCGCGGAGCGGCTCGACGATGGTGGGGAGAACCAATCGCTCGACGTAGGCTCTGGGGGTGTAGTGGGCGCCCAGCTTGTGCCGCTCGATCGGGTCGAGGGCTCGTTCCAGCAGGGTGCCGAAGATCGCGGGCTCGACCGCTTCCCAATCCGACTTCGAGGCGTCGATCAAGAGTTCGAGCTGGGCCTCGTTGACGGGGAGGGCCTCGCTGTTGGCGAAAAGCTCGCCGTTGAACCGGAGGACCTTGGCGTCGAGGATCGGCGAGTATCCCCCCTTGGCCATCTTGTCCCAGAGCGATTCGAGCATCTCGGGGAACGTCGAGAGCTTCTTGCCGCGCCGGCCTTCGAGCAGGCGGGTGAAGCAATCCTCGGGGAGCAGGCCGACATCCTCGGCGAACATGGTGAACAGGCAGCGCATCAGGAAGCTGGCGACCCGTTCGGGCTTGTGGCCGGATCGTTCGAGCGACTTCGCCAGCTCGGCCAGGCGGGCGGCGACTTCGCGGGTGACCTTGGCACTCTTGCGGCTGGGGTCGAGTTCGAGCGGGTCGGTCCAGACAAGTTTGAGCCGTTCGCGGATGGTCTCGTCGGCGAGGTCGTTGAGCGAGAGGCGATGCGACAAGGCGTCGGGGAATGCGACGTAGGTTTTGCCCGAGCGGGTGAAGTCGGCATAGAGCTCGATCGAATGGCCGACATCGACGATCACCAGGAAAGGGGGCCAGCCATCGCCGACGGGGAGGGCCTTGGCGTAAAGCTCGGCCTGCCCCTTGGCGGCGAGCATGGCGTCGTCCCATCCGGCCGTTCCCCGAATGGCGGTGCCGCGCCTGGCTCGCCTCGGCACTTTCAGGCCGGTCTCATCCTCGCCGGTTTCCTTCTCGCTCCCCTGCTTCGCCTCCAGGATGAAACAGCCTCGGCGGTAGAGGTCGATGAACTTGGTCGAGGTGTGGCCGAAGCCGTCGTCGAACAGAACGGGGTGCTCGAACACATAGGAGTTCTGAGAACTATCGGCCTTGGCGGGCTCAGGGCGGGGAACGCCCAGAATGTCGCAAAGCTCGATGATGAACGGCTGGTGATTGGCCCGCTCGGCAGCGCCGGACGAAGTCCAACGCTCGATGAACTCCGCGACCGGATCCGCCTGTTTTAAGCTGACGTTCATGCGACCCCACCGTCGTGGCGATTGTACATTCCGGGGATCGTCGCTTGGCGGAAACGATGCCCATCAATCCATCGTGATTGAGTTGATCCAGATTAGCGGGATCGGTCGGCGAGTTCCATGATGCGGTGATGCCGTTTGTTCCAGAGGTGGGGAAGATCGGGGATCGGGCGATTTTCGCGGGTCGGACGGACTCGAAAGCCCGGCGGATCGGTCGGGATTCGATGTAGATTTCAGCATCCCCGCCGGGGATTCGCGTTCGCCGTGCGCGCTCGGGTTCTTTGGCAAGTTGATCGGGTGAATGGGACGCGGAGCCGGACGCGCATCGCAAAAATGCGCCGAACAAACCCAATTCGGTTCGATTCCATGGGTTGTACGAAATGCACGGGGGGTACAGAGGGCTCACGCCCCCCGCGCGCCAATGCAAGACGTTTCGCGCGAACGAACCCAAATGACTCGCTCGGCGAGTGCCCCCGGAGACCCCGCCGAAACCAGCGCGCTCGGCGCGGGTCTCCG
>Ga0080006_1189732_pt1 | contig 10505 bp, 10 predicted proteins | sample RS3BMetagenome_FD_69209 | JGI IMG/M metagenome (GOLD analysis project Ga0080006, IMG submission 69209) | Ferric oxide microbial mat and aquatic microbial communities from Rainbow Spring, Yellowstone National Park, USA - RS3B (SPADES... ... | reverse complement strand
GGGCCGCACAGGGGTATGACCCGCAGGCCGAGTTCCGTGTAAGCCGCCGCCGTATCGAGAGGTCGCTGCTCCACGCCGCCGTTCCGCCTCCTGGGGCGGACACACGGCCGGAGCGAGGGACCTGCCCCCGCCCCGCGACCCTCGTCCCCGTCGAGGCTACGGGACTGCCGGTTTGCGCCTCGGCGGCGGTGTCGCGGTCAAGGCGCTCGATGGCGGCATGGTTGTGGCGCCGGCACTTCGGGACGGTCTGGTTGGCGCCGCACGTGCGGCGGGTGTCGACACGCAGATGGAGGTGTCGCCGCGGGCTCGCAGTGAAGCGGGCGCGGTCTTTCTGACGAAGGCGGGTGTCCCCACTTGCGGATTGGCTTTGCCGATGCGCTATGCGCGAACCTTGTCGCAAATGGTGGATCTGCGCGACTTGGACGGTGCTGTCGCGGTCCTCACAGCGTATCTTCGGGATCTATAGTATAATGACACAAATTCGCTCGCCTGGTGCTTTTGCAATGGGACGAGGCGAGGGGGAGTGTCGGTTATGCTACGCTATTTGACGGCGGGCGAGTCGCATGGGCCAGGGTTGACCGCGATTATCGAGGGACTTCCGGCCGGCTTGCCGATTGATACGGACGTTGTCAATCGCGAACTTTGGCGGCGGCAACAGGGGCATGGCCGCGGGTATCGGATGAAGATTGAGACGGACACCGTGCAGTGGCAGTCGGGCCTTCGCTTTGGACGCACGCTGGGCACACCGCTGGCGTTCACGATTGCCAACCGCGACTATAAAAACTGGACAGCGCGTATGGACCCCGTGGGTACTGCGCCCGACGACCTTGCTATCATCACCAAGCCGCGTCCGGGACACGCGGATCTGCCCGGGTATTTGAAGTACGACCTGGAGGACATGCGCGATGCACTGGAACGCGCGAGCGCACGGAACACGGCCACATTGGTCGCGATAGGTGGCATTGCGCGACAGCTACTCGCCGAGTTCGGGATTACGCTGGTGGCTCATATCGTCCGCATTGGCGCGGTGACCGTCAACCGAGAGATCGTGGACTCCCTGTCGGTCGAAGAACTCGCAAAGCGCTCGGAGGCATCGCCCGTTCGCACGGCTGACCCTCAGGCCGAGGAGAGAATGGTGGCCGCCATCGACGAGGCAAAGACGCAAGGCGACACCCTCGGTGGGGTGTTCGAGATCGTCGCGACGGGTGTTCCGGTCGGTCTCGGCAGTTATGCCATGCCTGATCGACGTCTGGACGGTCGCATAGCGGGAATGCTCATGAGCGTTCAGGCGATCAAAGGCGTCGAGATTGGTCTCGGCATGGACGCCGCGGCGATGCCGGGTAGCGCGGTCCATGACGCCATTCACTATGCGGCGGGACGGGGGTTTTACCGACCCACCAATGGCGCCGGCGGAATCGAAGGCGGTATCAGTAATGGCGAACCGATTGTCGTCCGCGCCGCGATGAAGCCGATTCCCACGCTGTACAAACCGTTACCCAGTGTCGATGTAGTGTCCCGGGAGCCGTATCTGGCCACCATTGAACGTTCGGATGCTTGCGCTGCGCCGGCCGCGGCGGTCGTCGGCGAAAATGCTGTCGCGTGGGTCTTGGCGCAGGCGCTCGTGGAGCGCTTTGGCGGGGACTCGCTGGCGCAGATGCGAGCACATTTTCTGGCGGATCAGGCACGGATCGACGAGCGAACGCGCTGAGGCGTGACGGGAAGGGTGTCGAGTGTGGAGATGCATCGTCTGCGTGTCCCATCCGCCGGTGGTGACTACGATGTCGTGATAGGATCTGGTTTGCTGGAAGCCTGCGGCAAATGGGTGGCCGCAGCGATCGCCAGTGAGGCGGCCACGATTTTGCTGCTGTACGATGAGGCGCTGGTCCCCTTCGGGTATCCGGCCCGAACCGAACAGGGGCTGAGCAAGGTGTTCCCTCGAGTCGTCAGCTTTCCTGTCCCATCAGGGGAGGGGAGCAAGTCGCTCGCTGGTGCGGAGGCGTTGTATCATGTGTGCATCCGCGCTGGGCTTGATCGCGATGCTGTGATCGTGGCGCTTGGCGGCGGTGTCACCGGTGACTTGGCCGGCTTTGTGGCGGCTACGTTTATGCGCGGGGTCCGGTTCATTCAGGTGCCGACTACCGTGCTCGCCCATGATTCGAGCATTGGTGGCAAGGTAGCCATCAACCTTCCACCGCAAGGCAAGAATCTGGTAGGCGCCTTTCACCCGCCGCGATTGGTGCTTTACGATGTCGACACGCTCGCCACATTGCCGCGTTCCGAGCGTTCGGGGGGACTGGCTGAAGCCGTAAAGCACGGAGTGATTCGCGATCCGGCGTTGTTTGCCTGGATCGAGCAACACGCAGACGATTTGCTCGCAGGCGAGGCGGCCACGACGGCTGAGTTGCTGGCGCGGTCTTGTCAAGTGAAGGTCGATGTGGTGGGAGTGGACGAGCGCGAGTCGGGTTTGCGTGCCATCCTCAACTTTGGCCACACCGTCGGGCACGCCATTGAGGCGTTGTCGGCAGGCGAGTGGTTGCACGGGGCTTGTGTGGCGATCGGAATGGTGTGTGAGACGCGGATCGCGGACGTCCGTGACGTTCTGGTCGATCGGTCCCTGTACGGCCGCCTGCGGGACTTGTTGGTTCGCCTGGAACTCCCCGTGTCGGTACCGAGCCGTCTTGTTGGTGGCCCGCCCTCCGATGCATTGATTGAATTGATGCGGCATGATAAAAAAGCTGTGGGACGCAGGCTGTCTTTTGTCTTGCCGCGTGCACTGGGCGACGTGGTACAAGATCGTGATGTGGACGAATCCGTCGTCCGTGCATCGCTTCCAGACTGAGATCCATTTTACGCAAAGGCGCTATCGTTTCCGAGCAAGATAGGATAGGGATGTCAGGGTTGTCGGATCGGGAGCGAGGGCATGCTACCCGTAACGGCATCCCTTTCTCTATATAAACGTAACTATTACACTTTACAAGAAGACCATTGGCATGCTATGATTTGTATCGTAATCATTACGTTGTTATGCGTGACTTGCATTTACCAGAGATCGAAGGGTCTAGAGAAAGTGGAGACGATGTTCATGACGACAACGCTTCATTCCGGCGACGAGATTCTGGCTTTGCAAAAGGTCAGCGTGCGCTTTGGCCAGCGGACCGTACTCTCTGAGATTGATTTGTCTATCCGCGGGGGCGAGTTCATCGGCCTGATAGGGCCGAACGGAGCGGGAAAGTCGACCCTGTTGAAGATTTTGCTTGGGCTATTATCGCCGTCTGCGGGCTCGGTTCGCGTGTTGGGCAGTGCCGTACGAAGGGGGAGCGCCGTCATCGGATATGTCCCTCAGAAGATTCACCTCGATCCCGGTACGCCGCTGACCGGTCGCGATTTGGTTGGACTGGGCCTGGACGGTCACCGATTTGGCTTTGCCCTGGGCGGCCGTCACCGTCGGGAAAGGATTGATGAGGCACTTCGCTCCGTGGATGCCATCGCGCTGGCCCAGTCGCCTGTCGGCCGATTGTCCGGAGGTGAGCAGCAACGATTGCTGATAGCCCAAGCGCTCTTGACGGATCCCAAGATCCTGTTGCTGGATGAACCGCTGTCCAACCTCGACATCAAGAGTGCACGCGAGGTGGTGAGACTTGTGGCGCGCATATCGCGTGAGCGTGGCGTCACCGTCATGCTCGTGGCGCACGACATGAACCCGCTGCTTGACGTGATGGATCGGATCGTTTACTTGGCTCACGGCCATGCGGCGATTGGCTCGGTCGCGGCCGTCGTGCAGTCGGACGTCCTCAGCGGGCTCTATGGTTATCCAGTGGAGGTTCTGCGCACGAAAAACCGGATACTGGTCGTTGGGGGGCAGGATACAGAGTTGGAGGACTGGAACCTCGCAGGTGAGGAACACTGCGACGGCGGGGTGACCGTCTCGTGACTGGGTTTTGGCGTGCCATCTTTGCTGCCGGCTTTTTTTCCAACCCCGAAGTCCAAAACGCACTGTGGCTCGGTGGTGTTATTGCTGTGGTGTCTGGTGCGATCGGCGTGTTTACGGTGTTGCGCGGGCAATCGTTTGCGGGGCACGCCATGTCTGACATGGGCGCAGCAGGGGCGGCCGGAGCGCTACTGGCCGGAGGTACGGCCATTGCGGGCTTTCTGTCATTTAGCGTGGTGGCGGGAGCGAGCGTGGACCTGCTCGGCGTTCGACCGCGCGACCGGGATGTGGCGACGGGTCTCGTTCTGACCGCTGTTTTGGGGCTGGGCTCGCTGTTTTTGTTTTTTGACACCCGCATCGTCGGGGCGCCCGAGATCATCTTGTTCGGTTCTTTGTTTACTAGTGACCCCGGGTTGACGCCCTGGTTGTCGGCGCTGGGTGCGGCCGTCCTCTTGGCACTGGCTATCGTGTTTCGCCCGCTCGTCTTTATCTCGCTGTCCCCTGACACGGCACTTGCGCGCGGCGTCCCGGTTCGAGCTGTCGGATTTGCCTTCATGTTGCTGCTCGCGCTGGCTGTCGGGGAGTCGTCGTTGGTCGTCGGATCGCTGCTTAGCACATCCCTTCTCATCGGCCCGGCCTCCGCTGCGCTCCGGGTGACTGCCCGGTTGCGGCACGCGATCCCGATCGCCGCGGTGCTGGGTCTGCTGGCTACGTGGCTTGGTATTCTCCTGGCCTATGACAGCTTCTATTGGCCACCGTATGGACGGGGTTGGCCGGTGAGTTTTTTCATCACGGGCCTCGTCCTGGCGATCCATCTCTTGTCCCGGCTTTGGCCGCCCGCGGCTCGCTACGGGTCAACCACCGCGCAGCGTACAGCAAGGATCGGAGGGTAAATGATGGACACATGGTTTGGCGAGATCTCGACGGCAGTGTTGAGCCCAGGTATGTTCAGCTTCACCTTCATGCAAAATGCTTGGCTGAGCGGAACCATTATCGCGATCGTCTGTGGCACGGCAGGATTCTTCGCCATGCTGCGCGGCAGTGCCTTTGCCGCGCACGCCTTGCCGAAGATTGGCTTTGCCGGCGCAGCCGGGGCGGTATGGCTCAACGCCAACCCGCTGCTCGGGCTCTCGCTGTTCTCGATCGGGGGAGCGCTTGGCATTGGCTGGCTCGGCAAGGGAGCAAGGCGCGATGTTGTGATTGGCCTCGTGCTGGCCTTCGGTCTCGGGACGGGGGCGCTCTTCCTGTCATTTAACAATGAATACGCGGCGGGGGCGATCTCTCTGCTGTTCGGTCAGATTGTCGGCGTCAGTCAGAGCGAAGTAGTGGACACGGCGCTATTGGCCTTGTTGGCGATGGCGATGATTGCCTTTTTATACCGTCCCTTGTTGTTTGCGACCATCTCGCCCGAGAGTGCAGAGGCTCGCGGCGTATCGTTGCGTATGCTCGACATCCTCTTTCTGGTGATCATCGGGATTGCGACGGCCATCACGGTGCCGATCGTCGGTGCCCTCTTGTCCTTCAGTCTATTGGTCGGTCCGGCGGCGGCGGCCAGTCACTTGACCCATCGTCCGGGTCGCGCGATCTTGGTGTCCGTCGTCCTGGCCGTCGTGTCGCTGTGGGTGGGTATCGCCTTGGCGTACGACACCGGCTGGCCCGTCGGGTTTTTCGTGGCCAGTGTGGTCGTGCTGGTGTATGCCGGGGCACGGGCGGGGGCGGCCATTGCCGGTCGCCGGCAGACCGCTGGGAGTACCAGCGTCAAGGCCTGAGTCTGCGACGAGAGCGGATACGCTTGGCTTGCAGGCGGTGTTGACCTGACGACTTTGTTCATGCTAGGATAACGACAGGGGAGTTGTATACGCGCGCGATCCGGGAGCGGATGGCGGCGGTCTCCCAAGGGTACCTGGGTACGTGAGCGCAGTTGAGCTGAGCGAGGGATGATGAAGTCGGTACACCGTGTCGGGCGTTTGCGCTTGGCCGTGGACCTCTTGCCAGTTACAAAACCGTCGTTCACGGGAACCGGGGAAAGCCTGGGTTCTCTTTTTTTGTTGTTCGCGTGGAGACAACTGGTGAAGGGGAGATTGGCTTTGAAAGAGTGTATTGAAAAATTGGCGCGCGGCGAGCGACTCAGCGAAGAATTGGCTGCAGATGCGATGAATGCGATGATGGAGGGAAATGTGTCACCCGTTGCGATCACAGCGTACCTGACGTTGCTTCGCGCGGGAGGAGAGACCATTGAAGAGTTGACGGGCAGCGCACGCGCGATGCGGGCGCATGCGGTCCCCCTTGAGGCCGACGTGCCGGGCGTCATCGACACGTGCGGAACGGGAGGGGACCACTCTGGAACGTTCAACATTTCGACGGCCGCGGCGTTTGTCGCCGCCGCAGGTGGAGTCCCCGTAGCCAAACACGGCAACCGGGCGGCTTCGAGTCAGACCGGCAGCGCCGACGTCCTCGGAGCACTGGGCATCGCTATCGATCTCCCGCCGGACGATGCGCTGCGCTGTTTGCGGGAAATCGGGTTTTGCTTCCTGTTCGCTCAGTCGTACCATCCTGCGATGCGGCATGTGGCTCCGATTCGCAAGGAACTGGGATTCCGAACAATGTTCAATATCCTGGGGCCGCTTACGAATCCAGCTCGCCCGTTGCGCCAGGTACTCGGCACGCCGAGTCTGGAGATCGCCGGCAAGATGGCGCATGTGCTGGCAGCCCTTGGCGTCACGCATGCTTTGGTGGTCCACGCCCGCGATGGATTGGACGAGATCTCGATGTCGGGTCCGACCGATGTGTTTGAGGTGCGCGGTCAGCAAGTGACGCCTCAGACGATCACCCCCGCCACATTTGGCTTACAGGAATACGGGCTCGCGCTGCAACAAGGCGGCGCGCCGCAAGACAACGCGGCGATCATCCGTTCCATCCTGGCTGGCGAGTCGGGGGCGCGAAGGGCGGTTGTCGTCGCGAACGCTGCGGCGGCGCTGTATGTCGGGGGTCGAGTGGAGTCGCTGCCCGAGGGGGCACGACTCGCGGAGCAGCTGAATGATGAGGGCACGGCCGCCCGCGTCGTCGAGCGGCTTGTCGCATTCGGACAGGCGCCTGCCCAAGAGGTGAGCGCGTGACGATCCTGGATCAGATCTTGGCGACAAAGCGAGTGGAAGTCGAGCGACTGCGGGCGACCATCAGTGATGTCAGTTTGCGTCAGCAGGCCGAGATGGCGCCGCCGCTGCGTGGATTTTTGCAGTCGTTGCGCGTCCATCCCCCCGTCGCTCTGATTGCTGAGATCAAGAAGGCGTCGCCATCCAAGGGTGTCATCGAACCGAACTTTCGCCCGGTCGAGATGGCACTGGCCTATGGGCGCGCAGGGGCGGCGTGTCTGTCCGTGTTGACGGATGAAACCTACTTTCAGGGACATAACTCAGTGCTGATCGACGTTCGCCAGAATTGCCAGCTGCCCATTTTACGGAAGGACTTTGTGATCGACGAGCGTCAGATCTGGGAAGCACGAGTGATCGGCGCCGATGCGGTGTTGCTGATTGTAGCTGCGATTCAGGACGACGGCAGTTTGCGGCACTTGTACGACACGGCGCGAGCCCTTGGGATGGACGTGTTGGTGGAAGTGCACACGGAACAGGAGGCCACTCGCGCGGCCAAGCTCGACGCTCCCCTGATCGGGATCAACAACCGCGACCTGAGGACGTTCGCGGTCGACCTCGACCAGACTGCACGCGTCGCCACCTGCCTGGCCCCAGGAACGCTGCTGGTCAGTGAAAGCGGGCTGGCTTCAGCGCATGACGTCGCCCACGTTCACCGTGCTGGTGCCCGTGCTGTGCTCGTCGGCGAGACGCTGATGCGATTCGGGGTCGAGGGCGTTCTACAGGGTGTCTCCGATTTGTTCGCAGAGGTGGGGGCGTGATCCACGTCGCACAAGTTCTGACCGATGATCGCGTTCGCATCAAGCTGTGTGGTCTCAAGACGCGTGAACAGGTGCAAACGGCCGCTGCGCTGGGTGCGGACTACGTGGGTCTTGTGCTGGCCCCGAGCCGACGTCAGGTATCTGTCAGACAGGCGCGGGAACTGATTGACGATCTCGCACACTGCCCTGGGGACGATGAGCTCGCCGCAGTTGCCGACAGTCCTCATCCGCTTCCGGTTCTCGTCGTGATGAATCTGGATGAGGCGTCGGTGCGAAGTGCGGCACAAGCCACTGGTGCCTCTCATGTCCAACTCTGTGGAGATGAGACGCCGGAGACGTGTGCGCGTTTGCGGTCGTCGGGGTTGACCGTATGGAAGGCATGGGGAGTGCGAGGCGATGCCAGGGACGAGGCCGCGCTCGCCTACTTTGGAGCCATCGACGCGCTGCTCCTCGATCGCTACGCGGGAGATCAAGGGGGCGGCACGGGTCTGCCTTTTGACTGGGCCCGATTGGCGTTTTTTCGCGATCGGGTTCCGGAGCTTCCCCTAGTCGTAGCAGGCGGTCTGCAAGCGGCGACGGTCGGTCCATTGCTGGCCCACTTGCGACCGTTCGCCGTCGACGTTTCGAGTGGAATTGAAACGGATGGTGTGAAGGATGTCCATAAAATGCGTCGATTCGTCGAGGCTGTGAGGAGCTGTGGCTATGTATCCGGATGAACGCGGGCGGTTTGGGCTCTATGGCGGCAAATACGTTCCCGAGACGCTGATGTCGGCGCTCGAGACGCTCGAGGCGGATTATCGTCGATTGTCGGCCGATCGGGGCTTTCAAGAGCAAGTGGCCTATTATCTCCACGAGTATTCAGGGCGCCCGACGCCTCTCTTTCTTGCTGAGCGACTGACCGCCCATGCGGGTGGCGCAAAGATCTATTTGAAACGAGAGGACCTAAATCACACAGGGGCTCACAAAATCAACAACACCATCGGCCAAGGGTTACTGGCCAAGTATACCGGAAAGAAGCGCGTGATCGCCGAAACCGGGGCTGGGCAGCACGGGGTCGCAACGGCGACAGTTGCGGCTCTGTTGGGTTTGGAATGCACGGTATTTATGGGTGAAGAAGACATGCGCCGACAGGCGTTGAATGTATTTCGCATGCGTCTTTTAGGGGCTTCGGTCGTTTCGGTCACCTCAGGAACGCGCACGCTAAAGGACGCTACCAATGATGCCATCCGGTACTGGGTGGAACATGTGGAGGACACGTATTATATCATCGGATCGGTGGTCGGTCCGCACCCGTATCCGATGATGGTTCGCGACTTTCAGCGGGTGATTGGCGATGAGACGCGGCGACAAATCGTTGAAAAGGAGGGTCGTCTGCCCGACGCTATCGTAGCTTGCGTCGGGGGAGGGAGCAATGCCATGGGTATCTTCTATCCCTTTCTCGACGATGCGGGGGTGCGTCTCGTCGGGGTCGAGGCGGCTGGTGAGGGTGTTGACACCGACCGACACGCCGCCTCGCTCAACAAGGGTACGCGTGGCGTACTGCACGGGGCCATGACGATTCTGTTACAAGACGAGTACGGTCAAGTTCAACCTGCGCACTCCGTTTCAGCGGGCCTCGACTATCCCGGTATCGGTCCAGAGCATGCCCACCTCTTTACGAGCGGCCGTGCATCCTACGTACCGGCAACCGACCGGGAGGCGCTTGATGCCTGCATGCTGCTCACTCGCACAGAGGGGATCTTGCCGGCGCTGGAATCCGCGCATGCGATCGCCTATGCAGTGAAACTCGCTGCAGAGATGCCAAAAGACTCCGTGTTGGTGGTTAACCTCTCAGGCCGCGGCGATAAGGATGTGCACACGATCGAGGAACAGTTGGGGGGTAACCTGTGATGATACGGGGTGCAAAGGCCATTGAGCAGAGTCTGGAATCGCGGCGGCAAAAGGGAGAGACGTCTTTTATTCCGTTTGTCGTGGCTGGCGACCCGGATTTCGAGACAAGCGTGGAGATCATTTGCCAATTGGCTGAAATGGCGGCGGTCATCGAGATTGGCATCCCGTACTCGGATCCACTGGCCGATGGCCCAGTCATTCAGGAAGGGGCGCTGCGGGCGCTCGCGGCGGGCATGTCGTTGCCGCGCACCCTCGAGTTGATTCGTGCAGTCAGGGCAAGAACCGATGTGCCACTGGTCGCCTTCACGTATGTGAATCCGGTCGTCCAGTTTGGTTACGAGAGCCTCTCAGCCGCCTTGTCGGAAGCCGGGGGTGACGGCTTCATTGTGCCGGACTTGCCGTTCGAGGAAAGCGACGAATTGGCGACTGCGGCCAACCGCCATGGACTGGCCTTGATCCCTTTGCTGGCTCTGACGAGCAAGACTCGCATCGCCCGCATCGCCAGTGCAGCGCGCGGGTTCGTGTACTGTGTCTCGAGCCTCGGAGTGACCGGTGAGCGGGCCGCCTTTGCCGACACGTTACGCGCCTTCGTGGAAGAGGTGCGGACGGCGAGCAGCGTGCCCGTCGCAGTCGGGTTTGGGGTCAGTCGACCAGACCAGGTGCGGGAGTTGTCCGGATACGCGGATGCCGTCATTGTCGGTAGCGCGATCGTAAGGCGGATTGGTGAGGTCGCGGCGGCGCGGGCGCGTGGCACGATCACCGCCTGCGCTCCAGCCG
>Ga0080006_1100613_pt1 | contig 10506 bp, 6 predicted proteins | sample RS3BMetagenome_FD_69209 | JGI IMG/M metagenome (GOLD analysis project Ga0080006, IMG submission 69209) | Ferric oxide microbial mat and aquatic microbial communities from Rainbow Spring, Yellowstone National Park, USA - RS3B (SPADES... ... | reverse complement strand
ACGGTCGCGCCGAGGGGAAGAGCTTTTCGCTCACTGCGGAAAACCGTCGCGTCGATATCGGCTCCGGAATGACGTACGACGCGATGACCTATGACGGCACGGTGCCGGGTCCGGTATTACGTGTTCGCCAAGGCGACGACGTTACAATCGAGCTTACCAACCAGACCACCGACGCCCATGGCATCAACATCTACGCCGCACAGATCGATCCCAAGCTTTTCGGCGAGACCTCGACCAAGAAGACTCGCTATCAGTTTCGCGCCACCGTGCCGGGCGTCTTCGACTATCACTGCAGCGCGTTCCCGGTGCTCGATCACGTCGCCGGCGGCATGTACGGCATGATGATCGTCGAACCGAAGGAGGGCTGGCCGAACGGCGAAGCGCAAGAGGTCACCCTGGTCCAGAACGAGTTTTACGGCTTGGCCGATCAATACGGCCTAATTCGGCCGGACCACTCTCAGATGGTCGCCGCCGACGCAAATTTCCTCGGCTTCAACGGTGGCGTGGCAAGGTATGACCTCCACAACCCTATTCCGATAAAGGTCGGAAAGCTGGTGCGCATCTTTTTCGTCAACGCGGGACCCAGTCTGGTCTCAACGTTTGCGATAAACGGCGTTATCTTCAGCACGGTCTACCGCGGCGGCAACCCGCAGGACGTGATGCGTAACATAAAGACGCTGGAAGTCGGCCCCGGCAATGGTGCTGTTTTCGAGTTCACGGTCAACGAGCCGGGCGACTATCAGTTTGCCGACGGCTCGTTGTCGCATAGCTATAAAGGCGCGCGGGGTATCTTCCGCGCCACGCGATAGGTCCGAACCACAACTCGGCGGCACCACGGGCTTTTGGTTCACCATCCCTGCAACTTCAACCAGCCCAAACAGGGAAGCAGGATATGGCTTCTCGATTCTAGCGCCGAGATAATCTGCACGTCGCGCGGTGCCTTTCGCTTTGGAGCATCTCAGCGACTGGATTTTCGCCCTTTCAACGGCGATTCTCTGTAATAGATTGACAAGCGAAATCGCCGGCAATAACATCGCCACATCCGTATCGGCGCATCATTAAAATAGCCGGAACAAGGCGGCCTTTTGGGGCAGCTCAAAGCCGCGCTTTGACGGCGCGCCGTCCAGGCTCCAGGCGACCCGCCGCCTTTGGCTGCGGGCGGGGCTGATTGCCGGCCCGAGTCCTGTAAAATCAAGGAGGTCGGCAGGACTTACGCTGGGCGGTCGCCAAGCTGGTAAGGCACCAGGCTTTGGACCTGGCATTCGAAGGTTCGAATCCTTCCCGCCCAGCCCTGCGGTGGACGCTAGAGGCGATGCACCTGGCGGGCGGCTAACCCGATTACGCAGCTTTAAGGCTGAGAACAGGGTCGCACGACTGACGTGATGACAGAGCGCGTTAAGGACGAGATAGAAGTCTTCACCGGCACCTCGAACCCGGAGCTGGCCCGCGAGGTTTGCGAGAACCTGTCGATCAGCCTCGGCGCTGCCGAGGTCGGGCGCTTTTCCGACGGCGAAATAATGGTCGAAGTGCGCCAGAATGTGCGTGGCGGCGATTGTTTTGTGCTCCAGTCCATTAGCGGCTCGCCCAATGATAGCCTGATGGAGTTGCTGTTGCTGAGCGACGCCTTGCGCCGGGCTTCAGCGAAGCGGATCACTGCCGTCATTCCTTATTTTGGCTACGCGCGCCAAGACCGCAAAGTTGCTCCCAGGGTGCCGATAAGCGCTAAGCTGGTGGCCGATCTGATCACCGTATCCGGCGCTGCGCGAGTGTTGACCGTGGACTTGCACGCTGGGCAGATTCAGGGCTTTTTCAATATTCCGGTGGACAACCTCTACGCGATGCCGGTACTGGTGAAGTACTTGCGCCAGCGCGTGCAAGACCGCAAAGTGACGGTCGTCTCGCCTGACGCCGGGGGCGTGGAGCGCGCGCGCGCCGCCGCCGGGCGCCTCAACGCCGGGCTGGCTATTATTGACAAGCGCAGGCGGCGCGCCAGCGAAGTCGCCGAGATGCGGTTGGTCGGCGAGGTTGAGAATACGGTCGCGGTGCTGGTCGACGACATTATAGATACCGGCGGCACTATCGCTGAGGCAGCGAGAGTAGTCGCCAGCGCCGGCGCCGCCGAGGTCATCGCCTGCGCCACGCATCCCATTTTCTCGGGTCCTGCTTGCGAGCGGCTCAAACAGTCGAACATCAGTGAGATAATCACGACCAATTCGGTGGCGCTCGCCCCCTCGGTCAAGGCCCAGTTGCCTAATTTGCGCATCATTTCTGTCGCCGGTCTTTTAGCGGAGGCGATCCGCCGGATTCACGACGAAGAATCGGTGAGCGTGCTCTTTAACTAGCGGCAAGCGACGCCGAGGCGGCCCGATTGGCATAGGCTCTCGGTCTACGGCGAAGTTCTCGATCATTGAAAGCGCTGATTAAGCCGGTACGTCAGTCGTGGTCGTTGCCCCGGCTGACGGCCGCTTTTGGAGTTCATATATGGAAACCGTTGAGGTAATCTGCGACAAGCGCGAAACCCGAACCAAAGGCCAGCTTCATGCCCTGCGACGGGCCGGACGCGTCCCAGCGATTCTTTACGGCGCTCGAACCAAACCCACGCCGGTGGCTATCTCCGCCACTGAACTCAAGGCCCACGCCGGTGCAATAACTCACCAGCGCCTGATCCGGCTGCGCTCCGACGCCGCGGAACTCAATGAAAAGTACGTAATCGTCAAGGAGCTTCAACGCGCGCCCCTGACCGGCGCTATCATCCACGCCGATCTCTACGAGGTCGACCTCAAAAAGCGTATCACCGTGGCTGTGCCCCTGCGCTTTATCGGCCGCGCTCAGGGCGTGGTCGACGGCGGTATACTGCAACCGCTTGAGCGCGAGATCGAAATTGAATGTCTACCGCTTGAAATTCCTGAAGTTATCGAAGTCGACGTAACCCCGCTCGGGGTTCATGACGTAATCCAGGTCTCCCAGCTCAAGCTGCCCGAAAACGTGAAAGTCGCCTCAGAGGGCGATTACCCGGTAGTGACGGTCTTGCCGCCCACGGTGGTCGAGGCGCCCGTGGCTGCGACCGCTGAGGCTCCGGCAGAGGGTGAGGCTGGTGCAGCGGCGCCCGCCGAAGGTGCCGGTGCAGAGGGCGGTGGTGCCACAGCGACCGAGAGCGGAAAAGGTTAAACCCGGGTTCGCAAACAAAAGGCCGGTTGCGCGATGCAGCGCAAGCTTCGTCAGCGGGTGCGGCTGCGCCTTTCAACCCAAAGCTTTGCACCCGGCGGGAACAAGACGCTGTCTGAGCAAGACCTGACCGCTCGTGGTCTATATTAATAACTCGGGTTGATGGCTAGAGCCGGGCGACCAGCTTAGGTCGCTGAGCGCATTCACGGGCTGTCGCACACACCATCAACCCATCCGCAGCGACAAAAAGGCCGGAGGTTTTAAGTGCTTATACAATGAGCTTCGCCCATCTGCATGTTCATACGCTGTACAGTCTGCTCGACGGCGCCAACAAGATCGAGCCGTTGCTCACACGCGCTCGGGAATGCGGTGTCGAGGCGATGGCAATTACCGACCACGGCAATCTCTTTGGCGCCGTGGAGTTCTACAAGAAGGCTTTGGCCGTCGGCGTCAAGCCCATAATCGGATGCGAGGTCTACCTCGCACCGGGCAAGCGCACCGACCGGACACCGATCGCCAAGGGCGACGACTTCGACGGTGCTGGCAACTACCACCTAATTTTGTTAGCGCAAAACCGCGACGGTTACCGCAACCTGTGCCGGCTGCTTACCCTGGCTTACAAAGAAGGGCTTTACTACAAACCTCGGATTGATAAAGAGCTCCTCGAGGAACTCTCGGCCGGCCTGATCGCGCTCTCGGGATGCCTTTCGGGCGAGGTGGTGCGGGCGCTCAGGGCCGGTCGCTTTGAACGCGCCCTGGAACTGGCGGCGCAATACGCGCGCATCTTTCCCGATCGCTTCTATCTGGAGCTTCAAGACAACCGCCTACACTCGCCTTACAACGACCAGTTGAGGGAAATCGGACGGCGCTTGGGTTTGCCACTGGTGGCAACCAACGACTGTCACTATCTGCGCCGCGAGGACGCGCGCGCACACGAGGTTCTGCTCTGCATCCAGACCGGCAAGACATTGGCGGACAACACGCGCTGGCGGTTTGACACTGACGAGCTATACGTCAAAACACCGGCGGAGATGGCGGCAGCTTTCGGCGCTGACTCGGAGGCGATCCGAAATACCCTGGAGATCGCTCGCAAGGTTGACTTCGAGTTCGAGTTTGGCCGCCCTAGGTTCCCGGTGTTTCAACTCAAGGCCGGACAGACCGCGCAGGGCGTGCTTCGCGAGCGCAGCGAGGAGGGGCTTAGGCAGCGGCTTAGCGAACTACGGGCGCGCCGTGGCGACTTTGATCCAAAGCCGTACAACGAACGTCTGGCCCGCGAGCTGGCGGTGATCGAGGAGATGGGCTTCACCGGCTACATGCTGATTGTTGCCGACTTCATTGCCAACGCGCGCCAAAAGGGTATTCCGGTCGGCCCGGGCCGCGGCTCGGTCGTAGGCAGCCTGGTCTCTTATGCGCTAAGAATCACCGAGCTCGATCCGATCGAACACGGGCTTTTGTTCGAGCGATGGCTTAACCCGGGACGCCGGTCGATGCCCGACATCGACGTCGACTTTTGCTACGAGCGCCGCGATGAGGTCCTAGACTACGTGCGTCAAAGATACGGCGACGACCGCGTCGCGCAAATCATCACCTTCGGCACGATCAAAGGTCGCCAGGCGATTCGCGACGTCGGGCGCGTGCTGGGCCTGTCGTTCGCCGAGACCGACAAGATCGTAAAGCTCTATCCGGCGCCGAAACAGGGACGCGATTATCCGCTTACCGACGCACTGAGGCTTGAGCCGCGTCTTCGCGAAGAGCGCGAGAAGCATCCCGAGCTCTTCGATTACGCGCTGAAGCTCGAAGGATTGCTGCGCCACGCTTCGCGCCACGCAGCGGGCGTCGTTATCGCCGACAGCGAACTCTGCGACCTCGTGCCGCTTTACGTCGACAAGGAGCAGGGCCGCGGAAGTCTGGCGATAACCCAGTATTCGATGAAGTGGGTGGAAGAGCTGGGGCTAATCAAGTTTGATTTTTTGGCGCTCAAAAACTTGACGCTGATCGCCGACGTTGTGGCCCTGATAGCCGCCGGGGGGCGTAAGCCGCCCGACCTGCACCGGCTGAACTTCGACGACCCCGAAACCTACGGGCTGCTATCGCGCGGCGACACTATCGGCGTATTCCAGATGGAAAGCTCGGGCATGCGGCGCTTTCTAACCGAGCTTAAGCCGTCAAATTTCGAGGACGTCATCGCCGCAATCTCGCTGTTTCGTCCGGGAACGCTGGACGCCGGGATGGTCGAGCCGTTCATTCGGCGCAAGCACGGCAAAGAGCCCGTGGAGTATCCCCACCCCCTTCTGGAACCGGTGCTGCGGGACACGTACGGCGTCATCCTCTACCAGGAGCAGGTGATGCGCGTAGCACAGGCTTTGGCTGGCTATACGTTGGAGGAGGCCGACGTGTTGCGCGCCGCGATGGGCAAAAAGCAGCTCGAGGCGATGGCGCGCGAGCGCGAACGCTTTATCGAGGGCGCGGTCAGAAACGGAACCAGCCGCGAACTGGCGCGCGCGATTTTTGAGCAGATCGAGACCTTCGCCTCTTACGGCTTCAATCGCTCCCATGCGGCCGCCTACGCCCTGACCACTTACACCACGGCCTATCTCAAAGCCCACTTCCCGCGCGAATTCATGGCCGCGCTCACCTCGCTGGAGATGGACGACACCGCGCGCACTTACAAGAACATCGGCGCGCTGCGCGAGATGGGAATTCGAATCCTGCCGCCGGATATCAACCAGAGCGGGGTGAAGTTCACGGTGGACGGCGAGGCGATCCGCTTCGGTCTGGGAGCAGTACGTGGGGTCGGTTCCAAGACCGCGCAAGCGATTGTTGCCGAGCGCCAGGCCAAGGGCCCGTTCGCGAGTATTATCGACTGCTGCCTAAGGCTCGGCGCGCAGACGCTTAACCGGCGCACGCTGGAGGCGCTAGTCAAGTGCGGCGCGTTCGACTCAACCGGTATCTCTCGCGCCAGCGCGATGGCACAGCTCGATAGCCTGCTCAAGACAGTGCAGCGCAGGGACGACGCGCAGCAGCGTAATCAGATGGGGCTTTTCGGGCAAGCTTTGCTCGCACCCGCGATACCGGGAACTGCCGACCCGTCCGAATGGGGCGACAAAGAAAAGCTCAAGGCGGAAAAGGAAGCGTTGGGCTTTTATATTACGGCCCATCCCCTGGACAAATACGAAGCCGCGCTGCGCGCGCTCAACACGCTCAGCACCGCTGAGCTTCTCGGCCGACAAGACGGAAGCCGGGTCGAGCTTGCCGGAACGATTCACTCGGTCAAGCTCAAGAATAATAAAGTCGGGCGCCGTTACGCGACCTTTGCGCTCGAGGATCATCACGGCGCCGTCGAGGTCATCGCCTGGCCCGAAACTTATCAGCGCATTGAGCATGTGATTCAGAGCGACGAACCGGTGCTGGCGCGCGGCAAGCTCGACCTTGACGAGGAGCGGGCGCAAATTGTTTTGGACGAACTCGTTCCGTTAAGCGCTGCGCTCGAGCAGGCCGTGCGCGAAGCGCACATTTTCGCGCGCAAGGACGGACTTAACGCCGCCAAAATCGAGCGCTTTGCGCGCCTGCTCTCGCGCAACCCCGGCCGCTGCCGCGCCTTCTTGCACGTGGTGCTAGAAAGCAACGAGGAGGCCATCTTCGAGCTAGGCGAGAACTTCAAGCTGCAGCCGTCGCCCGAGCTAGTCCAGGAACTTAAGCAGACCCTGGGCGCCGTCGGCGTTGAGCTGCGCTAAAAGGCCCGGACTTAAGCGCCCAGACCTCGGCAGCGGTGGGTTAAACACCATACCAACGACACCGTCCCGATAGCCTGAACGGCTGCGTTATATTAGTCTTAGCGGAGGCAAGGAGGCGAAGAGAGAACTCTGAGTTCACGGCACGATTATTCCACCAGGTCCGCGGAGCGCGCGGTTTTGGCCGGGGTCGAATTAGCCAGGGCTTCGACCATGGCCTGTGAGGACTCGCTGGCCGAACTCGCAGCCCTAGCCAAAGGGGTCGGAGTCGAGGTCGTCGGCCAAGTCACGCAAAGGCTCAAAGAGATCGATCCCCGCACCTTTATAGGACGAGGAAAGGTGGCTGAATTAGCGCGCATGGCGCGCGAACGCGGCGCGACTCTCGCAGTTTTCGACGACAGCCTAAGCCCGGTCCAGGCGCGCAACTTAGAACGCGAGCTCAAGCTAAAGCTAATCGATCGTAGCCAGTTAATTCTAGATATCTTTGCCCGGCGCGCCCGCAGTAGCGAGGGAAAAATACAGGTGGAGATGGCCCAGTTGAGCTATCTTCAAGCGCGCCTGGCACGCCAGTGGTCCCATCTCTCACGCCTGAGCACGGGCGGTGGCCTCAGCGGCCATGTGGGGGCGCGTGGACCCGGTGAAACGCAGTTGGAAGTCGACCGTCGCCGCGTGCGCCAGCGTCTGACGCGTCTTGCCGCTAAGCTGCGCTCCGTCGAGCGGTCTCGCGCCCTACAAAGGCAACGTCGGCAGGAGGGTTCCTATCCGGTCGTCGCTCTAGTCGGCTACACAAATGCGGGTAAATCGAGTGTGATGAAGGCGTTGACCAAAGCAGCCGTAGAGACCGCAGACCGACCTTTTTCAACCCTCGATCCGACCGTCCGGCGATTGCGGTTACCCGACGGGCTTCAGGTGATGCTTGCCGACACGGTAGGTTTCATCCACCGCCTACCGCACCCTTTGATAGAAGCGTTCAAGGCGACGCTCGAGGAGGTTCGCAGCGCAAGTCTTCTATTGCACGTTGTGGACTTAAGCTCATCGCTTCGCAGCGAGCAGATTGAGGTGGTCGACCGGGTGCTGAACGAGATCGGCGCCGAGCATATACCGCGGCTTTTGGTGAAGAACAAAGCCGACCTGGTCGATTGCGCCTGGCTTAAGGACGAAGCGAATGACGGCGTTGTTGTATCGGCGATCACCGGTCAGGGGCTCGACCAATTGCGCGCGCGCATCAGCAAGTTCTTTGCCAACCTGCAGCAAGAAGTGACAGTGACTCTGCCCGTTGCGCGCGCTGACCTGATGGCAATAGCTCATCGCAATGGACGAGTGCTGAACCTAGAGTATCAGAACGGTATGGTCTCGATGCGGGCGATGGTGACGCCGACGGCCGCGGCTGTGCTGCGCCGCGCAGCTATTAAAGCCCCATAGTTCGTGAGAGCGACCGGCATTTATGGCGCAACCGGAGCAGCAGGCCAGCCAGCGGCGCGAAGCGAGCGCTTTGTCGGGGCTCAATCTGCCTAACGCGATCACCCTGTGCAGAATCGCGCTAGTGCCTATCTTCCTGCTTTTCGTCAGCAAGCGCGATTTCGCGAGCGCTCGCTACCTAGTCGCGGTCGCCGCGCTGAGCGACGGGCTTGACGGCGCAATTGCGCGCTGGTGCAACAGCAAAAGCGCGCTCGGAGCTTTTCTCGACCCCTTCGCCGACAAGCTGCTGTTGGTGAGTTCGTTCGCGATCCTCACCGCCGAAGGATTGCTTCCGATATGGCTTCTGGTGGTGGTCCTTGGGCGCGACGGGCTTATAGTATGCGGCTATTTCCTGCTCGGTTTGATACTCAAGCAACGGATTGAAGTGGCACCCAACTTCCTCGGCAAAACGGGCACCGTACTGCAACTCGGATGTGTCATGGGAGCGTTGTTGCCGATACCCGAAGCCGGCTTCTGGCGCGGATTCTGGAACTTGTTGCTGTGGGTTACGGCGGCGCTGACCGGCGCCTCCGGACTAATTTACGTGTACGACGGAACGGTGCTGTTTCTCTCGCGCCGTCGCCAAATACCTGACTAGCGATTCGCAGCATTTGCCTGCGAGCCCGGCCGTCGCAAAGCCCGCCGGCTACAAGAAGACCACTGCCTTGTCAATTAAATAACCGACGTCTAAAGACGCCGTATATTTTTTTACCGATAAACATCCCATTTAGCAGTCGCAGCACGATCGGTGCACCAATCGCGATATTACCCCACGCCTCATAGCTCGGCAGCATCGCAAGCGGCACGATCACCACGACGAAAGCGGCAAGGGAGAGGGCCTGCTGCGCACGAGAAGCCGTCTTCGGGCGCGAATTCTTTTCAACTGGGGATTGTCGTTATCGAGCAGGTCAAATATCCGGCGTTCAGCGGTGCAGACCCGAAAACGCGGTTATCCCACGCTTAGCCGTTCAATGAGTTTATCCCTTGTTCGGCAAGCGATCATCACTAGGCGCTAATTCAGGGGGAGTCGGGCAGCTCGGGGCTAATTCTCTACCGCACCTCAAAGACGACCTCGTTGAACCGGACTGCAAATCGTCTGCAGGCAGGCCACGACGCTTTATACCGTATAGACTTGCTGATCGGCCCGCGCTTAAGCCTCGTAAGACTAGAATCTATCTCATAAACGCTTTTGCTTGGTCGTTCATGAACGCTTTTGCTTTTTCGCTCATGCTGAAACTTTCGCCTGGAACGAATTTTCAGTAGGGCGGGCCGCCCTACTGAAAAAAGAAGCATGGCGGGCGCGGCGGCCCGCCCTACTACGCAAAAAATCACACACCCTCAGAATGACCAAAAGGGCACCTGGAATCGCCAAGCGCCCGCGCAGTACGACATCCGCGCCCTACGATCATTTCTGAGATTATTCCTAGCGTTCCTCTGCTCTGGGACCGGTCAGCGAAGCCAGGCAGGCGAGCGCGAGCAACACACAGGCCTAGCTCTGCGAGCCTTCGGGCACTAATTCAGCAGCCCCGCGCCGCAAAATCTGCAACGCCAGGAAACGGCACGGCTTGTCCTGCCCCAGGGTATTTTCACGATGTACGGCATGGGGCGGCTCATAATACATTTCACCAGCGTTGTAAATCTTGGGCAATGACGATCCCACCTGAACCGACACCGCGCCGTCGACTATGTAGACAAAAGCCGGCCCTAAGTGGTGATGGGGTGGTTCTTCCACTCCCGGCTTAAGTTCGACCAGCACGGCGAGTACGACACGATCTTCCATGTCGGGGAGCGGCTGCTCGAGAAGCTTGGTTACGCTGACTCTGCCCGGCTTATCGACGCCGGCTTGAGGGTCGCGCTCGGCGGCTTGGGTGCCTCTTGTTAGCCCGGCTTCCAAGCCCGCAGCGAGTAAACTAGCGGTCGCCGCAAATCCTTTCAGCATGGAGCGGCGTGTGGTCATCTCTTTAACCCCCTTCGTTTAAGCTTTAAGCCATCCACGTTCGGCGAGGTTGGCGAGCAGCAAGTGAAAATATACGAGGCCCTCATACGGATGCCAGTTGCGCAGCGCTCGGTGAATTCGCTCGTATGGCGATTGGCGGCCGCGAACGTCGATGTCGAGCCACCGGCGCAGGCTCTTTTGTGCTGCTATATCATG
>Ga0080006_1133029_pt1 | contig 10510 bp, 9 predicted proteins | sample RS3BMetagenome_FD_69209 | JGI IMG/M metagenome (GOLD analysis project Ga0080006, IMG submission 69209) | Ferric oxide microbial mat and aquatic microbial communities from Rainbow Spring, Yellowstone National Park, USA - RS3B (SPADES... ... | reverse complement strand
CTCGGGGCGGTGGCCCTCATAGCCCTCGCGATGTACGTCGGCGAGTACTATGCATCCCTGGGGTGGGGCGGGATGGAGAGGATGATAGCCTATCCGATCCTCTTCTGGGCGCTCGCGTTCGGCGGATACCTGGCTGGAAAGTACAGCGGATAGGGGCTGACCTCGACAGTGCACGTCACATGGCGTTGCCGCGGATGATGATTGAATACCGGTGGATCGCTGTTATGATATTAGCACCATAGCTGGGTAAAAATTTATATTAAAGTTAACATATATCGGTACGATGGCCAAGATATTCGTGATATGCACGAGCGGGAGGGATGATATAAACAACACAAATATGGCCATCTCATTTGCGCTGGGCGCGAGGAGGAACGCCGGCGCAGACGTTTCATTCATGTTCCTGGGCAGGGGCGTTGAAAATCTCCTGAAGGACGCGGCCACGGCTCAGCAGATGGAGGGGTTGATCAGGGGCATGAAGGACGCGGGCATAGACGTTTCATACTGCGGTGTTTCGCTCAAAAACCTGGGCTTCAACGACGGGATGGTCATGCCAATCGCGGACGAGGTCATGGGCGGCGTGCAGTCCGCGAGGAAGATCGATGACGGCTATCAGGTTATCGCGTTCTGACGTAGGCGCGCAGTTACGGTAAAAAGGGAGCGGTTCCATCCACCGACGATGTTCCTCAGAGGATTGCCGAAGTCCCCGACGCTCGAGATGATGTACAGGACGATAGAGATGAAGTCGAGGGGTCTCGAGGTGTACTCGCTCGCCCCGGGCGAGCCCTACTTTCCCACGCCCGCCGAGATCGTGGAGGCCGCGCACCGCGCCATGGTGGAGGGCCAGACCCACTACGTGGAGGCGCTCGGGACCAGGGCTGTGAGGAATGCCATAGCTGGAAAGGTCAGGAGGCTGAACGGCATACATGCGGAACCCGGTGATGTCGCGTTCATGCCCAACAAGTATGCGCTGGCGGCGGCGCTCCAGGCGGTGGTCAACAGGGGAGGGGAGGTCCTCGTCCCGGATCCCGGGTATTTCTACTCCGAGGCTGTGACCCTCGCCGGCGGAAGGCCCATCAGATACAGGCTCTCCGACGATTTCTCGCTGGACATCGATGAGATCAGGAGGAGGACCGGCGATAGGACCCGGGCTATCGTGGTCAACACGCCGTCCAACCCCACGGCCAGGGTATTCGAAAGGAGCGCCCTGGAGGAGCTCTACGAATTCGCGCGCGACAGGGGCATCCGCGTGCTGAGCGACGAGGCATATGAGGACGTGATATTCGAGGGCGCGCACTTCTCGGTGGGATCCCTGGAGGACTCCCCGGACACTGTGATATCGATCTTCAGCCTATCCAAGAGCTTCTCAATGACAGGGTGGCGGGCCGGATATGTGGTGGCGGGCCGCGGGATACTCTCGCTTATCAACAAATACGTTGAACATACCATGAGCTGCTTCCCTCCGTTCATACAGGCGGCGGCCGCTTACGCGCTGGACAATCAGGAGAGGCTCGTCGCGCCGATGAAGGGCGAGTGCGCCAGGAGGAGGAAGATTGTCATGGACGCGCTGGAGGGCATCGATGGACTCGACGTCAATCGCATAGAGGGCACGTTCTACGCGTTCCCGAGATATGGCCTCCAGGTCGGCTCCGTGAAGCTCGCCGAGATGCTGCTGAGGGAGCAGCGCGTCGCGGTCGTCCCGGGCATCGGGTTCGGCCCATCCGGGGAGGGTCGGTTCAGGATATCGTTCTGCCAGCGCGAGGAGGAGCTGCTCAGGGGGCTGGAGGGGCTCCGCGCGTTCTTTCGCCGATCGAACAGCGGAAGTTCAAGCCGAGGGCGTGGTCGGGAATCCATGGATTCGGATAATATGCAGATGGACGGTCGAGGGGGCCTTCGACGCAGTGTCGACGCATTCTATGGATGCGCATACCTCGATGAATCGATCGCATACCGAGCGTCGACCCTACAGCGGCCCCTTGAGCGAGCCGTATCCGCGCCGCGCGGCCTCCACGTTCAGCTCCACGATCTCTGGAGGTCTGCCCGCCAGCGCCACCCTCACGGGGCCCTCCACATAGGCATCGCCGCCCAGCGCCGCCAGGAATGCGCCGAAGAGGGCGGCGCTGGTGAGCACCCTGGGCTCTCTGAGCTTTCCCGCGCCCAGTTCCTCGGCTATCCGGGTGCCCTCCGCCGAAAACGCGCGGACGCGCCCGTTGCGCGCGGCCTCCACCAGCGGTTCGTTGTAGATGATGAAGCCGCCTTCAGTCAACCTTTCGAGGGATTCTAGCGCCGGCGAGTCCACAGCTATCAGCGCGTCGAACGATGTCGGGATCGGGTTATCGACCGATCCCGCGGCCCCGACGACCATGACCTCGACCTTGCCGCCCCTCGTCTGGGGGCCGTAGACCGGGACCACCGATGCGCGCTTTCCCCCGGCCATCATGTAGTACGCTATGAAGTTGCCGAGCTCTATGACGCCCAGGCCTCCCCTGCCGGAGGCCAGCACCCTAAACTTTCCCCCTTCCCTCGAGGCCATAGACATCCCTGCACAGCCCAGGCGGGAAATACTTTGCCCCGACCTCGTGGACGAACGCCTTGGATTCGTCGACGCCCATCCTCCAGTTCACGTTGCATGTGCCGACGAACTCGACGAACGAAAATCCGCCCTTGAGCTGTGCCCTGAACGCGTTCAGCACTATCCTGTAAGCCTCCAGCGCCTCCCTGGTGGAGTAGAATATCTTGCCCTTGACGCGGAGCGGCCTGGGCGCCAGGATTGCCCTCCTGACGTACGCGGGACCATCGATAGCGGACAGGAGCCGGCAAGCGTCGATGGGGCTTCCGGAGAGCTTTACGTCCCTCCCCCTCGGCGTGGTAGTTGTCCTCATGCCCGGGATGGTCGTGGGGGCCATCTGTCCCCCCGTCATGCCGAACGTCATGTTGTTGTACATGAAGACGGTCATGGGGATCCCCCTGTCCGCCGCGTAGAGGAGCTCCTGCAGCCCTATGGACAGCGCGTCGCCGTCGCCCTGGACGGCGAAGACGACCGCGTCCGGCTCCACGAGCTTGATCCCGGCCATGACCGCCGGTGCCCTGCCGTGCGGCGCCTGGACGAAGTCCGAGTCGAACAGTAGGTACCCCAGGGATGAGCAGCCCACAGTGCCCACCGTGACAGCCCTGTCCGCCACCCCCAGCTCCTCCAGCGCCCTGGCTATCAGCTTCAGGAGCAGGCCCTGTTCACATCCCGGGCAGAAAGTGCTCGCCTTCCCATCGTAGAGCAGACCGATCCTCGTGGCCTGTCTGACCTCTGCGCCCATCTATCAGGACACCTCCGACCGCGTGATGATGCCGCCCATCATGGGAATCGATTCGACGCCCTCGTCGGGACCCAGGACCTCCCGGACGTCGCGATACATCTGCCCCTCGTTCATCTCCATCACCACAAACCTGATCCCCTTCCCGCGGAGCCCGGCCAGGGCGCCCGACGGGAATGGCGCCAGAGTTATGGGCCTGAAGAGCCCCGCCGCGGTGCCCCTCCCGCGGAGCTCCCGCACGGCCTCCGCCGCGACGCGCGCCGATATCCCGAACGCGACGTATATGACCTCGGCGTCATCGCACATGCGGCACTCGTACGATGCCTCGCGCTCCGAGATCCTCCTCCACTTGCGCTCGAGCCCCTCCTTGAATGCCTTGAGCTCCCGGGAATCCAGGAATCCGGTCGTGAGGGCGTTCCTCGTCCCCCTGTCGCGCTTCCCCCTCACGGCCCAGGGCGGGACCCCATCCTGGACGGGGCGCAGCTCGGGCGCATCCACGGTCTCCCACATGTGCACGACTATCGCGTCCGTCAGGATGACCACCGGTATCCTATAATCGAACGCCAGGCGGAACCCCCTGTTGACGAGCTCCATGGCCTCCCCGACGCCCTCCGGCGCTAGCACTATCGCCCTGGATCCCCCGTGCCCCAGGGACCTAGTGACGAACAGGTAATCGCTCTGCTCCGGCTCGGTGGTTCCCAGGCCGGGCCCTCCCCTGTTCACGTCGACTATGAGGAAGGGTATCTCGGCCACGTACGCGTGGGAGATTCCCTCGGCCATCAGGCTCAGCCCGAGACCCGAGGTGGCGGTCATCGCCAGGTGCCCCGCCGCCCCCGCTCCCATCAGCATATTGACCGCCTCCACCTCGCTGGACGCCTGGAGGAACGCCCTGTAGCGGGGGAACCTGGGGTCCCCCTGCTCCGAGGCCATGAACTCCATTATCTCGGAGCTGGGGGTTATCGGGTAGCCTAAGTAGGCCTCGACCCCCGACATGAGGGCCGCGAGCCCTATCGCCTCGGCCCCCCTGAGGAGCTCCGCGGTCACAGCCCCTCCCCTCCGGAGCGCACTATCTCCAGAATGGAGTACTCCGGGCACACCCAGTAGCAGGCGGTGCACCCCGTACAGGGGCCGACCTCCCCCTCGTACTTCCACTCCACGTAGTGATAGCCCAGGGAGTTGATGGCCTCGGACAGCCTGAGGTTGCCCATCGGGCACGCGGCCACGCAGATGCCGCAGCCCTTGCACTTCCCGGGATCGATGATCACCTCCCACTTGGCCCTGGCGGTCCTGGCCTCGACGGTCCCCGCAGCCACGCGGGTTCCACAGGAGATCCACGATATAATCTCTGCCCCGCTTCCTTCATGAGCGCGAAATCGATATAAGCGATGGGGAGCGCCAATCACTAGGATGGAGAACAACGTGAGGTTCGCGCTCAGGTTGCTGGGGAATCTAGGCCCGACCTCGCTCTATCAGGAGGCGTGTAGGGAGGCGGAGGCGCTCGGGTTCGACGAATGCTGGTTCTCCCACGACATCCTGATGCCGAACTCGTGGGTCAGGTCGACCGCCGTGGCGGCCGTCACCAGGAGGGTCAAGATAGGGTACATGGCGGTGCCGTTCACCCTGGATCCCTCGGAGATCGCGACGTTCGCCGCGACCCTCGACGAGTACTCCAGCGGGAGGGTCGTGATAGGTACGGGGTCCCACACGCGGGTCATGTACGATTGGATAGGCCTGGGCGACAGGGACGTCGTGGAGCTCACCAGGGAGACCGTGCACCTGGTCAGAGGGTTGCTCGAAGGCAGGCGCATGGCGCACAGCGGGAGGTTCTACCGCTGGACGGATGAGGCTTACCTGAGGTTCACGCCCCCGAGGAGGATCCCGATCTACATAATGTGCTACGGGAGGGAGCTCTGCGAGCTCTCCGGCGAGATCGGCGATGGGAGCATGCCGATGGCCACGCCGCCCGAGGCGTTCGACATACCGGTGAGCTACATAGAGGCGGGAGCCAGGAGGGCCGGGAGGGACCCATCGGAAGTGGACCGCGTCGCGTTCGCCTGGGTGTACTATGCGCCCGATGGCAACGTGGACGAGGGCGCCCTCAGGAGGGTGATCTCTTACTTCGTGCCCTACCTCGATCAGGAGATGCTGTCTAGGATAGGTATAACCCGTGAGGACGTCCTCCCAATAGCCGGGAGGCTCGCCGCGGGGGACCACGAGGGCGCCGCGCGGGAGGTGACCGACAGGATGCTGGACCTGGTGATAAGGGGAGGCTCCGACGACATAGTGAGGGGGATAGAGACGCTGATAGAGAAGGGCGCGACCAACGTGTCCATAGGAGGACCCCTGGGGAGGAATCCCGTGGAGGCAGTGCGCGGCATCGGAGAGCGCGTTCTGCCGCACTTCCGCGGTAACTGAGGCAGCCCAAGATGCTTGGATAAAATCTATCAATATAGAACAATTTTGCGCCGTTATCGATCAATAATTTTACTTCTTAACGGAATGCATAGTTATTATTTCATCATATAATATATTCTATAGTAATGGTTATATTACACCTCAATAACTATGTAGCTGAGATATGGCTGAAGACTCCATCAGTTATGAGGAAATAGCACGTAAATCCGATAAGGAACTCAAGAAATCCCTCGGTTTCTGGGCCGTCATGTTCATGGCCTTCAGCGCCATAGTGGGAAGCGGCTGGCTCATGGCGCCGCTCTACTCAGCCGCCACTGTGGGGCCCGCGTCGCTGATCTCATGGATCTTGGGCCTGGTGTTCGTGCTCTTCATAGTGCTGGCGTATGCGGAGATAAGCGCGATGATCCCGAGGTCCGGCAGCATCGTCAGATATCCGCAGTACGCATACGGGGGCTTCGTATCTTTCCTTACCTCGTGGGCATACATCGTGGGATACACCGCCGTGGTAACGGCGGAGGTCGAGGCCATAGTCAGCTACCTTTCGGCCTTCTTCCCAACCCTGATGGTCAGCGGCGTCCTGACGTGGGAGGGTTTCGCGGTCGCGGTGCTGTTCATTCTCGCGTTCTTCGCGCTCAACTACTACAGCGTTTACCTCCTGGGGAAGCTCACGGTGGGCCTGGGATGGCTGAAGCTGCTGGTCCCGCTGGTGGCGGCCGGGCTCCTGCTCTTCTACTTCAACCCGGGCAACTTTACATCGGTGCCGGGCGGCTTCGTGCCGATGGGGCCGTCCTCGCTCGTGCTGGCGCTCCCCCTCGCGGGAATACTCTACTCGTACTTCGGATTCAGGCAGGCGATAGAGTGGGGCGGCGAGGTCAGGAATCCGCAGAGGAACATACCGCGCGGCCTGATAGCGGGATTCCTCCTCGGGGCCCTCGTCTACCTGGTGCTGCAGGTCGCGTTCATAGGCGCAATAAACTGGGGTGCGCTGTCCCTGACGCCCGGCAACTGGAGTGGCCTCAGCGGCACGGTCCTCTCCAACGGCGCGATGTACTACATACTGAAGCTAACCGGGAACCCCGCGCTCGTGGCTTTCTCGTTCGTCGTGTTCGCTATGGCGATCCTCTCGCCGATGCCGGCCGGGTGGGCCCAGCTGGGATCGGTGAGCAGGGGGTTCTACGGGATGTCGGCCACCGGGAACATGCCGAGCGTGTTCCTGAGGCTCAGCAGGCGGAAGACGCCCTACGTGGCGCTGGTGACGAGCACGTTGCTCTCGGTGATATTCATGTTGCCATTCCCATCCTGGGTCACCGTCGGGTCATACGCTGTCCTGATGGCGCTCCTGACCTACGTGGTGGCGGGCCCGATAGTGCTGGTGCTCAGGAGGACGGCCGCCGACGCTAAGAGGCCCTTCCGGCTCCCCGCGGCCGCCGTGCTGACGGCGCTCGCTTTCATAGCGGCGTACTTGGCGACTTACTGGGCATCGTTCTCCATGCTGTGGTTCGTGTTCTTCGTGGCCACCCTCGGCCTCCCGATATTTCTGATGTACACGACGTCCGCGGCCTACAGGTCACGGAGGCGCGGCGCGACGATAACCATGGGGATCATCTACTGGGCGGTCGCGGTGCTCGCCATGTACTTCCTGCTGTATAACGGGATAGTGGTCCCGTACAACGCGACGAGTGGCGCAGGGCTGCCGCTCAGCATGGCGTACGTGTGGCCCATGGTAGCCTACGTGGTCATAATGGCCGCGCTCACGGCCGCAGTCCTCTACATGGCCAGGGCATCTGTCGACGAGGAGGGCAGGTCCCATATAGGGTCGGGCCTCTGGTACGTGGTGATGCTGTTCAGCCTGATCGTGCTCTCATACGTCGGGCAGTTCGGCGTTTTCTCGAGCCCCTTAATACCGTTCCCATGGGACACGGTGATAGCTGCGATAATAGCTGTGGCGATCTTAGCGTGGTCCGTCAGGAGCGGCCTGGAGACTAGGGATCTGAGAGCGGCTATAAAGGCGACTTCCGAGGAGAGCAAAGGTCCGAGTTGAATCCAAGAGATTATTTTATTAATTTAGATTATAAAATTTATTTTGCAGCGTGTTCCCAGGGGCCGTTATCTTGGCCCGTGGTCCTAGCGCTCGAGAGGTACAAACGCGACTTGGCGGAGCAGGGCAACCCCTGGGACATGTGGATGGATATGGTGGAGGAGGCCAAGGGGCTCTTCGCGCGCTTGATAGGGGCCCGCGACGACGAGGTTACCGTCGGGTATTCCGTCTCCTCGCTCTTCAGCTCGGTCCTCAGCGCGCTGGATTACGGCGGGAGGAGGAAGCTCCTAACGAGCGACCTCGAATACCCCAACGTCACCTATCCCGTTCTGATGCAGAGGAAGCGCGGGGCCGAGGTGCGCGTGCTGAGGGACGCCGGGCACGGGCTGTCGTCCGAGGACTACGCGGCGGCGATCGACGACGAAACACTGCTCGTGACCGCTATACACGTATCCACGCTGAGCGGATTCAGGCAGGACCTGAGGAGCATATCTGAGGCGGCGCACGCCCGCGGGGCCATGGTGTTCTCGGACGCCTATCAGTCACTGGGCACGGTCGCGCTGGACGTCAAGAGGGAGGATGTGGACTTCCTGTCGTCGGGGACGCTCAAATGGCTCCTGGGGCTGCCGGGGATCGCGTTCCTGTACGTCCGGAGGGACCTGATAGGGTCGCTGGAGCCGGTCGACGCGGGATGGCTATCACAGGAGCATCCATTCGAGTTCGGGGCCCGGGATCTCAATTACAGAAGGACGGCCGACAGATTTCAGTCCGGCACGTGGAGCATCCCGAGCGTCTACGCCGCCATAGAGGGCATGCGGATAATACTGGAGGTAGGCCCCGCCGCCATAGAGGAGCGCATACGCACCCTGACTGGACGCGCGCTCGAGGGGATCGAGGAGCGCGGCCTGAGGACCGCGACCCCATCGAATCCTGCGAAGAGGGGTGCCATAGTGTCCGTGGCCACGGCGGATTCCGCGTCGGCGGAGCGGGAACTGAGGAAGATGAGGATCATCGCGTCGGCGAGGGGGAACTACCTGAGGCTGTGCATCCACTTCTACAACACGGAGGATGAGGTGGACAGGGCCATCGATGCGCTATCGTCGATGGAGAACCGGCGGCCATGGTGACCGATTGCTTCCTCGCAGCGCCCCGTTCTAGCCGCGCCAGCCCCCATCTGGCATAGCTCGGGGAGCGCGGGCCCGGCGTAAGTTTGCTTGAATGAAATAGGTGAATTATGAGCTCGGGGCGTGTGACACGGCATCAATTCAGAAATGTTAATAGCATGGGCATTTATTAGAAATAATACGTATGAGGATAGCTGTGCTCAAGGCGAAGGGCGGGGTAGGCGGCTCCACGGTCGCGGCGTCCATCGCGAAGTTCCTCGCCTTGAGGGGTATGAAGGTGCTCCTGATAGACAGGGACCTCGTGGGGACCATATCCGAGCTCGCCGGCCTGAGGGGAAACGGCCTCATACAGTTAGTCAAGGAGGAATCCGATCCCCGCGGGGCCCTCGCCTCCCTGCAGGTGGGCCGCGGCGTCCTGGACGTGCTCAAGCTGTTCAGCGACGGCGTGCCCGTGGAGGTCGAGCAGGAGGATGCGCGGAACCTGCGCGACGGACTCACCGCGGCCTACTCCGATCTGATTAGGGCCGGCTTCTTCGACGCCGCGCTGCCCCTTTTCAGCTATCCCTCCGTGGCGTTTGTCCAGGTGCCCCAGAACTACACGGAGATCGCATCGCCGATAGCGATGGGCTCCAAGTACCAGCAGGAGCCGTTCCTGAGGACCATGATGAGGGGCAGGAGCGGAACCTCCGCCTTCTCCCTGGGATCCGGCACGATATTCCGGATCGCCGCGCTCCGCGAGGTCGGCCTCGTGGACGAGTCGAGCATAACCGAGGACGCGGCCACCTCGGTCAGGTTGCACTCCCGCGGATGGAGGTCCATATATTACGATGACTTCCTCGTGTGGTACGGGGAGCCCCCGCGGGACGCCGCCGCGTACATCCAGCAGCAGAGCCGGTGGGCCCTCGGATACTTCCAGCTGATGGGCGGGATCCTGAGGTCCGACCTGCACTTCGCCGCCTTCTTCGACTACGTCTCGGGGGCCTTCTACTGGCTGAAGGAGGGCCCGCTGACGCTGATCGAGATCATTGCACCTATAATCTTCCTCTCGCTCAGGCAGCCCTTCATGAAGGTGGATCCCATGGTCTACGCGCTCGCTTACTTCCCGTACTTCGCCCTGTCCATCGGCATATTCTACTACTTAGTAATGCGCGGGAAGAACTACGGCCTGAAGGGCTTCTTCCTCCATCAATCCCTCGAGTACCTGGCGTTCACCGGGATAACGGCGGCGTTCATCTCGTACATGCTCAGGAGGAGGGTGCCGTTCAAGGTGACGCCGAAGGGCAGGGGCAGGAGGTCCCTGCGGTCGGTGGCGCCCCATATCATCGTCGCGGCGGCGCTCGCGGTGTCCATAGCCCTCGGCGCCCTCTGGCTGATGTTGGCGCGCGGCGCCCTCGAGTACGCTATCGCGATAAACATCTTCTGGGCGGCCTGGCCGCTCCCGTTCCTGCTCTCGGCCACGTGGTTCGCGCTGAGGGTCCCCCGGGAGTCCGGGGACTCCGGCTACGTGGCGCCGGCCCCCGGACCATGATTTATAGCGCGGTGCGCTTCTCCTCCCCGGCGATGGATGGGCCCAGCGTGAGGAGGAGGGTCGGCGAGAACGACTGGAACGACATCGAGGGCGCCAT
>Ga0080006_1159969_pt1 | contig 10512 bp, 7 predicted proteins | sample RS3BMetagenome_FD_69209 | JGI IMG/M metagenome (GOLD analysis project Ga0080006, IMG submission 69209) | Ferric oxide microbial mat and aquatic microbial communities from Rainbow Spring, Yellowstone National Park, USA - RS3B (SPADES... ... | reverse complement strand
CGGGCGCGGAGTGCCGGGGTGGCCGGGCCGAGTGCCGGCGGGGCTCGGCGGGCGGGCGGGGCTCAGCCGGCCGGCGGGGCGCCGCCGACCAGCACCGGCAGCACCTCGCTGATCGAGCCGCGCACGACGGCGTCGGCCAGGTCGTCGAAGCCCGTCGGCTCGGCGTTCACGATCACCACCCTCGCCCCGGCGCCGGCCGCCAGCGGCACGATGCCGGCCGCCGGGAAGACCGAGAGGGTGCTCCCGACGGCGAGCACGAGGTCGCAGCTGCGGGCGCCCGCCTCGGCCCGCTCGAGATCCTCGGGGACCAGTCGCTGGCCGAAGCTGATGGTGGCCGACTTGAGGATCCCGCCGCACCGGGCCGAGCCGACCCCGGCCGAGCAGGACGGGTCCGGATCGCCGGCGGCGACCCGGTCGAGCACCGGCTGGGCGTCGGTCCGCTCGCCGCACCGGAGGCACACCACCTGGCGCATCGTGCCGTGGATCTCGACGACCGCCTCGGGGGAGGTCCCGGCCCGCTGGTGCAGCCCGTCGATGTTCTGGGTGACCAGCAGGTGGAGACGGCCCTGCCGCTCGAGGTCGACGATGGCTCGGTGACCGGCGTTGGGGGTCGCCCGCCAGGTCGGTGAGTCCAGCCGGTTCCGCCAGGCCCGCCGCCGCAGCTGCGGGTCGGACAGGTAGGCGTCGAGCGTGGCCAGCCGCTCGGCCCCGGGGTCCCGGGTCCAGACGCCGTCGGGGCCCCGGAAGTCGGGGATCCCCGAGTCGGTCGAGATCCCGGCGCCGGTCAGCACCAGCACCCGCCGGGCGCCGGCCACGAGCTGCCGGGCCTTCTCCGGCTCGGTGGTCGACGCCGTCGGCCGGTCGGGCCTTCGCTCGAGCATCCCCCCAGCCTGGCAGGCATCCCGACGTGGCGGCAGCGGGCCCTCGGTACGCTGCCAGAGATGGCCCGGGCCGCCCCGACCGTCGAGCTCCTGACGGCCCATGAGGCCGAGGAGCGTCAGCGCCGGGCTGCCGGGGCGTTGCGAGACGCCGGCTGCCGACCGGGCGACCGGGCGGCGTTCTGTCTCTCCTCGTCGGCCGACCTCCTCTGCGCGGTCCTGGGCGCCGCTCGCACCGGGGTCGTGCCGGTGCTGCTCAACCCGGCGCTGACCGATGCAGAACGGTCGGTCCAGTTGGACGACGCCGACCCGACGGTGGTGGTGGCGGACCGGGAGGGGCTGCACCGGCTGGTCGGGCACCCCGGCCGGCCGGCCGAGCTGGCAGCGCGCCCGCTCACCCGCTCGATGCACTACACGTCGGGCACCACCGGCCGGCCCAAAGGTGTGGCGAGCGGGCTGTGGGACGAGGCGACGGCGGCCGCCGTCTTCGACGACGAGGCCGACCTCTGGGAGCTCGACGCCGCCGACCGCCACCTCGTCTGCTCGCCGATGTGCCACTCGGTCTCGATCCGCTTCGCCGCCGGGACGCTGCTGCGCGGTGGCTCGCTGGTGGTCCTCGGGCGCTTCGACGCCCCGACGGCGCTCCGGGCGCTGCGGGAGCTGTCGCCGAGCACGACGTTCATGGTGCCGACCCACCTGCAGCGGCTGCTCGAGCTGCGCGAGCTCGGGACCGAGGAGGCGTTCGGGTCGCTGCGCCTGCTGGCCCACGCCGGGGCGCCGTGCCCGCCGGCGCTGAAGCGGGCGGCGCTGCGCCGGGTGCGACCGGGGGTCCTGTGGGAGTTCTACGGGTCGACCGAGGGCCAGTTCACCGTGTGCTCGCCCGACGAGTGGCTCGAGCATCCCGGGACGGTCGGGCGGGCCCGCCCGAGGCGACGCCTCTTCCTCGACGCCTCGATCGGCGAGGGCGGCGTCGAGATGTCGGCGACCGACGACGACACGCCGGTCGGCACCATCTGGTGCCAGGTGCCCCCGTTCGCCCGCTTCGAGTACTGGCGGGACCCCGAGGCCACCGCCGCCGCCTGGCGCGGGCACGCCTTCAGCGTCGGCGACATGGGCCACCTCGACCGGGACGGCTACCTCTACCTCTCCGGCCGCCGCCACGACCTGATCATCTCGGGCGGGGTGAACGTCTACCCGGCCGAGGTCGAGGCGGTGCTGGCCGAGGTGGACGGGGTGCGGGAGGTGGCGGTGTTCGGGATGCCCGACGTGGCGTGGGGCCAGCGGGTGTGCGCGGCCGTCGTGTGCCGCGGCGAGCTCGACCAGGCGGCCCTGCGTTCGGCGGCCGCCGCCAGCCTGGCGCCGTACAAGCGCCCGAAGTACTACGTCCAGGCGACGGAGCTGCCCCGCACGGTCACCGGTAAGCTGCTGCGCCAGCAGGTGCCGGCCCACCTCGGCCTGTCGCCGGGTAAGACTGGGTCATGAGCTACGCCACCACCAATCCGGCGACCGGCGAGGTCGAGCGGACCTTCGACAGCCACACCCCCGAGGAGGTCGACCGTCGCCTCGCCGCGGCGGCCGCCGCCTTCGCCGAGCACCGGCGGACGTCGTTCTCCGAGCGGGCCCGCCTGATGCTCGGCGCCGCCGACCTGCTCGACGCCGAGCAACCCGACGTCGCCCGGACGATCACGACCGAGATGGGCAAGACCTTCGCCCAGGCCAAGGGCGAGGTCGCCAAGTGCGCGCTCGGGATGCGGTTCTTCGCCGAGCACGCCGAGTCGCTGCTGGCCGACCAGCCGATCGAGTCCGGTGCCCGGCGCAGCCTGGTGCGCTACCAGCCGCTCGGACCGGTGCTGGCGATCATGCCGTGGAACTTCCCGCTGTGGCAGGTGGTGCGCTTCGCCGCGCCGGCGCTCATGGCCGGCAACGTCGGTCTCCTCAAGCACGCCTCGAACGTGCCGCAGACCGCCCTCTACCTCGAGGACCTGTTCCGCCGGGCCGGGTTCGCCGAGGGCTGCTTCACCACGCTGCTCGTCTCTTCCGGCGAGGTTGCCAAGATCGTCGCCGACGACCGGATCGTCGCCGTCACCCTGACCGGCAGCGAGCGGGCCGGCGCCTCGGTGGCGGCCGCCGCTGGCGACGCACTGAAGAAGTGCGTCCTCGAGCTCGGCGGCTCGGACCCGTTCGTGGTCACCTCCCGGGCGGACCTCGACAAGGCGGTCTCGGTCGGCGTGCGAGCCCGGGTCCAGAACGCCGGGCAGTCCTGCATCGCCGCCAAGCGGTTCATCGTCGAGGAGCCGGTCTTCGACCGCTTCCTCGAGCGGTTCGTCGACGAGATGGCCGGGCTCGTCGTCGGCGACCCGCTGGCGCCGTCGACCGATGTCGGGCCGCTCAACTCACGCGCCCAGCTCGAAGAGGTCGAGGGCCAGGTCGAGGACGCCCGGTCCAAGGGCGCCACCGTCGCCTGTGGCGGCGAGCGGCCGGAGGGTCCCGGCTTCTACTACCGCCCGACGGTGCTGACCGGCATCACCGAGGCGATGCGGGTGGCGCGCGAGGAGGTGTTCGGACCGGTGGCGCTGGTGTGGCCGGCGGCCGACCTCGACGAGGCGATCCGCCTCGCCAACGACACCGTCTACGGGCTCGGCGCCAGCGTGTGGACCGAGGACGAGGACGAGCAGCGCCGGCTGGTCGACGAGGTCGACGCCGGGCAGGTGTTCGTCAACGCCATGGTCGCCTCGAGCCCCGAGATCCCCTTCGGCGGGATCAAGCGCTCGGGCTACGGGCGGGAGCTGTCGGACCTCGGGATCAAGGAGTTCTGCAATGCCAAGGCGGTCTGGGTGGCGTGAGCGCCGGGTCGTCCGAGCTGTGCTATCTCGACCACGCCGCCACCACTCCGGTGCGGGCCGAGGTCGCCGAGGCGATGGCCCCGTTCGCCGCCTCCCACTTCGGCAATCCGTCCGGAGGCCACCGGGCCGCCGCCGCCGCCCGCCGTGCCCTGGAGGAAGCCCGGGACTCGGTCGCCGAGGTGGTGGGCTGCGAGCCGGGGGAGGTGGTGTTCACCGCCGGCGGCACCGAGGCCGACAACCTGGCCGTGCTCGGCACCTTGGCCGCCGCCGCCGAGCTCGGGAACCCCTTGGCCGTGGTCTGCAGCGCCGTGGAGCATCCGGCGGTGCGCGAGCCGTGCCGGGCCGCCGCCAAGGGCTGGTTCGGTGCCGGCGGCTCGCCGGTCGTGCTCCGCGAGGTGCCGGTCGGCGGCGACGGGGTCGTCGACCTCGAGGCGCTCGAGGCGCTGCTCGACCCTTCGGTGGCACTCGTCTCGGTCATGCTGGCCAACAACGAGGTCGGCACCGTCCAGCCTCTCACCGAGGTGGCGGCAGCCGCCCATCGCCGGGCACCGCGATCGGTCGTCCACACCGACGCCGTCCAGGCCGCCGCCTGGCTCGACCTGCCGCGGGCGGCCGTCGGCTGCGACCTCGTCTCGGTCAGCGCGCACAAGCTCGGCGGCCCCAAGGGGGTCGGCGCCCTGGTCGCCCGGGAGGGGACCCGGCTGCGGCCGCTGGTGCTCGGTGGGGGCCAGGAGCGGGAGCGCCGGAGCGGCACCCAGAACGTGGCCGGGGCGGTCGGGCTCGCCGCCTCGCTGCGCCTGGCGGCGGCGGACCGGGCCGCCGAGTGGGAGAGGGTGACCCGGCTGAGGGACCGGTTGGCCGCCGGGCTGGCCGCCGCCGTGCCGGGGCTCTCGGTGACCGTCCCCGGGGAGCGGGCGCTGCCCGGCCATTGCCACGTCCTCGTCCCCGGCGTCGACCGGGAGGAGCTGCTCGTCCTCCTCGACGCCGACGGCGTCTGCGTCTCCGCCGGGTCGTCGTGCGCCAGCGGGGCGCTCGAGCCGAGCCACGTGCTGGCCGCCATGGGGATCGAGGGCGAGGCCGCCCGCGGTGCACTGCGGTTCAGCCTCGGGCGGGCGAGCACCGACGCCGACGTCGACCGTGCGCTGGCCGCCGTCCCGGCTGCGGTCGAGCGTCTCTGTCGTTGAGCGTCCGTCGCCGACCATCGCCGGCCTCGACGGTCGCGACCGGCTGACAGACTGCAGGGCATGCGGGTGCTGGTGGCCATGTCGGGCGGGGTCGACTCGTCGGTGGCGGCCGCCCTCCTGGTCGAGGCCGGCCACGAGGTGGTGGGCGCCACCCTCAAGCTCTGGGGCGGGGCGTCGGACTCCGGCTGCTGCTCGGTGGCCGACGTCGAGGACGCCCGGCGGGTGGCCCAGCAGCTCGGCATCGACCATCACGTGTTCAACCTCACCGAGGCCTTCGAGGCGCTGGTGGTGGCGCCCTACGTGGCCGAGCACGCCCGGGGACGGACGCCGAACCCGTGCATCGAGTGCAACCGTCACATCAAGTTCGACCGGCTGGCCGAGCGGGCTCGACGGCTCGGCTTCGACGCGCTGGCCACCGGGCACCACGCCCGGGTGGCGGCCGACCCGACGCATCCGGGGCGCTTCCGGCTCCGCCGCGGCGCCGACACCGCCAAGGACCAGTCGTACGTGCTCTCGATGCTCGGGCAGCCCGAGCTCCGCCGGCTCGTCCTGCCGGTGGGCGAGCTGACGAAGGCGGCGGTGCGCTCGCAGGCGGCGGCCCTCGGGCTGCGGACCGCCGGAAAGCCCGACAGCCAGGACGTCTGCTTCATCCGGTCGACCGAGGGCCGCCAGGGGTTCCTCGGTCGGCGGCTCGCTCTGCACCCGGCGGAGGTCGTCGACCTCGCCGGGCGGAGCGTCGGGACCGTGCCGGCCGTCGAGCTCGTCACCGTGGGGCAACGGCGGGGCATCGGCCGCGGCGACGACGGCCGCCGGCGCTACGTCGTGTCGGTCGACGCCCCAGGCCGCCGGGTGGTCGTGGGCGGCCCCGAGGAGGCGGCGTGCGACGGCGTGTCGCTGGCCGAGGGGACCCTGCACTGGGTGGACGAGGCGCTGCCGGCGGGCGCTCGGGCGCTGGCCCAGGTGAGCGCCCACGGGCGGCCGATCGGCTGCACCCTGGCCGAAGGGCCGGCGGGCCGCTTCGACGAGCCACAGCGCCCGGTCGCCCCCGGCCAGACCGTCGCCCTCTACCACGCCGACGAACCCGACGCCGTGGCCGGTGCCGGGGTCGCCGCCTAGCCGGGACGTGGCCGCCCCCGCCGACGACCGGCTGGCTGCCCGGGCAGCCGAGCTGCGCCAGCTGATCACCCACCACAACCAGCGCTACTACGCCCTCGACTCGCCCGAGATCACCGACGCCGAGTACGACGACCTCGTCCGTCAGCTGCGCCAGCTCGAGGCCGACCATCCCGAGCTGGTGGTCCCCGGCTCGCCCACCCAGACGGTGGGTGCGGCCCCGCCCGGGCTCTTCGCCGAAGTCCGCCACCGGGTCCCGATGATGAGCCTCGACAACGCCTTCAGCGAGGAGGAGCTGGGGGCCTGGGGGGAGCGCCTGCGCCGGCTGCTGCCCGAGCGCGACGTCGAGGAGCTCGACTTCTGCTGCGAGCCGAAGGTGGACGGGGTGGCGATGTCGCTGACCTACGTCGACGGCCGCTTCACCCAGGCGGCCACCCGGGGGGACGGGGTGACCGGCGAGGACGTCACCGCCAACGTGGCCACTGTGCGCGACGTGCCCGCCGAGCTCGACCCGACGGCCGGCCCCTACCCGCACCGTCTCGAGGTGCGCGGCGAGATCTACATGCCGATCGCCGCCTTCGCCGCCCTCAACGCCCGCCAGGAGGCGGCGGGGACCAAGACCTTCGCCAACCCCCGCAACTCGGCCGCCGGTTCGCTGCGCCAGAAGGACCCGGCGGTCACCGCCACCCGGCCGCTCTCCTTCTGGGCCTACCAGCTCGGGGAGGTCGACGGCGTGCCCGACGAGCCCGCCGCCACCGACGGCCGGCCGGCGGGGGACGGGAGCCTGGGCGGGACCACCCGCTGGCGACCGGCGCGCCAGAGCGAGGTGCTGGCATTGCTCGGGCGCGCCGGCCTGCCGGTCAGCCCCGACGTCCGCCTGGTGCGCGGCCTGGCGGCCGCCGTCGCCCGCTGTCGTGAGCTGGCCGAGCACCGCCACGACCTCCCCTACGAGGTCGACGGGGTGGTCGTCAAGGTGGACGAGCTCGATCTTCAGGACCGCCTGGGCGCCACCTCACGCGCCCCGCGCTGGGCGATCGCCTTCAAGTTCCCGCCCGAGGAGCGCACCACCCGGTTGCTGCGCATCGAGGTCTCGATCGGCCGCACCGGGCGGGCGACCCCCTTCGCCGTGCTCGAGCCGGTCTTCGTCGGCGGCTCCACCGTCAGCCTGGCCACCTTGCACAACGAGGACCAGGTGAAGGCCAAGGACGTCCGGCCCGGGGACCTGGTGGTGGTGCGAAAGGCCGGCGACGTCATCCCCGAGGTGCTGGGCCCGGTCACCACCGGCCCGCTCGCCCCCCGCCGCCGGCCGCCGGTCTGGCACTTCCCGACCACGTGTCCCTCCTGCGGCGGTCCGCTCACCCGGCTCGAGGGCGAGAGCGACACCTACTGCACCAACATCGACTGTCCCGCCCAGCGGGTGCAGCGGATCGTCCACTTCGCCTCCCGCTCGGCGATGGACATCGAGGGGCTGGGGGAGCGGCGGGTGGTCCAGCTGGTGGCGGAAGGACTGATCGCCGATCCGGCCGACCTCTACGGGCTCACCGCCGATCGGTTCGTCGGGCTCGAGGGCTTCGCCGAGCTGTCGACCGCCAACCTGCTGGCGGCCATCGAGCGCTCCAAGAGCCGGCCGCTCAGCCGGCTCCTCGTCGCCCTCGGCATCCGCCACGTCGGCCCGACCGGGGCTCGCGCCCTGGCGCGGGCCTTCGGCAGCCTCCAGGGGATGCGAGAGGCCGACGCCGGCTCGTTGGCGGCGGTCGAGGGGATCGGCGGGGTGATCGCCGACAGCGTGGTCGAGTTCCTCCACAACCCGGCCAACGAGACGGTGCTCGACCGGCTGTTGGCCTCGGGGCTCGAGACCACCGAGCCGGGAGCGCCGGCGCCGTCGGTCGCCGGCCCGGCGGCCGAGGCCGACCAGGCGGGTGCCGGTCCGGCGTCGAGCCCGGCCGCCGGCGCGCTGTCGGAGACGCTCGCCGGCAAGTCGGTGGTGGTCACCGGGACGGTGGCCGGGTACACCCGTGAGGAGGCCGAGGAGGCGATCATCGCCCGGGGGGGCAAGTCGCCGGGCAGCGTGTCGAAGAAGACGTTCGCACTGGTCGTCGGCGAGTCCCCGGGGGCTGCCAAGGCGGCCAAGGCCGAGGAGCTCGGGATCCCGGTCGTCCCGGGGGACCGGTTCGCCGAGCTGCTCGAGACCGGCGCGCTGCCGGCGGAGTGATCGCGCCGTTCGCCGGGTGGGCAATAGGGTCTGGGCACCAATGTCCACCTGGGCTCGGGGGGACCTCGGTAGCCTGGAGCTGCCTCGATGCCTCTCATCTCTGATTCCATCGGCCGGGTCCTCGGGAACCGGTACCGACTGGTGTCCCCCCTCGGGTCCGGTGCCTCGGCGCACGTCTTCTTGGCGGAGGACGTGTCCCTCCAGCGGCGCGTCGCCGTCAAGGTGCTGCAGCCGGCGCTGGCCGCCGACAAGTCGTTCCTCAAGCGCTTCCGGGCCGAGGCCCGCTCTGCCGCCTCGCTGAACCACCCCCACGTCCTGCGGGTGTTCGACTGGGGGGAGGACACCGACGGTCCCTACCTGGTCCTCGAGTACCTCCTGGGCGGGAGCCTGCGCGACATGCTCGACCGCGGGTTCCGCCTCAGCCCCGCCCAGGCGGCCCAGCTCGGGGCGCAGGTGGCCCAGGGCCTGGCCTACGCCCACGCTCGCGGCCTGGTGCACCGGGACATCAAGCCGGCCAACCTCCTCTTCGACGAGGAGGGCCGGGTGCGGATCGCCGACTTCGGGGTCGCTCGGGCGCTGGCCGAGGCGGCCTGGACCGAGCCGGCAGGGGCGATGGTCGGCACGGCCCGCTACGCCTCCCCCGAGCAGGCCCAGGCCCAGCGGGTGGACGGGCGCTCCGACGTGTACTCGCTCGCCCTCGTCCTCTACGAGTGCCTGACCGGCGAGGTCCCCTTCGCCGCCGACACCACCGTCGCCACCCTGATGGCGCGCGTCGGCGCCAGCCTGCCCCAGCACCCGGCCCTCGGGGCACTCGACGGCGTCCTGGCCCGGGCAGCCGCCCCGGAGGCCGGCGACCGGTTCGACGCGGCCGAGATCTCCGCCCGGCTGGAGGCCGTCGGCGCGGCGATGCCGCCGCCGGCGCCGCTGCCGCTCCAGGCCGACGGCACCGACGCCACCGCCACCTCGGGCATCGGGACGATCGCCGGTGCCCACGTCGGGGCCGACACCACCGCCGCCGTCGGGGTGCTCGACCCGTCGGCCACGGCGATGGCGTCGCCGGCCGGGGTGTTCGACGTCGAGGCGGTCGAGGGCGGTGCCCCCGGGCCACCGGTCGTGAGCCGCCGCCGCCGCCGGCGGTGGCCGCGGAGGCTCACGGTGCTGCTGGTGGTCCTGGTGGTCCTGGCCGCCGGCGCTCTCGCCGCCTGGAAGGAGAAGGTGTTCACCCCGAGCCATCCGGTGCCGTCCCTCACGGGTGAGACGTTGGCGTCGGCCAGGGCGGCGCTGTCCAAGGACCACTTCACCCTCGTGGTGGGGGCGCCCCGCCACTCGATCACCGTGCCCGAGGGCGACGTCGTGAGCCAGTCGCCGAACCCGTCGACGTCGCTCAAGGAGGGGAGCACCGTCCGCGTCGTCCCGTCGGCCGGGCCCCCCGACGTCGCCGTGCCGTCGCTGTCGGGGCTCGACTGCACCGCCGCCGCCCGGCTGCTCGGGGCCGTCCACCTCGAGTCGGCCTGCCCGCAGCTGACGGCGTACAGCAACTCGGTGCCCGCCGGCCAGATCATCAACTGGTCCTACGACGGCAAGCTCGACCCGAGCGCCGCCCCCTACGGGAGCACGATCCTGGTGGCGGTCTCGAAGGGCCACGCCCCGGTGACGATGCCGAACTTCACCGGCTACACCTACGCGTCGGCGGCCCAGGCCATCAAGCAGCTCGGGCTCAACCCGACCGAGACCACCGGGCCGAGCGCCAGTGTGGCCGCCGGGCAGGTCATCGGGACCTCGCCGGCGGCCGGCCAGCCGGCTGCCTACGGGTCGACGGTCACCGTCACCGTGTCGACCGGGCCGCCGACCGCACCGGTGCCGAACGTGACCGGCGACACGGTCAGCCAGGCGCAGGCGGCGATGCAGGCGGCCGGGTTCTCGGTCTCCCAGTACTACGGACCGGCCCAGGGGACGGTCTTCGCCCAGGTGCCCGCGCCCGGCACCGTCGAGCCGCTCGGCACCTCCGTCACCCTCTACACGATGTGAGCCGGCGTTGAGCGGGGTCGCCGGCCCGGGGGCCGGGTGCGACCTGTGCGAGGCCGCCAGGATCACCCCGTGGCACCACGAGGACGACGTCTGCTGGGTGGCCGACTGCGAGGTCTGCGGGGTGCCGATGGTGGTCTGGAAGTCCCACGGCGACCAGCCGCCGGCCGAGGCGGTGGCCCACATGGAGGCGGCCCTCTCGGCGGTGGCGGACCGGCGGGTCGGCCCCGGCGGCTGGGCGCTCGACCCCGGGCTTC
>Ga0080006_1151244_pt1 | contig 10514 bp, 6 predicted proteins | sample RS3BMetagenome_FD_69209 | JGI IMG/M metagenome (GOLD analysis project Ga0080006, IMG submission 69209) | Ferric oxide microbial mat and aquatic microbial communities from Rainbow Spring, Yellowstone National Park, USA - RS3B (SPADES... ... | reverse complement strand
GAGGCCCGCTCGCCATGGCGGCCCCCCCCTGCCGCTTGCCGCCCTACCCCACGGCCGCAGAGGCTCGCCGGCCAGGGCCGCCGGCGATGCCCCTCGGCACTACGCCCGCCCCTCACCTGACCTCTATCCGGCACCCACTACCTCGAAGTCGCCACCGTCCAAAATCGCGGGGCAAGTCCAGGTTCAACCCGGTTGCAGCCGGAGGTCCCAGCGTATCCCCGGGTGAGCGGTGGCCCGTGTTCGGCCGGCTGGGCATGCCGGGGGCAGCGAGCGCGACTGAGCTGCACAGGGCCGGCGGGGTGCATCCGTGGCCGGAGGCGGCAGTTGAGCCAACAGGAAACCCGCTACCTGCGCTGGTGAACAACTCGTAACAGCCAACAGGCGAGTGCCCGCCCTTTCTTTTTGGCGGGCACTCGCTCGTTGGTTGGGGAGGTGGCGGGGTGAGAGCGGTCCAGAGAACGTTGTTGTCGGCCTTGGTGTCCGTGCTGTTGGTTGGTGACATTGCTCTGGCTACGGAGCCTGTCGCGCCCGGCGATGGTAGTGTGTTGGCGCACAAACCGCCCGCACCGAGCAAGGGAGCGGCTGTGTCCCGGCTTTCGGTATGACGCGCCTGAACAAGGTGCTCGCTGTGGTGTATGACGCTGTGCTCGACTTGGCCGGCGTGGGTCGACTCGCACATCAGAAGTGGCTGGCCGGCATGCACGCGCGAATCGGCCCGACCTACCCCGATTGGGATGAGCGGCTCCCTGTTGGAATCACGTACGAGTCTGGGTGCTACTATGACGAGGCCAGGGGACGACTCGTCTGCAACATGGTTTGCCAGGAGACGTTCTCGGCTCTTAGCGTTAGAGGCGTAACCGCGCATGTGGGCGGAGAGCGTCGGCTATTAGACGTGTTGCTTCAACTACGGCGCCTGGGCGTACCCAGCGGTCTAGTAAATGTTCCGCCGAGCGTTCGGCCACGGTCCGCCAGCGGTCAGTGGCCCAGCGCTGCGGCCGAAACCAGCGAAAGTAGCGATGCTGGTGCGCGCAGTGGGCGATCTCGTGCCACAGCATCAGACCGAGCATGCCAGGAATCGAAGGAGCGTTGAACCGCGTCGTTCCTTGACGTCGTGCAACGCTCGACATCCCACGGCTGCACCCAGGCTTGTGGTGCCAGAAGCGGGTCGGAGGGTCGTAAGACATTGACCACCGTTCGCTGCAAGATGGGGGAGCGGTAATGCTGAGAGCGCACGTAGTCGGTGAGGAGGGCAGACAGCGCCGAACGGGTCGTGTCGCTGATTCCTTCGTACGCTGTGTGACGGGTGAGGACTCTGTGTACCCACCTCACCAATGTCGCTGGCACCTTCTCGTGTACTTTTCCGACGGCTTCGCGACGGGGGCTTGGTGTCCTGCGGCTAGCGCATTGGTTGTGCGTCAGTATCTTGACCGTGCAGGAGGGGGCCGGTGGTGGCGGTTGCACAGTACAACAGCGAGTGGGTGGTCGGCTCGCGAACCGCGACACGAGTCGCGGCTCAGTGAGGGGAATCACAAGCGAGCCCGGCCGACTGGCCGGGCTTGCGGCATTTTATGGGACTGCATACGGTGGGCGTGAGGGAGTGGGGCGGATGAGGAGCCGGAGTGCTCGGGCTTGGGTAGCGGGCGTGGTTGCGTTGGTGGTCCTCGCGGGCGGCGCCGGCCTGGGCGCCCTTCCGGCGTCGGCGCAGGGCAGGTGTGTGCCGCGGCCGGGTACGCAGGAGTGCCTGGCCAGGATGTTCGCCGACGGCGGCCGGTACTTCAACGCGAAGGCGTGGCAGAGGGACATCGAGCGTGCCAACGGCAACTCGCCCAACATGATCGCCAAGTACAAGGCCAAGTTCGAGGCGCTCCTCCAAAGGGCCAAGACGCAGGCCGAGAAGAACAAGCTCGTAGCGCGGTACGCCAAGTTGGTGGGAACGACCTCTCAGACGACGCCGGTCCCCTCGTGGTCCAGGGTGGATGCAGTCTGCAAGCACCTGATGACCTCGCAGGGGTATCGGTACGACAGCGGGCTGTGCAAGTTCTGGTGGCAGAACTTTGTGATCATCACGGGGTGGCAGATGGACCGCGCTGGTGGAGTCACCAAGATCATCGTGAGCGGCTACCTCGCGGACGAGGGTCCGGTCCGCACCACGACGGTGGCGACCCTTCAGTTCCCCGGGGCGGTGCCGATGCCCAACACTGCCGCGTGGACGGCTGTCGACAGCCCGCTGCCGCTCATCGCGTGGTTCAAAAACGAGCGGAAGCAGGTGTACGTTCCCGGAACCACCAAGATGATCAACACGATTCCGCTGGGCATGCGTGAGTCAGCGAGCGTGTCCCAACTTCTAGGGTTGTGGGGCTGGGGCGATGCCAATGTGGAGTTTTCCACTGCCTTGCGTAAGCTTCTGGCCGACGCGGACTTCAACCCGGTGGCGGCCGGAGGGCCGAATGTGCTGCCTGGGGCTGCATGGCCCGCGTTCGGGACTCGGGGCACGGTTACCGCGACCCAGCTCCGAGACGCCGGGTGGTTGCACCCGTTCCCTGAGAAGGCGCTTTGGTCCTCGCCAGTGAATCCCATCGCGGTCATGCAGCCCACGTTGCCCTAGTCGCAGAAGCGCGACCCACAGCGGCCCGCCCTCTCTGGGGCGGGCCGCTGTTTGCTGTTGCTTGTTTAGGGGGGGTGGATGGGTGCGTGCGCTTTGGCGGACGTTGATGGCCAGTCTCGTGGCGACTGTGATGGTAGGTGGCGTCGTCCTGGCAACGACCGCGGTCGCGCCGGGGGGCGGCGGGGTGCCCGTCGACAATTCGCTCACTTTTGGCGTGGGGGCAAGCCGGCAACGCGTCGTCGAGTCGTCCAGTTACGCAGTGTCGGACGCGTACCCGGCGACGCAGGCGAGTGGCAACACGAGCGGTGCTCCTGACTTCGTACCGGTACCAACCAACGCGGAGGACGTATCAGGCGGCGTGTGTTCCTGGAGCACACCGATCGTGGATGGCACCACAGCGATCCAGTACGGGTACGCGGAAGGCGCGTCGTGCGGGAGCAACAGCTTGTCGTCATTCAGCACAGAGGGGTTGCTGTTTGCTGAAGACATGACCGCGCCCCGCCCGGCTACCGCGTGGGGAGGGAACGTGTGGACGTTCAACGCTCCGAGCCAGGCGTGCAACTCTGGGCAGACCGTCAACATGGCGGGCGTGTCGGCGGCAACGCTGGACTCGACTGGAGGCTACCTGGCGATCGGTGTCGGCTGCTACCTGTACTGGACAAGCACGGCGAATCTGCAGCCGGCCTCGGCGACCGAGCAGGCATCGTCGAGCACCGGTTGGAGCGTCGCGCAGATCAGTGGCAACGGTGGCGCCAAGGAGGACAACGAGGTCGGGGACAGCCCGGTCATTACGGCACCCATTAGTGTCCGGTACAGCAGTGCGTTCGGGCCGACCACGGAGAGCACACCTTTCGCCTGCGTCGGTGACGACAACCAGGGGATGGCCTGTGCTCCCCTAGCGAGCTATGCAGGTGAGACGGCGCCAGCGGCGTTCACCTGGACAGTGCCCGTGGCCTGCAAGTCGACCGACCCGGGCGACGGTGCGCCGATCACCTGGATCGGTGGCTCGGGCGCGTGCCAGGCGCTCGACAACGGTGGGTACTCCATGCTGACGTCGTCGCCTGCGTGGGACCCGGAGGCGAGCGTGGGTGGCTCGAGCGGCGCGGTCGTGTTCGGCATCAACGACGAGACGGGGACCGCGCCGGGCGCCATCGTGGAGCTCAACCCCGCAACGGGTGCCAGCACAATCATCGTCCTCGGTGCGGGCTACGATGGACTGACGGCGGCGGCGGCCGGCGTCTCCAGTTCCATCGCCGTCTACGACTACGGGACGGGTTCGCCGGCGGACGGCACGATGGTGGTGCCGGACAACTGGGGCGATCTGTATGAGGTCTCCCCTTCCGGCCAGGTCCTGGCCTCCATGACCCGGTCGTCCATCGCGCAGCGATCGGGCTGCTCGGCGTCGACAGCGGACATCAGCAATGTCGCCGTGGGCCAGTATAGCGTGTACGCGGTGGAGAACTGTCTGACCTCCTTGTGGCGGTTCGGCGTTGCGAGCCTGGCTCCGGTAGGGGCATACACGCTCATGCGGGGCGAGTCCTTGGCGTCGTCCGCGGGCGACGTCTGTGTGACTGGCTACCCGTCGGATTTGTTCTCTCCTACGGTGGTCCGAAACTCCGACAACGCCGCGGACGCGTACCTGTTCGTCACCTCTGGCACGACGTCCCGCGACGGGTGCAGCGGCGGGTCAGGGCTGCTGTACGACGTGCCGATCGGATCGAACGTGGCCGGCACCGGAGAAGTGTCGCCTATGTCGACCACCACGGGGTCGCCAGCATTCGTGAGCGCGCTGCCGGACGCCGGGGCGAACCACGATGTCTTGCTGTGGACCAACGCGGACGGGGGCGGCTTCGATTACTGGACGCCCGAGAACTACGTGAGCGAGACACTGACGACCGAGGTGAACGGGTCGACGTCGCCGCTGACGGTGGCTGAGGGGACGCCCGTAACGGTGACCATGGATTCGAGCCTACCGAGCCTGGGACAGTGCGATGCGAGTACGACCATCGCGCCCAATATGACCTGCCTGGACTTGCGGCAGGCGTTCGAGGGGACAAACGGCGTCCTGGCGTCGGATCGCTCGACGTGGATACCTGTGGCGCCGTACACGATCACCCAGCAGAACGCTGGCCAGGTCTACCCGCTGACGGGAGCGAGTTGGTCGACGCAGGTGTCGTTCTCGACGCCCGGGACGTACACGCTCTACGCCGTGCTCCAGAACTCGACTGCGTACTGGCCTGGAGGAATCAACTCGTCGCAGACGGTGGTCCAGTCACCGGGCGTCCAGGTGACGGTGACCTGCGGAACGGGCTGCACCACGCCGCCGAGCACATGCACGCCGTCGTCAGACGGATGGAACGGGCCGGCGAACTGCCTGGGCCCGGCGCCGACGCCGGCCGCCTCGGCGCAACTCGGCGGTGCGCTGGCGCTCGAGGTGGGCGACCAGGCGAGCAACTACTCGCCCGTGTACGACCCGAACTGGACACCGACGTCGGGGTACCCGGACCCGTGTGTGAACTACAACACCGCGACGTGCAACAGCGTGTTCATGGGCTACCAGCCGGACCAGTACGCGCTGTTCGGGCAGCACCTGCTGGTCAGGGTGACGCCGCCGGCCGCGGTGGCGCAGCCGCCGACCCTGTCGAGTCGGCCGTCGACCTACACCGCCGGGCTGTGCCAGGTGAACCTCGATCCGAACGGTCAGAACTACGTGACGCTGCCTCAAGGCATCGACGAGGCGACGGGGCAGCTCTGGCCGCAGGAGTGGGATCAGCTTCAGGCGTCCGGCAACGTGTATACGGGCACGGTGTTGGTGGACTGGGCGTGGTGGCCACCGCTTCCTCCGGGGACCGTCACGGACCCGCAGGCGATCGTGAGCCACTACCAGGTGTTCGTCTCGAAGTGGGAATACGAGGAGCACACGAGCCCTCACTACGACGCGACGACCGGGAAGACGACCTACACGTACTCCTGGGTGCCGAGGTGCGTTGCGGCCGGCGTGGAGGAAGGCGAGACGAACCCCGCTACGAACGCGGCAGAGGGTGGGCTTGTGGCGGTGTGGGGGGACAGGGTGGTGCTCCTCACGCCGACGACGGAAGAGTTGAAGTGGGGGCTTCCATAGGGGGTAACAGGGGGGGCCGGGCCTTCGGGCTCGGCCTCTTTGCGTTATGACTGCGCGATTACGTGGACGCACGAAGGTACCGGCTCCGCGCGCTATCATGGGACAGACGGTGCGCCTGGGGCATCCGGGACAGTTTGTATGAACCGTTCGGTCCGCGCACGCGTGCCTCTGCGGGACGGAGCGGCGCAAGCGCCAACTCCGGTTCCGCAAGGGCGCTCGAGCGAAAGTCCGCGCAAGCGGACTGCTGCCATGGCGGCCACGTCCGTGCGCCATGGTTAACTCTTGAACAAGCCCTCGGTGCATGCGCCGAACGACGGGCACAGCAAGGAACCGACATTGACCACGTGGGCGCGCACGCGGACCTCGACGGGCAGGCGCGCAAGGCCCTCACGGTTCCACCGCGTTTCCATGTGTGGCCATCCGCCAGGGTCCGAGACTCGCACGTACTGTCCCAGGGCGAAGGGGTCGGCTCCGGCTGCTTTGGACGTCACCAAACTGTCCTCCACGTCCCGCAAGATCTTGTCTGCGGATAGCTGCTCCACTTGCTTTAGCGCGGCCGGGTGCGACCACCAAGCGGACCCCCCGCCACTCACGCCGGCCACTCTCTCTCGGAGATCGATGTCGATCTGGGCGCTGGGGCCCTGCGCGCTCCGAAGGATGCGGATGGTGCGCCGGCTGGCGACCGTTCGCAAGGAGATCGTGCCGGTGGGTGACGGTACGTCCACGATGAAGTGGCCCGGTTGGTGCGAAGCCTCTACCCATCCGATCGTCGCGTTCGCGCCCATCCACCCGACCAGGCGGTCGTGGTTGAACAGAGCCTGTCCCGATACCTGAAGGGCTGTGGAAGGACCGCCACCTTCAGCTTTGTCGATCGCCACGCCAACGGTCGTGAAGTCGTCCCCAGTCATCTGTACGCGGTCCAGTAACTCGTAGATGCGCCGTGGGACGAATGGCGTGCGATTGCGGGCCTCGCTGAGGGTATCGGTCACAAGCACCTCGGCGCGCGGCTTCACCAACCGCAACTGTTCGAGCGTGCCTTGGGCGGTGCCGTCGCGGACGATCAACAGGTACGGCGTGGAGACGAATTCGGGTGAACTGGTCAGGTCCCCGAGCGGACGCGCCAAACCGGCCCTGGCGACCGATTCCGATACAAGCGCCGCCTCTAGGTGGGTGAAGTCCAGAACGAGGTTGTTGGCCAACCGCAGCTGGGCGATGGCATCGACGATCGTGCGCCCGCGTCCCCGCCGCAGGAGAGCGGTCGCCATCTGACCCAGTCCGGGACTCGCCGACGAAGTCGCCGGCGTGTCGATGCTGGCGGTGACCTCAAACTCATCCTTGGGCGCCTGGTCGATCGCCAGAAGCGTCACGAGTCCGGACTTTTCCATCGCCGGAATGGACCAGCACCCGCCGAGAAGGAAGGTGGCCAGCACCACGCCCGCCAGACGAAGCGCGAGGGCCGCGGTCACTTGGCCGTCACCCTGGCCCGGGTCATGCTTGGCAGGTATGCAACCATCATCAGGACAAGGAATGTCGGGACGATATAGGCAGCATAGACGTACATCGAGTGAACCAGCGCCGGGATGTTCGGGAGCAGCGTGAAGCCGGCTGCGGCTGCGACGCCCACCTGCAGCGCCAGGAGCCAGGGTGCGCGCACCGGCGCAATGGCTTCGGAAACGCGCAGCCACAGCCAGAGAAAGATACCAATTTTGCCTAACGCGGCCAGGATCTCGACGGGCACGACGAGGGTGTCGAGGTGCTCGAGGTCGAGACTGTAGGGCAGATCTTGGGCCACGTGCAGCAGAGGCACGACGAATTCTGCGGCGCGGCCGGTTCCAAAGTCGCTGATGACGAGGACGATGCTAGCCGAGAGGACTACTGCGCCCGAGGCCGTGGCGGCTGCGAGGATCGCGCCCGCCCGGCGACGAGCTACGGACTGAACCTTGTGCATGACAAGCATCCCGAGAAGGGTCGGCTCAATCATCCAGAGTGCGGTCAAGAGCAGCGCGGACCCGCGCCAGAACCGCCCGTCGGTGGGTAGCAGGGGGAGAAGCCAAAGCACGTGCAGCTGAGGCAGGATGACGAGCGCGCCGGAGACGAACGCACCGAGCACCGCAACCGTGACGACGGATGAAACTCTTGCGAGGACGACGGACCCGAGAAGGGCGAGCCAGACGCCGGGCGCGAGCACCAACGCCGTCACCAAAGGGCGCGGCACCAGGCTCTGCGCCGCGACGAACGTCATGCTCGTGCCTTCGACGGTTTCTCGAAGGATCAGTGTCATGTCGAGAGCGAAGGCCAGCCAGACGGGGATGAGAAGCGCTTTCGCTGCAAGGCGACCGAATCTGCGCTGGATCAGCGTGATGGCGTCGCCGCACACGCCCGCCCGGTTGCCGACGACGAACGCGAGTGGAACCGCGGCTATGGCGACAACAAGCGGCGTCCACCAGGCGCCGCGTCCGGCTAGGCGCAGCAGTTCTCCTGGCACCATGAGAATGAGCGTTGCCACCATGCTGAGAACGGCCATCCAGTAGAGTTGGCTTGCGCTCAGGTGGCCGCGGTTCAAGGCGCCTGCGCAGCAGCGGCCGGCCGAGCGACAAAGGACCGCCGCAACGAAGTGAGCGTCCGACGCACGACGGTATCCTGCAGGCCCCGGGCGCGCAGCGGGACCACAGGCGCAAGATAGGGCACGCCAAAGGAGCGAGCCGAGCTCAGGTAGATCAAAAGGAGCATCAAACACCAGACGAGGCCAAAGAGGCCAAAGGCCCAGGCAGCGATGATCAGCGGGAAGCGAAGGATGCGCAGCGTCATGGCCGTGACTTGGGAAGGAACGATGAAGGAACTGATAAAGGAGACGGCGACCACCACCACCGCGGGGGCACTTAGAAAGCCGGCCAAGATGGCGCTCTGCCCGATGACGACAGCGCCTACAACGGAGATCGACTGGCCGAACGAGCTTGGCAGGCGCAGCCCAGCTTGGCGAATCATTTCGACGAGCAGTTCGAGGCCAACGATCTCGCCGACGAGGGGGATCGGCACGCCAAGGCGTGCCTGGGAGATCGAAAGGAAGAAGGGAGTCGGCGACAACTCCTGGTTGAAGGTGGTCATCGCCACGTACACGGCTGAAATGAGGAGTGTCACCAGAAGGCCCGCCAGACGCAAGGTGCGTTCGAACGTAGCGGCGAGAGCGGGCTTATAGTAGTCAGCTGGAACAGCCAACAGATGAGCGAACACCTGAGGGATGAGAAGCGCGGTGGGGGACCCATCGGTCAGCAGAATGACCCGACCTTCCAGCATGGCGGCCCACGCGACGTCTGGTCGTTCCGTGGAACCAACGGTCGGGAACAGGCGGGCACGAGGGGCGATGTGTTCGATCAGCATGGCAGCATCCGTGGTGACGGATGGGCGGGACCGGGCGAGCGCGGCACGGACCTCCCCCAAGACCGTGGGCGAGACCAGGCCTTGCAGGTACAGCAGGGCGCCTTGCGTACCACTGCGCGTTGACGCTTGGAAAGCCTCGTAGCGTAGTCGTTGATCGCGTACACCCATGCGGACGAGTGCGACGTTCGTGTCGAGGCGCTCAATGAAGCCCGTGTGGGGACCGCGGCTGATGATCTCTGCCGATGGCTCGTTTGGCGCGCGCGTGGGCCATTGACTCGCCGGTGCGGCGAGGCCGCCTGGCACGTCCCCGGTGATCACCACAGCGTCACCTGCGAGCAGCGCCTGAACCGCGTCGCCGTATGTGCCGAGCGGCCGGAGGAACGTGTCGGTCCTGGCTGTGTGCGATGGCGCCGAGAGCGCCGGGATCACGAATTCCTCTACCTTCTGCTCGCTCACAATGGTGGTGAGATAGAGCACGGCGATGGCCGCAGACACCTCATGCACGCGCAAGTCGGGCGGGCTGCCGAGAAGCTCGCGCAGACGCGCGACGCGGGCGGCGCGGGACCCAAGCAAGGGAGCGCCCGTCCAAAGGTCGCCCATCATCCCCAGGGCTTCGCTGCAACGGTCAGCCAGGTCACCAAGTGGCGTCGTCATGAACCTACGCTACCCGGGGCTACGCCTCGCTATGTGGTGTGGAGAACGAGGCAACGGCTCCCCGGAGCACCGAACAAGACGGGTGGTGAAAACGGCCGCCGTTGCCCCGGGACCGTGACGATCACGCCCACCTGTCAGGGGAAGCGATGCCCCGGACGGTAGCGGCGAGGGCGCCCTCTGCGTCTCGGGGCTGAATGGCGGCGTACACTGTGGTGGGGCGCTCGTGGTCAAGCGTGCCGGCATCCTGCAAGCGGCGGATACCGCGCCGCAGTCCCCTTGGCCGCTCGCCCTTGCGGCGCGCCTGCGTAAGCGTCAAACCCAGCACACGTGGGCCTGAAGCCCCCGGGCATGGGATGATCCTCCCAAGAGGGGTTTCCTCGTGGGAGGGATCACCGGCGTGGGAAGCATCGTCACGGGGTACGCGGTACCGGTAGGCGGCCTACGCCCTTGCTCGGACCTCCTGGCGGAGCGCGTCGGACCAAGGGAGCAGCTCCTCAAGCCCGGCCTTGTCCTCCGGCTCCAGATTCGGCATCCGGGTGAGCACGTGCTCCAGGTACCGCTGCGGATCGATCCCGTTCTCCTTGGCCGTTTCCACCAGGCTGTAGACCACCGCGCTTGCCCGTGCGCCGCGCGGTGTGTTGGCGAACAGCCAGTTCTTTCTCCCGATCACGAACGGTTTGATGGCCCGTTCCGCGGCGTTGTTGTCGATCTCGAGGTTGCCGTCCTCCACGAAGGCCGTGAGCTTGGACCACTGCG
>Ga0080006_1150886_pt1 | contig 10518 bp, 6 predicted proteins | sample RS3BMetagenome_FD_69209 | JGI IMG/M metagenome (GOLD analysis project Ga0080006, IMG submission 69209) | Ferric oxide microbial mat and aquatic microbial communities from Rainbow Spring, Yellowstone National Park, USA - RS3B (SPADES... ... | reverse complement strand
GTGAACGCCTCGCAGACCAACGGGTGCAGCTGGATCGCCTTGCCTTCCCCCAGCATCGGCTCGAAGGCCTGGATGCCGAGGCGGTGCAGCGTGGGTGCGCGGTTCAGCAGCACCGGATGCTCGGCGATGACCTCTTCGAGGACGTCCCACACCTGGGGACGTTGACGCTCGACCATCCGCTTGGCGCTCTTGATGTTCTGCGCGTGGTTGAGGTCGACGAGCCGCTTCATCACGAACGGCTTGAACAGCTCCAACGCCATCAGCTTGGGCAGGCCGCACTGGTGCAGCTTCAGCTGCGGGCCCACCACGATGACCGAACGGCCCGAATAGTCGACGCGCTTGCCGAGCAGGTTCTGGCGGAACCGGCCCTGCTTGCCCTTGAGCAGATCGCTCAACGACTTCAGCGGACGGTTGCCGGGTCCCGTAACAGGCCTGCCCCGGCGTCCGTTGTCGAACAGGGCGTCCACCGACTCCTGCAGCATCCGCTTCTCGTTGTTGACGATGATCTCGGGCGCCCCGAGGTCGATCAGCCTCTTGAGCCGGTTGTTGCGGTTGATCACCCGGCGGTACAGGTCGTTGAGGTCGCTGGTGGCGAACCGGCCACCGTCGAGTTGCACCATCGGGCGCAGCTCCGGCGGGATCACCGGGACGGCATCGAGGACCATGCCCATCGGCGAGTTACCCGACTGCTGGAAGGCGGCGACCACCTTCAACCGCTTGAGGGCACGAAGCTTCTTCTGCCCCTTGCCGTTCCGGATGACATCACGCAGTATCTCGGCCTCGGCGTCGATGTCGAAGTTCTCGATCAGCTTCTGGATCGACTCGGCGCCCATGGCGCCGGTGAAGTACTCGCCGTAGCGGTCGACGAGCTCGCGGTACAGGTTCTCGTCGACGATCAGCTGCTTGGGGGCCAGCTTGGTGAAGGTGTTCCAGATGTCCTCCAGCCGGTCCAGCTCTCGCTGGGCGCGGTCGCGGATCTGGCGCATCTCCCGCTCGCCACTGTCCCGAACCTTCCGGCGCGCATCGGCTTTCGCGCCCTCGGCTTCCAGTTCGGCCAGGTCGGCCTCCAGCTTCTGCGCTCGAGCCTCCAGCTCGGCGTCCCGCTGGTCCTCCACACCCTTGCGCTCCACCACCATCTCGGCCTCGAGCGTCGAGAGCTCGTTGTGCCGCATCTCGGCGTCGATCGAGGTGATCACGTAGGCCGCGAAGTAAATGATCTTCTCGAGATCCTTGGGCGCCAGGTCGAGCAGGTAACCCAGCCGGCTCGGCACACCCTTGAAGTACCAGATGTGCGTGACGGGGGCAGCCAGCTCGATGTGGCCCATCCGCTCGCGGCGCACCTTGGCGCGGGTCACCTCTACGCCGCAGCGCTCACAGATGATGCCCTTGAAGCGGACGCGCTTGTACTTACCGCAGTAGCACTCCCAGTCGCGGGTCGGTCCGAAGATCTTCTCGCAGAACAGGCCGTCCTTCTCCGGCTTCAAGGTGCGGTAGTTGATTGTCTCCGGCTTCTTGACCTCGCCGTAAGACCATTGCCTGATGTCCTCCGCAGTGGCCAGGCCGATACGGAGTTCATCGAAGAAGTTGACGTCGAGCACGTAACTCCCTTTCCCCTTGCGGGTTTGGTTACCAATAAGACGCTGGCCGGGCTGGTCGCTAGGCCAGGTCCTCAACAGAAGCAGATTCGTTGCGGGACAGGTTGATTCCCAGGTTCGCCGCGGCACGCTCCAAATCCTCGTCCTCGCCTTCGCGCAGCTCGATCGCCGCGCCGTCGGACGAAAGCACCTCGACGTTGAGGCACAGCGACTGCAGCTCCTTGAGCAGCACCTTGAACGACTCGGGAATGCCCGGCTCCGGAATGTTCTCGCCCTTGACGATCGCCTCGTACACCTTGACCCGCCCGACGGTGTCGTCGGACTTGATGGTCAACAGCTCCTGCAGCGTGTACGCGGCGCCGTAGGCCTGCATGGCCCAGCACTCCATCTCACCGAACCGCTGGCCACCGAACTGTGCCTTCCCACCGAGCGGCTGCTGGGTGATCATCGAGTACGGGCCGGTGGAGCGGGCGTGGATCTTGTCGTCCACCAGGTGGTGCAGCTTCATGATGTACATGTAGCCGACGGTCACCGGGTACGGGAACGGCTCACCGCTGCGCCCGTCGAAGAGCACCGCCTTTCCGTCGCCATTCACCATCACCTCGTCGTCTCGGTTGGGCAGCGTGGCGGACAGCAGCCCCTGCAGTTCGGCCTCCCGGGCGCCGTCGAACACCGGTGTCGACACGATGGCGTTCGGCTCCGCGTGCAGCAGGTCCTCGGGCAGGTTGGCGGCCCAGTCCGGAACGCCGTTCGCGGTGTCGACCCTCCACCCGGACTTTGCCACCCACCCGAGATGGGTCTCCAGGATCTGGCCGATGTTCATCCGTCGGGGCACACCGTGGGTGTTCAGGATGATGTCCACCGGGGTGCCGTCCGGCAGGAACGGCATGTCCTCGACCGACAGGATCTTGCCGATCACGCCCTTGTTCCCATGCCGGCCCGCCAACTTGTCGCCGTCGGAGATCTTCCGCTTCTGGGCCACATACACACGGACCAGCTCGTTGACGCCGGCCGGCAGCTCGTCGTCGTCCTCACGGGAGAACACCCGGATGCCGATGACCTTGCCGGACTCACCGTGCGGCACCTTCAGCGAGGTGTCGCGGACCTCACGGGCCTTCTCGCCGAAGATCGCCCGCAGCAGCCGCTCCTCCGGCGTCAGCTCGGTCTCCCCCTTCGGGGTGACCTTGCCGACCAGGATGTCGCCGTCCCGGACCTCGGCGCCGATCCGCACGATGCCGCGCTCGTCGAGGTCGGCGAGCACCTCGTCGGAGACGTTCGGGATGTCGCGGGTGATCTCCTCGGCGCCCAGCTTGGTGTCGCGGGCGTCGATCTCGTGCTCCTCGATGTGGATCGAGGTGAGGACGTCCTCTTCGACCAGCCGGTTGGACAGAATGATGGCGTCCTCGTAGTTGTGGCCCTCCCACGGCATGATCGCCACGAGCAGGTTCTTGCCCAGCGCCATCTCGCCGTTTTCGGTGCAGGGGCCGTCGGCGATGACCTGGCCGGCCTCGACCCGGTCTCCCGCGTCCACGATCGGCGACTGGTTCGCGCAGGTGCCGTGGTTGGAGCGGGCGAACTTGCGCATCCGGTAGGTGTGCCGGGTGCCATCGTCGGCCATCACGGTGATGTAGTCGGCGGAGACCTCCTCGATCACCCCGGACTTCTCGGCAACGACGACGTCGCCGGCGTCGATCGCCGCGCGCAGCTCCATGCCGGTGCCCACCAGCGGCGCCTCGCTGCGCACCAGCGGAACCGCCTGGCGCTGCATGTTGGCGCCCATCAGGGCACGGTTGGCGTCATCGTGTTCGAGGAACGGGATCATCGCGGTGGCCACCGACACCATCTGGCGCGGCGAGACGTCCATGTAGTCCACCTCGGACGACGCCACGTACTCGACCTCGCCCGCCTTGCGGCGAACCAGGACGCGCGGCTCAGCAAACCGGCCGGCGTCGTCGATCGGCGAGTTGGCCTGCGCCACCACGTGGCGGTCCTCCTCATCGGCGGTCAGGTAGTGGATCTCGTCAGTAACGACCCCGTCCACAACCTTCCGATAAGGCGTCTCGATGAACCCGAACGGGTTGACCCGCGCGTACACCGACAGCGAGCCGATCAGGCCGATGTTGGGACCCTCGGGGGTCTCGATCGGGCACATCCGGCCGTAGTGCGACGGGTGCACGTCGCGGACCTCCAGCCCGGCGCGCTCACGGGACAGACCGCCGGGGCCCAGCGCCGAGAGCCGGCGCTTGTGGGTGAGGCCCGACAACGGGTTGTTCTGGTCCATGAACTGCGACAGCTGGCTGGTGCCGAAGAACTCCTTGATCGCAGCGACCACCGGGCGGATGTTGATCAGGGTCTGCGGCGTGATCGCCTCGACGTCCTGAGTGGTCATCCGCTCCCGGACCACCCGCTCCATCCGCGACATGCCGACCCGGATCTGATTCTGGATCAGCTCACCGACCGTGCGCAGCCGGCGGTTGCCGAAGTGGTCGATGTCGTCGATCTCCACCGGCACCTCGACACCGCCGGGGACGGTCATCGTGGACTGTCCCTCGTGCAGCCGGACCAGGTACTCGATGGTGGCGACGACGTCTTCCTCGGTCAGGGTCGTCGTGGTGATCGGGGTCGCCGAGTCTTTGGCGTTCAGGCCCAGCTTCTTGTTGACCTTGTACCGGCCGACCCGGGCCAGGTCGTAGCGCTTCTCCTTGAAGAACAGGTTCTCCAGCAGGGTCTGCGCGGACTCCTTGGTCGGCGGCTCGCCCGGACGCAGTTTGCGGTAGATGTCCAGCAGCGCCTCGTCGGTGCCGGCGGTATTGTCCTTCTCCAACGTCGACATCATGATCTCGGAGAAGCCGAACCGCTCGGTGATCCGCTCGGTGGTCCAGCCGAACGCCTTGAGCAGCACGGTGACCGGTTGCCGGCGCTTGCGGTCGATGCGCACCCCGACGGTGTCGCGTTTGTCGACGTCGAACTCCAGCCAGGCACCCCGGCTGGGGATCACCTTGACGCTGTGCAGCGTCTTCTCGGTGGACTTGTCGATGGTCTCGTCGAAATACACCCCGGGTGAGCGCACCAGCTGGCTGACGACCACACGCTCGGTCCCGTTGATGATGAAGGTGCCCTTCTCGGTCATCATCGGGAAGTCACCCATGAACACCGTCTGGCTCTTGATCTCACCGGTGTTGTTGTTGATGAACTCGGCCGTGACGAACAGCGGGGCCGCGTACGTCATGTCCTTGTCTTTGCACTCGTCGACCGGCGCCTTGACCTCGTCGAAGCGGGGGTCGGAGAACGACAGCGACATCGAACCGGAGAAGTCTTCGATCGGCGACAGCTCGTCGAGCACTTCCTCGAGGCCGCCTTTGGGCTCGATTTCGCCGCGCTCGAGGGTGCGCTCGCGCCAGCTGGGCGAGCCGATGAGCCATTCGAACGAGTCGGTCTGCACGTCGAGCAGACCCGGAACCTCGAGCGGTTCGCGGAGCTTGGCGAAGGAAACCCGGTTGGGCGCTCCGGGCACGGAGCCGTTTGAATAACTTCCGTTGGAGGAACTGTTTCCCTTAGAGGGATGTGGGTGATCCGTCTTGCTCTGGCGGAAATCTGCCAAGATGCATCCTTCCAGCACCTCGTGCGACTCACGAGAACCCTGTAAGGCGGTTAGCCACCGGGCCTGTTCGCCGCGAATTGTGTCGGTTAGGCCGGCGCACGATCTGACCCGGGTCTCACGCACACACTAACTAGCTAAGCTGCTGACGCAGGCTCAGGCTAAAACCACTGTGTCAACTATGACCAGTGTCGGTGGCGGGTGAGGTGGGCAGGAAGTAGCCAGCGCAAAGTCCAACAATAGCGCAGGACTGCGCATTACTCAACTAGCCAACACGTATGTCCGGGCGAGCCCTCGGCGCTGGCTTGCATCTCGGCTTTCCCCGGACACATACTGCCCAATAGACTGACCCGTTTATGTCCCGTCGTCAAGAGGACGAGGCCGCCCTGAGGACAAGTTCTCGCGAAATTATCGGGCGCGCCTTCTACGCGCGCGCAAAACCGTTGCCCCCGCCAACGATGCTCGTCGGGGGCCGGAAGGGACCGGAAGGCGAAAGGCGCTAGCCGCCGAACGGGTTCGCCTGGAACTGGTGCGTACCCTCAAGGTCGTCGAGGATCGCGGCCTGGGCCTTCTTCGGCAGTGTATGCAGCATCTCGCGAACCCGAGCTTGGCGCCGGGCCACGGCCTTGCGCTCCGGCATGCCCGGCGTCGCGTTGATCTGCTGCGGCACCCCCTCGATCTCCTCGACACCGCCGTCGCGGTGCCCCGCATCCACCATCGCCTGCTCTTCGGCCATGGTCGCCTCGTCCTTCTCCTCCGACATCCCGATCGGTCCGATCCGGCGCCCGTTGAGGAACTGTCGCACCACCGGCTCGTCGCTGGTCAGCAGCACCTCGCGCGGGCCGAACATGACCAGCTTGCGACGGAACAGCATGCCCATGTTGTCCGGCACGGTACGGGCGATGTTGATGTTGTGGGTCACGATCAGGATGGTCGCGTCGATCTGGGCGTTGATGTCGATGAGCAGTTGGCTCAGGTAAGCGGTACGCACCGGGTCCAGACCTGAGTCGGGCTCGTCGCACAAGATGATCTGCGGGTCTAGCACCAGTGACCGGGCCAGCCCGGCGCGCTTGCGCATACCACCGGAGATCTCACCGGGGAACTTCTTCTCGTCCCCGCCCAGACCCACCAACTCCAGCTTCTCCATGACGATGTCACGGATCTCGGCTTCCTTCTTCTTGGTGTGCTCTCGCAGCGGGAACGCGGTGTTGTCGAAGAGGTTCATCGACCCGAACAGCGCGCCGTCCTGGAACATGACGCCGAACAGCGTGCGGATCTCGTAAAGCTGCTTGGCCGAGCATTCGATGATGTCGGTGCCGTCGATGACGATCGAGCCGCGTTCCGGGCGCAGCAGACCGATCAGGGACTTCAGGAACACCGACTTGCCGGTACCCGAGGGGCCAAGCAAAACGCTGACCTCCCCGGCAGGAATGGTCAGCGTCACGTCTTCCCAAATCCGCGAGGGTCCGAAGGACTTCGTTAATCCGTTGACCTCTATAGCGATGCCCATGGGAGACCTTTCCGTCCGCGCCCGCCACCTGCCCTTTCGTGTGGCATGAGTCACTGTAGCGCAACGCCGGAGGCAAGGCAGCACGGGTTGCGCAGCACCACGGGCGTGAATTGGCCGGTCCGAGATCGCGGCGCGCCGCGAGCGGTGGGTGCCGTTCGACGCGCGTCAGGCGCGCATTAGCCAGTCGGCGTCCAGTTGCCGTGGAAACCCATCGGTACCCGTTGCGGCAAGTGCACCGTCGCCATCGGCTCCAGTGTCTGGGCGTCCAGTATCAGCAGTTGGCCCTCGTCGCGGCCGCGGTGATAGCCGTAGCCCATCAGGACACCGTCGTCTTCGGCCCGGACCGATGGGTTCGGCACGAAGCACATCTCACCGAGCCATAGTTCGGGATCGAGTGGGGCGGCCGCGCAGGAATCGGTCGCGTAATCGTGTTTGTACAGCGGCGCCGGCGATCCGGGTGCCTCGTCACCGAGGTACCCGGCGCCGACGGTGTAGCCGAAGCGGTGCTTGCCACCCAGCCGCGACTCGTCGATCCGCGGGAATTCCTGCGGCCGGTCATCGCGGCGCTCGGTGGTCACCGCGCCGGTCGCCAGGTCGACGGTCCAGCGGTCCAGGGTGGGCAGACTGTCGCCGGGCCCGCGCCGGTCGCGGTCGAACATCCGCGGGTAGCTCACGACGTCGAGCACGAGAACCTCGTGCCCGTCGCGCACCTCGGAATAGGCGTTGAGCGGGTGGTAGACGTAGCACGGTTCGATGTCGAACCACCGCACGTCCCGACGGCCGCCCTCGCGCGGCATCACCCCGATGCGCGCCGGGTATTTGGGGTTCCACGCGTAGGGCATCTGGTCGGAGTGCTTGGGGTTGCGGTTCATCATCGCGTTGAGGGGGCCCGGCACCCGGACGCGACCGATCAGCGACTGCACCACCAGCCGGGCGGGCAGGTCGAGCCAGCGTGGCACCGTCGCCGGCAAGACCTGCACCGGGTCGAACGTGACCGGCAGGTCGTAGATCACGACATATTTGTCGGTCAGCGAGAAGTCGTGCATCATCGGCGATCCCGACACCGCGATATCGACCGTCCGGCGGGCCCTCCCCCGGGTGTCGATCACCGAGTACTGCACGGTTCGCCCGCGCGCATAGGAGTAGGACAGCGCGTGCAGTTCGCCGGTCCTGGGATCGCGGTGCGGATGGGCGGTGTAGCCGCCGTACAGGGTCCCGTCGAAGTCGCAGGTGCCGACGGTGTCCAGTTCCTCGGTGAGCTCGTAGTTGGCCACGCCGCCCTCGACGAGGGCCAGCGTCCGCCCCGCGTGGCTCAGCACGTTGGTGTTGGCCCCCAGGGAGAGGATGCCGGCTCGCGGGTCGAGCCGCGCCGGCGCCGGTTCGCCGAGGGTGGCCGACGCCGAAAGGCTGCGCACCCAGCGGTTGCGGTACCAGCGGGCCTTGCCGTCGCGCAGCGCCACGCCGTGCACCATGCCGTCGCCGCTGAACCAGTGGTACGTCGCGGGGTCGACCTCAGCGGCCGGGTTGGGGCCGTTGCGCAGGTAACGCCCGTCGAGGTGTTCCGGAATGTGCCCGGTGACCGGCAGGTCGGTCGCGGTGACCTCGGCGCGCACCGGCGCCAAGAACCCTTCGAGATAAGGGTTGGCGGTATCGACGGCCTGCGCTGAAGTCACGTCCACTCCTATAACATTGTTATTATGGTGTTATCCCGACGCTACGCCGGGAATGGACAAAGGGCAACGATGGTTCCTGAGACGGCTTCCGGCATCGTTCCGGACACGGCGCCACCGACGCGGCGCAGCGTGCGCGACGAGATGTTGTCGGTGGCGGTCGGCCTGCTGCACGAACACGGTCCCGACGCACTGCAGACGCGCCGCGTCGCCGGTGCCGCGGGCGCCTCGACGATGGCGGTGTACACACACTTCGGGGGAATGCGAGGACTGATCGCGGAGATCGCCGCGGTGGGTCTGCGGCAGTTCGACACCGCGCTGACCGTGCCCCAGACCGCCGACCCGGTGGCCGACCTCTTGTCCATCGGTGCGGCGTACCGTCACTACGCCGCCGGGCACCCGCACATGTATCGGCTCATGTTCGGCAGCACGAGCGCACACGGCATCAACGCACCAGCGCCCAACGTCTTGACCCTGACCGTCGACGAGATCCGACTGCACCACCCCAGCTTCGCGCACGTGGTGCGGGCCGTGCACCGGTGCATGCTCGCCGGGCGGATCAGCTCAGGTTCCGTGGCAGACACGGATGACCGGGCCCCGCACGATGATCAGGTTGTGGCCGCCGCAGCCCAGTTCTGGACCCTGGTCCATGGATTCGTGATGCTCGAACTGGCCGGCTTCTACGGCCACGACGGGGCGGCCGTCGCACCGGTGCTGACCGCGCTGACCACGAATCTGCTGGTGGCTCTGGGGGATTCGCCCGAGCAAGTCGGGCGGTCGCTGGGGTCGGCCACAGGCGCCGCCTGAGCACGCGAACCCCGCAACCGGCGGCTCCGGGGGTCGTCGCGACCCGACCTACTTGACGGTGACGGTGGCGCCGGCGGCCTCGAGCTTGGCCTTGGCGGCTTCGGCGGCCTCCTTGGCGACCTTCTCCAGCAGCGGCTTGGGTGCGCCGTCAACGAGGTCCTTGGCCTCCTTGAGGCCCAGGCCGGAGACGATCTCGCGGACCACCTTGATAACGCCGATCTTCTTGTCGCCTGCGGCCTCGAGGATGACGTCGAACTCCGACTGCTCCTCGGCGGCCTCGGCGGACGCGCCACCGGCGGCCGGACCGGCCGCGGCGACGGCGACCGGAGCGGCCGCGGTGACCTCGAACGTCTCCTCGAACTTCTTGACGAAGTCCGAGAGCTCCAACAGGGTCATTTCCTTGAACGCGTCGAGCAGCTCGTCGCTGGACAGCTTTGCCATGGTGTGGGTCCTTCCTGGTTTGGGTTTGGGTTATTCGGCGTCAGCCGGTGTCTGAGAGTGCTCAGTGGATGGGTTTGGTGTGGGAGCCGCCGCGGCTGGTTCTGCGGCCTTCTTGTCCTGCAGTGCGGCCGCGAGCCGGGCCATCTGCGAAGCCGGGGCGGCAAACAGGCCGGCCGCCTTGGCGAGGTTGCCCTTCATTGCGCCGGCCAGTTTGGCGAGCAGCACCTCGCGGGACTCGAGGTCTGCGATGCGCTCGACTTCGGCTGCCGTCAATGCGCGGCCGTCCATGTAGCCGCCCTTGATGACCAGCGCCTTGTGCTCCTTGGCGAAGGTCTTGATGGCCTTGGCAGCGTCGACCGTCTCACCGGTGACGAAGGCGATGGCCGTCGGGCCGGCGAACAGCTCGTCGAGGCCCTCGACCCCTGCCTGGGAGGCCGCACGCTTGATGAGCGTGTTCTTGGCGACCGCATAGGTAGCCGATCCCGCCAGAGAACGGCGCAGCTCGGCCAGGTTGGCCACCGTCAAACCTCGGTACTCGGTGATCAGGGTGGCGGTCGATTCCTTGAACTGCTCTGCGATGTCCGCAACGGCGGTGGCCTTGTCAGCTCTGGCCATGCCTACCTCCTCGAGGTGGAAGTCGGGGTGCTACGTGTCGTCTGCGATCACCGGGGAACGACGAACGCCCCGGCGCGGGAAGCGACCGGGGCGTACAGATACGCCGGCGCGAGCCGACGTCAGTGCCTGGTCCTCCTGCGTGGGCCGCCGGGACGCTCCCGGACCTTCAACCGATTTCTCGGTGACCGACGGTCTTCGGTGGATCGCTCACCACCATAGCGCGGCCTACCACGATCAGCCAAAACGGTCAGCAGCCAGGTGGGCCAGCCGAGCCGCGCCGAC
>Ga0080006_1262954_pt1 | contig 10519 bp, 7 predicted proteins | sample RS3BMetagenome_FD_69209 | JGI IMG/M metagenome (GOLD analysis project Ga0080006, IMG submission 69209) | Ferric oxide microbial mat and aquatic microbial communities from Rainbow Spring, Yellowstone National Park, USA - RS3B (SPADES... ... | reverse complement strand
TGCCCAGCATCAGGAGCCTAGTCTCCGGCTCCCGGCTTACCCCCCCCCGGAAGGTAGCCAAGACCGCTCCACTCCATGAAGTCCGGAATTTCGCCAGCGCTAAGGCGCATCAGCTTTAGGTGCATCGCTAGGAAGTAGCCGCCGAGACCAAAGAACACTCCCTGGCCAAGGCTGAGAATGCCGGTGCGTCCCCACGTCACGGTTAACCCCAGCGCCAGGATGCTGAGCGCCAAAAAGCGGCCCAAAAGCGAGAGTTCGTACGCGGAAAGATAGCTCGGTGCCAGCGCGAGCGCTCCCAGCGCCAGCAGAGCCACGACGAGCCTGAAGCGGCGCAACGTGTTTACACCTCCTCCAGAGCGCGACCGCGGGTGGCAAAAATGCCGCTGGGGCGAAACTGGATGAATGCGATCACGAACATCAAGAGCAGCACGTCGGCGAAGCTTACGCTGGTGAAGATCTGCGCGCCGGCCGAGAACAGACCGACAATTGCTGCGGCAAGCAAAGTGCCGAGCAGACTCCCAAGTCCGCCGAGGATTACCACCAAAAAGGCATACACGATGTAGCTCTGGCCCACGGTCGGCGTGACCGGCGCGATGAACGCCAGCACCGAGCCAGCCAGACCGGCGACGCCGGTGCCAAGCGCGAAAATTACCAAGTCAACCAAACTGGTGTTGACGCCGAGGGCCTGCGCCATCTCACGGTCCTGATGGGTCGCGCGCACGTACAGCCCAAGCCGCGTGCGCTGGACAAACAGCCACACGACGCCCAGTACCGAGATGGCAAGCGCGATGATGAAAAGCCGCACGTAAGGCAAATTGAAGCCCGCCATCACGCCCTCCGTTACCGTAAATGATCCGGTGAGCCACTTGGGCGCGGTAACTTCAACCCCGATCGCGCCAAAGATGCTGCGCGCCCCTTGTTGGAGCGCGAGACTTACGCCCCAGGTCGCAAGCAGCGTATCCAGCGGCCGTCCGTACAAGCGGCGAATCAGCAGCAGCTCGAGCACAGCACCAAAAGCCGCCGCGCCGACGAACGCGGCCACCAGCGCGAGCCCGAACCCCAAACGCGCGGGCGCCAGCCGATAGGTCACAAAGGAGAGGTAGCCACCGATCATCAGCATCTCGCCGTGCGCCATGTTGATGACGCGCATCAGCCCGAAGCTCAACGCAAGTCCCAGTGCCGCAAGCAGCAGAATTGAGGCCACGCTTACGCCGTTGAAGAGCTGGCCCGCTACAAGTGCGTAGTCACTCATTGTTGTCGGCAAGGCGCATATCTATGCCGAAACGGCCAATTGCGCGCCAGCCGTTTCGCAAGTCCGTCGTGTCCTTACTTGATCACGCATTTCTTCCCCGGAAACGAAAGCGCGTCGTACGGCTCGGGCCGGATGGGCTGCGCGGATTGCCAGAGAATTTTGAACTGTCCGTCGGGCTGCAGCTCGCCGACATACGCAGTCTGGTAAAGGCTCTGGTTGGCAGCGAACTTGGTTTTTCCCATGCACAGGTCCTTCCAGTCCAAAGTCGGCGCCGCGCGCCGTACCTTGTTCGGGTCGAAGCTCTGGGCCTTTTCCGCCGCCGCCGCCCATTCGTAGACGTCCAAATAGCCGTGCGCCATCGGATCGTCGACCGATGAATCGGCGCCGAACTTCTCTTTGTACGCGGCGACAAACTTCTTATTCGCCGGGTCATCAAGACTCTGGAAATAGTTCCACGCCGCGAAACTGCCCTGGACCAGGCTTGGCCCCATCGCCTTGGCCTCTTGCTCGGCGATGCTGAATGACATCACCGGAAGCTTGGACGGCGGCAGATCAGCCGCGGCCATCTGTTTGAAGAAAGAGACATTGCTGTCGCCGTTGAGCGTGTTGAACACTGCGTCGGGCTTGGCCGCCTTAATTTTGTTGATCACGGCGCTAAAGTCCGTACCGCCGAGGGGGACGTACTCTTCGCCGGCGACGAAACCGCCGTCGTGTTGGATGTGTTTTTTCAGAATCAGGTTAGCCGTTCGCGGGAAAACATAGTCCGAGCCCAGCAAGAAGATGCGTTTGTAGCCTTTCTGAAAGGCCCAGTCCAGCGCCGGCAGGATCTGTTGATTGGGTTGCGCTCCCGAGTACATGATCGCCGCCGAGCATTCATTGCCCTCGAATTGGACCGGATACCAGAGCAAGCCGTGGAAGCGCTCAAACACCGGCAACATCGCCTTGCGACTAGCCGACGTCCAGCCTCCAAAGACCGTCACCACGTGGTCTTGTTGGATGAGCTTTTGCGCCTTCTGCGCGAACATCGCCGGGTCGGAGGCCCCGTCCTCGACGATCGGCTGGATTCGCTTATGCATTACGCCACCGCTGGCGTTAATCTCGTCGATCGCTAGCAAGGTGGCATTTTTAACCGTGACCTCGCTGATCGCCATGGTGCCGGTAAGCGAATGCAGTACACCCACTCTCACGGCATCATCCGCGTCAGCGCTGATAACTGCGGCCAGAAAAGCAACCAATGTAAGCGCGGCAAGGCCCACCATTCTGGTTGCCAGCGCCGCCAAATTTATCTCCCGCCGTTCCATTATCGAGAAATCTGTTAACTTGCACTGTTCCATGCGCGGTCCTTTCTAAGGCATTCCGTGTCGTAATTGTTGCATCCTCGTCGCTGCCCTGGGGTGTCGCAACAAAATATGCGTTTCTAGTTCTTTTGTGACCCGCCAAGTTTCCTGCCAAAAGCCCCAAGCAAACATCGAGGGACTCAGTCGGCCATGGTTCTTTGTTCACCAGTAAGCCAGCTGGCTGCGGCGTAATTCGCGCAGCAAGGTTGCGGTTGATGCCCCTGAGGTCTTGGGCACCAAAAGACCCACGCCAAGGTTCAAGCGCAAGATCTATGCCCGGACCGTACAAGCCTTAAGGCCGCTAATGCATTGCTGATGACGGTTACGAGGCAAGCTTTGGGTGCTTCTTGCGTGAGCATCTGCTCGCTTCGTGAGCACTTAGGGCTGGGTCGGTTTGGACGCGCACCCCGCGTTAGGGCTAGCGACCTCGGCTTGGTGGTGAAAAGCGCATGGCTTTGCCTCAAGGCGGCGGCTTTTTGCCTCCCGACATCCGAGGCAGCGGTACCTTGAGTGCGGCGTAGAGCGCGAAGCGTGTCCCGTAAGCGGGTTCGAAGATGCCGATGCCGGTGCCGTTGCGCAGCAGATTGGTGCGGTCGAACAGGTTGATCATCATGAGGCGCCCCTCGACGTCCCCGATCTCAGGAAGCCAAAAGCTCCGCGCAACGCCTAGGTTAACCTGCCAGTTGATCGGCATCTTTTCGGTGTTGGCAAAGCCGCCGTAAAGACCGTTGCCGAAAAGGCCGTCCAGGCTGAACAGGTACTTTTTCCAGCGGTAAGCAACCGTGCCCGAGCTGGTATAGAGCTGTTCGTGGTCAAGATAGATGTAATGCCCGGCGATGTACTGAAGCTCGGCGGGAGTCCAGTTAAATTGGCCTGATTCCACGTCCTGGCCTTGTGCGACCGAATAAGTGAAGTTGGCCGTCGCCATGAAGCCTCCGGCGTTGTACGTAACGCTGCTCTCGGCGCCATAGACGCGGCCGTTTAGATAATTGAACGGGGCGAATATGGGGATGTTGCTGAATTGACCCAAGTCTATGAGGTTGCTGGCCAAATCAAAGTAAGCGTCCTCTTCAACGCTCAAGTGCGCGCCGAGCCTGCGCGTCACACCGGCGTCAAAGTAGCTGTCCCGCTCGGGCTTGATCGCTCCGCTTACCGGGACGACGGACGCCTGAACGGTGTCGGCGAAGGCCGCGACGTTCTTGGGCTCGATAGTTTCGAACGATGGAGTCTGGAAGTAGCGCGCGAACCCGGCGTGAAAAGCGGTGTCGGGATCGAGCTGAAACAGGGCGTTGATGCGTGGGCTCAATTGGTTGGCGTTGGTGAAGCCCAAGACCTGGTCCCAGCGCAGTCCATAATTAAGGCTAAGGCGCTGAGTGAGCTGCCACTGGTCCTGCGCGTAGACGCCGAAGAGCCAGTTTATTTCGTTGAAGTTGTCAACCACATCTATCGGCACGTCGCTGGTCTGGGGAATCGTGCAGGCAATCGGGGTGCATACCACCGCCGACGGATCGCCCGGAAAAGTCAGCGTACTGTCATCCAACTCGACTCCGTACTCCCCCACGTAAAAGCCGGTGCGCACGGTGTGATGCTCGTTGAGGTGATAGGTGAAGTCGGCCTCGAGCGTGTTGGCCAGATCGCTGTGAAAGACGTCCGAAGCCGCGCCCTGATAGATCAGGTCGCCAATCGGGTCGGGAACGAAATGGATGGTCACGTAATTGGCCGCGTACGCGATCTGGTAGTCGAGCTTGGATGACAGTACGCCGCTGAGCGCCACCACGGCAAAATAGTTCTGTTGAAACAAGCTCTCGTTGATCATCGTCGAGGGGTAAGTCGCCGGATTCACTCCCGCCAGATTGTAGGCAGGAGCCTCGCCGGGGAAGGTCGGAATCTGGCTGTTGTTGGCGTATATGCCGGTGATCAGGCTTAGGCGGGTTGTGGGCGAAAGGCTGTAGGAGAAGTATCCGAAGCCTTGACCCTGGTTGGTGAAGTCGTGCAGCGGAGTTGGCCCAGGCGTCGCTTGGCTAAATCCGATGTTGTCTTGCAGGTAGAAACCAGTGACGTAGTAGCTAAAATTGCCTGAGCACCCGCCGTACTCAAAGTTGGGCATCATCGTTTCACGCTGCCCACCATACATCTCGAAGTTGCCGCCCTGGCTGGCGCATCCCTCCTTGGTCTTGATGTCGATCACGCCGGCATTGCGGTAGCCGTACTGCGTGGGCAGGATACCGTCGAGTAGGCTGATGCTGTCGATAAAGCGCGCACTAAGAAACTGGCCGAAGCCGGAAGTCGTCCCCAGCGGCAGCATCACGCCGTTTATCTGCCACTGGTAGTCCGCGTGGTTGCCTCGGATATGAACCTGGCCGTTCGAGTCGCGCACCACGCCGGGCATCTGCAGCAGCACGTCGTTGATTGGCGTATCCTCGCCCCGGGGCAGGTCGCTGATGTCCTGCTGGGTGAGCGTGTAGGCGCTGTTGCCGGATGACGAGAGCCGGTTTTGCGCGTGTGCCACGCGGCTTGCACGCAGCGGCATGCTTAGCGCCTGCTCCGCCTCGAGCGTAAGGACGAGCGGCTTCGCCTTGCGCCCGACTGTGAGCGTCGTTACCACCACGGCGGTCTTAAAGCCGACTTTTTCAGCGGCAACGGCGTAGACCCCGGGTCCCAGGTGGGTGAAAAAGAAATGGCCCTCGGCGTCGCTCGCCGTGCGTGCCAACACGCGCCCGTTCGCGCCGCGCACCAAGACCAGCGCTTTTTCCAGCGGCCTGCCAAGCGCGTCCCGCACCGTGCCGCTCACGCTTTGGGTGGACGGCGGCGGGGAGTGCGCGTGTGTGGTATCTGCAAAATCAGGACTTGCCGCGCCGACCATGGCTAAAAGCGCGGCTAGCGCGGCGATCGCCCCGGACTTCCCCATCAAAAAAACTCCACAACCCGCGCGAAAAACCCGCCGCGGGTGTGTGCCGCCCGGGTACACGTTGCCGGCGAATTTCGCGCAAGCCTCTTTACCGCGCGTCAACGGCGCGCGGTCGACTAGACTTTATCGGGGGAAAGATGCAGAGCTTACGCCGAATAAGGCGGCGCGCGACTGAAAGGCGAGGTCAGAGCGCGCCAGGGGCCGGACTGCGGCTTGCTTGGCGCAATACAATAAATTTCGAAATGCGGTCCGGCCAGGGCCGGTCCTGATGCCGGCTGGGCCGGTGTGTGAAAAGCAAACAGGCACAGCGCGCATTCGCCGTTGTCTACTTGCACCGCGCGCGCTGGTGAATGACGATCGAGAACGCCCGGTAGCTGCGCCAACAAAACCAGAAGCGCCGCCAACGCGACCCTAGCAGGCCGTCGTGCGCTCTTTGCAGTTACCGCTTCCGTAGCCTTACCGCGCGACACGCTACTGTCCGCTATGGTTCACAGAACTTTAGACGTCTCGATTAGACACGACCGAAAACGCAAAACACGTGCGGACCCTGGCGCTGCTTTCGGCCGCGATAGCCGAGCATGCCTCAGATTTCCTTGTGTAGCAAGAGGTCTCGGGCCGTGGAGGCTCGAGGAAGGCGAAGCTTGTCCGCCCACGACCGCCGCGGTGGAACACTCGGCGCTATCGGGCGTCGATCCGCGGCGGTGGGGCAGCTCAGACGCGGCGCACTAGCTCGTCGATTTTGGTTAACTCGGCGAGCAGTGCGGGGAGTTGCTCCAGTGGGCAAGCGTTGGGCCCGTCGCTGAGCGCCCGCTCGGGGTCTTCGTGAACCTCGACAAACAGCGCGTCAACACCCACCGCCACAGCAGCCCGCGCCAGCGGTGCGATGAACTCGCGCTGGCCCAACGAATGTTTGCCGGCGGCGCCGGGCAGTTGCACTGAGTGAGTGGCGTCGAACACCACGGGGTAGCCGAACCGGCGCATGACAACCAGCGACCGCATGTCGCTTACCAGGTTGTTGTAGCCGAAGCAAAACCCGCGCTCGGTAACAAGAAGCCGCCGATTCCCCACGCTTTCCGCTTTTCCTACAACGGCCTCCATATCAGCAGGCGCGAGGAATTGCCCTTTTTTTAAGTTAACGGCCGCGCCGCTTTGCGCCGCTGCGATCACCAAGTCGGTCTGGCGCGAGAGCAGCGCCGGAATTTGCAGCACGTCGACGACCTGCGCACAAGCGCCAACCTGAGCCACCTCGTGCACATCGGTGAGCACCGGCAGCCCCAACTGACTTTTGACCAGCGCGAGGACTTCCAATCCGCGGTCGAGGCCGACTCCACGAAACGCGTCGTGGCTTGTACGATTGGCCTTGTCGAACGAGGATTTGAAGACCAGCGGCACCCGTGCGCGGCGCGAGATCTCAGCTAGCTTCTCGGCGTGGCGCAAACAGGAGTCGCGGCTTTCGATCACGCACGGTCCGGCGATCAACGCAAGGCGCGGCCCGCCGAATACCACATCGCCGACTTTTACCTGGGTGACCATTGCTTGCACCGCCCGTCGCAGATTTGTGGATGCCGCGGGGCTAAAGCCGCTCTATCGAGCCAGCCGCAATTCCCGCACCTTGCCGTGGTCTACGCCGAGCGCTTCGCGACGCTTGAGCGCTGCTTTTATTAGGCCGCGAAACAGCGGGTGACAATCGTACGGCCGCGACTTGAGTTCGGGGTGAAACTGGCAGCCCACAAACCACGGATGGCCGCCGAGTTCCATGATTTCAGTTAGGCGCCCGTCAGGCGATACGCCTGTGGCCTTAAACCCGGCTTTGTCTAGCGCTTCGCGGTACTCGTTGTTGACTTCGTAGCGATGGCGATGACGTTCGTTGATGCGCTGGCGCCGATAGAGCGCGCGCGCCAGCGAATTAACCGCGAGCACGCACGGATAAGCTCCAAGACGCATGGTGCCCCCCTTGTTCGTAACCGCGCGCTGCGCGTCCATCAGATCGATCACCGGGTCGGGCGTGCGCTGATCGAATTCGGTCGAGTTTGCGCGTTTGAGGCCCAGGACGTTGCGGGCGAACTCGACCACCATGAGCTGCAACCCTAGACATATGCCGAGGATTGGAACCTTGTTTTCGCGGGCGTAGCGCACCGCGTTAAGCTTGCCCTGGATGCCGCGTTCGCCGAAGCCGCCGGGAATTACTATCGCATGGGCGTTGCGCAGCCGCTCGGACGGGTCCTTTTTTTCCAGCTCTTCGGCGTCAACGTAGTCTATGACCACGCGCGCTTCATTAGCGATCGCGCCGTGCGTGATTGCCTCGTGCAGGCTCTTGTAGGAATCCGCAACACGCACGTATTTTCCCACTACGGCCAAGTTGATCGTGGACTTCGGGTTCTGGGAGACCTTCGCGATTCGCTTCCACTTCGTGAGATTTGGCGCGCCGGTCCAGATGTTGAGCCGGCTGACCACGCGCTGGTCGAGACCCTCTTCGTGGAAAACCAGGGGCAGCGCGTAGATCGTCTCCACGTCGCGCGCGGCGATGACACAGTTCTCTTCGATATTACAAAAATGCGCGATCTTGGCTTTGAGCGCTTTGTCCAACGGTCGATCGCATCGGCATAACAAGATGTCGGGCTGAATGCCGAGCCCGGTCAGCTCCTTGACACTGTGCTGTGTGGGTTTGCTCTTAAGCTCGCCCGCTGCGGGAATGAACGGGACCAGAGTAAGATGAACGTAGAGCACGTTGTCACGGCCCCGGTCGAGGCGAAACTGACGAATCGCCTCGAGAAATGGCAGGCTTTCGATATCGCCCACGGTTCCGCCGACCTCGCCGATCATTACGTCTGCGTCGCCCGCGGCGTCGACAATTCGCCGTTTGATTTCGTCGGTGATGTGCGGGATGACCTGGACGGTTGCGCCGAGGTAATCGCCGCGCCGTTCCTTCTCGATCACTGTGTGATAAATCTGTCCGGTGGTGCAGTTGTTGCGCCGGCTCATTCTGGCCTGTACGAAGCGCTCGTAATGCCCTAGGTCGAGATCGGTTTCGGCGCCGTCATCCGTAACGAAGACCTCGCCGTGCTGCAGCGGACTCATCGTACCCGGATCGATGTTGATATACGGGTCCATCTTGAGCAGCGTTACTCTTAATCCACGCGCCTCGAGCAACGCGCCCAGCGAAGCCGCAGCGAGCCCTTTGCCGAGCGAAGACACCACACCGCCGGTGATGAAAATAAACTTTGTCTTAGCCGCTTCCACTTTGTTCACCGTAAGCATCTTCTAGGGCGGCAACCTGGCGCGCCCGTTCCAGATCCGCTTCGCAATCGACCTCGAGCGAGGGCGCTGTCGAGGTGATCACGCCGATGCGCAACCCGTGCTCGAGCGCCCGCAACTGTTCGAGTTTCTCCACCTGTTCGAGGGTCGAAGGTTTGAGCGCCGCGAACCTGAACAGAAAATCGCGCCGATACGCGTATACCCCTATATGACGCAGCGCTGATTTGGGCAAGCCGCCGGCGTCGCGCGGACACGGGATTGGGCTGCGTGAAAAATAGAGCGCGCGTCCGGTGGTGTCTCCCACCACCTTGACGGCGTTGGGGTCTCGCCACTGGGCCTCGCTGAGGATCGGCGTGGCAAGCGTTGCCATCTCAAGCTTTGCATCGGCGCTCATAGCTTGGACTAAAGCGTCGAGATCTGACGGCGCAACAAACGGCAGGTCACCTTGCACGTTAACATAGATCGCCGCTTTGACACGCTCGGCAACTTCGGCCAGACGGTCGGTGCCGCTCGGATGTGCGGGCGAGGTCATCATCGCCTCGCCTCCGGCGCTGCGCACGGTGTCGATGATGCGCTGGTCGTCCGACGCCACGATAACGCGCTTGAGCAGCCGCGCACGGCGCGCCCTTCGCCACACACGGACAACCATCGGCACGCCAGCGATGTCGGCCAGCGGCTTGCCCCTGAGCCTGGTCGACCCCCAGCGCGCTGGAATTACTGCCACCGCCACGGTGTCGCTCAAAGCTCTTGCGCCCCTGTCGCGATGGATGTTTGACGGTCCATATGGTCTAGTCCTTGTTGCCGGTCACGGCTGGGACCTTGCCGCGCCTTTGGCTCTGGTCGCAAGGGAGGCTTCGTGAGAGCAGGTCGCAGCGTTTCCGAAGCGGATGGCAATGCACAGGCGATTTGGCTCTGCGCTGATTATCATCGGCTGGACGACGAATGAGATACCAGCTACTCGACGAGCGTTCGATTTTCGTAACTACTCCGTAAGCGTGCCCCATTCGGGCAGCGCCGCGTCCTCGGTGACGGCCTGCGCGATCATGGCGCCCATCCACACGCTCAACGCGATGCCGTGACCGCTATAAGCGCCTGCTGCAATCACCGACGGCGCGTGCGGTAGCCGTCCGATGAGCGGTGCGAAGTTGTCTGTGATAGCCACTGGTCCGGCCCACTGTGCGGCAAACTCCACGCAGTTTAGCGCCGGGTGAAGCCCGCGCACGCGCGCTTTAAGTTGTTCTAACGCCCGGCGCGGCTCTTCCTCGCCGAGGTCTACTTGTTCCAGCGCCGCTGGCGGCCCAAACACCAGGCCAGCGCCGAAGATTACCTGATTTTGCCCGAGCATGCGGCCCCATAAGTAGGGCAGGTCTACAGTATAAAAAGGACGGGCTGCGGGACCCAGCCCTAGTTCTTCGAGTGCGCGCAGGCTGAGCGGCTCGGTCGCGCAGGCGGTGGTGAGCGCGCTTCGCACCGGTCTTACCTCGGGCAAAAGCGCGCTAGTCCACGCGTTGACGGCAACGACGATAAAATCAGCGCGCACCAGTGCACCCTTGATCTCCACCGCCGGTTGCGTGCTGTGAACTATTTTTTCGACCGGCGTCTGCTCGTGAAAGCTCGCGCCCGCCCGTGCGGCGGCTTGTGCCAACCCCCCGAGCAGCGCCATCGGATCCGCTGTTCCTCCGGCTACGGATCGTCGAATGCGGATCGCGCAACCGGCGCCCCGCCACGGCAGGACGCTGTCGCCCTCGGCGCGCGCGTGCTCGATCT
>Ga0080006_1103500_pt1 | contig 10519 bp, 9 predicted proteins | sample RS3BMetagenome_FD_69209 | JGI IMG/M metagenome (GOLD analysis project Ga0080006, IMG submission 69209) | Ferric oxide microbial mat and aquatic microbial communities from Rainbow Spring, Yellowstone National Park, USA - RS3B (SPADES... ... | reverse complement strand
AGGGATGGGTATGTGGTTACATATTCCAAGCATTCAGAAAAGGGCCTTGAGTGGATAAACTATGGTGTTTTTGCGCTGAGGAAGGGAGCTTTAGGACTGGCTCGCTCAGGGGACGAAGAGGAGTTCTTCAACGAATTGATCTCAAGAAGAAAGCTGCTCGCCTTCAAGGTATCAAAGAGATTCTATGACGTAGGTTCACATAATTCTTTAGAGGAATTCAGACGACTGTTCACGAAAGGAAACGTGCATTCGGCTAGCTTGGATTGTACTGCCGGCAACCTGATCGTATCCTCTCATCTTCGTTGCTCGCGAACAGTTATCTCTCCTGGGAATTCTCATGTTTATCGCCTTAATTCCTTGAGCAAAGCTTTCTTCCCAAATAAAATAGAATTTCCTTTTCGGTTGAATTGTTCTTTAGTGGGTTCTTGAGCCTGTATATAAAGCCTCTAATTAACAAAGCAAAAAGAGCCTTTCATGTGATGCAGCTGACTAACAGGTATTTTGGCCGTAGGGCAGCTCTACGTTATCTTATGCGTCTACCGAAGGCGATTCAGAGCGATGCAATAATTCAGGCATTCCTTGGCGGGACCTATCGCTCGGATTTCGACGGTTTGGAAATCAAGTGGATAGCCCCTAACCCTCAGTTTATGGAGGAAATAATAGAGATGAGATGCTATACCCCAAATCAATTTTTCGAAATAGGAAGAAATGATATCGTTCTGGATTTAGGGGCGAACGTTGGCACATTCACTTTGTGGGCTGCTCTAAAAGCTGTTGACGGTCTAGTGGTTGCTGTTGAACCTAACCCGAGTCTTTTTGAAATGCTCAAGCAAAACGTAGCGGTTAACGGCATAAACAACGTAATCCTACTAAATGCACTCGTCAGTGACAAAGATGGTCAATCAAAGTTCTACATGCTTGATAGTGGTGGAAGCGTAAGAGAAGGATATTCGACCAAGGGAAAGGAAGTAGAACTGACCTCCTATCGAATCAGTTCGATCATGGACAAGTACGGCATACAGAGTGTTGATTTTGTTAAGATGGACGTAGAGGGGGCTGAATTTGATATCTTTCAAGGAGATATGGCCTTTCTGCAACATGTGAGTAGGCTCGCAATGGAAGTGCACCCAGCTTGCGGGAGCGTCGAGGACGTTCTTCGACTATTGAACGCTTCAGGCTTTACGGTTGATCAGAGACCAGCATTCCCTGATAGTCATTTGATATATGTATACGCCAGGCGCCCCCTATCCGCTGAATGATGATGGTATCGACTATTTGTTAGATACATCATGGCGATAGATTGACTCAGGAACAATTCTCCGATCAAAGGCAGTCAACACTGCCATACGCAGAAAATATCAGTGAACTGAGGGACAAGGTGACAGTTGTAATTCCAACTCTCAACGAGGAAGAAGCTATAGGTCCTCTTATCGACGAAATTAAGGAGGCTGGATACAGAAGGATTCTCGTTGTCGATGGATATTCCAAGGATAAGACAGTAATGATAGCCAGCGATAAAGGAGCCAAAGTGGTCGGTCAGCATGGTAGGGGTAAAACAGGTGCTGTTCTGGTGGCAAGAGATATTGTTGATACACCGTATTTCCTTCTCATGGACGGAGATTACTCATACGACCCCAAAGATATAGACAAATTTGTAAGACACTCAAATGGATACGACCACATCATCGGGTTCAGACCAAAAGATAGCCCCTATATTTCGAGGACCCACAAGATTGGCAACTGGATACTCACAAAGACATTCAACCTGCTGATGGGTAGTAATGTGCCAGATGTGGCATGCGGAATGTATCTGATGAGGACCGAAAAGGTGAGACAACTGATACTGGATAGGCAGGGCTTTGAGATTGACCAGGAGATAGCAGCCCAGATGCTCCTTGACGGGAAGGTTACTTACGTTCCGATAAACTACAGGGCAAGGCTGGGGAAAGCAAAGGCACCCACGTGGCGACAGGGATTTAGAGCGCTATTTGCTATCATAGGATTGGCGCTAAGGTACAGTCCTGTTTTGCTCTTTTCCGTGCTTGCCTCCTTGATTCTTATTCCGGCGTTCATATTGCTCTTCTATGCAATTTACCTTTATTTCTTCTTTCATGTGTATCATGGTGGATATTTCCTGGCATCATTGGTGCTATTCGTGCTCGGCGCACAGGGTTTCACAGTTTCAACAATTGCGGTGATGCTAAGGCGAATTGAGAGGAAGCTGAACAGCATTGGGAAGAATAACTGAATGAAAACTGTAGTTACGGGAGCAGCCGGATTCATAGGGGCAAACCTTGTCAGGAGACTGCTTGGGTTAGGACGCGATATTAGGTGTGTAGATAATATATCGAGAGGGAAGAGCACGAACCTTGAAGGGTTGCCCGTAGACATCGTTTATGCTGACCTCCGGCTATACGACCAGGCACTGAAAGCTGTGGATGGTGCTACCGTAGTGTATCATCTTGCTGCTAGGGTTGGGAGCATTGATTTCCTGCACGGGAGTAGCAAGGCGGAGCTTGATGCGCTACAGTCGAATCTTGCTATAGACGTCAATGTGTTCAGGGCGTGCAGGGAAGTCGGGGTCAAGAAGATAGTCTACGCATCAAGCGTTTCCGTTTACCCCATAGACAGGCAGCAGAGATTGGGTGCCGTGTTCAGGGAGGAGGACGTATATCCGACCAACCCTGAAGGAGGCTACGGCTGGGCCAAGCTGATGGGTGAGATTCAGCTCGGAATGATGGAGGAATGCAGGTCTGCTGTAGCAAGGATATTCAATGCCTATGGTGAATATTGTGAATACGATGGTACTGCTCAGGTTGTCCCCGCGTTGATAAGAAAGGCAATAAGATATCCGGAGGAGGAGTTCGTTGTTTGGGGTAATGGCAGTCAAACAAGAAACCTGATCTACATTCAGGACTGTATTGATGCCCTTCTAAAGATGGAAGAGAAGGCATCTTATCCGCCGCTCATACTGAACGTGGGTAATGAAAAGACGACTACCATAAGTGAACTAGCTGAAACAATCGTGAAAGTGAGCGGTAAAAAGATAGAAATCAGGTATGACAAGTCGAAGCCTATTGGACCTCTAAGCCGAGTACCTTACACGGCAAAAGCACGGCAAATTCTTGGATGGAGTGCTACCTCAAGCCTTGATGATGGCATTCGTAAGACGTTCGACTGGATGAAGCAGCAGATAATTGGTACGGATAGACTTAGCAAGTAAAGGTAACAATATGAAACTCTCCATTGTAGTAACTTCATATGACCTTCGGAGGAGGAGAGATATCATCAATCTTCTCGACAGCATTCGAGCACAAACATGTGATGATTTTGAAGTAGTGTACGTAACCGAGAGAAGTAGGTTGCTTTATGATTTTGTGAAAGAAGAAATCAAGAAGAGAGGAATAAGAGGAAAGGTGGTTTACAATGAGGGAAACTGGGGTCTTTCGGAATGTCGTAACATAGGAGTGGTGCATTCTGAAGGGGAGATTGTCGCCTTTGTTGATGACGACGTCACTCTGGATGTAGGGTGGGCTTCAGTAATCAAAAATAGTTTCGAATTTATCGATGATATGGTAGGAGCGACAGGCCCCGCGATACCAAATTGGAGAGGTGTACCCGCTGACTGGCTGCCAGTAGAGCTCGATTGGTTAATCGGCTGTACTAGATGGTTAAGTTCCGAGAGACCTATTCCAGTACGCAATTGTTGGGGCATGAATATGTGTTTCAGAAAGTACGATATTCGAATTGTCGGGGGTTTTTCCAACTCCACCGGATATCATAGAGGTGAGTTGGCCGAAGATGTCGATTTGAGCCTCAGAATTCGACAAGCAACCTCCAAGAAGCTATACTATCTCCCTGGGATGAAGGTGAGCAATGCGGTATATCCATACCGCCTACGTAGCAGATTCATTATAGAAAGGTCAATCTGGATAGGGCATTCACGACATGCAATCAAGCGTAATAGTCATTTGGATGAAGGGTTCAGTTTTGAGCGATCAATTTTGATTGGCATGTTGAAAGCTCTTTTTCGTACTGGGAGATTATCGAGCAGGTCTGACTTAGTAGCTTATGTAAAGCGAGTCGAAGTAATTATAATGTCGCTGTTAGCAGCTGCGGTCGGTTATGCGCTTGGGGGACAAATTTTCAAAATCAATGGAAATTCTAATCCGTCGAGCTAGGTGCCTTATTTCGCAATCATACCACTTGTTTCTCGGTTGACATTTACAAGCTATCTTCTTGGAGGTTCATGATGCCGAAACTTGCATTGTTGCCACCGATTTTGGTGACGACTACCTCGTGCGCCTTAATCGGCTTCGGCGAAGCCAGTGCGACTAACCTACTCTCACTCGACCTGCTGGGACGATTCGACTCTTCTTACTATATTGGCTTCGTCCTATTAACCTTAACCCTAGGCTGGTACATTTCTCGTGAGGGAGGAAGTGGTCTGCAGCCTTGGGTATTGATCTCAGGACTATTCACAGCTCTGTATATTGAGCCGATGATAATTGGAGGAACTCCTACCATGGGTCACTCGTATAGTTTCTGGCTGGCAGTTCAAGCCATTCAGACTTCTGCCCACATCTCTCCAAGCACTGGACCGTGGTTCCTATACTGGCCTGGAATGGAAACCACCTTTGCTACTATAGCCGACTTGACAGGTATCGGATCTTATATTATATCAGTCACCCCTATTCTATGGCAAGGCCTACTCCTGTTAATAGTAATATTGATCTCTCGGACGTTCTCTGGGTCCAAGAAGCTGGCTATTACAGCCGCTTGGTTGTTTCTGGTAACCGATTGGGTCGACCAAGCGACATTCTCCGATCAGGCTTATGGTATTTTCCTATTATCGGTGCTAATACTGATCTTGGCAAAAAACTTCGGTTCAGGTAGGGAGGGGAAAGGAGGGACCACTTTACTGCTAACAGTAACAGTTCTCATAGCAGGATTGGTGCTTACACATATCTTGACAACCATCATCGCCATTGTGATGGTTGGATTCATTGTGCTCAGGTACAGAGCGCTAGTTAAGGTCTTTCTCGCTTCTGTCATAATGTTCGCCGCCTGGAATGGATTCTGGGCTTTGCAACGTGTCGCATTTTCTATCGAAACTTTGGGTATTCCTACGATCAGCTTTAATTTTTTTAGGGAAAATCTTGTACAGAAAGTATCTGGTGGTGCGACGAGTGCGAGCCATTTGATTGCAACAAGATTGGAGTTGATCAGTGTATTGGTCTTCTTCGCCATCGGTTTCTATGGTTGGTATGTTTCTTCTAGTCATACGAAGTTTCCGGTTTCCAAGAGTGTGTCCTTCGTTCTGGTGTGTCTTGTCATCTCTACAATATTGGTATCAGTCTTGATTGGAAACTGGGCGGGAGGCGAAATCGTCGAGCGAGCTTACTTCTTCAGCTTATTGAGCCTACCTATCTTCGGTGCCACCTTCTCGTCAACTAAGAATCTCTTTTTTGTGCTGCTGTTCTTTCTCTTGTTTTCAGGTTGTTTGAACGTTTACTTCCAATATAATACGAATCCAGTGAATCATCTCAATCCAGGAGAATTGCAATCCAATCGTTATTTCGAAACCTACGCCCAGAGCGGGGAGGTGTATGGGAATGTGGGAAGTTACCTCTCTGATGGCGGGCTCTTTGTTAGCTCTAACGGACGACTTTTCCTCACACAGCCTCAATCTTTCAATGGCACTATCGTTGCAAGTCTAGCAGGTAACTCTTACATAGGTATCTCAAGCACAGACGTCAATACCTATATCTATGCAAATGGAGGCTCTCCAAAAGAAGTTGCAAGCTTCCTTAACACCTTGTCGACTTACCCCGGTCTGAATTTGGCGTTTAATAATCCAGACAGTTTGGTCTTTGTTACATCACAACAGTAACCAAAGTTCAATAGTATAATGTCGGATTCATTGTCCATAGATGTCCTTTCGAAAAACAAGACATGTGCTGATTCCACGACGAACCAACTGAGAATCTGTATCGTGTATCCTTTTCGAGGACCCAACCGTCCAACATTGAAATTAGCAATCTACTTGGCTAGGAAAGGGATGAAGATAGACTTGATGCATCCGAGCTGTGATCCAGATGTGGCTCAAAACATTGACCATTTCGGAGACATCGGGCACATCGAAATCTTAACTGCAAACCGGAGACTAGGTAATATTGGTCGAGCGATTTTCGAGGTCTTCTATTCTGTTATAGCCTTAGGTACTCTGCTTTCTAAGCGTAAGACTTACGACATTTTGTATTTCGTAGGCACCACCTTCTTGCTTGCGCTGTGTGCAACGATCAAACCGCTCCTTGGCTCGATCCTAGTGTTTGATGATGCTGGGCCCCTTCCAGATTTCGTGACACCACGCCTGCTTGGCCTTTCGATTCTTTTTTTGAAGAGATTAGTTTACCGCAGAATTGATGGCATTGTTTTTTCATCGGGAGAGGTTTACTCTGGTTCGATGATATCCCGTTTGCATATATCGATTCCTACCATTGTTTCGCCTCCTGGAATGGATATGAACGAGTTTCGACCTAACCATGAAAACCGGAGTTTTACTGAGCCTATAGTATTGGTAGTTGGTGACATATTACCGCGGAAGAATCAACTCTCAGTCGTCCGAGCTGCTAATTTGGTTATATTGGAATATCCGGGAGTGAATTTCGTCTTTGCCGGAAGGATAGTTGATAAGGAATATTACAGACAAATGTTGTCAGAGCTTTGGCCAACTACTTCAGTGAAGGTCAAATTCGAGGGCCGGGTCTCTGAAGGTCGACTTAGGGCTTTGTATGAGATGGCTGACATATTTGTTCTTGCGAGTCTCAATGAAGCGACCGCTGGGGTTATGGTCGAAGCGATGTCATACGGTAAGGCTGTAATCGCCTCAAGAATCCGGGAGAATGTAGAGTGCGCAGTTCATGGCGACGAAATGCTTTTAGTGAACCCACTAGACTATGAGGAAATGGCCGCCGCAATAGGCAGACTTCTAGCAGAACCTTGTATGCGAAAAGAGTTAGGTGAACATGCAAGGAGGACAGCCGTTGAGCATTATAGTCTAGAGGTAATGTTGACTAAAAGGACAAAGTTCCTACTGGAGCTGGCATCCACCACTAAACAAAGTAGAAGTTCGTTTACGAATGGACATGCTACGCGCTGAGACTAGTATCTACTTTCAACTTTTGCCCGTATCTTTGCTTCTATTGCGTTCGCTTTTTATGGCCTGCGCCTCTTTTCGGCTCCTGAGATTATGAGCCAGATTATCGGAAGACAATCATGCGTGAAGTGGATTGGACTTGAACCTGCTTGGAAACTTCGAAATACAGCGTACATTCGCGGATTGTTGGAATTTCCTCCGGAAGGATATAGATTCGCACCAGTGGGAAAGATCGAACAAACAAGCTGGTCTGCAATTTCCAAGCTGCCGTATGTTTTCAGCGTTCAAGAAGAATTGGGTGAATATTTTCCATTACCGCTCTTAAAGTCATTACTGGACCTGACGAAGAGAGTCCCGAGCAAGACGGCCCTAACCTACGCACTTGACCACCTTGTCTTCAGGAACGAATCGTGGGTTCTAGAGATGACATTCGAGCCTCCGTCCACCCTTTGCGGTGGTGAAGCAAATCTCAGGAAATATACTTCAGTTGCAAGACGCATTTTAAGCTCAGCCAGGTGCAAACACATATTCTGTCAAACGAAAGTTGGGCTTGATGCCATGGTTCTTGAATTTGGAAAAGAAATCCAGTGGAAGTCCTCGTTGGTCCCGCCTGCTGGGTTCCCGCATTACTTTCCTCGTAAAGAATCAGATAAGACGTGCCTTCTTTTTGTCAATTCTTCCAATATCAACACTTATAACAGCTTCTATATCAAGGGTGGGGCCGAAGTGATAGAATCGTTTCTTTTGCTTCGTAAATCTTTCGACAAGATCGAGTTGATTCTTCGATCTCCCGTTCCCGACTGCTACAAACAACGATTAAGGGGCATTAAAGAAGTCCGTTTGATTGAGAAGCCGGTAACTTTTAATGAGATGACCAAGGTTTGGATGAGTGCTGACATCCTTGTTCAGCCTCACCATACTACGATGCCTTACACTATAATTGACGCAATGGGCTATGGACTCCCAGTTATTAGCTCAGATGCTTGGGGTACTCCAGAAATTGTAAGGGACGGTGTCACTGGGCTCTTAGTCCATGATCCTTTGGCTGCAGAGTATACTACTGGCCCTACTATCCACTTAACTAAGGAGTTCAGGAAGAGATTGATACTTGGGGCCCAACCGGAGATGGTCAAAGGACTGGTTGACAGTATATCAAGGTTAATTGACAACAAGTCATTGGCCAATGCAATGGGTGATGCTGGTAGATTGGAAGTAGCAAGTGGGTCACTGTCAATAGGAAAGAGAAATCGGGCCATTAAGGCTGTGCTAGATGCGGAAGTGTGTTAGATTCGTGTACGGAACCTATATGGATGAATGGAATCTGCCATATCCCTGTGTAACCAAACCCTTTTGTGTTTCGTTATCACTTTCAACCCTCAATTGCCAAGATTCAGCCAAGAACTACGCAGCTAGCTATCCCATTTAGCCCGGGATCATGTTCCTATACTCAACTAGAACGCTGCTTTGTTGCCTCTCTACATGTCTACGCTCCTTGGCTTCTCGTGCTCCCTTGTCGCCCTATCGAGCACCTCTACCGAGTAACTAGACGTCTCAGTATCAAACAGACCGTATCCCATTATGCATGGAGATGCGTGGTCCTCGTACACGATCAAGTGTTTGCCCTCATATGCTGGATGCTTCATGTTGTGCCAGCCCGTGTGCCAGAGCTCGTTCGAGTACTCTCTCTCGTACCGAATCCACTTCCTCCTGATGTACCTCCTGGCTCTGAAGGACAACGAGTCATCCTCCTTGAGTACCTGATACACCCTCATGTGGTTCGTGTCCATCCCGTAGAATCTCTTCACGATTGGAACCAGGTAGCATGCCCCGACACCGAACCTCCTATTCGCGTTCCTGATTGCGACCCTCTCCTCTAAGGGAATATCGATGGTTGGCCTTCCAGCACTCTTGAGGGATGGTATTGAACCGTCTCTTCGATACCGGGCATAGAGCTGGTTCACCCTTCTGACGGATACGTGCTGGACGAGTGCGATATTCCTGCTCTTCTCCTCTCTCCCTTTGGCTCTAACAATCCACCTGATCCTGGATTCATCGAGTTTTTCATGATTGTACCTCTCCCAGATGCTCTTCCAATAATGCCCCAGTCTAACTCTCTTTACCAGCTTGAGAAATGATTTCTTGATAAGAGAACGGACTACCTTTGTCGATAATCTTTTTAATCATGGCGAGCATCTTTGTGTGGAAGTTGAAAATCTTTCTATGAGTAGTATTTGGCGCCTTGTCATATCCCAGCTGGCTAAGACTTTGCCTTCCAAGGTTCTAATTCTGATGATCCACGCCAAAATTTTTTTAGTCGGCAAGCCGGAAATGGACAAGGAATTCCAAGCCGCCGATTTAGACAAAGAAATTGTTCCAGGGCAGACAGTCGTAGAGATTGGAGCCAACATTGGAGGCTTGACTGTCTTTCTCTCTCAGCTTGTAGGAGTCAATGGCAAAATCATCTGTTTTGAGCCAAATCCCATAGCGTTCAGTCTATTGACAAAAAACACCAAAGGGCTTCGTAATGTGTCATGCTACAATCTAGCAGTCGGAAGGAAAAGTACGGAGGATCAAATGGTAGGGAACCATCCAACTGACACTTACTTTAGCAGGTTCAAAACTACTACGAATTATAAGTTCGCCTTCCGAGTAAAAGTTGTCAGTCTCCATGAATTTTTGAGTTCAAAGTCGAGAAAAGTCGACTGGTTAGTCATAGACGCAGAGGGTGCAGAACTGGATATCTTAAAGGGGAGCAGGAATATCATATCATCTATGAAACCGAAAATGTTTGTTGAGACACACCCTTATTTGGTACCTGGGATAGACCTCGCAGTTGTTGGATACCTTGAAAAGTATGGATATTCTAGCCAGACAGTCAGCCAGGATCGGGGTCTAGTTACTTTCAAGTTTATACCAAATTTCCGGGGTCCGGCTTAGTCCCATAACTTGACCTGATTATCGTGTCACCTTCTCAAGGCTGCATAAACTTCCTTGCTGTCCATTCTTCCTTCCGGTGGGAGGTGATGATTCGAAATAAGCAAAGGTCAGTATCTTGTCTACGAAAGGGTATCGAGAGACGAAGACAGACTCTTCCTTGAGACTGCGAAGGAGGTTGTCAGCGAAATAGAGGAGCCCAGGGACTGGAAGAGACTCGACCCAAGGAAGCACCCTGGGGGCAGGAACGTCTCGTATGGGTTTAGGCAGATGCTCCTCGTCCTACTCCTCAAGGTCTACCACAGGAAGGAGTACAGGGAGACAGAGTCGTTCCTGAACAACAACCCGCACCTGCTGAAGGAGCTCGGACTGAAGAAGGCTCCCGGCAAGTCAACCATCCAGAGAGCAGCTGCGAGGATAGGCATC
>Ga0080006_1251763_pt1 | contig 10524 bp, 13 predicted proteins | sample RS3BMetagenome_FD_69209 | JGI IMG/M metagenome (GOLD analysis project Ga0080006, IMG submission 69209) | Ferric oxide microbial mat and aquatic microbial communities from Rainbow Spring, Yellowstone National Park, USA - RS3B (SPADES... ... | reverse complement strand
AGCACGGGCGCAGGCGCGCTGGCGACTTAAGCGCTGGGCAACGATCCTAATCTTCAGGGTTTTTCTTGGTGGACGCACCTGGACTTGAACCAGGGACCTCTTGCATGTGAGGCAATACCAGGCGGCTTTTTCCGACCTTGTTCAACCGCGATAGATAGCGCTGGCATTATAATAAAAGCCTTGGCGCTCAAGGGGTTTGTGAGTGTCGCGGCCGGAGAAGGTCCGATAGCCATCGCGGTTGGTCTCGATCTTGACCTATTGCAAAATCCATTGCAGTTATTGCAACCCAAATCGGCGCAAATCCGGGGGTGAGACGCCTTTGAGGCTGTCAGTTCTTGACACTTAACCGCGGGTTTCTATCAATTTCCCGAAAACCAAATACTGATATGGAACTGTCGCGGCTGAGAAGCCGCCGATCACGTCCGCGGAGGAAGTCCCGTTCTGAGTCGCATCGTGCGGAATATGTAAACCAAGCGAGCGCCCCAGCAGAATGCTCGGGCGCTTGCTATATTCATTCCGACGCCGTTGTGATCTTGGTGTGTTCAGCAAGCAGGGGGCCCTGGTTGCTACGATTAAGGCCGTGGTCGGCTTCGCGATTATGACGAAGTGACCGGGAAGAGATCGTGACGATGGACAAGCGGACCAAGAAGCGACTGGAAGCGGCCGGATGGAAGGTCGGTGACGCAAGCGAGTTTCTGGGCCTGAGCGCGGACGAGGCGGCAAGCGTGGAGCTGAGAGTTGGACTGGCCAACGGGGTCAAAGAGCGGAGATGCCGGCGAAGCTTGACCCAGGCGGAGCTAGCGCGGTTGCTCGGCTCCAGTCAATCGAGGGTTGCAAAAATGGAGGCGGCCGACCCATCCGTCAGCATCGACTTGATGGTCCGCTCGCTGCTGCGAATGGGCGCTAGCCGCAGAGAGATTGGCTCGTATATTGCTGCGCCGGGGCGAAAATGCGCTGCATAATTGCTGCGCGTCCCGCGCGTCTGATGCGCGATAGGCGGCCCTGGGAGACCAACCGGGGAGGCTCAGATGTAAAACCTGAATGGTAAGGGTGGCGCGGACATCCCACTGGGTGAGGCAGTCAAAATTTCACCCACTTGATTGGCGAACTTCAGAGTAACCGGGAGCCCGCTTGAATAGTCGCACGCATTGTAGTTGAGCGGGCTATTATCGACCGGGTGACTATCATCGAGACCAGCGGCTGAATCCTATCGATTCAGGGCGCACACTGGAAAGAAGTGAGGGCAAAACCCCGAAGACCAAGACTTAATACCCCCGCCGCCGAAGGTAAGAATCTCTGGGAGGTGGATCACTCTTAGAGCGCTAAACGAGGAGCGAACAAAACACGTCGAGGTGGGGCCAAAACTGAATATCAAAATGGAGTGAACCCCTCGGGCTGGACACCTATCACGCTGCGGATTGGACCAGCTGCCGAGCGTGTTGCTCCTCGAAGCGCACCGGCGCCAGGTAACCCAGCGCCGAGCGAAGCTTACGCGTGTTGTACACCTCGTCGATGAAACGGGGAAGCCGTTCGATCACGTCGGCGAAGGTGCGGTAATCGCTCAGGTACACTTCCTCGCATTTCAGGGTTTTCATGAAACTTTCCGCTTTGGCGTTGTCGTGGGGATTGCCACGGCGCCCCATCGAGCCTCGCAGTCCGTGGTCCTTCAAGGCCTCGCCGCAGACCTCCGACGCGTACTGACCGCCGCGGTCCGAATGATAGATGCAACCGGGCGCAGGCTGGCGCGCATCCACTGCGGCCCGCAGCGCCGCCAGCGCCAGCCCCGTGTCGATGCGCCGCGATATCGCATAGCCCACCACCCGGCGCGACCAAGCGTCCAGAATCACGGCGACACAGACGAAGCCGGCGGCGATCGCGACGTAAGTCAGATCGGATACCCACAACTGGTTGGGTCCAGTCGCGATGAAACCCTCCGCCAGGTTGGGAAAGATCGGGCTTTCATGATCGCTTTGGGTAGTGCGCACGAATCGCCGTAAGGGCCGCACCTGAAGCCCATTTTCGCGCATTATGCGCGCCACCGTCTTGTGATTGACCGACAGTCCCTCGGCCCGCAGTTGGTGAGTCATGCGCCGATAGCCGTAGCGCGGAAACTCCACGCTAAGCGCAGCGATCCGTTGATGTAGGACTGTTTTCTCCGCCGCGCAGCGGCGCCCGCGGTAATAGTACGTCGAGCGCGCCGGCTTCATGACCCGGCATCCTCCCGCAATGGAGATGGCTGGGGAGCGCTCACGATCGAGGAACTCTCGCCGCTCGCCCGGCGTACCCAGCGCGCCCCTTTTTTCAGGAGATCGACCTCCATCGTCAGCTGGCCGACCTTGCGCTCCAGTTCGGCGATCTTGGTCTCATACTCCGCGATGCGGGTGGCGTCCGCCACTTCATCGTTGAGCTGCCCCGCCTCGTACTTCTGGATCCACAGCCGGATGAGATGCCGCGAAAGGTTGTGCTCACGCGCAAGTCCGCGCAGTTCCGCACGCCCCTCCAGAAAGTCCAGCACCACCTGTCGTTTGAACTCGAAGCTGAAGCTCCGGCGTCTTGCCATGGCCTATCCTCCGCTAAGCCCGCCCGCCGTGACCCAAAACCCGAAAAGTATGCCGGCCATAAGTTGAGAGAAGGGCTTGAGGTGTGGTCCTCCGCAGAGCGATGAGGAGGACCGGGAATGCGAAGAAGGGCCACAGTGAGGAGCAGATTCTGCGGGCGCTGCGCCAGGCGGAATCGGGGACGAGGGTGAGCGAGATCTGTCGGGAGCACGGGATCAGCGACGCCACCTTTTACATCTGGAAGAAGAAGTACTCAGGCTTGGGGCTGAGCGAGTTGCGCGAGCTGCGGCAGCTGCGCGAGGGGAACGGCAAGCTCACGCGCCTGGTAGCGGATCTCTCGCTCGACCGGCACATCCTGCAGGAGATCGTGCAAAAAAAGCTGTAAGGCCCCGCCGCCGGCGCGAGCTCGGACAGTGGACACAAGCAGTGTTCGCGCTGAGCGGGCGCCGCGCGGCGGGGCTGGTGAAGATCACACGCAAGACCCTGGTATACCGCAGTCGGCGGCCGCCCCAAGACGCGTTGCGGAGCCGGCTGCGCGAGTTGGCAGCGAGCCGAGTACGGTTCGGCTATCGAAGGTTGACCGTGATGCTGAGAAGAGAAGGCTGGCGGGTAAACCCCAAGCGCATCTACCGGTTCTACACCGAAGACGGGCTCACAGTGCGCACCAAGCTACGCAAGAAGCTGGCGCGGCGATCGCGGGTCGCGACGCCCAAGGCGACACGCCCCAATCAGAAGTGGAGCATGGACTTCATGAGCGCAAAACTCATTGATGGGCGCTGGTTTCGAGTGCTCACGGTCATCGACCAGTTCACTCGGGAATGCCTGGCGCTGGTCGCCGACCGCGCGCTCAACGGCCACAAGGTCGCACTGGCGCTGTCGCAGGTAGTAGCGGAGCGAGGCACCCCGGAATCGATCACCGTCGATAACGGGAGCGAATTCGCCGGCCGGGCCATGGAGGCGTGCTCGTATCAGTACGGCGTGCGGCTGTAGTTCACTCGTCCGGGAAGGCCGGTCGACAATGGCTATATCGAGTCTTTCAACGGACGACTTTGCGATGAGTGCCTCAACGTCGAGACGTTTTTCGACCTGAGTGACGTTAAGCAGAAGCTCGCGCGCTGGCGCGAGGACTACAACCAGGTGCGACCGCACAGCGCACTGGCCGATCGTTCTCCCGAGCAGTTCGCCGACAAGTGGAAGCAACTGAGCGCGGCCGCTGAGAACGCGCCGTTGTTAGAGGTTGCCAATTGAGTCTGTTGAGTGCGATAAACGCCGGAAATACCGGCACCAACCGGCCACACCAGGCCGAAATCTCTACCGCAGGTCGGCGCACTTTCACGGGGCAGGTCACTTTGTCACGGACTCTACCTCAAACCTGTCGGGATAGCGGGGAGCACGCCAACCGCAGTGTCATGAGCCTGCCGCAATCGCTACCTTGCGCGTCTTGCTTGCCGCGCTCCTGCTTCGGACCTTGCCTTATTGCCCCTACTGTCACCGCGCCTCTCCAAGGTTTAGGCCCCTTATCTTCATAAGACACTAGTACTAGGCGGAGTCTCATAAATGGTTTTGTTGGTGGTTTTTGGGTACTTTAGAGGGCTGAGAGAGGAAGCAGGCGGCGGCGGAAGTGACGGATGAGCAGTGGGAGGTGGTAAGCGAGCTGATTCCCGAGCCGCACAGCGGGCGGACGGTGGTGGCCGGCCGTGGCGCGGCGCTCTGGAAAGACCTGTCGCGGCGCTTTTCGCCCTACCACACCTGTCATCGGCGCTTTCAGCATTGGGTGCGCACGGGAGTTTTACGCCAGGTCTTGGAGGCGCTGAGCCAAGACCCGTACGAGCGGAGCGAGATCAAGCTTGCGGAGTGCTTCATCGACGGCAGTTTCAGCCGGGCTAAAAAGGGGACGGGCGCCGAGGTGGGGAAAACTAAGCGGGGCGCAGAGACCAAGCTCATGGCAGTGGCGGACAGCCAGGGTGTTCCGATCGCCGCGTACCTGGCAAGTGCTTCGCTCCGCGAAGTGACGTCGGCGCAAGCCACGCTCGACGACCGTTTCGTGGTCGAGCCGCCGCAAAGGCTCGTCGGTGATAAGGCTTATGACAGCGACCGGCTGGATCAAGCGCTGCTCCAAGAGGCTATCGAGCTGATTGCGCCGCATTGGTCTAATCGTTACCAGCTCACCCAAGACCGCCGCCCGCTGCGGCGCTACCGCCAACGCTGGAAGGCTGAGCGCCTGTTTGCCTGGTCCCACAACTTCCGTTGCCTGATGGTGCGCCGGGAACGCTACCCCAAAACCTCCTCGGCTTCATCCACCTCGGTTGCATCCTAATCCTGTTTGGGCGTATTTATGAGACTGCTTCTACCTTAGGCCTTGCGCCCGGAGTGTCCGGCGAAGCCTTGGCCACGGATACCCGGTCCCTTATGAATTGCGAACTCTGCGGCTTACCGACTCCTACCCCGCCCATTGGAAGCGATGGTCACTCATTTTGCTGCTTTGGCTGCAATGAAGTGTTTCGGACATTCGGCAGCGAGATCCTCGCAGCCGCTTCCCCCAAGCGCAGCCCGGAAGACGCTCCACCACCGCATGGGGCCGAAACATTTTTAAGAATTTACGGCATGCACTGCTCTTCATGCGAGCTTTTGCTGCGGACGGCCGCAATGAAGCGCGAAGGGATCCACTCGGTTTCCGCGAGCTATGCAACCGGTATGGCAAAGATCGTTTACGATCCCGCGCGCGTACGCAAATGCGATCTTCCTAAGATTCTCACTTTGGGCGGCTATCGGGCCCGACTCGTTGACGAAGGCGATTACCGCGATGACGACCGGCGGTCTTTACTACGCCTTTTTACCGGCCTGATATTAAGTAATGTCGTGATGATGCTCTATCTTGCTTTTTACTATCCCATTTATTTGGGTCTCGTCGATCGGCGCGAGTTCGCACCGATGGGGTGGATCGTCTTTTACGCCGCCCCGGGCGCCATATTCGTGCTCACAACAATATTGGTGTTCTACGTTGGGGGGCCGATCCTCCGAGGGGCCTGGACCGGGCTCCGCACGCGACTGCTGAACATGGATAATCTGGTAGCGGCTGCTATTCTCTCAGCATACGTATACAGTGTACAGCGGCTCGTTACGGGATCGCTTGACTTATATTTCGACGCAGCGGCGATGATTGTAGTTGTGGTAATCGGCGGCCGACACCTTGAGCAAAGCGTAAAAATAAAGGCGACACAGGAATTGCATCGAATTATCAGTACGCGCTCCTCCGCGGCGCGCGTACGCAGAGGCGGAAGCTTCGAGATTATGACTGCCGATAAACTAAAGCCTGGTGACCACGTCGTTATACAAGCTGGAGAGATCATACCAGCGGATGGTATTGTTATCGCAGGGCAAGGGGCGGTCGATGAATCTCTAATTACAGGGGAACCGTTCCCGATGAGCTATGGTCTCGGCCAGAACGTTCTTGGTGGGGCTGCTCTCGTTGAAGGATATCTCGAGATCGATGTCGGTCCCATACCCGAGAACCGGCTGGACAAATTGAAGCAAGCACTTTGGAACGTTCAGTGTGCCAATCGGGGGGGCCGGAACGTAGCCGACCGGGTCGTCCAAGCTTTCGTACCGGTCATCTTTGCGGTTGCAGTTTTAGTGGTCGGGGCGCTGGTCGCCGCGGGCTCGGGCTTTGAGAACGCTTTCCTAGCGGGCCTCGCAACACTGATCGTGTCTTGTCCGTGTGCTTTTGGTTTAGCAATACCCCTGACGACAGCGGCGGGAATCAGTACCGCTTTGCGCCAAGGAATGCTCATCACGGGAGTCAATACCTTTGAAAAACCCGCTCACTACAGTGTCATAGCGATAGATAAGACCGGGACGCTATCCAGTGGGGAAATGGCTGTCATCGGCGTTATCGGTCCGCCGGAGGTCGCCAAGCGAGCCGCTGCCGTCGAGCGTCTCGCCACGCACCCTATTGCGAGGGCTATCGCGCGGCTTGACGCAAGCCTGACCGGGAAGGGTGCTGAAATCCATCCTGGAGAAGGAGCCATCGCCAGCGTCGAGGGTCTGCGGGTTGTTGTAGGCGGCAGAGCGTTATTCCTCAAATTGGGATGGCTTATCCCTGAGAGTCTCGTCTCCTCCGCAGAAACGCTTTTGACCGGCGACAGTGTGGCTTCATACGTGGGTTGGGAGGGACGTGCACAGGGAGTAATCGTCACGCAGGACCACAATCGGATCGGATGGGACAGCGTCATAAGGCAGCTTCGCGCACGTGGCAAGGTCGTATTATTGACCGGGGCTAGGCATCCTGGTGAATATGCAGCGCTGGTGGACTCGGTTTACACAGGTATTCCGCCCGAAGGAAAAGCGGCTGTCATTCGCTTACTGAAACGCAAGGGCGCCGTAGCCATGATCGGAGACGGCAGCAATGACGCTCCCGCGCTTGCCGCCGCTGACCTGGGGATAGCGTTTGGTGCGCCCACCTCTCTTGCCGCTACTGCGGCACATGCGGTTATCCCGGGTAATCGGCTCGAGATGATCGTCGACGTGTTTAGCTTAATTGAAACTGTGCGACGCCGGATACGCCAAGGCATTGGGTGGGCTTTTTTGTACAATGCAATGACGATACCTTTTGCTGTGACCGGACTGCTCAATCCTCTAATGGCCGCGCTGGCGATGTCAGCAAGTAGTCTCTTCGTAGTCTGGAACGCCACGCGACCCATTAGGCTGCGTCGCAGGTAGCCGAAGAACCGAAGCGACCTGGGCGTCGTTTGATCGTGCGGGTATTCGCTGCGTTACTGCCAGGACTCGCGTCCTTGCGGCAAGTCTTGCCCTTATCCATGCGTGGATACGCTTCGCGCGAAATCAGTTGCTGCTCGCCGCTAGTGCCGTGTCTCGTTCATCTCAGTAACGGCTGGCCGGCGGGATTGGTGGCCGATTCCGTCATGCCGAGCGCTGTCGAAGCATTTCGCGCCGCCATTTATGGGCGGCGCGACGGGCCTGATTTGCCTGCTCTAGCTCAAGCGCGCCCGCGGTTCAGCGGGCGCGCGGTCCTTCGCCACGGCCGCGCGTTGCGCGGCCGGCTCAGGACGACGAACCAGCCGCGGTTCGCCAATTTCCCGCGACCGGCGATACTCGCACTGAAGAGACGCGACACTAGCGCCGCCGTGATGCGGACAACGTGAGTGCCCGCACAACATCCGGTAGCCGTTGCTCCGCCTCGAGCGACGTGGTTGCCGGAGGCGGATGTCTCCGCCAGCGCCAGGCAAGTGTCTCCGCTTGCACCAAGCAAGTGACTCCGCTTGCGTCACCAGACGCCTTTTTTACCACGCTGACCGAGAAACTCTCTCGCAAACGAGACGAGAAACCACTTCGGAAGCGCTGCACAGACCTGAATATCCGCGGCATGGTAATTGCTGCCATTAAAGCGTCATTTATTTGGGACATAACGCTGATTTGCAGTAACGCATGACAAACTAAGGACCTCTACCATGACCGGCGGCGCCGAACTCCTTGCAGCATTCCTCGTTGGGCTGTTGGGAGCAGTACACTGCGTCGGGATGTGCGGCGGGATCGTCACTGCCCTCACTCTGAGACTGCCGAAACCCGCTCGTCTCTTCGGAGCGCTGCCCTACCTAATCGCTTACAACGGTGGTCGAGTGGCGAGCTACGCGTTGGCCGGTGCGCTGGCTGGTGCATTCGCCTCGAACTTACTCTGGATACACCGCAGCCGGCTGGTGCTGCTCGCATTGACCGGTGTGTTCTTGGTGTCGACGGGTCTGTATCTAGCAGGCTTGGGGAACGCTCTCGGCCTGGTAGAACGCGCAGGCGTCGTCCTCTGGCGGCGCCTGCGGCCACTCAGTTCACGCCTGCTACCTGTGCGTTCGCCTTGGAGCGCCCTGCTCCTTGGCCTGCTCTGGGGTTGGCTGCCTTGCAGCTTGGTCTACACAGTCCTGGTCTGGTCGCTGGTTGCAGGGGGGGCATCGCGCGGCGCCGTACTTATGGCTGCCTTCGGCGCCGGCACGCTTCCGGCGCTGTTCGCGACAGGGGTAGTGGCTGCTCGCCTGGCGGCCTTCGTTCACCGCCGTTGGGTGCGACGTACGGCAGGGGCGCTGATCCTCACCTTTGGGCTGTTGACGTTTTACCGTGCCATGCATGACGGCATGGCACCCGACGTGTCCCGACCGGCGGCGGCGATGCACATGCGGACTAGCCACTTACGGCTGGACAAGCCAACTGGCCAAGACAACCGCGGCCAACAATTCGCTATGGAAGACACGAAGCGTCGAGATGCGGAATCCCTCTCCGAAACTGCTCGTGCTCGAACCTGGCGGACTCAGGGACAGCTAGGATTTATTAAAAACGGAGCGCAGGGATGACACTTGACCAACGTGTCCCGAATACGCCAGATAGGCAGCGCCCGATGAGGCTTACTGCCCGTTTCGTAAGTAGCAGGAACTCACGACCCAAGAAAAGCGACATTATGGGCTGGGAACAAAGCCGCAGAAAAGTTGACAAGCGGATCGGGTCCGGCAGATGACCTGCTCGAAAGAGTCAAGCAACTGCTCGATACGGAGCGGGCAGCCGTTGGCGAGTTCCTTGTCCAATCGCTCCCAGATCTGCTGCGTCAGGGAGGCTAAGCTGCAGCGCGTGGGTCGGAAAGCGGTCAAGGTAGACTTTCGCGCACAATCTCGAAAGCCGACTCTTCGCACTCCGCGCTCTTCTCACATGCTCATCATCGAGCTTTTAACGCCGAACTCAGCCTGACCTTCTTTGTTAGTTTGCAATCAGGGGGGCAGGAGAAGACTATGGCGAAGTTCTTATTCGAGAGCGGTCAGGGGGCATTCGCACTCACGCTTATATTTTTTTTCGTCTTTTCGATCGCCTTTGCATTTGTGATTTACTGGAAAGGCTTCGCGGCCTCGAAGCCCAGCACTACAAACCATGCAAAGCTCCTACGAACCGAGGCAATTTGGATCTTCGTGGCGCTCACGCTCTTCCTTGTTGTGAACATGTCCAGCATTCCATACATGCCAACGGTTATCTCCAATGCGCTTGCTGCGAATTCCTCTCGCAATCATATACAAGACGTAAACATCCTAGCGGTAAGCTGGGCCTTCGACATTTCGAACCGCAATCTTCAGGTCGGACAACCGATCCGTTTCTCCGGCACAAGCTTTGATACGATCCATGGCTTCGCGGTCTACGACTCTGACGGACGGCTACTCTTTACTATGATGCTGATACCAGGGATGCCAAGACCCACCTCCCTGATACACGTATTCGAAAAAGCCGGGACATACACGGTACGTTGCTTGGAATACTGCGGGATAGGGCACGCTCATATGCAGGACAGGTTAACCGTCGTGAACAACACGAGCAAGTCCTCGCGAACGGCAGGGGGTATTGAAAAATGAAAACGACTGCGACGGCAGTAATTGAACGCGTCCCTCTGTTTGGACGCATGTTCAGCGTCGACGTAAGCACCGGCCTTGAAGAAATCAACAGTTGGCCCGCTTTGTTCATCATGGCCTCGTTCGTGTGGCTTGCTGCTGCGGGTTTAATGGGTCTGCTGATGCCGGCGACTCAGATTGTTGAGCCAGGGAACAGCATTTTTTACATGTTTCTCACTGCACACGGTGCCGCCATGGCGCTGCCCTTCGCTTTCCAGCTCATGGCCGGTATAAGCCTGCACCGGGCTGGCGGATGCCTCGGCAAACCGGTAACGGGTATCCTCCCGAAGCTAACCTTTTGGTGCATGAATGGGGGAGCGCTGCTCCTGACCTTAGCCATATTAGATGGGTTAAAGATTAGCATAGTAACCATGTGGCCGCTGCCTTTGGTGGGCGCAACCTTAGCTGAGTGGCCTACTCGGGCGGTGGTGCTTGGCTTCACAGGCATCGCCTTTGTCCTCGTGGCAGCGATACTGCTTTATCCGCTAAATCTCATAGGCATGGTGTTCACCGGCGAGAAGCGTCAGGAACTGTTG
>Ga0080006_1143680_pt1 | contig 10524 bp, 16 predicted proteins | sample RS3BMetagenome_FD_69209 | JGI IMG/M metagenome (GOLD analysis project Ga0080006, IMG submission 69209) | Ferric oxide microbial mat and aquatic microbial communities from Rainbow Spring, Yellowstone National Park, USA - RS3B (SPADES... ... | reverse complement strand
AATCCTCCTTCTCCTCTTTTGATGCCGTGTTGACGTGAACCTTCTTTGGAACCTTCTGCTTGAGACCCCACTTGTGGAGGAGCCTGTAGATGTGGGTGAAGTGATATTCCACCCCTCCCCTCCTCTCCTCGCTATCATCTCGGCTACCTGCTCCGTCCTCCATCCCTGGTTGCTCTCGGCGAGCTCCCTCCTTATCGCCAGGGCGAGATCTGCTGGGAGCTTCGGTGGCCTCCCGCTCCTCGGTTTATCCTTCAGCCCTTCAATCCCTTCCTTAAGGTATCGATCGAGCCAGTACGAGGCCCACGGCCTGCTTCTGTGAAGCTCCTCTTCCGCCACGCGGGAGGGTACGGCGCCGTCTCCTTCGACCCTGAGTATGAAGAGAATCCTCTCCTTCACCTTCGGGCCCTCCTCGCTCTTGCAGAGAACCTCAAGCTCACTCTTGGTGAGTGCCATTGCATATCGAATTATGGGAGGAGACGCTATGGACTGGTTACTCTGAAATCCCTGACCAACCTGTCAAAATTCTGTTACAGAACTTATGCTAAGCGGGATAGATCGGGGGCGCAGATGCGAACTTCTTCACGAAGAAGTGGGAACTTGTCTATCATCTTCTTGGCCAGGTCGCGCTTGGGTTCCTTTCTGTTATCGTCCATCCTGATGAGGTTGCTCCAAACACCGCAACCGCCATCAAAATCGACTCCCAGCATTTCATGGAGCTTCTTCACACAGGTCCAGAAAGAGGCCTTCTTGACAATCGATTGGTCAACTGCGTCAGGATATCCCGAGTGCTTTAGCCAATTGTCTACGTTCATGGTACTCCGTCCCCACCTATGCGTTACTATTCCAACGAAGAAGAGTTTCGGGCTGGCTTGCGCATAGCATTCCTTCGGATTCACCAATAGCGGATCGGACAGTTTTGGGCTGGTAGAGTTCTCCTCCCACATTCTCTGCATCTCGCGTCCCATATCCGAGTCCTTGTAGAGCGATTCGAGTGATGCTCTTACCGATTTGATGTCAGGCAATCTGCCAGAGGTCAGCACTACGGAATACTAAACGTTGTTGCTTTAAGGGACTGACCCGGCTCGAAGGATCGATAAACAGACACGGTTTGCTGTCAGACCGTTAGATTAGACGTATCATCGGCCGGTCGAAATCAGGGAAAAGTGATGGTGGATGATGTACTCTTCATCTTCTCTTTGTCTCCGTAGATTCGAGTGGTGGCGATCGTCGCCTCGAGGGGGGTCGGAGGGAATCCGCAGGTGTTGCTCCAATTCCACGTTCACCTCCCCTGCGTGCTGGCTTCCCGTCCACGAGCACCTTCACTTCTCTCCCCTTGAAGTACGAAAACCGTCCTAGGCTGACTTCGACCTTGTGTACCTCGGAGCTTCCTACGTCGAAAGAGAATGTCTTCTCAAAGGGCGAATAGTGGTATCCATAGGCCAGCTTCTCTCCGTCCAGCTCGATGAGGATTCTCTTCATTACCCAGTCATGATCTACCGTAAGCGTGTGCTTCTCCTTCTCTCCTACTTCGAAGCTGGATTTGGCCATGCGTCTTGCGGAGGGTGACAGGAAATAAAGGGTTTCGTGTCCAAATAGTTGACAATCTCACGCGCCAAGTCAACCCACTACGGTCTGCGATGATGGAGGGAGCTACAACCGCTCGTCAAGCGATAACTGACCGCTGGGCATGGGCTTGGACCTGCGAAATGGATAGAGGGAACCATGCTCATCTAAGACCTCTGGCCACCAGAATATGATATCTTGAATCCGACAACCGAGCTAACCATCTCTCAATGTCAGAGGATGCCTCAAAGAGAAACCATCACAGGCGCCCACGCCGAAAAGAAACTGAGGGGTTATGGGGAGTGTGGTTCGGCGTCGTCCTCCTTCTGTGGGCGGTCAGCTTCGCGGAGGAATACCTGGTCTTCCCTCCTTCGGCGGGATCTGGAACTTGGTTGCCGTCTTCTTCAATGTCTCGGCGATGGTCGGCGAGAGCGTCTGGTACTTTTCCTCTAGGGCGAGGTAGCGCTTCATGAGGTCCCTGTACGTGAGGTAGCGCGCGGTCTTGGGAGAGGGCGGGGACTTCTCTACGAAGATGAAACGGAGATCGGACTCGCTCAGGCCGGGGTTCTCCTTCTCGATGGCCTTGAATAAGGAGTCGAAGGAATAGAAGGACCTCTCAAGCCCTTCCTTCTTCATCTCGCGCTCCAGCTTCCCAAGCTCGACCCTCAGCTCCGCGATCTCTTTAACGAGCTTCGTCTTCTCGGCTTCCGGGTCTGCGGACTTGGACCCCATCGCTTCAAGGGCAGCTAAGACAAAGGTTCTATTCGTCTTGAAGCCCCTGGCCTCCATCACCTCTCGAACCCGACGGAACTCTTCATCCGCGAGCGCCATGTTGAAGTTCTTGGTCATCATCATTTAAACCCGCGTTCCCATGACAAACGAGACGAAAACCCGCGGGACGCGGACTCCCTCAGAAACGGTATGGTCGCGCGTGGGCTATCTCATTTACTATCCCCATATAGGCCCATAGCCATTGGCGCCGCCCTCATGTTCGATGGATTCTGCGCACGCATAAATCGTTCTAACGAAACGCTTAAGAGCGTTAAATAACTATTTAACGACCAAAAGATATGCACGTCCTTTCAACGAATTTTTTCGCGAAAGAAAAAATTCACCATGTACGGCCTACGCCATGAGGTGCTGTTTGTGTTGAAACGGGGCTACTCGATCTCTGTCGGCGTCGCGCGACAGAACATGCTTGGTTGATTGGTGGGTTCCGAACCCACCCCGTAATGTGAGGGCAAAGCCGGGGGATACGATTCGGAGACCGTCTCCGAAACGTATAAGGTTCAGGGTGGCGATTCGGACACTGTGTCCGAAACGCCGGCGTATTCATGCCCTCCCCGTAATATGGGTGCGGAATCCGTCGTCGGATGTCTGTTACCGGTGTTACCGGTGTTACCGGTTTTAGGGGCTTCCGGAGGGGTATTGGCCTCTGGACTCTTAACCGTCTCATCGTCTTTGGGCTTGTCAATTGCAGATGCCATTTTACCCTCTAAACCGGTTACAACCGGTAACCGGTTACAAGCTCGGTCGTCAATCGACGGACCCGGCACGAGACATAATCCAAGTCCGCCTATCGCCTTCGGACACAGCGTCCGAACCCGATAAAATGAAATAGACGGCACGAAGCGCGAAGGCGATAATATGCCGGAACCGGAGACGGAGACGGGGAAGACGGAGCGAAAGCCGACAAGTCGAAGAATGCCGGAACCGGGACCGGGCAAGACGGAAATCCAAGTCGGAGAAGTCGGCATAACCGGAGATGGGGAAGACGGCATGAAAGGGGAAGGAACCGGTAATCTGCATATCCGGGATTAGGGGAAGACGGCACGAAAGCCGACAAGCCGGAAGTCGGGGAATGCCGGAACCGGAATGGGAGAAGTCGGCATGAAAGGAAGGAACCCGGAATCCGCATATCCGGGATCGGGAGGAAGTCGGCGACAGATTGGTTGATTGGCTGCACGATCCAGAAGACATGATCTAATTCGATCCGATCCGATCCGATATGTCCCCAAGCGCAACCGAGACGGCTCTGGGGGACAAATAGTTCGCTCCGAACTATTGTGAACTAATTCCGAACTAATTTGTTTCGTGGAGGGGCTAAAATAGTTCGGAACATATCCATTTTTACATAGGGTAAAAACGGGAAGATGCCCGCCTTAGCCAACCCAACCAAGGCGACGACACTATGCCAAGGGCAGGACGATGGTGTATGCCCTAGCAGGCGATCCATGCTCGGCCCACCGCCCTCTCCTTAAGGCGGGCGTCCGAAGGGTAAAACGGGTTTTAGACTTCGATATTATATGGCCTCTCTCGTTCAAGCCGAAGAGGACGTTAGCGAGAAATGGATCGCCCTGATCGAAACTATCCCCATAAATAACAGAAGGCATATAGTCAGCACGGATGGCGTCCGACTCTGCAAGAAACGGGGTCGGAACATCAGGCCCATGCCCAGCTACGGCATGGTCACATGGGAGAGCGTCCGCAACGCGCATGACGTTTGCCGACAATGTAAGAGGCTCTACCTTAAGATGAGTGAGATGGGGTGCTGGGAGAAGGTCTTTCGTCCGTCGGCGACGGCGGAAAACGATTTCAAAACGACATCTTGTCGTTTTGATTTAGCTTTGGTAGATTTCCTATCTCCGCCTTGCTTCGTCTCAGGGTGCAAAGTTAGCTAGACGGTGGCCCGACTGTCCCAGAATCTACCTAACATTCACGCTGTAAGGAACCGCTGGCCTTCACCTAATTAACTCGGGGCGGTTACTTCGGTGGGTGCTTCGCGTTGTATCGCTTTCAATCTTCTTTCGATGTCAGCTATCTTCATTTCACAATCCCGCATCCCCGCCTCGTACATCTCCGTGATGCGCTTGATCGCGAATCTGTTTATCTTCAGCTTGATGTCCTCCTTCTCACTGTCCGAAAGCTTCGTGTGATTGTAGTAATGGTACGCCAAGACATGCAGCTTCATCAGGTCATTAAAGCGCCTCTCAACGTACACTGGGAGGGGCACAGAGTCGGACTTGGCGTAAACATCTGCGCTGGCGGCCTCCGAAACCTCCTTCGGCATCGGGGATTTGTATTCGCCCTCCAGCTGGTCTATCCTGAGCTTCAGGCACTCGGGACAATCTGGGGGAAGCACCTGCCGAAGTGGCAACTCCTTCGCAAGGCCAAGCAATGGGTCCTTTTCATAGTACCAAATCCGGCGTTTCTTGTCGTAATAGGCTTCCCCCTCTTGCTCTAGGATTTTCAAGTGTTCCCTCACTACTTGCCTGCTTCGGATGTTGACCATTTTTGCTATCTGACCCACCCTCAGTTCCCCCCATTGCGTGATTGCCGCCCTTATCTTCTCATGGTTTCTGTTCCAAACCTTCCTCTGGCCTCTATCTCTTACATGTAGCTTCTCGGGTTTCTCAAGGCCTTGAGACAAGCGCCTTATCAAAATACCAAGTAGTGGTAACCCATATATTAATGTTGTACATAACCTTGTTTAAAGCAGAAAAGAAGACAGTTCGTCTCGGCAACAGCACCGCCGTCATCCTGCCGGCGTGGTGGATGGAGGGAGTGGGCCTCTCACCTGGAGACTCTGTAATTCTTCAGATGGAGGATGACCGGCTCATCGTGAAGAAAAAGGAGGCGACACCTCCCTAGTTGTTAATTGGAAATGAGGGCGGCGGTGCGCCCTGTTCGCCGCCCCCCTCCCGGATCGGTCGCCGCGGTCCCGACGAGGTCGATCCCAATGGTTAAACCAATATTCTACAAAGACGACTTCGACGGAGCGCAAGTCCTCGAGGAACTTCGTGAAAGGCTTGGGGATTATCTCCCCTTCCTTTCGACGGACTTTGTAGTTTGTGTCCTGTGCGGGATGAAGCTCAGGACATGGGACTTCCCCGAGCACATCGAGAACGAGCACTATGATCCACCCACTCGGGTCTGGTCGAAGGGGCCGAAGGCGGGGTGGAGGCGGAAGTGGAGGCAATTGGAGAGGAGGTTGTTATGACCGGAAGCGAAGATAAAGAGGGTGAGACCGAAGAGGAAAAAGAGGTCTACCGCCCGGTCCCCTTCTTGGTGAGTGAGAAGAAGATAGCAGAGATAATCTATAACCAGGGCCAGGCGCATTTCGCCAGCCGGGAATTCGGCAAAGAAACGATCGAGGTGGTGAATGAGATAGATCTTGGCGAGGTGGATAGAAAAGGCAGGCCGATCAAGTATATCCCTCTCGTGAATGACCACCTGAGGAAGGGCCAGGTCCTCGTTCCAGAGAAGCCCGAACCCTCCACCTTCTCAGAGGTCCTGAAGGAGGGGCTGGAGCTTGGTCTGCAGCTTTACGACTGCGAAGAGAAGTTCCTCAGGCTCTTCAAGTTCCACGTTATGGTTGCGCAGGGGAGTTGGTACCTAGATAGGGAAGTCCCCCTCAATTACAACATTGCGGGGATAGGGTGCTTTGCCCCCATTCAGGCGGCACGTGGCCCGTCGGGGGGAGGGAAGAACCGTTGGCTGCAAGCAATGAGGTTCAATGCCTACAGGCCCTTCTGGGACCAGTCTACAAGACGGGCACCTTCATTGTATCGGCCGTTGGATGAATGGCGGGGGACGCTCTGCATGGATGAGATGGACATCGATGCGGGTGAGAACGCTGATATTGTCCATTACTTAAACTGCAGAGCCTACGGCACCCCCATCTCAAGGCAAGACCCAAATAACCCACGCATCGCTCAGGTCTTCCATAATTTCGGTCTCACAGTCGTGACTCAAAGAAGGGCTTGGCTGGACGACGCGACTGAGGATAGGACCCTTCCTTTTCCCTGCGAGAAGAGCCAAAAGGATCTACCTACCGCAGAATTAGATGAATGGATAGCCAGAGGACTTGAGCTGCAGAGTAAATTGCTTTACTTGCGTCTCATGTATTGGGACAAAGTAAAGATCAACAAGGCGGCCAGGGTCCATGGGGTGAAGGACCACCGGCTCACGGCGGCCGTCCTGCCCATGCTCGCCCTGGGCGAGTTCGTCCCCGAGGTCAAGGCCGGCCTTACAGAAGTGCTACTGGCGCTTGAAAGGATGAGAAGGGAAGTTAGAGCCCAGTCAGACGATGGTGTAATAGTAAATTTGTTGTGGGAGAAAGTTCTGGAAGGCCTCTATTCCCAACATAACGGCCACTACTTTGTCCTTTCGATGAAGCCAATCGAAGAGAAAGACGGCAAGAAGAAAGAGATCCCCCTTCAAATCTCGGAGATCAAAGACTCGCTGCGCTGGACAGCACGTAAAGTTCGGTCGGTCATTCATTCGCTTCGGCTAGTCGAAGATAGCCCCCCGAACCTCCTTCGTCTTAACGGAGTATATCGACCGATTTACTTTGACCCAAAGCGCTTGATAGTAAGGGCAGAAGACTTTGATCCCGACTTCGAGGAGTCTTTAAAGAGGGTTCCAGAGGAGTTTGTAACGGATGTAACGGATGTAACGGTTAAACACTGTGGCCGGGGGAAAGATGAACTCCATCAGCCAGAGCCCGAGCCACAGAATAAAAGCGTTACATCCGTTACATGTGTTACAAATCAAGACCCCGAAGATAGAGATAAGGAGGGTAGCAAACAACCGTCAGTCCCGTCAGCGGGTGTCGATGAAACAAAGCCGACCGACGGCGCTGACGGCAATTTGCTGTCCCGCAGAGGTCTGGGACGATCCACCACCAACGGGGCCGTCCCCCCTAAACCAGAAGGGGGGACCGACTTTGCGAAGGCCGAACAACCGAAAAGGACCTGCGGGTCCTGCGCCCTCTGGCGCACCAACGACTGTCCAATGGAGTACCCCGACTTAATCATGCCCACATGCCTCGAAGCGGAGACGTGTCAGAAGTTTGCCCCGAAGCGGGAGGAGACGAGACCTTAAATGGCTGAAAGAGACGAGAGGTACTACGCTGACATCAAGGAGCTGACAGAAGTTTCAGACGCCGATAACGCTACCGTGCTACTGAAGGCCGGTTGGGAGCTTCTGGCGATTAAGGAGAAAATCACCAAGTCCCCAAGCAGCGAGACGAAGGTCGTCGTTTATGTGATGGGCAAGAAGGGATCGCCGACTCCGACTTCGACTCCGACTAAAGTCCAAGTCCCAGCGCCAGCGCCATCTCCATCTCCGTCGCCAAGTCCATCGGCTCAGGTGGAGTCGAAGGCGAAAGAAACACAAGCACAACCGGCCAAGTTCTTCTCCTGTCGGTACTGCGGACGTCTGGTCCGATGGAATAGAAGCAGCGAAGGGAAGTGGCTACCCACGAACCCCGACGGCTCCAACCACGTCTGTAAGAGGGAGGGGAAGGAGATATAATGGCGACGACGACGCCGACATCGGCAGAGCGCTATCTGGTCCGGGTCCAGTCCTATCACTACGACCCCCAGACTAAAGGCGTCAAGATGGTAACAATCGCGTCTAGAAGCATGACCCTTCAGGGGGTCAAACCCATCCTCGACCTATTGCAAAGGACGGAGGCATCCGATCAAGTGGTCCAAGTCATGCGCTGCCGGGAACGGAAAGGGAGGAGGAAGGCATGAAGATCATGAGGGGTAGGGTCGGCTTAACCCGACCGGTAGGAGCCTATGCGACGGACCATCTTGAGATCGAGGCCGAGGTGGATGGGGATGAGGACCTCTCGGAAGTCATCCAGGGTCTCTACCGGCGAGCCAGGTCCGAGCTTTACAGGCTTTCTTCTGCGGATGTGGAGGTCGCCGAAAGATGATGGAGCCGCCGAAGGTCCTTACGGGACCGAGAGCCGATGACAGGTCCAGACGCCAACCGGGACGACGGCCTACCACTACCCTTCGCGTCGCCCTCCTCTACTCCGAAGGGTTGAAGCCCAAGGAGATAAGCGAAAGGCTCGGCATATCCCTTAACGCCGTCGCCTGTTCCTTACGGAAGATAAGGCATGGCATTCTTAAGTTCCCGGTCGAGCGGTATTGCCGGCTGTGCTTCGAGCCGGCGATGGTCGGTAGCGTCTGCCATAGCTGCGGATATGAAGCTGAGACGACCTCATCCTCATCGGAAGCCCTCCTACAACATGTCTATGATGGAGTGCATTCCGAACCCGTCTCCCTGATCCGGCGCGACCGAGGACTTGGCTCCGACAGGCGAAGCGATAACGTGTTAATTAATTGGCTCCGACGGCAGAACGGTTATCGGAACGGCGAGGGCCTCTCCATGCGCGTCTTCGAGGACCTTGGGCAGACTGGGGACGACGCCCTTACCCGCCACGTCCTCCACGAAATCCAAGTCCTGGGAGGCTTCAAGTCGGGAGACTTCGAGGTCTCCGAAGCCGCCGCGTGGCTCGCCCGAAAGCTAATTAAGAAATACCAGATGAGATATGCGGAGATAACTCGGACGCGCATCCGTGAAATAGTCGTCGCGGTTCTGCGCGAAGTGTCTTCATCCTATCCGGCGCGGGTTAGTCTCGATCCATCGATAAAAGGACAAATGGACAGCTCGGCGTCTTCGGTTTTAGATGGTGAGTGAGAAAGGAAGATGCTAAAGCAGGTCCAGAACCATAAACCTGAGGAGGATGAAGTCGTCGTCCTCAGACGCTCCGATGTGGAGCGGTTGCTGGAGATCATCGAGAAGGTCGAGAGAGCGCTTTCTCGAGCGTCTCCTTGATCCGGTCAAGCTCCATCTTCAGGCTCTCGATCTCCGCCCTCTCCTTTGCCTGTCCCCCCTGATCCAATGGGGTCCCACACCTCCCGCAGAACTTCATGCCGGGCGTGTTCTTCTCACCGCAACGTGGACAGAGGACGGGAGTGAACTCCACCTTCGGGGGTTCGAGGACCCTCCCTTCGTGCAGCCTCTCCAGCTTTTCGTCCAAATCCTGCCCTGAGAGGTGGATGTACGTCGCCGGCATCTTCGACCCCATGGTCCATCCGTAAAAGACCTTCAGCTCGGAGTCCGTGAGGAACTTAGCCGCCTGGGTGGCCGACCCATGCCTGAGGAGGTGGTTGTGAATCCGCTTCCCGTTTATCCCGGCCTTCTTGGCTATCTCCTTCAGCCGTCTATCCCATGAGGACCACGCGAGCCTCCTTCCTTCACGCTTGAGGTTGGGGGCCTCGGAGGTCCAGAGGGGAGCCGCGGGGTCCTTCCTGAATGGATGCGTCTCGATGAACCTTGAAAGGAGGGGAGCTGATGAGATGAGCCTGATAGTCCTTTCGCCCGTCTTCCCTCTCACCTTCACCCTCACACCCCTTTCATCGAAGGCCAAGTCCCCGATGTCGAGAAGGAGAAGCTCTGAGGCCCTGAGTCCCCCTTCAAACCCAACCGAGATCATCGCCTTATCCCTCAGCATGTCCGCCGCCCCGATCATCCTTTCGACTTCATCAGGGGAGAAGAACTCCGGTTGCTTCATCTCGTTCTGCTTTATCGTCTTCCTGAGCCACTTCACCTCATCTGGGAAGGGCGTCTCCCTGTCCACGTTCCCATACCGGACGAACTTGAAGAGCCGCTTAATCACCATGATGTAGTCAAAGAAAGTGTTAGGCGAATAACCTCTCAATCGAAGGGACGCTACAAGCCTCTCGATGTCCTTCCTCGTGCAGTCCTCAAAACCGAAGCCCTTGGGGAGAAGCTCCCCGATGACCTTCAGGTGATATGCATACTTCGCAAGCCTCCCCGTCGAGACCCCCTGAACTTCGAGGTGGTCGATGAAGCGCCTTATCGTCTCCTTATTCCTCTCCGTCGTCCTCGATCCGGCAAGGACCCTCATGGCGTCTTCGAGGCGCTTCTCGTAGCCGTAGATGTCCTTATCCTTGTCCTTGTCGTCGTCCTCCTTCCCTTCCTTGTCCATCGCTCTATAAAACGGGGATTTAGACATGTAAAGAGATGTGCTCCGGCCGGGATTTGAACCCGGGTCATCGACTATCTTCCATGGATAGGTCGAAAGGCCGATATACTTGACCGGGCTTTACGAGTTCTGCTAGACTCACTATACTACCG
>Ga0080006_1139013_pt1 | contig 10524 bp, 19 predicted proteins | sample RS3BMetagenome_FD_69209 | JGI IMG/M metagenome (GOLD analysis project Ga0080006, IMG submission 69209) | Ferric oxide microbial mat and aquatic microbial communities from Rainbow Spring, Yellowstone National Park, USA - RS3B (SPADES... ... | reverse complement strand
TATAAGGTGTTGATATGGTGAAAGGGGGTAATGCCAAAGATGGCATGGTATCAATTGCCATATGATGTCCACAATTTTTACAATAGAATATTACTATTCCATCTATGGATGCTTCAATTTCATTATTCGCACAATAGCAACTGCAATATATGGAACACTCTCTGCACATCTTATTCATTCACCTCTTTACTCTCTATGTCCTTGATCAGTGTTGCAATTGTTGCAAGACGAGACAGCAATTCTTTCTTGCTGTCAACCTCGTCTGAAAGTTTGTCGACTTCATTTTGTAATTCATTTCTTCTTTCTTCAAGTTGTTTTATATCTTCCCTGACCTCAGTAATTTCTTCACTCTGTACTATTTGGCCAAGCAACTTTTCTACTTCTTCATCGAGCTGCTTTACTATCAGCTCTGGCTGTTCATCTTTTTCTAATTCAACCTCAAGGTCAATGCTTGCATTCTGGTAGAATCCATATGATTTGGTTTTTCCTACCCTGATAAATCGATACTTCACTTATGCTCTCACCTCCTTCAAGCCTCTTTCCATGTTTCATCACTGCAATAAATTCGGGACACGTGAAATTCTAATGTGACACCAGCTTTTCCCGTGATACCTACAAAGTACGGGCAAGTAACAGTAGTGCACCAGAGTATTTTATGTAAATGTGGTGTACTGGAATTTTCGTGATATAGTTCCTTACCACATCCAGGACACTTCATTCTCTCATCCCCCTCAGCATTTCTAATAATGGTCGAATGTCTACCATGAAAACGGCTATAACACGTCTATTATCGTTTACTTGTACCATGAGTTGCGATGTTCCCGCTTTAATGAAAAAAACGTTATACATCGGTGTCTGAGGTGTAAAATCTTCTGATGTCATTCTTCCACCTTCCAAGCTCTGTATCGATTGGATAAATGCACCTGTTGCACATGAACTTTGAATTCCTCTTCTGTCAGGAATGCTCTCCCGCAGATACATGATATCACTTTTTCTCATCTCTCCTGTTGTTCCATTCGGCAATTGCATCGTTGAAGCGTTCCATTGCTTCTCTTGACCTTTCTTCGTATTCTTTCCTAAGTTCTTCTATTGCTCCAATTACAGTTTGTAAGGAGAAACTGGATACAAGCGTATCAAGCAATTCTTTAGCTTCATTGATGTCTTTTGTGTTTCTATCGTCAAAGTCTTTATGCTTCTTCCTGAACTCAATCAACCTGGTTTTTACATATTCTTTGTCGCTCATTCCTTTTTCTCATCTCTCCTCAGCAGTGCCTCGATAACTTCATACAAAGGCTGTCTTGGATGGACCTTCAGCTTGTTCAGCTCTTCGATTATATCCCTTCGTAACCTTACGTTTATCCATTCTTCTTTATCCTCTTTTTTCATTACAATAAGATGTGAATGGATACATATATATACATATTGGTGTAATGGATTGGCATGCACAATCGTTGTGTAGTATGTCAAAACGTTATGAAGTGTCCTGTATGCGGGGAAAAGGTGGATACCTTCAACCACGTTGGCGTAAGAGGTGTAAAAGGAAAGACAGAATCAGGGGTATGGCACTGGGCAAAGCCATGCGGTCATAAAATAACTCAGTTCGAGGTAAAGAAGCAAGAAGGGGAAGCACTTGCCACTTATGGTGGAGGTCCATTATGGCAGAGTGGATATACTTGGGTGAACATCTTTTGGGGGTCTTACTGGTCTTCAGGTCATCCTGGTGATGCAATTCAAATCGAACACTTCGTTATAGACATAGAAAGAGACAAGTCTTATTCAGGTGGTTTATCTGAATACAATGTTGGTCAAAGCACTGACGATGTAAATTTCCAAAATAGTTTCATTACCGATGACCCACCTTCAACGATAGATGATTCAGTTATTCAGACTACTTTACAGCAATGGATCCAAGCAGGAAAGGTCAAAGATGTCAAGGGGAAAGGAGCATACAACATCTTCCTTCCTCCAGGAGTTACAGTAACACTTGAAGGCTCTCAGAGCTGTGTTGAGTTTTGTGATTATCACAACAACGTAAGTGATGTAGGACCGTTCTATACCGTGGAGCCTTATCCATGTTCAGCAGGATGCAATCAATGCACCCAAAGTGAAATTGATACTCTGACTATGGGGTTATCTGAAGAGATGACTGAACTTAAAACAGATATGGTGCCTGGCACTGGATGGGTTATAGGGCAGCTTGAGCTATGCGACTACTGCGATGCTTCTTATGTCTGCAACCAGATTTCAACAGGGGAATATGTCAACGCATGGTACAGCAATGCTCAAGGGAAATGCTGGGGCAAAGCGACCGCTCCTCCACCACCTCAAACTCAGTGTTTGGGAGACTTCCTGCAATTGGTCGCTGACTTAGAAGCGGGGAACACTAACTCAGCAATAAACGACCTAATACAATTACTCGATTGCTTGGCAACAGTAGGACTTGATGCAAGAAAGGTCCTTGAAGCCTTGGTCAGAAGAGAAATAGAGAAGCTCAAGAAGGAGGTGAGAATATGACTGCTGAAGAGAATATCCAGATACAGAAGGTAGTACAGGCGACTGAAACACCACTTCATTTAGTCCTGACAAGAAATGCAAGGGGAGGATGGGAGATAAGCGTTTATGCAGGAGATGAGAATGAAACTTTACAGGTTGTTCCGAATGTTGATGTCGTGTTGGCAAAGAAGTACTATCCTAACAACCAAGAGGTGAAGTAAATGAGTACGATAATGTCAGAAGAGATTGGTGGAGTATGAACCGTTTATCTGCAAAATGTGAGTGGGTAGAAGGTTGTGATAAGGATCCCGATGCTGAGATAGAAATGACAGAGATGGATGATGAAAAGAAAGTGTTTACTTTTTATTTCTGTAGAGAGCATGCGTTCGACTATTTAGAAGGATGCAGAGATTATCCTGTAAAGAAGGTTCAACTTACAATAAGGGGGATATAAATGAGCTTGGTCAAGACAGAAAGATATTATGATGATGTAAAGGCTGTCGCAAAAGCTACGAATGAAGATGAATGCAACAAGTTGTTGGCAAAAGGTTGGAAGATATTGAAGATAGCCGAAGTTACAACCTTCGATTTCACAACAAAATCAAGCCATACTTCATACGTCTATATTCTCGGAAGCACAAAAGATGAATACAGCTATGGAATAGCTCTGGCAAGCGAATCCGAGAAAAAAGATGATTCTATTCTGTGGAAGCAGGCAGTTTCGCAGGCAGAGTGGAGAGAAATAACAACGATACCCTATACCGATGAAGTTCTCAAAGAGAGAGCAAAGACAGCAGATAGGGTCTGGGTAAAGAGTACAAACGACACTGCCAGAATGCTGAAAGAACTGATGCTATCCACGCCACCTTCTGCCATTCTTAAGCCAGAAAACAGACCGGTCTGGAAGATTCCACAAATCGGAACGTTATATTTTTGGAGTACCACTACAGACCCATACTACGGGATCATACTGGAGAGAGGATAGATAATTGAATGAGCTTGAGAAATTTGGCGAGATTTACGAAGCTAAAAACGGTAAGAAGTATATCCAGATCAAGGGAAGCAGTACAGGAATAAGCCTATCAAGATGTGCACCAATCAACGGTACAGTTGTCAGCTTTACTAAAAGCGACAGCGTCTGGTGGGAACTGAAACTCAAAGAATACGAACCTATCTTTTTTGTTCACAACAACTGGGTTGTAGATAACGAGCCTCTCAGAGAAGGTGAAATAGTCGAGGGTATAATGGATACGGGGACGGGTGACAGTTTCTGGTACCTGAGACGAAAACCGAAGGAGGCTCTGCTTGGTGATGAATGACGATTTTGTTCATGAGCTCAGGCATTCTTACAATACAGTCGGACCTTTAAGACCGTGTATAAGAACGCAGTTTGGTCTTGCTGCAGGTAATACCAGGAAACTTGCGGTTCCAGAGTGGCCTGAAAAATTTGTGAAAGTCGAAAATAAATACGAGCATCTAAGAATAGTAGCTGCAGATAATCAGCATGACGAGAAGAGCGAAGAATGGTGGGCAAGCATAATAAATGAAGCTGCTAATGAGCTCTTAAACTTAGGAGTACCAAGAGATAAGATAGTTAGTAAACTTGAGAACGATTTTCCTTTAGCTAAGTGGAAGATATACAAATACCTTTCAAAGGAGTATAAAGGCAGGCAGGGACCAAAAGTCGAAGCTGAAGTCAAAGAAGAGAAGAAAGTTTCTAAAAGACAACCTGTCTCTCAGAGTGAAGTAACGAAGAAGACAGATACTCCTTACGAGGTTGACCTGGTAAGAATATGCAACATCGGTAAGATTCCCGTTAAAACAAGAGAGTACTTCATACGAGAGAATGAGTTAAGGCATGATGGTACACCGAAGCAGTATATTCCTGACCTGGTCATTTGGGATACTATAGTAGTGGAAGCAGAAGGCGAAGGGTCCGCAAGCAGGGATAACAAACAGAGAGATGAATACTTCAAGAAGATAGGAAAGACTGTAATCCACATTCCAAATTCTATGGTCAAAATGGAATTTGCAGACGTCTTGATTGATTACTTCTGGACAAAGTATTCTTTGATAAAGTGCCTATATTCCTGACGTCCTGCTGAACGCCAGGGCGGATATAAGGCACACGCAGTGTGCGTAAGCTAAGTTATATAATGAGTATTTAAGATTTATTTTTCACTTCGGCTGTAACCTTCTCAACAGCCTTCTTAACGACGTCAACAATTTTATCTGGGCTGATATTCTCTGCCTTAAGTTGTAGCATTAACTTATTCGCCCACTGTTCAGGAGTAATCTTATTCTCCCTAAGCTCCTGGCTAATCTGCAAGCAGATGCTGCCTGATGCTTCTCCAGCTATTTCTTTTATGTTAATGCAGACGCTATCGAGCAGCTTTTTAGAAGTATCTTGACATGGCAGGCATACCTCTTCTTTCTCTTCACTCATTACCAAACAACTCTGCTTTAATTTTTGCAACCTGGACTTCAAGCCAATTCATTCCTTTCCCTTCAGGATAATTTATGATAACACTTGCTATATCAGGTCTGTCAACTCTCAACCATTCCAGCACCAGGTTATGAGTTATTCTTGCTTTCTCCCTATTTACAAGTTTAGCCACGACGGGATTCTTCATAGCTCTATCCAGCATAGCCTTCTTTGTATTGATCTTGATATTTGGAAGGAGATTATAGTCTGTTTTGATTGCATCAGCTACGGCAGTTGCAGTTACATTCTTCAACTGTGCATTCAAGTATCCTCTCACGAACGCTATAACTTCCTTCTCGGACTCAAAAGCAAGTGCTGCTGCAAACTTCATCATAGCCTGCTTTAGGTCAACCAAGCCCATTACCTCTGAGAGAGGTGTTTTTCGTTTGTACTTCTTAGTTCTTCTATTGCTTCATCTAATACTTTTTCTAATGTTTCCATTAAAGGGCAAGCCATTCTCATCGGTATCGGAGCAGGTGAAGAGGCAGGATAGAATATTTTAGCCATTATGCAACACCCCAATACTTCGTACATACTTTCTTGCCTTCAATAACCTCAACGTTCCAACGTGACTCGGGTTTCCCTGTATGGCATATCTGACATTCATTGTGTTCGTGCAAAGAATAATGTCCGTGTCCACAGTTGAATATTTCTAATATCATTCAGGCTACTTTCCTCCTGGTTTATACTCGTAAACGGATTCACACTTCGGACAAGTTATCTGTCTTGGTTTATCTGGCTCAGGTATCGATATTCTTGTACCGCACACCTGACATGGAAATTCTGACAGAATAGCTTCCCTTGTTGTCGGTAATGCTTGCACTCCTGCAGGCACAGACGAAGAAGTCCCTTCCTGCTCTCCTTCACCAAAGGCTGTTCCTGCAGCCCTTGCTATCCTTTCTACCCCGCTTGTAAGCGTTTCAATCTTCTTCTCTTCTATCCCCATCTTTCTTGCTTCTTTCTGAAATTCAAGGTCCAGTTGTCTCAATTTCAGGTCCCTTTCTGTCCTCAGCTTCTCAAGTTCTATCTCTAACTTCTTGACTTCAAGCGATTCTGGTTGTTGAGGAGAAGGTTTAGCAAGGAGACCTCTCTTCTCAAATTCATCGAGAACTGCAAGTGCGTCAGCTATCGGATTAGAGTAAGACTGCTGTTGCTGACCTTCTTGGGGATGAGCTTTCTCTATGATCTCTGCTGTTGTCTTTACAAGGTTCAGAGGGTCTATCTGTGTTGATGCCTGCTTGGCTACAGTTACTCCAGTTTCAAACATCTTCGCAAGGGAAGCTGCAAATTCTCCTACATCATTCTTTGAAGCAGATGGATTGCCCTGCACAGCTCCTATAGCAAGGGGAAGTGCCCAATTGTTCTCTCCAGATTTCTGTGCAATAACAAGCCTCTGATATATTTCAAGTGCCTTCTCCCTCTGTTCATCTGGCATCTTGCTCAATTCGAGTATCAACTCAGGTGGTATTGGTTGGTTCGCCATCTCCTGCGCCTTCTTTCTCCCGTCATCATTTAGACCTGCCTCCTCTTTATACTTCTTCAGAAGTGCCTGAAGTTTTGTCCTTCTCACTTCTCTTATCAGCTCAGAATCTTCATCATCCAGGAATTGCTGTATTGGGTCCTTCGCCTTAAGCGAAGTATCAACCACTATTCTCCTATCTATGAGAGAGCTGAGCCTTCTTCTCTCTCCACTGCTGGTACTCTCTTTTTCTTCTTCACTCATGTTACTGGAGTCACCCTCTTCTGTTCAACAACTATATGCACTCCTCTTGCATCAAAAAAGTCCTCAACGCAATCCCAGAGAAAGTCGCCAATATCACCGTTGAAGCCGAGCTTGGTCTTTGCATAATCATACCAGAAATATACTATCGGATTCAGTATGATCTTTCTGACAATAGGAGAAGCTGCAATCTGCAATTGCTTTTCAACCGTTTCCTGCAATCCCTCTTCTGATATCTCCAACTGGATACCAGGTTCCTTTGGGTTTAGGAATGTTTGTCTGCTTCCGTCATTCCTCTGCTGTATCTGCTGACCTGGCTGGCTTATCGGTATGGTCCCAGCCACGTCGCCTGTATGAGCCTGCTCTCCTAATCCTTGCATGCTTTCTGGGGGGTCAAGTTGTGATGGTGGTGCTGCGGTTACTGGCACCTTTGTCTTTTGAGCTTGAGTTTTAATCCACATCTGTCCGAATGGAGACCTCAGCCATCCTATCTGCTTCTGGATTACGCTGAGAGGTAATTTTGTCATAGCACAAACTTCTTCGGGGGTAGCCCCTGAGGCTAAAAGCTGTAAAGCCTTAATCCTCTGTTCATCTTTAACTCTTGGCATATCAGTATCCTGCCTGCACCATCTCTTTAAATATGCCTATTAATAACTCTTGGTTGTGCGACCTGAAGTAAAGCTCGTTATCTCTGAAGTAATAAAAGCAGTCGTTCCGACGATAAGGGAGTATGCCCTGGCTTCTGTTTATGAGAAGAATAATGCCAAGAGAGATATGCTGACGACAGAGTTGATGGATAAAAAAATCGGGGTCATACAGGAGATGCGTGTACCGACTATTATTGAATCGCCCCGGCCTTCGCCTGAGGTTAGAAAGGAAAAGGAATGCCCGACCTGCAAGCAAATCGAGAAGCTGGTAGCAAAGGCAAATCCAAAGGCTGTAATGGGAAGGACTATATGGAAAACACTGCATACTACAGCAGAGATCTACCCTGAGAACCCTTCCGAAGATATAAAAGAGAGAATAAAGACTTTCATCGAAAGCACCATAATGAATATGCCATGTAAGGAATGTGCAGAACATGGTATGAAATTGCTTGAAGAGAACCCATTAGACTATTCTTCAGGACCAGCACTTAGACGTTCTCTTTGCGAGTTTCATAACAGGGTTAATGCCTCGCTGGGAAAGGATATATACCCATGCGAGTAAACTAAGTTCTCAGTTAAAATGGCTCAGATTGAAGAAGCTACTGCAAGAAGAAAGGCATGTGCCTGTGCTTCAGCATATAATGAATTTTTGAACCTGGCAAGGAGTGCAAGGGATATGGCTCGTATCCCTACACTTGACGAAGGGCAGAAGGTAAGCATAGCAGATGTTATGGAGAGAATACTGGATAGTTTATCAGCAGCCGAGAATGCATGTGCAGTGAATTTTAACGATGAAAAGAACTTCATAAAGAACAACCGACCACCAGGAACAACCCCCATAGGGATGTGGACTCCCCCAAGCGGTCGTCAGTTTGGCGAGGTCATAGCCTCAGCCAATACCAAGATAAGAACCTGCAGTACTTCCTGACAAAAGGATATATACCCATTTTTAATCAAACTAATATTTGGTGAAGTGGTAAACGACACAGCAGATGGTTAATGACCCATTACAACTATTCGTTCAAAGGCTGATGATCCAGAACAAATCAAGGACGACAATAGAGAACTATGCTATAGTCGTGAAGGAATTTCTCAACTTTATCGGCAAGAAGGACAGATACACTAAGGAAGATGTTCTGGCTTTCTTGAGCTACCTTCAGAACAAGCCCAAGGAGAAGGGAAACTTTAGCAGTGAAAACCCTGGAGGAACATACCTCAGATTCGTTTACTATGTATTGAAGAGTCTCTGGAGAAACATGGGTTGGGAATGGGAGTTAGACAAGTCTGACGTGCCTAAGAAAAATGAACCAAGAAGACCTTTCTACACTATGGAAGAAATCAAGAAGATACTTGATGTAGCAAAACAGCATGCAAGCCTGAGAGATTATGTAGCACTCAGAGTCCTTGTCCTGTCCTTTTCAAGGCGTCTCAGCATATCCAGGCTGACAGTTCACGATTATGACCCAGAGAAAGGTACTCTTAAGTTGCCAAGCATAAAGGGAGGCAGGTCGATAGTCCTGGAGCTTGATAGAGAAACAAACGATGCCATGCTTGAGTATCTTGGAAGAAGAAGAGACCTCTACCCTGCCCTATTTCCTTCTCTTCGGTCAAGAAGCGAACAAGGCTCTCTATCCCCTGAATACTTCAATATACTTCTCAAGAAACTCTGCCAGATAGCAGGAGTTGAAAACAAAGGAATGCATGCATTCCGTAGAGGATTGGTTACTTACATGTACTCTATGGGAAAAAGGGAAAAGGAGATACAGGCTATGGGAGACTGGAGAAGTCCCTTCATGGTCCATGAGTATGTTCAATTATCCAGTGAATATGCGAATGAGGGAAGGAAGGAAGTACATCCTTTCTTTGTGTCAGAGGAAGCCAAGAGATATGTTCCAAAGAAGCCTTCCGTAAGAGTGGTCAGGAAGAGTGATAGTGATGTGTTGGGGATGTGAAACGGACCCAGATGATGAAGAAGAATGCCGTTGCAACTGCAATAGCATTTATTTTCATGAATATGGAAATGAGCATGTCAGAGAAGTAGAAATGTTTTGTAAGCTATGTTTCCATACCGTACTTTACTGAGTTTCCTTAAGCCTTTTTAGAGTAAAACCATAACTTTCTGCAACCCTTCTTAGCTGTTCTATCATCATCTTATCATATTCAGGGTCTTTTATCTCCGTGTATTTTATTATCCCTTTACCGCCTGGTATTCTTCCCCCCATTTCTACCCTGAATGTCTGATGCCTATGCAACCATGTGAAGCGTTCAGAATTATTAACTATGTAACCACAGAAGACACACCTTCTTCTTATTGAAAAGCTAGATCCATGAGGCTTCCCTGGATGTGATGGCTTAAGGCTTTTGACCCCTTGTTTTCTCCTTTTCCTGGCTTCTGCCTGCCTTGCTTGCAGGCTTTTTACCGCTTGAATCAACTGTGCAGTTTGTTGACGCCTTCTTCTCTGGCTCATTCGGCTCTTATTGGCTTTGTTTTTGAGCTATATAAAGCGAATATATGCGAATATAAAACTCAAAAAAAGCATGCAATAGGACTTAATCAAAAAATAACAAATACGGCCACAATAAAAAATAGGGTAATAATTTTCTACTTATAAGTCGAAATATCTTTATCCAAATTGTAATTTGGTTAAATTTGTTAGACTATTTAGTATATTGCTATACGGTCTTATTGTTTTATTTCTATATGTTGTTCTCTTTTCCGCTGGCTATTGAATATCGCAATAGCCAGCCAGCCAATACCGGTGCGATATATCGGCATGCTGATGAATTGGCTATAAGCTCAAAGCCTTACCGTATTTCCCGAGTAATCGGGGAGCGGTTAGGGCAACGTGTGAGCTGCTACGCTGAAGAGGCGGGGGTGGTCAGCGTGAGCTATAGCCAGTTAAGCTATCCCGATAGGGATAGGCGAAGGTCGGGGCGAGCCTTAAGCCTCTTGTCCTCTCCCGAGGCGAGAACCCAGTCCACGCAAGTGGACCGCCCGTACCCTACGGGCTAAAGGGTTGGTTAAAGGTGGCGTAAAGCCCCGAAAGGGGTAACAGTGCCCTCCTTACTCGGCGGCAATTCTCACCGATGAAGCTCGAAGAGTGCCTTGTGAGAAGGCTGGAAAACGAGGCAACCACCCCAGCTCTCGAGCCGAGCCTCTGAAAAGAGGAGAGCCGTCC
>Ga0080006_1256121_pt1 | contig 10535 bp, 23 predicted proteins | sample RS3BMetagenome_FD_69209 | JGI IMG/M metagenome (GOLD analysis project Ga0080006, IMG submission 69209) | Ferric oxide microbial mat and aquatic microbial communities from Rainbow Spring, Yellowstone National Park, USA - RS3B (SPADES... ... | reverse complement strand
CCCTCCCACACACGCGCCCTCGCCCCCCCATCATCGTGCCCACCCCCCCATCATCGTGTCCTCCTGCCAATACATACACAACAGCATGTATATAAAGGTTATGGCGCATCTACAACCTCAAGTATGGTCTTGGATAATCCATAAGGCATCTCCGCCCTCTTTGCCCTTGATGCTCCTCTTGCTATCTTGGGTACTTTTTCAGCCTCAAGCATGGGGAACGGTATGTTGCCCCATATATCTGTTGGCTTGATTGCTCTTCCCGATTTGCCTCCCTGTATGCTCCTCTTTAACCCGTAATCAGACAGCCTTACGGAGTGAGGAGGAGGGCCAAGAAACCAGCGTAGTCTAGCTTTAGGATTTTCAAGGGCCCAGTAGTCTGGTCTCAAATCAACTATCGCTTCTAAGCAAGCACCTACAATCTCAAGAGCTTTACCTATTCCTTTTTTTGGCCATTTGGGGTTTGCAAGAGAAAAGCGTTCGCAGGGAGGTGAAGCTAAAACAACTCTTGGCTTGATATCATTCCTGAGCGGTAAATACCTTACATCAGCTACAATATCACAGGGCATATCAAGGTCTATATCAATAGCGATAACTTCCCAGTCCTGCCTTTCACGAAATGCTTGAGAGAAACCACCCAGTCCGCTGCACAGGTCTATGCAGAGCTTGGCGGGCATTTATTTTTTCACCACTAAGGACGTACTCATACTTGACCGTAATATGTGTCTTACGCATCCGTTGCTTCCGTCGTTGTTCGTCCTAATACGCCAGCTTCTACCAGTATCTCCTGTACTCTTTGCACCTCCTCCTCTGTAATTCGTTTGCCTTTAGAAACCATGAGTGCGTAGATAGCTTTGTACATATCAGGAGGTACAGGACTGCGCACGTCAAGGAGGGCACCGACAAATATGCTCAATGCATATATTTGCTCTTTAGTGAGCTGGTACATTTATTTACATCACCTGCAACCTCAGCTTATCCCCGCTCGGCTCAACCCAATAGACATGTAGCCCAGCCTTGTCGAGATAGTCCATAGCATAACGCAACTCAAATCCAGTTACGCCTCTACCTCCTACCTCGTTTATCATGTATATGTCTATCTTGCGCTTTTGTATTGTATAAGATATTTCCGTGTGTGCGCTTATGTTGTTCTTTATTTTATTAATTACCCTCCTCAATATCGCTTCTATTCCATCAGTTTCAATTAAGCTCATTCTCTCACCTCCTCTTTTCCTTTGCCTTCGCTTTCGCAAAACATCAAGTGATAGCGTAGATAGGTAGCTCCATATTCCTTTTTGCATATTGGGCATATTTTGGGTTCATACTTGCGAGGAGCTCCTCGCTTTACCATTTTCTGCATCTTGTTCACCTTTAATTTTTTTGTGAGGCCCCTGCTGATGAAGGGGTTGTAAGGGCCATCCCCCCTTCAGTTTTTTCTGAGCCTATATTATTGCTCATATTATTATTATTATTATTATTATTATATAAAGGTTACTTACCACTTAGAGTGGTTTCACCACTTAGAGTGGTTTCATAACGTATATATACTCGTGATGCATTACAATCGCCATGGAACTGAACAGTATAACGAAACTGCACAACACGAACAAGTTGAGGCTGGCTCATATACTGGAAATATATGACCTTCTTCAAAGCGGTGCAAAAGAGGAGGACATAGTGAGGCAGTACAGAGCTTTTGGTACTCTCAGGACAGTAAAAGACTGGATAAACAGCGCCAAGCAGTTAAGTGCTGATGAAGTCCAGAGGTTGAAGGAACTTGTCAAATGAAGATGAGGTCTTTATCCCAGCTTCTCACGGTGGGGCAAGAGCGAGATACATGGTTATAATGGCAATCAAAAAAATACTGGAGGAAAATGATGGAGATGTACAGCAAGTAGTAAAGTTGTACAGACCATACTATACTCAACGAAAACTGCTTGAGTTTATCGAAATTGCTAGGCTGATGATTGACCATGAAAATTAACGGTTGGTGAAGTTCAACGCTAAAATGTGATTACTGCTTGGAATCAATGGATGGGCGGAGTGTACTGATTCTAGTGCTGAACGGCGAGAATTACGTGTTTGATAAGGAAATTTGCGTCCTGCTGTATCTTGTTAAGTACCACAAGCAGCTTACCAACACCGAGCTACTTCATCTGATGCATATGATTGAGGGTGAGTTGAAAGCATAATGCTTGGAGCCGTCAAAAACATTTTTCTATAGGTTGAGGTGATTGATAAGCAATGAGTACAGCGAATGAGTTATTTGAGGACTTTAAGCAGAAGCAGCAGGGTATGAGGTGGAGGGAATACCATGCGGACTGGAAACTCCAGCAGTTCAATACCCTCTACAAATATGTAGATGCGCCTTACCTTATACTCCTTGCTCCTAAGAGTAAACGACCGCTTGAGGGCTATATGTGGTCTGAGAAGTCTCTAACCAGAGATGGAGCAATATACTACATGGGTGCAGGGTACAACATAGGTATAGTTGCAGGGTTCAGCAAGCCTAAGCTGTGCATAGTTGATAAAGATAACGACAAAGATGGAGCAGACAACTGGCAAACTCTTACCTCTAAAACTCCTAGAGGCTTTCAGTATTTTTTCATTGATGACTTTGACGACAGGCCCAGACTGGTTGAATGGGCTAGAAAAAAGGGGTACGACCTGCCAAGGACGGGCATCACATACGTGCTTATCCCTCCTTCTCAAACCTGCATCAACGACAGCAAAAAACACGATTGTATCAGACACGAGTACAGGCTCAGGTACTGGTTGAGAGAAAAACCTCTGATGAAGATAAGCGAGGTAATTCATTAACATGAGCCTTGTAACTAAAACGGTATTAATCGACTTCATGATGGAGCACGAGGACGTAATCATCAGAGAGCAAAGCCCCGTTGTTGAATACGTGGAGAGCTTCTACTTGCGAAAGCCATGGTTGTACAGTCGAGACAAGATAGACCAGATAACAGCATTAACGGTTAAAGAGGCTAACCATGTTAAGAGACACATAGAGGCAATACTGGCACAAAGGAGAATTATTGAGGGTGGAGGGCCTGTCCAGCTACCCAAGCACTTCAATTATGCGGTTGCAGAGAAAATTGCAACGCTAAACCTCACGACAATAAAAAGAGTAAGAATAAAAGGCAAATACTACATTTATGCAGGAGGCAAAGGACACAAAGGTAGAATACTGCAACGCTATCATCCAAAGCTCATCAATGAGTATAAGCGTTATCCAATGCGAAAGCGTGTTACCAAATAGTTTATTAAGCGTTTGTGTGTATAGCAACGCAATGGAGGTGATACAATAGGTATGCCACAAATACCGAAAGAAGCAATGCCGAAAGCCAGTCAATTCATCAAGCCGACCAAGCTGAACGTTAAAGTCGGAGATACTCGTGTATTTACCATCACTGGACCACATCAAACTGGACAGCAAGGACTACTCTCTTTACCAGTAAAAGTTATGCCAGAAGGACTGGAAGGGCTTTTCCCATTAAACAAGACGCATACTGCTCTATTGGTCAGCTTGCTTGGAGAAGATAGCGATAAATGGGTAAACAGGAGTTTCGAGGCTACGGTAGTCTTTCAGAACAATCCCAAGCTTGGCAGGCCTACAATGTCGTGGTCTATAACTGGTCTCAAAGAGTAAACTTTATTTTTTAGTTTATTTATTTTTTCTTTTTTGTGCGAAAGACTTTAGTGTCTGTTATGGCGCATCCCGAGGTGAAGCCAGTTCTTGTTATCGACGTTATTGATAACGCATATGCAAAATACAATACTCGCATACCGTACGGAAGGGCTTTTCAAGAAGCCCTGCATGATGCCGATATACATGGCCAAAACCTCGTGGTTTGTGATGCTGATGGGTATCACACAAAAGAGGAAGTACTACGCTTGGTAGATATCGTAAGCAGCATAGATAGAGATGCTTTTCTCGTAAAGCCATACAGGTCGAGGCTCGGAATTCAATCACGCATATACTCTACACTTTTCAGTTTGCGATATAGGCAAAATATTCGAGATGCAACCTCAGGGTTATACGGGATAACGTATCCAGCAATACATCAACTCGTTAATAATACCTGGAATAAAGACTTTAGCGTACATATTCAACTGCTCAAATATTGCGATGAGCTCGACATACCAGTAGTGCAATATAGACAGCAAGAGGGATATAATTCAAAAAAGACAAGCCATAGACCAAAACTATACCATTTAAGTTTACTAAAAGAACTAATCAATCCATAGGATACACGATTTCACGTGTATCATATTTATCAAAGATGAGTTGAGGGTTTTTCCACACGAATTTTGTGAGCTGAGGTGGATAGTGTCTGCTATCAAGCATAACATACGTGAAAGGAGCTATTGCTGTGAATGCTACTTCTGTATTTCTCCTCACTCGCAAGTCAACACTTGAAAATATCTGCACGGTATATATAATATCAAAGTTTCTTTTTCTACTTTGAAGTATGATATGTGATAGTGCAATATTTGTTTTTTTTCCTGACATTCTGCTATCCAACCATGCATACAGCTCATCAAGCAGTACAGTTGAATTGAGAGGAAACTTCTGCATGTTCAGCATATCCTCACCTGATAAAGTCTTTGCAAAAGTCGTGTGTATGTTCGCAAAGACATTTCTCTTTTGCTTCTTATAAGCTCTGTATAAAAGCAAAACTGCTAGTGCAGTCTTGCCATATCCTATCCCTCCACTGATGCCATATAGCAATTGCTATCCTCTCGGTGCAGTCGTTGGCGTGGTCGTATGTGGTACCAAAGGCACATACTGGCCTATTATGAAGCCTATCAATGCGCCCATAACAACGAACACAATCATCATGAGATAATCGACAGGCGGTTTTCTTGCACTGAGTATTATCTGCTTGATTACGCTGTTGCTGAGTACTTCATGCACGACTGAGCTATTTACTGTGCTTTGTTCTTTTTTCCAAGTCATCACTAAGGGCTCAGGATTGCCTGCTTCATACAGAAGAACGGGTAGAGGGTTGTGGTATGCTACTTTTGCAGGGTTGATCACGTATGTATTGCCTCCATGCTGAAAATCCTGCCTGTCTGCTCTCACTTTTTTCTGCGCAATCCGGACATATCCGTAAGGTCTGTGCTGAAGTATCATCACTTTGAAGTAGCCGTGCACATTCTTGGATGCACGTATGAATTGCACTAAGGCAAAAGTTGCACCTGCTATTGATACACCGACAGCGAGGAGGATAACAAGTAGTGAAACATTTGCTGTAAAAAAATCAAAATTCATCGTGTGAGCACTTCCAGCATGCTCTTCTTAACTCTTTCCTGCAGTTCAGCTTCTGCTCTACCCGTAGCTGCTCTGGCCATATTAATGGCTTCTGCTGCTCTCTTTCGTTGAAAAGGTATCATATTAACCTTGAAATCATCAATGAATATCTTTAATGCTTTGCCGCTTTTGTCTGGTAAAACATTGCTCAACACTTCAAGCACCGTAATAGCGTGAGGGTTGTGCAGCTCCGTAGTGAGAGGTGCATTCTTTTTATCTAGCAGCTGTCCTATTGAATGTTTTACATCACTCTCTGCTTCAGCGAAAGGTGATATAATTGCCTCCTCAGCAGCCATTTTTCATTCACCTTTCACCTTCCACCTTCCACCTTCCACCTTTCACCTAAAGCGTCTCAAGGTCTTGGCTAAATTTATTCTCCTCAGCATAGCAAGCCTGCTTTTCTTATCCTTTATTCTTTTTGCCTTTTCTTCAGCTTTTCTCAAATCAATGGTGCCTCTTTCGGTCAGTGCATTATGTCTTTTGGCCCACCTCCTCAGAGCACCTTTTTTTCTTACTGCTTCCTGTATCCACATAGCCATCCCTTTTAGCGACGTGCTATAATAACGTATCGGGCCATAAGTGTGTACCAAACGTAATGAACGTGAAAAGGAGGCTTGAAACCAGCTGCTTTAAGTAAATTCCTGATTGTCAGCTCACTCCATAAATAGTAATGATTTGTATTGTCTGCTTTGGAAAACGTATATTTATAGTTGTTTGTTGCATAAGCACCTATTCCAAGCCTATTTATAAAAGGAATATAGTACGGTAACCAGAAAGGAGTATCAAGCCTTAGAATTAACTTTCCTTCTGATGCTAAAACTTTGTATGATGCCTTCAAAAAGCGAAAAGGCTCAGCAAGATGCTCAAGCAAGTTGAAAGCCTTGATTTCCGTACAGCTCTCAGGTGGTAACTTCTCAAGGTATTCTATCGCATCAGCTTGCACTACATCTTCACCTCGAGGATGCAAATCAACGCACGTGTAACCTTTACACTTGTGGGGACAACCTATATTCAGCTTCAGCTTCATCATCATCTCTTTCCCACCTGAATATATACCAAGTTACAGCAAATATAATCGAATACAATACTTCCCTTGCGTTTACGTACCAATCATTTGTATGTATTCCTGTTAATTGGTCTATACTTACAGGCATACCCTGTAATATCCATATTGCCAGATAAAAGTATAAAGGTAATGCGTAAAACGAAACTAAATATTTCCATGCATACCTTATTTGTTTGAGCACTATAATAGGTAGCAACAAGATGAATACCATAGACCAGTTGATGAATAAACTAGACCAGTCCCCATGTTGGCCAATTCGTGAAACGACATAGCCTACATTGAAGATTAATTCATGCAATCCTGCTACGCTTGGAATAAGAGAAAGTGCTAAGATTGAATTGCGATTTGAGAGAGAACCAGCAGTGAACAGTAAAGCAATAGTGAAAGCATGTCCAGCAAAAGTTGTTGCTCTGAAAAAAGGATTATGAGTAAATATAAGACCTAACACATAATAAAGCCACAGGAATATTGTACCAGCATCACGAAATACCTCAGCTGTAAGCAGCACCGTTTTTTGTATTTGCAATACGCAAAGCACTACAACATCACGAATATTTATATATTTATTTTTTCAGTCTCGTTGCTGTATGATGAAGGAAATAAAGGCAGTGCTAAAGCAAAAGCTGAGGGCGGCAGATACAAACATAGTAGTAGAGGTAGTAATAGCTCTTCTTGTCCTTGCTATACTCTTTCCCATTGCAATGCAGCAGATAGTGCAGGCAAACACTTCAGGATGGAACAGCGCTGTATCTGTCGTATTCACAGTACTGGCTCCTGTCCTCGCTATTATAGCTGTAGCATTGCTCTTCTTCCATGCGTTCAGGCTGAGACACGAGAGGTGAGCCTTCTTTATGGCTTTTCTTAAAAGGAGCCATAAAGTTAAAGCGCTTGCCTTAGCTTTGGCTCTTATTTTTTCAATTTCGTTTTTTGCGTATTCCTATTTTATGCCTCACTATTCTGCAACGCCCAGTATAAGGGGATATGTTGAAGTATATAAGAATGGAAAGCTGATGTACACAGGACAAGACCTTCTCACGAACTATTTCTACCAGTGGTTTGCCTGCATTCTGAACGGAGGGTATGGACAGCAGACGGGATATCAGACATCAGCAACCCAGTACTACTTTCCTTCTAGTGCATGGAGCACCGATATAGGAAATATTGTATATGGAGGCAGCACATTTACTCCGACCACAAGCGGAAATAATGTACAGTGTATGACTGATACAGGTCAGCCTGGCAGTGCAAACTCACGAGTATGGGTAGGCATAGGCTCAGGCACAGCAACCCCAACGAGGACAGATAAGGCACTTAGCGCAAAGATAGGATACGCTTCAGGTAGTGTTGCAGTATCAGCTACAGCAACTCAAGCGAACGTAACTGTTGCTGGAAGCATTACAGTTAGTTCAGCAGTAACCGTAACAGAGACGAGCCTAGCACTTGTAACATGTATATTAGTTGTTCCCACCGGCACGAACCCGTATTATATTGATTGTAACTATAATGCGAATAGTGGAAGTTCTACCCTTTACACATACACCGCAATCATGCTTGACCATACTTCTTTGTCCAGTCCGATTACTACAAGCGCTGGAGATGTTGTTACAGTGAGGTACGTATTTGTTTTTAATACAGGAAATCCTGTAATAGCGTGGATGGTGGCAAACCTCTTCTCAGGCACTAACGATTTCTCGGGAGGAGTATTAGCAAACAACGGCTATTATTACGGTGAAGCGGTAGGCACGAATGCAACAAACACAGCAACGACAGGAGGATTTAGCAATTATATGTTGTTGATTGAACTGGTTAATCCAAGTATTGCTGCATCTCAGACTGGTTGTAGTGCTGTAGGCAATGCTGTGAGTGTACAGCTGAACCTGCAGTCTCAGCAGGTGAACGTATTCGGGCCAATGAATGCTGCTTGCTCAGGTATTACAACAGTGCAATATACAGCCGAGTTTACGGGCAGGCTTTCATCAGGGCCCAGCGACTACATAGCTCAGGTATTGCCAGCTGCTACTCCAATAGTGCAGGGGCAAGCGGTAGGAATACAGTTTACGGGGCCGTGATACCTGTGATAATGCAGTTATCTGTGTTAAAAAAAAATTAGTCTTTTTTCTTGCATTCGCAACATTCGCTCTATTGTTCAGCAGTGCAGTATTTGCAGTAGCAACTACGTGGACGCAGACAAACATATACCACATCAATGCTGGGACTTTTACAGACCACTTGATTAATAACATATACGACATCACCAGCAATATCTACTCAGGGAAGGTAATCAATAACATATACCAAATCACCAGCAATATCTACTCAGGGAAGGTACAATCACTTGTACCACACATCAACATAAATGGAGTATTCGGGTTAATAGCTCAAAACGTGGAGCATATCGGTGCTCAAATATACGCTAAAGGTGCAAGGTTGGCAGGCACTTTTGTCGTACAAGCATTAGCTGTTACATGCCAGCTGGTAGGCAACAGCTACCAGTGCAGTGTTATGCTACCAACAAGCTCAAGTGGTGGTGGAGGAGGAGGAGGCGGAGGAGGTGGTAGTGTTGTAACCGTAGGCCTGCCTCCTTTGCTGAGCTGGACTATCTCTTTCGCAATAGTGAGTTTACCAGCTTTGTTTCTCGCCTTCTTTGCAGGGCCAGCAGGGCTGTTTATAGGACTTATACTTGGCATTGGCATAGGGGCAAGTACTGGATTGCTGCCGGGCTGGCTTGTCATCGTGCTGGGACTTGGAATGATACTGCTCATAGCCTTCAGGATAAGAGGAGGAGAGCGTGATTAGATGAAGGTAGGAATACTCCTACTTGTACCAATCTTTGCTTTCATCTGGGTTACGTTCATAGGCAGCAATAACGTATCTGTCTCAACTACACAACCGTGGAACTTCACAGGCTCATACAGCGTAAACAACCAGTTCGGCGTAAACAACATAGCAATCTCAGGGCTAACGATAGGAGCGGTAGCAGCTGCTATACTTATAGGCACAGCGCTGGCAGGGATTAATATATTTGGCAGTGGGCTGAGCCCTGAAAGCGTACACTTAATTTATCAGGCAGTTACATGGATGGCTATATATGCAGCCATAGGCATACCTGCATTCTTAACTTTTACACTTATGCCTTATGGTACCCTAATTTTCTCAATGCTCAGCCTGATGTACCTGCTGGGGGTGCTGGGGCAAGCATCAAGAGGTACCTAGAAAATGAAAATGATGATGAAGTGGTACCACTTTGCTGCAATCTGGTCGTTGTTAGTTTCACTAGACCACGTTATCACTTTTTATTTACTGCAATATAGATATATAGAATTAAACCCATTTGTACACTTTACAGGTTATGCGGTCTGGACACCTCTAGCTCTTGCACTGGTATGGCTTTACACCTACTTTGTTGTAAAAATACCGTATGGAAAGCATATACTGTACACATTTATAGCCCTCAATACTTTACCTTTCTGGAATGATGTATATGAAAGCGTTATATATCGCTGATTTGGCTCTCTTTGCTGTGTTCCTGTTTACGCTTGAGTACAGCAATTACTTTACTGGATCTTATATAATCAGCTTGCTTGTATTCATATTTATTGGCCTGCCAGCTCTTGCATTCTTCAGCATTGAGGTGAACCAGTAGTCTATGGATATCATCATCTTCATTATTATGCTCATAGTACTCATTGTTCTAACATGGTGGGGCTGGAGACATGATGGAGGACTGGTTAGTCTCATAGCTGGACTATGGGGCTTTACGATCATGGGCATCATGGCCTCTACCAGCTTCCAATTAACCACTGTTACATGCCCCAGCGGAGCTACTTCATGCACGACCTTTATATTGAGCAATGATAGCACTCTGGGGCTGGTGCCAGCACTGTTTACCCTGCTGGCATTTATAGACATTGTACGCAAGACACGTCGCTAAAATTTAAATATTGAAGCTTATAATCTTATAATGGGGGCCCATTGTAAAAGTGAGGGCAAGGCAGGGGTACTCGTGGCCCCACCTGCCTTGCCCTGGCATTTTTTAAATTGACTTTATAGACGACCGACTCGTCAAATTTGACGACTCGGTAAGCCATAACCTTTATATACATGCTGTTGTGTATGTATTGGCAGGAGGACACGATGATGGGGGGGTGG
>Ga0080006_1148246_pt1 | contig 10535 bp, 8 predicted proteins | sample RS3BMetagenome_FD_69209 | JGI IMG/M metagenome (GOLD analysis project Ga0080006, IMG submission 69209) | Ferric oxide microbial mat and aquatic microbial communities from Rainbow Spring, Yellowstone National Park, USA - RS3B (SPADES... ... | reverse complement strand
CGACCTCGTCCAGAAAGATCGTGCCACCGCTCGCCCGCTCGAACCGGCCGGGTCGCATCCGATCGGCCCCGGTGAAGGCGCCTCGCTCGTGGCCGAAAAGCTCGCTCTCGATCAGGCCCTCGGGCAAGGCGCCGCAATTGACCCGGACAAACGGTCCCGCACCGCGTCGCGAATGGCGATGCAGGGCCGACGCGACCAGTTCCTTGCCGGTTCCGCTCTCGCCGACGATCAGGACGGGTTCCTCGGTGGCGGCGGCCCGGCCGATCGCCTTGAAGACCTCGCGGATCGAGGCGCTCTGCCCGACCATCTCCGACTCGGTTTCGACCGACTCCGGTCGAGCAGTGGCGACCTGGTCTCGAAGATCGCGAACCTCGGCGGCGAGGGCCCGCTGGCGAAGGGCCCGGCGAAGCGTGAGGAGGACCTCGTCGAGGTCGAACGGTTTGGTCAGATAGTCGTAGGCTCCTCGACGCATCGCCTCGATCGCCGGGGCCGAGCCACCGAAAGCGGTCACGACGATCACCGGCAATTCTGCCAGCATCGACGGCCCGAGCGCTTCGAGCACGGAGAGTCCGTCGCGGCCGGGCATCTTGAGGTCGAGCAGCACCGCGGCCGGTTGATCCGATCGGATCTTGCGGAGGGCGTCGTCGCCGTCGATGGCCTCGGTGGAGCGAAAGCCTTCCGACTCGACCAGCCTGGCCAGGTTCCGGCGGATGGTCCGATCGTCATCGACCACGAGGATCAAGTCAGGCTTGCTTGCCATCAGTCTCCTTTCAAGTCGGTTGCCGATCCATTGCGATCGGGAGAGTCAGGACGAAGGAAGCGCCTGGAGCGACGGACGGTCGCCCCGTCTGGAGGTCGCCCCCATGGGCCAGGGCAATCTCGCGAGCGATGGCCAGTCCCAGGCCCGTCCCGCCCGATTTCGTGGTGAAGAAGGGCTCGAACAGATGCTGACTCGCCTCGACGGTCAAGCCGATGCCCGAGTCGGCGACCTCGAGTTCGACCATCCGGCCACGGGGAGCGAGTCGGGTGCTGATTCGGAGCAGGCCGCCGTCGGGCATCGCCTGGATCGCGTTGGTGGTCAGGTTCCTAAGGATCTGGATCACGGCCGGAGCCGCCATCCTCGCGAGGGGAAGATCAGCGGCGAGGTCGAGCTGGATCTGAACATCATGCGCCTCGGCCGAGGATGCCGCGAGCCGGGCGGCCTCGGCGGCCAGGGCGCTGAGGTCGCCGGGAGTCATCTCCTGGGCATCGGCCCTGGAAAAGTGGAGCAGTCGTCCCACAATCCCGTCGAGCCGATCCACCTCGGAGAGCAGGTCTTCCAGGGCCTCGCCGTCGCGGGCGATTCCTCGCTGCCAGAGCTGAACCGTGGAGCGGATTCCGGCCAGGGGATTGCGGACCTCATGAGCGACGCCTGCCAGGAGTTTGCCCAACGCCGCCAGACGCTCTGATCGTCGGAGATCCGCCTGGAGCCGGTCGCGTTCGAGCCGCTGGCGGCTCACGGTCCGAGACAGGTTGAAGGTCAGGAGCATCGCCAGGGCGATTCCTCCCAGGGCCAGGCCGGCGGCCCACCGATAGCCCCGAAATGACCGGTCGATGAAGATCGGGTCGGCCAGCCGGGTCATGGTCCAGGTTGCGGCGACGGGCTCACCATCGACCAGAATTGGCGCGGTCCGGATCGCCACGGTGCTGGGCGGAACATCAACGACGGTCGAGAACTGCTGGCGACGACGGATCGAGGCATCCGCCTGGATCTCGATCAGGTCGGCTTCGCGAGGCGGCGGCCCATGCGGGACCCGGCGGTTGTGAGCCTTCTTGGTGGCTGAGCTCGGAAAAGCGGCACCCAGAAACCGTTTTTGATCTTGCAGGAAGTATCCCCCCTCAACCCCCTCGAAGTCGCGAAGCGCCTCGGCCGACTCGACGCTCAGTCGCTGGTCGAGGTCGTTCCACTCGCTCTCGCCCCGGTAATCGGGGAACCGGGGAACCGAGGCGAGCAGGAGGTTCCCTCGCCTTGCCAGAGCCTCCCCAGCCTGCTCGAGCAGAGCCCCGGCCGACGCCCGTCGCGTTTCGCGGGCCATCACAGATGCTCCCGTGGTCCACAACGAGGTCAAGGACGCCACGAACAGGGCGACCAAGGCTCCGACCTGAACTTTGAGGGGGACTCGCATGGGCCAGGAAGTCTTCACCAGGAGGGATTGTACGCCTGAGTGAACTTGCCGCAATCGTTGCGCCGAGAGGATCAGGAACACTCGGAACCTCTGGCAACCCGGCAACTGGGCGAGATCCTCCCGGGGTCCTGGGGGCTTTCCGCCCAGATATCATGAATATCAACGAGAATCCTCAAGATTATGGTCCCGGCACGATCCGTGCGATAGGACCCACTCGACGCGGCAAAATCCGCCGCATCGAAGTCCAATCATCCATCAACACCGGGAGGACGAATCATGCACCTGACCAAGATTCTCGCGCTCGGGTCTTCGAGCTTGGTGGGCCTCATGCTCACGGCCATGATCCCAGCCGAGCCCTCGAAGGGTCCGGACGAACCGCCCAAGGCCAGGAAGAAAGAAGACAAGGAACCAGGAGGCGACATGAAGAAGGCTTATGACCTGCTCCGGCGAATCCGGTCGGACAACCGCAATGCCGGCCGCCCCGAAGAGCGGCTCAAGGACTGGACCGAGCGTGCGTCGAAGCTTTACCGGCAAGCCGTCAAAGCCTTCGAGAATGGCGAGGATCACAAGGCCCGCGAGCTGGGCGTGGCGGCTTATGACCTGGCCCGAGCCGTCGATCATTCCCGGAACGCCGCGACCTTCGATCTCGACGACGACTTGCCGCCTCCTCCGGGTGGCAAGGGTCCGGAAGACGATGACGAACGCACGCAGCGCGATCTCCGGCACGCCTTCGACCGGATCAGCGACCTCAAGGACGAGGCGGGAAGTCACGATCTCAAGTTTTATCTCGACGCTTCCAGGGACCTCTATAATGCGGCCCGACGGGACGCCGTCGCCGGCCGTCGCGAGCGGGCCGGCGAACTGGCCAGGGCGGCCGAGGCCCTGACCCATGTTCCAGAGCACCTCGCCCGAGCCCTCGACGATCGACCCGAGCCCAAGGAAAGGAAGGAAAAAAAGGCCAGGAAGGATCATCCCGAGCCTCCCAAGGACAAGGCAAAGAAGGATCGACCCGAGCCCAAGGAGAAGAAGGATCGACCCGAAGCGGTTGGCGAGCTTCCGCCTCCGATCGAGTGATGATGAATGGAAGGTTCTCGCGTGCCCTGGCCCGAATTCGCGGGCCAGGGTCTGTTCCAACCCCTCGGGATCAACTCCATGATGGACCTTCGGAACAAGCTGGGTCTTTACGGCTCCTACTTCCTGGGGATGGCCGGGATCGGCTTCACCTTGCCCTACCTGCCGCTTTATCTGGGTCAGCAAGGGCTGAGCGACCGCGATATCGGGATCGTCTCGACCCTCGCCGCGCTGGCCGGTCTGGCCCAGTTTCCGGTGGGTCTTTGGTCGGACCGGATCGGCTGGCGCAAGCCCTTCCTGATCGTCGCGCTGGCCACCGTGGCCGCCTCGACCTTCTTGCTCCGAGGTGCCCATGGCCTGGTCTGGATCGGCTTCATCGTAGTTCTCTTTGCCGAGAACGGCATCGGCCGGGCGGTCGTCGAGAGTCTCAGCGGAGCCGAGGCCGCGGCCCTGGCTTCCGAAGGAAAGGTCGGTTCGGCCCTGGGGGCTCTTCGGTTCTGGAAGCCGATCGGGATTGTCCTGATGACCCTGATTGGAGGCTGGATCGCGGAGGGGCGAGGAGTCGGGGCGATCTTGCTTCCTCTGTTCGTGGTCCAGTGCCTCGCGGTCGGGGTCGCGTTCTTGATCCACGAGTCGGAAGCCAAAAAGTCCCGGGATGAGGAGATCGTCGGAGAGTTCCGCGAGACCCGGCCCGGCCGGGTAGGTTTGCCTAAGGACGCGGGTCTCTGGGCGTTCGCTGCGGCGATGGTCCTCTATCACGCGGCCAACGCACCGGGGGGTGTTTATCTCGGGCTCTACATGAAGCGGGAGCTGCATGCTCCCGAGCGAATGCTCTCTTATGCCTTCGCGGTGAGCATGGTGGCCTGGATGATCGTCGTCTGGCCGGCGGGCTGGCTGGCGGATCGCTGGGGTCGCAAGCCGCTCCTGATTCTCGGCTGGACGATCATGGCGATTCGCCTGGCCCTGGTCTCCTGGATTCGAGATCCGTCGTGGATCGTGGCGAACCAGGCTCTGGACGGGCTGGGCAACGGCCTGTTCGCGGTCCTGGCGGCGTCGTGGGTGACCGACCGGCTGGCCGACCCCCGGCGATCGGGCGAGGCCCAGGTGATTGTCGGGTCTTGCCTGGTCCTAGGCTCGGCGATTGGCCCGGCGCTGGCCGGGTTCGTGGTCGGACCGCTCGGCTATCGAGGGCTTTTCCTGGCCCTGGCGGGAGTGGGAGCCGTCGCGACGGCCGTCGTGGCCACCCTGGTTCCCGAGACCCTGAAGAAGCATGACGAGGTGACCGACGACGGGATTGTCGACCCGATGCCTCTGACCTCCGACCTCTCGACGACTCCTTGAGGGATTCCAGCCGTGACTCTGCATTCTCTCTCCATGCCGATCGTCTCGACGATCTTCGGCCTGACCTACCTGGCGCTGGCGATCGGGCGGATTCCCGGGCTGAGGATCGACCGATCGGGGATCGCCCTCGTCGGCGCGGCATGCTTGCTGACCCTGGGGATGCTCGACCTCAAGGACGCGGCGAGGGCGGTGAACTACGAGACCTTGATTCTCCTCTTCGGGATGATGGTCCTCGTGGCGCATCTCCGGCTCTCCGGCTTCTTCGCCCTGGCAACCGACGGGATCGCCCGCCATTTCTCGTCGCCTCGCGCCCTCCTGGCCGTGACGATCGGGCTCTCGGGCATCCTCTCGGCCTTCCTCGTCAACGACGTGGTCTGCGTGGCCCTGACCCCCTTGATTCTCGAGATGACCCGGAAGCTCCGGCGATCGCCGATCCCCTACCTGGTCGGTGTAGCGACCGCATCGAACGTCGGCTCGGTCGCGACGATCACGGGCAACCCGCAAAATATCATCATCGGTTCGCTCTCGGAGATCTCCTACCTCCGATTTGCGGCCAGGCTTGCGCCGGTCGCCGCGATCGGACTGGTCTTGACCTACGGGATCGTCTGCCTGGTTTACCGCAAGACCATGCAGGAGACGTCCGAGGCCAGTCCCGAGGAATTCTCCCCGCCGAGGACCCATTCCGGGCTGCTTTACAAGAGCGTGGGCGTCGCCCTGGCCACCGTGGTCCTCTTCTTCCTCGGCTATCCGATCGCTCTGGTCGCTCTGGCCGCGGCGGGTGTGATGATGCTGGGAAGAGTCCGGCCGGAGAAGGTCTATGAGTCGGTCGACTGGCCGCTCCTGGTCCTTTTCACCGGCCTGTTCGTGGTCGTTCATGCGTTTGACGTGGTCGTGGTACGGACCTGGGGGATCGATCACTGGCACGCTTTGCTCGACTCGCCGGTGGTGATGGTCAGCGGCCTCTCGCTGGTCCTGTCGAACCTGGTCTCGAACGTCCCGGCGGTCTTGCTCTTTGAACCCTTGATGCGGGCGATGGCCGAGTCGCATCGCGAGCAAGCCTGGCTGGCCCTGGCGATGTCGAGCACCCTGGCCGGGAACCTGACCGTCCTGGGGTCGGTGGCCAACCTGATCGTGGTCGAGTACGCCCGAAAGGCCGGGACGAATCTCGGCTTCGTCGAATATCTCAAGGTCGGCGTTCCCCTGACGATCCTGACAACCCTCGTCGGCGTGGCCTGGCTCGCCTGGACCCACTATTAAGAAGAGGAAGCAGCGATGGAGCAGGCGAAACCTGAACCGAGCGTCCGGAGTCTCCGGGCGCTGGATGCCTTGAACATCTTTCTGGCCGATGTCCGCGACGGCCTGGGTCCTTACCTGGCGATCTTTCTGGCGACCAAGCACTGGGACCCATCCCGGATCGGCCTGGCGATGTCGGTGATGGGGGTGGCCTCGGTCCTGGCGCAGACTCCCGCCGGAGCCCTGATCGACCGGACCCGTCGAAAGCAAGGCTGGATGGTCGCCGCGCCGATCGTCGTCCCCTTCGGGGCGGTCGCGATGGTCCGAATGCCGACCCTGCCGATGATCATCGGGTCGCAGGCGCTGATCGGGGTGGCCTCGGCGATCTTCGCTCCGGAGATCGCAGCGTTGAGTCTGGGGCTGGTGGGCCATGCCCGATTCTCCGCCAGGACCGGCCGGAATGAGGCCTGGAATCACGCGGGTAACGTGGTCGCTGCGATCCTTGCCTGGCTGATCGGCGACTATGTCAGCTATGACGGCATCTTCTACCTTCTGGCCGGGATGTGCCTGGCCTCGGTGGTCGCTACCCTCCTGATCCGCCGCGATGAGATCGACGACGAACTGGCCCGAGGTGGCGAGGACCATCAAGCCGACCCCGACTTCGCTCCCGGCGTCGCCCGGCTTGGCGACCTCTTCCTCGACCGCCGGATTCTGATCTTCTCCGCCTCGATCGTCCTGTTCCACTTCGCCAACGCGGCGATGCTTCCCCTGGTCGGCCAGAAGATGACGAAGGGGATGAGTGAGGGGGTCGCCGGGTACATGTCGGCCTGCATCATCGCCGCCCAGATCGTGATGGTTCCGGTGGCGATCGCTTCCAGTCGGCTGGCCGAGACCTGGGGCCGTCGCCCGACCTTCCTGATCGGCTTCCTCGTTCTGCCGGTCCGGGGAATTCTTTACGTCCTGACGGACAACCCCCGGTGGCTGGTCGCGATCCAGCTCCTCGACGGCATCGGCGCGGGGATCTTCGGGGTGGTCGGCATCCTGGTCATCGCCGACCTGACCCGAGGGACCGGCCGGTTCAACCTGATGCAAGGGACACTCGCCACGGCGACCGGGATCGGGGCCGCCGCGAGCAACTACCTCACCGGCCTGGTCGTCGAGCGGTACGGCTTCAACACCGGCTTCGGGACCCTGGCGGTCATCGCCGCCATCGCGCTCGCCTTCTTCGGCCTCGCCATGCCCGAAACCCGCGATAAGTCGGCCGCCTTGCCGGTCGATTCGTCGCTTCCCCACCTGACCCCTTCGGAGCTTTGATCCATGAGCCCGGTCGAAGACCCCGTGACCTTCGTCGTTCCTGGCGACCTCCACATGACCGAGCCCAGCCTGGCCAACCACCGGGCCGCCCTCCGAGTGGTGGAGGAGGTCAACACCTTGATCCGACCCGACTTCGTCCAGTTCATCGGCGATAACGTCCAGGATGCGACCGAGGCCCAGTTCCGCCTCTTCGACGACCTGCGATCCCGCCTGGCCTGCCCTCATGCCGCGCTCGTCGGCGACCACGACATTCATGGAGACCGTGAAGCCAGAAGCTTTCGAAGCCGGTTCGAGACGACCTACGGCTCGGACTCGCTCCGAGGGTTCCGCTTCCTCCGGCTCGACACTCAGCAGGCCAGACCCCTGGGGATGTCCGCCGAGCAGGTGGACTGGTTCCGAGCCGAGGTCGACGCCGCGCTCGCCTCGGGCGAGCGACCGGTAATCTTCCAGCACAATTATCCGTTCCAGATCTGGGAAAACTTCGACGGCCCGGGGATCGACGATTGGCGGTCGATCGTCCAGACCCGGCGGATCGTCGCCTTGATCTGTGGGCACACCCACTACTGGCAGGTCGCCAACGACGGCCGGAACGTCGCGGTCGCCGTCCGGTCGATCGGCGACCCCGAAGGCGGTCCGCCTGGCTACCTCGTCGGCCTCCTGAGCGGCGACGACCTCGCCCTCGGCTATCGATCGGTCGAGGATTCAGGTCCCTTCGTCCTGGTCACTCACCCTCGCGAGGCGATCCTCGCGACGGGCCTGGCGCACGTCGTCAGCGGTCGCGATCGGGTTGCGGTCCGGGTCTGGTCCGAAAGGGTCATCCAGCGGGTCCTCGGTCGGGTCGACGTCGGCGAATGGCTCGAGCTCGAACCCGAGTCGATCGGCCGATGGTCGGCTCCGCTCGAAGTGAGTGGCCTGGCCAAGGGCCGGCATCAATTCGAGGCCCGGGCCCTCGACGACCGGGGGCTCGAAGGGGTCCGTCGGGTCGAGTTCCTGGTCGATCCCACCGGCCGATACACCGCCGTGCCGTCGGTCGAGCCGAGAGTCGATTCGACCGCCTTCTGCTGATCGGATCGAGCCGCTTGACCCGGCGGTCGATCCCCCGACAATAGTCGAGGCGCATCCGGTCCCGGAGGACTGGCTTGGTTCGCCCGACAACGTTCCGAGGGATGGTCGATGATCCGATACCACTGGCTGCCGGCTTCTCTGCTCCTGGCCGCGATCCCCTCCGAAGCCGGCGAACTTCCCGGAGCCGAGCCGGGCGAGGTCGGCCTCTCGGCCTCGAAGCTGGCCGAGCTGAAGCCGGGGCTCCGCAAGCTGGTCGAGGACGGCAAGATCGCTGGAGGCGTCGCCCTGATCGCCCGGCACGGCAAGGTGGTCTTCGTCGACGCCTTCGGCGAGCGGGACCGGGCCAGCCATGCCCCGATGCGGGAGGACACCATCTTCGCCATCGCCTCGATGACCAAGCCGGTCACCTGCGTGGCGGCGATGACCCTCGTCGAGCAAGGCAAGCTCGGTCTCGATGACCCGGTCACGAAGTACCTTCCCGAGCTCAAGGAACTCCGGGTCCTGGGACCGGCGAAGGACGATACGCCGGAGACCCTGGCCACGGTCCCGCTGACTCGCCCGATCAAGATTCGCGAGCTGTTCTCGCATACCTCGGGGTTTGCTTATGGAGGGATACTCTCGGCCGATGCCCGGCTGGGGAGGGCTTACGAGTCGGCCAAGGTGATGGACCGGCGGATGAAGACGATCGCCGAGCAGGTCGACCGGCTGGCGAAGGTCCCGCTGGCTCACCAGCCGGGCGAGCGCTGGACTTATGGCCTGAGCCACGACGTCCTGGGTCGGGTGATCGAGGTCGCTTCGGGCCGCTCGTTCGATCAATACTTGCAAGAAACCCTCTTTCAACCTCTGGACATGCGGGATACCTCGTTCTTTGTCCCTGCCGCCAAGCGAGACCGGATGGCGACGATCTACACGACCGGGCTCTTTACCGGACCGCTGACCCCCCTGCCCCGGTCGTTCGGCTCGGAGACCTTTTTCTCGGGTGGTGGCGGCTTGTTCTCGACGGCCAGAGACTATGCCCGATTCGCCCAGATGCTTCTGAGCGGCGGCGAACTCGATGGAGTGCGGATTCTCAAGGCGGAATCGCTCGCGACCATGACAAGTAACCAGATCGGCGATTTGAACGCCCTGATCCTTTACAAATACGGCCTCGGCTTCGGCCTGGAGATGGTCGACGGCCCCGAAGGGAAGAAGACCCGGGTCGGCAACTATTTCTGGGGCGGTTTTTTCTCGACCAACTTCTGGGTTGACCCCCGCAAGGATGTTGTGGCTATCATCCTGACCCAGGTCCTCCCGACCAACCACGGCAACCCCCAGCGTCTCCTTCGCCAGGTGATCGACCGGGCGATCGAGAAGTGACCGGCAGTCTCAAGGCGCAGCCGGAGCGCGGCCCAAAAAATCTCGGACTTCCTTGTGAACACTCATTCACTCAAAAACCAACTTGTCAACGCTGGCCTACCGAGAATGACAGGGGCGGCGTCGTTCCGAGGTCGGTGAAGAGGTCGGGATCGTGGCGGTTGAGCGGACCTTTTTTCGCCTTGGCCAGGGTCTCGTTGTAGAAGACCTGGAATTCATCGTCGGACATGGTTTCAAGATTGGCTGGCAAAATCGAAGCCAAATGGGCCTCGGCCTTCTGTTCCAGGAGGGCGTCGGATTTTTTTCTGACTTGCCGCAACTCCTTGAGGGCACGGAAGAAGCTGCGTTCGGCGGCGAGTTCATACTTGCGAGCGAGGGTCGCTTCGGGCGAGGCGTCGAAGAGTACCCGCTTGCCTGCCTCGTCGCGGAGCTTGGCGACCGTGGCCGCATCGGCCCCTTCGGGAGCCTGGAAGTCGGCCTCGGCCTGGCGGACCCGATCGGTGAGGGTCGCGGTCTCGTAGCTGGAGCAGCGTTCCATCCGGACCGACATCTTCGCCGCATGGCGGGTCAAGGCCCGGCCGACCTCGCCGGTGGGCTGAAGCTCGTTGCAGAACGCCTGATAACGTCGCTCGACCTCCTCGGCTTCCCGCTCGGGCAGGACGAGGTTCGCGGTCAGCCCATGTTTGTAAGCATTGGCTCGCGACGCTTCCTTCCCGGCCTGCGTGACCGGCCCCGTCGATTTCTTCGGATTCTCCCGGTTGGCGCGGACCTGGGCTTCGCTGGCGGGCATGGCGGCAGTCCTTCGGATCGATGGCCGGAATCGCGGACGGGATTCGTCCGTCTCCCAATATGTTCCTTATCGCGGGCCCTCCTCAAACCGTGTTTTTCGGGAAATGGGTGGTGTCTCAAGCCCATTGAAACTCGCAAGCCTTTGGTTTTCAATCGACTTCCGACGTTATCCCCGATCCCGCCGGGTCAAGGAGGTGCTGCCGT
>Ga0080006_1149249_pt2 | contig 10541 bp, 7 predicted proteins | sample RS3BMetagenome_FD_69209 | JGI IMG/M metagenome (GOLD analysis project Ga0080006, IMG submission 69209) | Ferric oxide microbial mat and aquatic microbial communities from Rainbow Spring, Yellowstone National Park, USA - RS3B (SPADES... ... | reverse complement strand
GTGACGTGCTCAGACGCTCCAATAATTGCCGCTCTTCCGCCGTGAGCACCAGTGCCGGTAGTTTGCATTTGCCTGCCATACCCTTATTCTAACAAAACAACCGCGTTCTGTAAACCTTTTAATGAAACGATGTAATAGGCCCGTGGCCCTGGAATTGAACCGTGGCATAACGGAATGCGCTGTATGGAGTTGATTCCGTGCGACCGGACTTTAGAAGCAGAGGATGCACGCCGCCCCAAGGGCAATGAAGGGCTTCGCCGCGCGATTCGCCGGTACCAATAATCACCGTACCGCCGCTGCCACGCACCTGGATACGTCCCGCAACTTCCTGGCCAAAACTCAGCAGCAACTCCGGAGCCTTGTTATCGGTCGGCACGACCAGAATCGGCCGGTTAATAATATTTTTAGTGTTAATGAGTTGCGGCTGGTTGCTTCCCGGATGAATCAGCAATCGTACCCGACGCGCCGGTGCCAATTCAGAACCTCCCCGATAGCCCGGGCGGAGCGTTGCCGCATCCTGTGTTGTAAGAATACGGGAAACCGTGTGGATCCCTGAAAAAGCCGTACGACCACGAATCACTGCGACATGCTCGGGCTGAAAATAGAGATGAAATAAATGGTGGAGCGCAGTCATATGCGCCTTAGGCCGTGGCAGGCCGAAGGTCGGGTCAATGGATGGCGCAGCGGTCCGCACGTCCGATGCCGTCCGTGCCATGGTCGTCATACTTCCGCCAGCTAACAACGCCCTAGCCAGAATAGATGTCCATTTCGCGGTACTGACAATTCCGGAACTCTTTCTTTGCAGAATCATTCTTAATGTCTCCTCGAAGTCTTTGGCAGGCTGACAACAAACGTTTCTCTCGCCACCGTCGGAATGGGACGATTCAACTGGTGAGCCACGCCGCGATATGACAGAGCAAACACGCTTACCGCACCGTTGGCCCGCAGTACCAGTTCATGTCGGCCCGGCTTCAGATCGGCGGTTTTCACGGTGTAAGCTCGCACTGCGCTTCTTATGTGGCTGGCGATTTTTCTGCCATCCAGCAGCAGGGTAAAGCTCTGCGGTGGCTTACCGATACACGCCCATCGGACATGGAGCGTACGTCCGGTTACCAACGCATTGCGGTCGGGTGAACCGATTGCCAAGACTGTTGTTCGCGGCACCTTTTGGTGGTACAGGTTGATGCACGCCCGCGTCAGATTCAGGTAATAAAAGCCCCATCCGCCGCAGCCGCGATATGCACACGCGGTCAGCGAGGTCGGCTCAATATCATTATTGAGGTGTAGGTTGTAACAATCGACATAGCTGTTATGTTGCGGACCATATCCATGATCAATCGGCTGGCCGGCAAATTCATTCCATTGGCAGATCGTCAGAAAATGCGGGCGATATTGCAACGCTGCCTTGAATTCCCTTACGTAGGTGAATCCATTGTCTCGGGCCCGCGCCAGAGGAGCCAGCCAGCCGCCGCTGGCGAAAAAAGCCGGGGTGATCGTCAGCGCTTCGCACTTGCCGTGATGGTAAACCGGTATCGGTTGAATCGAACCGTCCATCCATGACCAGTAACCGGCGCGGGCCATGCCGGGAGCGCTCTGCAATTGCGATGCCATCCAGCGGACGGTGAAGTTGCGGGTGTTGATAGGCGGCTCGCCGGCGGCCAATCTACCCGCCAGGAAGGCCGGTCCTCCGCCGTTAAATGGCACGATCAGCGGTTTTTTGTGGTAATAAAGCCATAATCCCGCCAAGCGCGGATTCTGAATGTATTTTCGGTAAATCCACGCCATCTCTCCATTGATCGCGGTGGTGGTGGTCACGGGGCCGTTATCCAGCCCCAGCAGCAGTGTGACTTGGGGCGTGGCGAGGCCATGCCGCCGCATTTGGGCGTAGGTTTTCAACAACAAAGTGGTCGCGGCGATTAACTGCTTTGCGCCGGGCGGTCGCTGGCTAAAACGGGTCTTGCCCCAAAGATTATTCGACCAGTCAATTAAAATGTAATTAATCCCCATCTGGTCAAGCCATAACGCATGTTGGCGGATGACAGCGGGATTGAAAGAGGAGTATTTTCCCAGCAGCGGTATCGCTTCCGCCGTGTTCCATGTCGCATTGAGCGGCGTAAACCATGGTTCGTATTCCATACCCACCAAGTGCCGCCGATGCGCCGACACGGTTAATTTCCGTGCCATCACACGTACTGACACGGTGTTGGAGATCAACGCCCGGGGCGGCAACGGTCGGCCAACCGGGAAGACCGCCCGGCTGTGGATACCCGGCCAGCCCCGAAGTGATCTGCCCCATACGCCCCCTCCAACCGGGGCGATTACCCGCACGCGCTGTGCGAGTTTTGGTGATCCGGCGGCGGTCGGCCAACCGGCGGGTTTGGCCGCAAAACAATGCCAGAAGCCATTGGTGATAATCACTTTGTTGCCGGCGGCAGTGTGAATGGTCAGGCGCGCCAGCAAGCCCGCCGGGCCGGTGCCATTGTAACCCCGAACCGACAACACATTTTCGCCCGGTTTGACGAATCGCCCAAGGTGACGGAGATGGTGAACATGTTGAAAGTTACCACCCGTGCCGATCTCATGTCCGTTCAGCCAGGCCCTGAAGCCATCATCGCAGGTAATCAACATCCCGGCCGCTTTGACGCCTTGGCCAAGGCGGAATCGTCGCTGGTAATAAACGCTCTGATGATCCGCGAGTTTGTGGGACCATATCCAGTCGGCGGGGGAAACAGCGGAACGAATGACGACATTAATTCGGTCGGTTCCGGGCAGCGGCAACGGAAGCATCAGTGTCGCCGCGCCGTGCCGGTCCAACTTGGCCGCAGCGCCCCATTGCCTGCCGTTAACATACGGCCATAATTGAAGTCCCGCATGCCCGGATTGCGCTGGTGCGACGGTGGCTTTAACCACCAGCGTTCCACCTTCCGGAACCGCCGTGCGGGCGGCCGTTATGTGTAGGCACGCGGCACTAACCGCCGCGCCGCCCGCGACGATCATTACCATTCCAACGGCCAACGGCATGAGGTGTAAGACACTCCGACGTATCATCATTATCACCATTACTTCCGGAATCACCCGATCAAAATACACCATCCGTAAATCAAGTCAACAAATCAGGCAACTTTTCCTGTTCATTGAACGTCGGACCAGTATTCCCAGCCCACCCCTTTACACCGCGCCTACCTGCCCGCCAGCATATCTTTCATCAAGGCCGTGCACGGTTACCGATAACATTACGGCCCTGCGTTAAAAGCCACAGCTGGTTGCCACGGCACTTTGACACAATCGAGATTAACCTGACCAGTATTGTCCTGGTCGTGGCGGATCATGATGGTGTTATTTCCCGCCGCCAGAGGAAGATATATTTCCATTTCTTCCCAAGTATGCCAATTCCGCATGCCCGGAATGTTCAGCTCGCCAACAAGGATGCCATTGACGTAAACATTCAGTGTTTAAACCTGTAGCGGGTCACCGTTGGCCACACGGAATTTAACTCGATAGTTCCCGGCCTTGCGCCGGTATAAATAAAACGTCGCCGCCGTGCCGGGTACGGTAAACCCGGCAACAAAACCGATGCCGGTGTAGCCGGGATGGTTGGCGGTAATATAGTTGCGTGTTTCGGGCGTTGGCCCCGACAGCGACGCATCTTGGGCGGTCAGCAGTTCAATGGTTTTGTTCACCGCCCGGTGGCCATTGATCTCAATGACGACATCCGTATTGGCTCCAGTTCGCACCTTGACCAGTGTGACCGGGCCGTAAACATCAACATCCGGATACCAGCCGGAAGCAGCTTTGGATAAAGCTAGCGCATCAGTGACCCGCGGCGCGGCCTGACCGCCAATATATACGCCGACCGCGGCCTGTCCGTGCATGCGAAAGACGTAATGTTTTACGCTGGAAATAAAGGCCCCCTGCCTGGCCGCGATAACCACGCGAGACTGTCCGTCTTGTCGATGCGCGGTAAACAGATACTGCGAACGTTCACGGTGCGATCGTCGCCGTGCGGGATTAAATTACTCCCTGCCGTGTGCTGATTTTGTCCTATGTCCATCCGCAGCATTTAATGGGACGGATGGAGTTTCCGCACGGGTGGTGGGGTGACTGGTAACAGTTCAGCTGGTGGCGGCAGCTTCGGATATACCGGATGCGGTTGGGTCTGATACCAATAAGCGACGGAGGCATACGCCGCCCGCACGTTGTCCCATGGCCCTACCTGAATTGTGAACCGGATAGATTTTTTGAATGGAATGGCATCCTCAATATGCCAGCGATAGGCACTGACTCGGCCCAGTTTGGCGTCTTTTATCAAACAACCGTGGTAGGGTGCCGAATAGGTTCCGTGATCAAAGTACCAGCCGCTGCAAAAATAATCCTCCGTCCCTGTACCTTCAATGGCCGGCATGAATTGCCCCGGCTTGGGCGGGCCGATGCCTTGATAATAATTTTCTTTTTTGCGGCCATCGATATAGACCATCTCATTACCTTCCAGAAACTCAAACCCACGATCCTGGAGATTCTGCATGAACAGCGCCGTGCCGACATACTGCCCGCGCCCAGTGGTGTTGAGAATGACATAATTTTGACCGGGCGGCACGGGATTTTCCTGCCGCCAGAGGGCATGAAACTCCAACATGCGGCTGGAAACTTTTTTATAGGCGTCAAAACCGATGTTCCAGTAAAAGCCATTTACCGGCTTGTTCGTCTCGTTGGTGATGGTCCAGTATGCGGATTTATGAAACGGCATGGGCCAGAAACAGTTGTATCCGCCGCTGGTTTCTTCCAGCGGTGCGGATTGATAATCCACTTGCCGGCCGAATCCGACGCCGAAAAATGCCCCCAGTGGCACCCGCACACTGGCGTGCTTTTCGCCATCCCAATACATCCGCAGGATCAGTTGGCATCGCACGGCGGTGTTACCCGGAAATGTACACCAGAAGCGGCGGATAATTCCGGCACCCTTGTAATTCAGCAGCACAAGCGTTTGCCCGGGCGCAATAGTCCGACAATCGTTGTTGCGGCCCTGGCGATTCCAACTGCCGGCATGTTTGGCGGTACCAGTACGCTCCAGCGGCAAACCACTCAAAGGGCTGCCCAAGCCGGGAATTGGTCCCACTGTCTGCCCTTTAGCCGTCGCCGACATGAAAAGCAGCAGACATATCATCACACATATGACGTTCGCTATAAAACATTGCATGAGGTTCTCCTGAAGTTATGTACCACCAGAATTATAATTTCCGACGTTATTCAATCGTTTCTACGATCCGGCCCATGAAAGGTAGACCCAATTTTACGGTTTTTCCCTTCAGCGGCGACCACGATTCGAGGTGATATCCGTGATCATCAAGTCGAATGCCATAATGACCGGTAAATATCGCGGTGATCGCCTGCCAATCCTCAGGCAAATACCCTTCTCCCATTGCATACGCCCCGCTCCATACGTAGAACGCGCTACCCACGGGATTACGCCGAGGCCATCGGGCGGAAGCCTGAACCCCGGCGTTAAAGGTTCCGTTTTCAAACGATGCCACCAACGGCCACAAAAGCCTTTCGGCGTCCTGTCGCCTTCCAAGCTTATAAAACGACTGAATAACATAATAAACAAAAGTGGGGCATGCGCCACCGTTCATGTACTGCTGCCAGGTGTTGGTCCCGGACGCATTGGTTGGGCAGCCGCTGGTGCCGGGCTTGTAATCGGCGGGCCGGATGGGAATCAGATTGGTCGGAAGGCCGAACTGAAAAGATTTAAAACCATCGCGCTTTATCTGTGCCAGCAGCTTATCAAGAATGGCGTTGGCTTGCTTATCAGGCACAAGCCCCTGGTAAATGGCAAAGCCGTTAACCCAGGGGAATATGTAATCATGGAGCCGCCCTTTTTCATCGCGCCAACCGGCCAGCACGCCCGTAGATGGATTGAAAAATGTTTTCATGTAAATTTGTTCTATATGGTCCGCGTTGCGCCGGTAGTGTTCCGCCATCACCGGACGGCCGGCCAGCAATTCCAAGTCCGCCAGGCAACGGAAGGCCCGGTAGTTGGCGGCGTTGGAATAGGCATCGGCACCGTGCATATTATAGCAATCGAACCACATGCCGGAAGTGGCCGCGCCCGGCAATCCTCCATGATCAGCCAGACCGTCACCGTTGGTATCCAGAGCTTCAATGTCACCGGCGATACACTCCAGGGCATATAGACTCTTGGCCAACTCCTGCATGCCGCCGATGGTACGTATCACATACCAAGCGCAGATAATCAGGTACGCCGGGGTTTCGCGTGAGGATTGCCATTCGCCGCGGGCGACGTAAACGTTCCTGGGCGGCATGAAATATCCCGGCGCGCCATTGAAATAACGGTGCAGCGAAGCCCGAACGAATTCCATAGCTGAGATGCCCGCCTTGAGAGGCGGCGAAAACGCCGCCATTTCAGCATAAAAAAGCATGGATAAGCCGCAATTTACACTCACCACACTGTTGCTGATTAGGCCCGTGTCAGGGCGCCACTGCGTAATGTTCAACGCATAGGCCGGCAACCGCCGCAATCGAGGTTCCCGTTTGGTAAGTTCCGGAAGAGGACGAATGGTTTCAATGTTGAAATGCAGGGTATCTTGCCAGACTCCAGACTTAAGTTCACAGAGGCGGTCAAGCCGATGGGGTGTCTGCGGCGCAATTTCAACGTGACAGGTCAGAGCGGGAAAGATACCGGCGGGAGTTCGATAAAAGCTCGTTAATTTATTATCACTGGTGATAAACGCGGAGCCACAATCCGGGGCGTGCAAATAGCAGGCTGTGGACACAAAATTCAACACTTTTTCGGGGCGGCAGACAAAAGTCGTGGGAGTCTGATTAGCCGCAAAGTCAAAGCGGAAAACACCACCGCGCATGGCAATTTTGCGATCCGTGCGCACCGTGAGTTCCAGATCAAAACTCCGTTCTTCCGCCTTAATCGCCAGACGCAACAGCACACCCGCCGCCACACGGACCGGTGCGTATTGAAATACATTGCCACGTCGCCGCAGCGGGCCGTCGGCAGCGGCATTGACGCTTCGCAGAATTTGTTCGAGCCGCGGAACGGCACCCACGCCGCGGAGTAAATTAATACTCAGATTCCCCTCCCCCAGGCTGTCCCACGCCAAAAAGGCAATCCGCGGCCGGTGTTTATCGAGTTGAATTCGATACCAAGGCGTGCCAATATCCAGCATTCGTCCATTATCATGAACATGCGCTGAAGATGATGCGTCGGTTTGAAGGAGGGAATCGGGCATGGCGGCATCGGTGGAGGTGATGGTGTGATCCGGCGAAGCGGAATGTCGATCCATCGGCGCATTATGACCATACACTTCGATTTCCGAAAGTTGTACCCAGTGAGACTGTGGCGTCTCCGGAGCGGCACAGCGCAGTATCAGCAATCGGAAATTGTCCGTATCAACGGGTTCAAACTCCAGAGCGTACGAGAGTGTCACGGCGTCAAAGCGAACGTTATTGACATGAAACAACTCATGGAATGTTGCGCCGGCATCCTTGGATATCTGTCCCACAAATTCCACCGGCTGAAGATTCATTTCTCCGGCGTAGAGCACGACCCGGTTAATCCGCCGACGACCGGCAAAACCAATCCATATCCAGACGGGCAAGTGATGATAGGGATCCGAAGTCCAGCAGAGAGAATCGGGATTGCCGCCCGGTCGGAATTTTTGACCGTCGTTAAGCCGATTGACACTGTGCTTTCCGCTAAGCACTGCAGAGCGCGAGGTACTGGTTTCTATTTTTACACCCGGTTCACGATGGAACGCCACATTACGCCAACCGGTGGCGTTATAAGGGATGGTGAAAAAATGAAATATTTCACCGTCGCGGCTGGTGGCGACGGTTTCATGTCCATTGAGTAAAAACCGCACGCGCAGGGTCTTGACCACATCCGGGGCCGGATCCCCGGTTTCAGCCATTTCCACAACAGGAAAGGAGATTTGACCGCTTTTGGCCAAAGCCTGAACCAGACTCGTGACATTGCGGGTACGGGCAGGATCACCTAATATCCCATAAGTCGCATGTTGAACGACAATATCAGGTGTCGTCGCTGGATCCGTCCGCGGGGCCTGCCCATCGGCATTTGAAATTGCGGTGACCGCCACGGCACTTGCTGCCGCTAACCTACAGAAAGTACGCCGATTCACGGCCAACGGTCCGCTCTCGTTGTGATGGCGCGTCATTGGTTCTCCTTCAGCAATTGATGACGATTCTAAAATAAGGAATTCCGTGCCCATGACGGTGGGAGCCATATCACGTTGTGCGCCGGATCAGGGGTAATAGTCCCAGAGATCAATTTTCGGGCGCGGCTCTCCTGCTTCCACCATGCGTTGAATCAGCCGCTCTCGCAAATGCGCGGTGATCTGCCGCATGGAGCGGTCACCAACGTAGTGTACGATTCCCGGCGGATCAACACGGCCACAAAGATTAAACAATTGCGACGGATCAGCGCGATTGTCATATAATTGATAATCACGATAATGCAGACTGCCGGGATATTGCCTTGCATGAGGTTGGTCCGCCAAGGCCACATAGGTCCATTCCGGCGTCCGCAAAGCCCGCGCCGTTTCTGATTCACTGATCTGCACAAAGACTTCATTGCGCCACGCCGCCCGCACCGAGGCGTCATGCACCAGCGGCAAGAGGCTATGGCCCATCATAAACGATGGGATCGGCGCGCCCGCGATATCCAACAGCGACGGCGCAATATCAATGATATTGACCAACTCTGAAATCTTCTGACTGTTATCGAAGCCGGGGCCTTGAATCATCAGCGGAATATGGATGGAGCTATCCTGCGGACTGCGTTTGTATTCGGTGTTACGGGTTCGGAAATGACAACCATGATCGCTAAGAAATAAGACAATCGTGTTTTCATCAAGATTCTGTTCCTTGAGGGTTTTGAATAATCGCCCCATGGAATCGTCAATGGCCTTACAGTCTCCATAGTATTTATTAAGTGTGTAGGGCCAGTCACCAGGGAAGGGCCGAAGATCCGGCGGTACGTAAGCGTTACGCAATTTACGGGCCATGCCCCGCGGCGGAACAAAACCACTGCCGTTCTGCTGATGCGGCTCCAATTGTGACAGCACCAGAAAAAAAGGCTTTTCATGCTTTTGCCGCAAAAACTTTTCGGCCTGGTCGGTTAAAAAATCAACGCGATAAACATCTTTGCCATAGTGCACCGGTTTGCCGTCGTTATCCCAGAACTGACTGTTGTAGGGCTGCGTACTAACTTCCGGAACATTGGCGGCTAACCAGAAACCGGTAAAACCATACCGATATTCCGGTGGAACAGGCCCCTTGCCCATTCTGCCCGGATTGGGGGCCAGATGCCACTTGCCAATATAATTGGTGCTATATCCGGCTTTGCCCAGCAGCGTGCCAAGGGTGACCGCATCGGGGCGCAAGCCTAATTGGAGCCGCCACAAACCGGTCTGCGTGGCATACTGCCCGGTAAACAAACAGGCGCGCGATGGTGAGCACAACGGCTGATTGGTCATGGCATTTTGAAAAACGGTTCCGCGGCGGTACATTGCATCAAGATTGGGCGTAAGCGCCATGGGGTTGTGGCTGGCGGCGCAAATAAAATCCCAACGAAACTGATCGGAAATAACCATGAGGATGTTGGGCCGCGGGGCGGATTTATTGTCCCTACCCGCTGCGTCTGCGGATGGCAGCGCCGCTGCGGGAGGCACGTTGAGCAACGGAGAGGCCGCTGCCAGAGCCGACGCTTTCAGAAAATTCCGCCGACTCGCCCCGTGGGTGGAAAACTCTTTTTCAGAACTCCAAGCATCGCTTTTTTCGCTCATGAGAAGCACCTCCGATGTTTTCAAACGGTCCGTTTGTGCATTAAGCTCGCAGGAATTACCTTGACTGGAGCGCACGGGTGTCAATAGTCAGCGTGACCGCCGGCAAGCCATTGGCTTTGGCGGTAAGAGTAATGGTGCCGGGATGACGGGCGGTGCGTACCATCACCAGACACAATCCGTGAAACGCTCTTACCTGATGACCAATATTCGACTCATGGCTGGCGGAACTGCCGTTACTCACACCGGCTATGGTTCCAGGTCCCGACACGCTGAAACGGATCATGTTATGCGCATTGGGTACCATCGTGCCATGAGCATCCACCACTTTTACCGCAATCGGCGCAATGCTTTCTCCGTCGGCATAAAGCGTTGGAATTTCATCCCGCAGTTGCAAGGCCGCCGCAGGACCGGCTGTGCGGTACGACCACCGCGCCACGACCTTATGGCCGCCGTCATAACCCCGCGCGGTGAGTTTTCCCGGTGCGTATGGCACGGTCCAATCCAAATATTTATATTTCGGCATGATTTTAACCCCTAAGTTCCTGCCATTGAGGAAAAGGGCCACGCGCCGGCAGTTGGAATAACAGCGCACCAGTACCGGCTTGCCGATCATGGAGCGGGGAAACGTCCAGGCGGGAAAAATGTAAACCAGGGGTTTCTTTTTCCACCATGCCTGCCAGTAGTAATAGACCGCCTTGGGAAAGCCGCACA
>Ga0080006_1157082_pt1 | contig 10542 bp, 6 predicted proteins | sample RS3BMetagenome_FD_69209 | JGI IMG/M metagenome (GOLD analysis project Ga0080006, IMG submission 69209) | Ferric oxide microbial mat and aquatic microbial communities from Rainbow Spring, Yellowstone National Park, USA - RS3B (SPADES... ... | reverse complement strand
CCCACCGTCCTGCAACGGCGGGCCTTTGAGTTACTGGAGTGTACCCAGTAACGGGAAGTGACAAAATGAACCAAACCCTTGTACTGCAAGGGTTTTATCATTTCTGCGGGCTAAACTCCGGGTTAAACACCGCCCGCGTTAAGCACGTAATCGTCAAACGACTCTGCGGTGGCTTTACGCGGCGCTGCGGGTGGCCGTGGGTTCGGTTTGCCCGTATTGCTGATCCGGGGTGTTATTCACGGGCTTGTAACGGTTGGCCAGCAGGGCTTCAATAATCGCTAAAATCATCACCAGCGCCAGAACGCCCGGCATAAGTGAATTGCCTTCACTGGTTTTCGCGAGTTGCTTGACGAGTTCATTGGCTGTGGCGGCGATAAATATAGTCTGTTTTTTCGGGGCCTCTTTGGCCAATACGGCGGCACTTGTGGCGTGCAGATCAGCCTCACCGGATGGCACGTTTACGACAAATTCGCCGGAATATTTTCCGTTAAAGCTCTGCCAGGTGTAAACGCCCGGGCGTTGTGCGGCGGTGAATCGCCACACCAGGCGCCCATCAAGCGTGTGTGATGCGGCAACATTTACCGCAGTATGAGATTGTGGCGCTTTAACATTAATAGATAATTGAGAATTATGAACCGGCACGTGAATATCCACCGCGCTTCCCGGCGTATACGACGTGGTGCCCGCACTCGCTGCGGCATTGCCCAAGGCAATGCGTACCATCATGGGCAAAAAGGCATTCGTAGCGGCGATATTGCTCCATCCGCCGCCGGGGCCGGACAAAAAGCTGTACACCCGTCCATGCCCCAGAGAATGTTGCACCAGCAGCAACGAATCATCATGCAGCCGAGAAAGGACTTTTCCGATAACCGGCGCATTTCCCGGCAGACTCCACCGCCCGACCACGACAATGCGCTGAAAGGGTTCCTGTGTCTGAAATAATCCGGCAAAAATATGGCTTTTCACGTCCACCCAATTAACCGCTGCGCCGGTTTGGCTGGTAACCGGGCCGGAAATTTCTCCGGGCAACAATTGCAACGATCCAGCGGCAAAAGCATTGTAGCTTTGTGCATCGACCGCCGGGCCTAATAGCCAGCATAATCGGCCCCCGCCGACAACAAACCGGTGCAGTTGTTTCGCCATCGCCGCAGTCATGTGTGGCACATCACACATAAAAACCGCGGCATATCGGGACAGACGAGTTGCCCCAAGGGCTGTGAATGATCGATAGGTTGGTTCAATGCTCCAAAGCGGCGGCTTGGCGCCTGGCGCTGCGGATGCGGAAAACGGTGCCAGTGCCGCATCCACAAAAAACGCGGTGGATGAATGGCTAAGCCGCGGTTGATTGCCAATAACCAGTGCGCGGATTTTATTTTTTACATTCAGAATTAAGCTGCGGTGATCACCCCAGGTCATGGCGTGGCTGGCATCTAACTCTGTGAGCGTGAAGCGGTGAATTCCCGGTGCGGTAAGCTGATAGGCCAAAGTGACGTTGGCCCGGCTGGAATCCGTGCCTCCCGGGCCTAATGTGGCCCGGGACTGCGTGTTTGCGGCTTTTTGCCCATCCACATTCAGGCCGAAACGCGGTGCCACAGCGGTAGCACCGTTGTTGATGACCGTTCCCTGAAATCGCAGCGTCGCCCCAACCACCGCAGCCCCATGTTCAACGCGCCAATGGGCAATGGCAACATCATCCGGCGTACCGATGGCCTGGGGCATGAGCACCAACTGAATCCCCGGAACTTTTTTCAGTGCGGCAAACATGCCCGTATCGGATGCCGCCGGCCCCGCAAAATCTGAAATAATAATCAGCATCCGATTGGGGCGCACCGAATTTTTCAACAAATCAACAGCTTTGGAAATCAATTGGCGCATCGGCAAAGCCCGGCCAACACTTTTGATTCCATGGAGTCGGGCTAGTTGCTCTACGCGATCACTTCCCAGGTGATCCGGAACTGGACTGTTGCCGGGATTGGTCAGCAAAACGGCCATGCGCGCGGGGGTCAGGCTTTGTCCGAGAATATCCCGGGTTTGGTCAATGGCTGTTTGCAGGCGGGTTTGCGTGCCATCCTGAACCAGCATGGATTGTGAATTATCCAAGATAATGACACACGCGGTGGATTGACCATTAAAATGCGTTCCAACATTGGGGAAAATAGTGTCAGTTCCCAGGCCAAAAATTGCCGACACGGTGGCGGCAAGGCCCAAAAGCATGAGCAGTGCCGGCCATAACAAACTTGGTTTGGCCGCCGGCACGGCCGAGGACGATTTTGCCGCTGGCGATTCCACATTGGGTTGGCTCGTGGCCCTGCGTTGATCCAGGGCATTGCTGAATACCACGGTCATGACCGCCAAAATGGCAATGCCACCCAGCAGCAGAAGCAACATGCCATAAGCGGCGAAGGGTGATCCGCCATGAACCAGCGGGCCGGCAACAGCCATGGCGATCATGGCAAACACGGCCATGCGCAAAAGCAGCAGCATGAATTGTTGCACCTGGCGTTTGCGTGATGTTTTCTGAGCCGTAACGCGCAAAAAGCGCAGCGTGGGAAATCGCACAATCGGCGATCGCACCCGATTAAGCAGATGCAGGAGCACCGGAATGCCGGCCGCTAGAAGGCCCAGCAGCATGACCGGATCGGAGAAATTCATAGCCGCCAGCGGCAAGTTCATCATGTGCACGATTCCATCGTTGTAAAGCGCCATCAGCGCCGCGACGTGCGGCGCAACAATTCACGGATTTGCGCATCCCATGGTACATCCGTAAAGGCGGTAACGTAATCAATGCGGGACTCCCCGCAACGCGTTTTAATTAAATCAAGAAAAGCCTGGACCTCGCGGCGATAATCATCACGGATAAGTTTGGGGTCAATTTGCAGCCGCGATCCGTCTTCCATATCTTCAAAAGTAATCGGGCGGTTATAAGCTAATTCCATTTCTCCACGATCCAGTACCTGCATGAGCACGAGCTGATGCCGGGCATGGCGCAGATGTTGCAGGGCGCTGGTTATTTTATCCGGATCATCAAAGAGATCACTGATAACAATCACCAATCCGCGGCGTGGAATTTTATTGGCCAGTAAATGCAGCGTACCGGAAATATCGGTTTCTCGACCGGGAGAAAGTTTTTCCAGGCCGACAAAAATCTGATCGAGGTGCGAAGGGCCATTACCCTGCGGAATTTCCAGACGGATGGTCTTATCAAATGCGATTAATCCCACCATATCCTGCTGATTGGAGAGCATATAAGCCAATGATGCCGCCAGTACCGCGGCGTATTCAAACTTGGTGACACCCTGAAGATTTTTGCCTTGCGGATCGGTCAGAGCCGCAGTCCCAAAATTCATGGAAGCCGACGCATCCAGGCAAATGGTGGCCCGGAGATTCGTTTCCTGCTCGTATTGTTTGATGTAATAGCGGTCGGTTTTTGCCAGAACCGTCCAATCCAGATGTTTAATTTCATCGCCGGGAACATATTCTCTGTGTTCGGCAAATTCGATGGAGAATCCCTTATGCGGGCTTTTGTGCATGCCCGCGTATACGCCCTCCACCACGCCACGCACCATGAGTTCCAAACGGCGCAATTGCGCCGCCTGCGATGGTTTAAAGAATCGGTATTGATATGTGGGCATATACACAATCCGTCATGATGCCGGAACTGCGCCGGCGGACAACCAGGTTATCGCCATGGCTCCGTAATTCATTACCCGAACCACGCGCGGGCGAATGGCCATATCATCAAGTGCCACTTCCGTCGGATGCCGCAGAATCATCAGGCTTTCGGGCGCCATTAATTCTGTCACCATGCGGATCAGCTCATCTACGCGGCCGCGGCCCTCCGGCGTTTCCATGTGGGCATACGGCGGATCAATAAAGGCCAAGCCAAGGCGCTGCCCGCGCAATTTCCCCGGCAGTAATAATCCGATGTGATAGGCATCCGCTGAAAGCACATCACACACTTGTTCAACGCGCAAGGCCCCTATATTGTTGCGAAGACTATCCAGCGCATTGCGATCTCGCTCCACAAAAATAGCCCGCTCTGCACCACGTGACAGACATTCCAGCCCCAAGCTGCCCGTGCCGGAAAAGCAGTCAAGCACGACCGCGTCAGGAATGGCTACCGCACAGGTTAAAGCGTCGAAGAGGGATTGTTTGGCCCGATCAGTTATGGGGCGGGTAGTCATGGAATCCGGCCCGATAAGCCGCCGCGTTCTAAATGTACCAGCAATTATTCGCATATTACTTGACAAGTATACCCGCAATCAGCGGTTATCGCTCAGGAGCCTCCCCGAGTTATGGCCGTTCGGCGTGGCAATTTTTCCGGGGCACCCAGCTCAGCGGGAAACGTCACATAGCCGCCCGGCTTTGCCGGCGGTAGGATACACAATGAAAGCTCTACGCCAGTAACGCGCGTTTTCCTTTTATTTAACATTATTTATGTGCCGCCCGACAAAATTGCCACGCAATCGGCTGGGCCACTATAGCTGCCTCATTTCCGCTGCGGGGCCGCGCTTTCCAGATACTTTGGATTCACGCCCCAGGTCCTGGGGAACGACGGATCATGATCGAGGAATAGGTTCTTCGCCAGCAGTTGCCTGCTCACATACACCGTCTTTCTGTAGTACGTTCCACTATCCAATGACGCCGTCACCCAGAGGAGGCCCGCCTCGCCCGTAGCTCAATGCGGCAGCGTTGAGTTCGCCGCGGAACGGAACCTGATGACACAACACCCTCCGCCCGTCACCATCAGCCCATCAATCGCCATATCAGCGTACACACAATCCCGAAATCACGTACCCAATTCAACCACAACGCGCAATGAGCTCAATGCGGCAGCGTTGAGTTCGCCGCGGAACGGAACCCGATGACACACCCCCCTCCGCCCGTCGCCATCAGCCCATCAATCGCCATATCGGCGTACACACAATCCCGAAATCACGTACTCAATTGAACCACAACGCATAATTAGCTCAATGCGGCAGCGTTGAGTTCGCCGCGGAATGGAATCTGATGACACCACATCTTCCGCCCGGCACGATTGGCCCAGCCATCGCCATATCGGCGTACACACAATCCCGAAATCACGTACCCAATTCAACCACAACGCGCAATTAGCTCAATGCGGCAGCGTTGAGTTCGCCGCGGAACGGAACCTGATGACACACCCCCCTCCGCCCGTCGCCATCAGCCCAGCAATCGCCATATCAGCGTACACACAATTCCGAAATCACGTACCCAATTCAACCACAACGCACAATTAGCTCAATGCGGCAGCGTTGAGTTCGCCGCGAAACGGAACCCGATGACACGCCCCCCTCCGCCCGTCGCCATCAGCCCATCAATCGCCATATCAGCGTACACAAAATCCCGAAATCACGTACCCAATTCAACCACAACGCGCAATTAGCTCAATGCGGCAGCGTTGAGTTCGCCGCGGAACGGAACCTGATGAAACGACATCTTCCGCCCGTCACGATTTGCGCGTTGCGTGGAATAATGGAAACACAGCGAATCTCACCACCACGGCATCCCGACAACAATTTGAATGCTCTGGATATCGGGACAGGCGACACAGCGAGATCCACAATGTTTTGAACCATCCCGGCGCGCACGGGATAAACTCCGGCGGAGGAGGAAACGGAGGTTAGAGGACGGCGGCCGGTCGATTTACCACCCGGCTTGGATTCCAAGATAATTTCATCTATCGCGACCATGCCATCATCCAAAACTTTGATTCTTGGTCAGTCGTCATTGTAACTGCCTCGGCTTCAGGACACCACCCGTTTTATCGCACCGCCTTATCCCACCATTTTATCGCCGCACCAACCACAGTCCAGCAACCATTAGAGCCGTCGCCGTTTGCATTAACTAGTCACGTCCCCGTTTCACTTCCCGGAGGGGAAGTCCGGATTGTCGATCATCACGGCGCAACAACGCAACGCTATCCACGGGGCGATCAGCCACCGAGACCACGGAGCGGCACAGAGAACGCCTGCGACGGGATGCGTAGCCGCCGGGTTTGCGATCCAAAGCTGTTTCTGCCGACATCATTATCTACGCATTATTCCTTATCATATCAATCCGGTTCCGCCACGCCGGCGCGACGCAAAAGATTCAAGCCCTCCAGCAATTCCTTGAAGTTTTTCGACCTCTTGGGCGCCACCAAGACACGATCGGCGTGATGCTCCTTCTTGATCAGGGATTGAAGCGATGTCGCCCAATGTGTCTTCGACAAATCGAGCTTCCTCCACTCACTCTCGAGTTCCAGCACTTTGCAACGGCTCACCAGCACCTGGGTTTCCGGGTCACGGCGAATCAACCGACCCGGAACCCCCTTTATCTCGCACTCCTCAAACTCGGCCTGTGAAATATCCAAAGCCCAATCCACGTTCTTGTAATACTCCGCATTGGCGGCCTGGAATTTCATGTTTACGCGGTCCCAATAGCTCTGCGATCCCGCCCCAGGCGGTATGAAATCCGAAATTTTCACGTTGCCGATGCGCCCCTTAAGCGTTACGTGTTTGAATACCGCTCCCCATGTCTTAAACTGCGTCACTGTCTTAAGGCCGTCCACAAGAAGATCCTCTAAGATCGCGGAATAGGCAGTACACGCCCGCACCTCACAACCAATGAACCGCATATTGCGGAACGTGCTCCGCAACTCCGGTTTCTCCGTTATTGACGCGGCGCAGCTCAGAAACCGACACTTGGTGAACTCCATGCCGGAGAAAGTATCACCAGAAGCGTGATCGTAAATCCGCTCAAATGCCCGATTATCGTATATCTGCATCGTCATATCCCTCATGGAAACACCACCACCGGCGGTCGGTTATACCGTCCAAAAATCGTCTCGCCATATTTGGCGTAGTGCAACGCCTCCGCCGCCGGTGTGCCTCTTATCACATCGAATTGCAGCCCGTCGAACGGGCCAACGCCAAGCACATCCACACTGCCCGCACTGCCAGCGTTGCCGACATATTGGAAGTACTGCTGCAGTAGCTCATTCCTCTCTATCAGCCCCTGCACCTGCCCATGCACCGCTTTGCCAAACGCTGTGTACGCGGACCCAATTCTATTCGCGGCCGCGGTCAGCTCGGTTTCGCTCAATAGGTCTTCCATCACCGCCGGATCCTCCGTAATCTGCCGCACCGCCAAGTTTGTTATTCCCTGGAACCACGCCGCCGAATCGGGCTGCGAGATCGGGTTCAAAACATTCAGTGAAATCGTCCGCGGTGCAACTTCGCCCCCCACTTCCCCCACCCGCGCCACATCGCCGAATTCGCCTGCGAACGGTGCAACCGCCATCGCTATATTACCCACTGCTTGGCCCATTTGGTAGGGGTTGCCGCTAAATAAATTACTGAATGTGCCGGTGACACCGCCCCACGCCGCCTCGGCAACGTCAATCGGGTGCATGATTACATTGGCCGCCGTGCTGATTGGATTCTCCAACAGCGAACCCATGCCGCCAATCATATTCCCAACCGAGTTGAACGCACCAAACTCGACTTGATACGGCGTAAGCGCCGGTTGCAGCCACGCGGGTGCTGAATTGATTTCGTTGTTGGCCCACGAACTCAACCCGCTGATTCCATTGCCGATGTCCGTAAGCGCCTGCCCCGCACCATAAAACGGTGTTGATTCATAGATGGAATTCCAAGCGGAGGAAGCTTCCGACCAAAGGTATGAAAGCACCCCACGCCCTGGATTGTATCCATCCGCCCCGAGGCCTTGCTGAATAGCTTGCAGATCTGGGGCCAGCAGGGATTGCTCCCTGGGATTAAATACGCCGTCGGCGGTTTCATAGACTCCGGGCATGCCGTCGTACAGGTTGCCTTGGTAGACAATATTCCACGCGTAATCTGTGCCGGCGTAGGTAAGCAACTGCGTGCCGGTGTTAAACGTGCTGCCGGAGAATTGTTGCTGGAATTGCCAGTTTGCGCTCCGGTTGGGATTGCTGAATGTTGCTACATCGTACGGCGTTCCGTTGGCCTGCAGGGCTTGGGCATTACCCAGGCCGTCAAAGACATAACGTTCATCAACTGTTCCAGCGGCGCTGGCGATCGCGATGACCGTGCCGGTGGGATCGGTCAGGGCATAAATATATTGGTTTGGCGTGGTGGCTCCGAAGGTTCCCATCTCCCTCAACAGGAGCGTTCCATTCGGGGCGTAAACGTAGCGTGCCGGATCGGTGCCTTCCGGGGCCGTGCCGCTGGTGGTAATCGCGTTGGTATCCGAAATCATCCGCCCCGTTATGGCGTTGTAGGAAAGTGTATGCTGCGTCTGAATCGCCGCGGCTTCGCCGGGGAAGGTACCGGATTGGAATTCACCCAACGGCCTGCCGAGCGCATCGTACTGGATCGTTTCGGTCTGCGTGAAGTCGATGTTGTTGGCGGCCTGGCTGACGGTGTAGCCGACCGGCTGCCCCCAGGCGTTGAACACCACCTCCAACTCTTCCGGAACAGCAATGCGCGGCTGACGGGAGAATCGTCCGCGAACCGACGCAGCCCAGCGCAGGGTTCCAACAGTGTCGTCAATAACGGAAACGCTCATTTCCGCCTCCCCGGCGGCGGCAGGTGGGCCTCCCCGCGCTCGCGCACCCGCCGTAGCTGCGGACTATCCTCTCCATAGATCATCCGGTAATACTCTTCCATGGTCGCCGCCTTTTCGGCACGCCTATATGGCTCCATGGCTTTTTCCAATCCTTTTTTTGCCGCCGCCGCGCGCCGCTGGCTCGCCTCGTAATCCCGCCACAGGATGCTCCCCATCGCCGCCTGCTCCTCAGGCGTAAGATACGGCTTTAGGTCTGCGGGCAGGCCGTCTTCCGGCTCGTCACGGATCGGTAGCTCGTAGAAATTGAGGCCAGGAAAATTCTTGGAGGATACACGTTCATAAACGTCTTCGCGTAGGGCTAAAACGCCTATCCTAACATCATAGACTGCCAGATGGCCAGAAATCGAGGCCTTGAGCAGGTACCTTACGCCTCCCTTGTGCGGCTGCGGCAACGGATAATAGTTAACACTCCCACAAACGGAGCACGCGCCCATCACGTCTGACTCTGGTCCTCCGCGAGCGAGCACGCGATCCGCCAAAAGATACGAAAATCCATCCACCTCTTCGCCTCTGGCCAAACATATCGGGGCGGCCTCACCGATGTCTGTGGCACCCAATAGCGCCAGCAAATCACTTCGAACAATCCAACCATCCAACATCCCGCGGATACCGTTCAGAGGATAATCACCGGGCCACCGCATCAAGAGGGTGTTACCCATCTTGCACCCGGGCCGCAAATGGCCACAACGTGGGCACATGCGGCCAGACTGGATCAGGTCCTCGCGCCATTGTTTATCCGCCTCGGCGAACGGCGGATCGCTCCACATTGCGAAATAGCGCATCAGGGTGCCTCCTCTATCGGGTAAGGCGTATAGCTACCAGACGCAATATTTTGCGATACGTAGCTGGCAAAATCTGTACCATTCGCAGCATCCATCTGCTGTGCCGTCTCCAGCAGTATTCGATACGGCACGTCCTGCGAGCCCGAATACCTCCCAAAAAAGCCGACCCATGTTTTTTGTCCCGCGCTCACCGCCGGGAATGTAAATTCTTCTGATGCCGCCAGGTTTTCCGCAAGCAAAGAATGGAACGACCCCGGGCTTAATCGGTGCAGCCAACTGCTTACCGGATACAGTTCCTGATCGGCATTCCCACCCATGAACTCTGGTATCGGGTGATGTTCCTCAATGCCAGTAACCTGCTTGAGCGCCTGGACATTGAGTTCTCCGTTTTCAATGGCCTCCTGCACCGCCGGGTCCGAGGACAATGCGCGTAAGCCATTCTCAAGCCTCTCGGAAAACTGGCCAGCGCCAAAAAAGTTTGCGTATGCGCCACTCGTTGGACCAGAAAGTCGTTCCCAGAACGTTCCCCCGTATTGCCCAGCCGCCGTGGCGGCATCGGTCAACCCGCCATAAAGCGAGCCAAAGCCTGATGTGAGCGCCGGCCCGGCATAGGGTGCAAAAATACCGGCCGCACTCAAGCCTCCGCCGAATGCCGCCCCGATGCCGCCGTTGATTGTTCCCGCTTCCAGATTCTGCGTGAACCAGCCTCCGTTGAATCCTGATTCCAGATACCCGGTGGTGAACCCTCCCGCCGCTCCCTTCGCCGCTTGCGCCGCGATTACCGCCGCAATGCCCGCACCGGCTTCCGGTGCCAAAATTCCAAATGAAGCCACCGTCGCTGCCAGACCCGCGGTCACCGCCACACCGGTTTGTATTCCCTGCTCATGCTGGGCATAAAAGCCCCAGAAGCCGGTAGGCTGCGAATACCCACTCAAGCCCGCCATCTGCATGCCCGGGTTCGGGGCCAACATGCTGTCCTGGCCGGGATTCAATACGCCATTGGGCGTGTTGTACGTCGCCGCGACCGCGTTAAACAGATCGCCTTGATACAAAATATTCCACGCATAATCTGTGCCGGCGCTGCGCTCAATGGCCGGTGAGCAATGGCCAATGAACCAATCATCGGAGAGCCTGCGGTTGCGCTGGG
>Ga0080006_1182195_pt1 | contig 10545 bp, 10 predicted proteins | sample RS3BMetagenome_FD_69209 | JGI IMG/M metagenome (GOLD analysis project Ga0080006, IMG submission 69209) | Ferric oxide microbial mat and aquatic microbial communities from Rainbow Spring, Yellowstone National Park, USA - RS3B (SPADES... ... | reverse complement strand
CGATGTCGGGCGCGCTGGCCTACCGGCCCGACGCCAGCCAAGCAGCACTGGTATTCCAGATCAAGGAAGGCTCCTACAACACCGACTCGCTGATCGAGTTCCTCACCGACCTACACGCCCATTTCGGCGCCGACAAGATCACCCTGATCTGGGACAACCTGCCCTCACACAAGTCCAAAGCGATGACGGCCCGGATCCAAAGCCAGCGCAGCTGGCTGACCGTCGAACGGCTACCGGGCTACGCCCACGACCTCAACCCCATCGAGATGGTCTGGGGCAAAATCAAATCCGTCGACCTGGCCAACCTGTGCCCCGACACCATCGACGAGGCCCAGGCCGCCGCCGAGTCCGGACTGACCCGCGCCGGTTCCAACTACGAGCTGTGTTTCGCCTTCCTCGCCCACACCGGTCTTTCTTTATGACAACGACTCACTGTATTAACGAAACATCTTTAGGGCCGGCAGCAGATATTTCCGGGTGCCTGGTGCGGCTGGACCCGCTGAAGGAGGAGCGTGTTGGGCGCTGACGGGTGGGTAGCGATACGGGGCTGCCAGGTTTTGGGGCACAGGCACCGTGGGTGCGGCGGCTTCCCGCGCCTGCGCCGACAACGCGCGTTTGGTAGCGCGCCCCAGCACGTCGGCGCTGCCATAACGGTCGTCTCGGTGTTTGGCCATGCCGCGGGCGACCACGGCGTCGAAGGACACGGGAACCCGCGGATCAACGGCACTGGGCTGTGGAGGTGGTGACGATAAGTGCGCCGCGATGACCTGGTCGCTGCAGCCCGGAAATGGCTTGCGACCGGTCAATGCTTCGTAGAGAACACACGCCAGCGAATAGACGTCGACTGCCGGCGTTGCTTCCTGGCTGCCGAATCGTTCGACGGTCGTACACAAGTTCCGTGCATGTAAACCTGCGGCCCGGGTGAGGTTGCTGGATCGGAAGCGCCGGCGCTCCGGTTGCTACCATTGCGCGATGATGGTTCGGCGTCAATCCGTTTCAAGGCGCGACGTGCTGAGGTATGGCGGCGTCGCGCCGGTACTGCTCGGCATCGGCACTTTGCTGGGCACCCCACGTTGCGCGGCCGGCATCGCCGGCATGAGCGTCTTCCTCGACCCGGGCCACAACGCCGTCGCCGACGCCTCGATCAACCAGCAGGTCCCCAACGGCCGGGGCGTCACCAAGGCCTGCAACACCTCGGGCACCGCCGCCAACGACGGCTACCCGGAGCACGCGTTCACGTGGGCCGTCGTCTCGCTCATCAGCGCCTCGCTGAACCAGTTAGGTGTCAACACGCGGCTATCGCGGAACGACGACAGCTCCGTCGGTCCCTGCGTCGACCAGCGTGCTGCACTGGCTAACGCGATGCACCCCGATGCGATCGTCAGCATCCACGCCGACGGCGGACCCCCGTCCGGCTCGGGATTCCACGTCAACTACTCCAGCCCGCCCCTCAACGACGTCCAGATCGGGCCCGCCGTCCAACTGGCGCACACGATGCGGGATGCCCTGTCGCAAGCAGGATTTCAGCCAGCGAACTATATCGGGTCCGATGGGCTGTACGGCCGCGACGACCTGGCGGGGCTCAACCTTGCCCACTACCCGGCTGTGCTCGTCGAACTGGGCAACATGAAGAACGCCGACGACGCCGCGCGGATGGAAAGCGCCGACGGCGGGGTAAAGTACGCCGCGGCCATCACTCAAGGGATCGTCGCGTTTCTGAACTCCAAGGTCCCAACTAGTTGACACCTAACCCCGCGGTGCCGCACCGTCGCTCTGACGGACCGGGCCGATTCGACACCGAAGTTGGGAATCGGAATCACCGCGCCCGCCGTTGGGCGGTACTGACCGGCGCGCACCACCCGGCGAGTCGGCGCTGGGCGGTAGCTCAGCTTCCGAAGCCCGGGCCCGTCGCCATGGTTGCCGGCCCGGGGGGCGGTCCGCCCGTGCCGAGGTGGCTCGCGGCGAAAGCCACACCCTCGTCGATTATCGAGCCATCTCGGGCGTAGGTGTTGTGCGCGGAGAAGTTGAGGCCGTCGGAGCAGACGGGATCTTCGGGGGCGCACACCTTGATGGTCTTGGCCTGGTAGAGCGGGCCGATGGCCAGGGGTGGTTCGCCGAGGAAGTTCATCGCCCGCGCGTTGGGCGTGCCGAACAGCACGACCGAGGAGACATGGTTGGCGACCCCGGGGTCCAGTGGCTTGGGCACGGTCGCCGGGTCGACGCCGTCGGGAACGGCGGCCGAGGTGACGAAGCCCATCACGGCCGCGCCCTGCGAGTAGCCGCCGAGCACCATCTTGGTGCTGGGGCAGTCGTGCGCCATGGACGCGACGTGGGTGCTCGCGTCGCGGATGCCGTCGAGGCCGGTGTTCCACTGGTCGCTGGCGGGGTAGTTGACCGGGTAGACGTCGAACGAGTTCGCTCCCAGACGCGAGTGCAGGGAGTCGACGAAGGCCTGTCCGGTGGGGCCGACGCCGGGGGGTTCGCCGGTGCCGCGGGCGAACACCACTTGAACGTCCGGGCACGGCTGGGCGGAGGCGGCAGGAACGGCAGGAGAAAGGATAGAGGTGCTCAGGCCGGACGCCGCTACGACGGCCGGACCAAGAAAGCGGGTGATGTGGCGTGTGATCATGCGGCAATACTCCCAGGTAAGCGGATCCCAAACCTACAAATTGTCCCGACTCACTAATTGCCGCACACGATCGGCGAATCTGCAACCCTAACGCGGGAACTCGCCCGGCGAAATCGCTTGCCCTTCCGACCCGCGTCATGCAAGACGCATCGCTTGAAGCATCGCTCAATACCGGAAATCCCTGCCCGGCAACGCAACTCTGCACGCGCGACGTCTGCCGGCGTGGGCCGGCCGGGGGCAGACACCGTCGGCGGCTCCGGTGACACCGATGACGTTCCCTCGAGCGGTGCCGAGCGCGAAATCGCCGTCCTCGATGTCGCCACTGTCGATGCCGGCGCGCCCGGGATTGGCCGCACTGCCTCCGATTGTCGCCGGACCGGACAATTCGGTCAGCCACACAATTTGCGACCAGGGTTATCAGCTGCCCGACGAGACCGGATTCGGCATGCACGCGGGGCGGGGCACTCCAGAAACATCCTGTTACTTCGCGCACACCGTCTCGGTCGCGTAATGGAACGCCTTCGGCGACGCCAGTACCGCACCGCGAACCGTGTCGGCGCCGGGAGCCGTCGACTGCACCACCGTGCCGGGCGCGAGTTGTGATCCGCAGAACAGGGCGTACTTCCTCATGCACTGCAGCGGTGACGGATTCAATCCCTGGATCAAGTGCACCGGCGGCGACGATGCTGTGGTGTATCTCTGGCTGTTCCGGTCGCGTCGTCGGGAGCGTAACAGGGTCGCTACTAGACCAGCTGGCCGATGGTGGTCACCACGATGAGCACCATCGAGGCCGTCCCGACGATGTAGATCGGGCGCCGAGCCGTGATCCTGGCGCCGATCGGGCGCTGCAGTATGCGCTGACGTTGAACAGAGATGCCGTAGGTGACCAACGCCACCACACCGGCCAAGACGGCCGGGAAAACCCCCGCCGGGCCGCCCGAGCCGTGCAGGTTCCTGACCATCAGCAGGGCGCCGTTGACCAGGAAGGCGAAGGAGGTGCGTGACCAGGACAGCGCCGTCCGCTCGGCCTGGAGCCCGCGGTCGGACGGAGCCGATAAATCACTCAAACCAGCACCGCCTTGGCGATCACCAACCCGAGCGCGACGAACCCGACCAGGCTGAGGCCCACCGCGAGGTAGAGCGGTGAGGGGTGGCGGGGCAACGGTTCGCCGCGGCGCATGGCGCGATCCGCCTGTCGCCAGCGCAGCAGCCCCATACCGCTGGTTAGGATGGCCAGCACCGCAAGCCCCACACCCAGCCCACGGCGCGCGCCGTGGACGGGTAGCTCGGGAACCAGCTGCACCAGGGCGACGGCGGCGGCGAGCAACCCCAGTGCGGTGCGTTGCCAGGCCAGGAATGTCCGTTCGTTGGCAAAGGTGAACCGGTAGTCGGGCTCCCCCTCCTCGACCCTGCCAGCGTCACGCGCGCCCGCGGACGCGGCGGTGTTTTCGGCCACGTCGCACATCGTAGATTGAGGCGTAGATTGAGGCCCGTGGGTAGCTTGAGGCCTGTGGTCAAGGCGTTGCTGTTCGACGTGCGGGAACGGCGTTCGTCGCGCCCGCTGGCCACCTGGCGGCGCAGCTCGGCTGCTGAAGGTCAGCGGTGTGCCGATCCGGTCAGCGGTTGACCGTTGGCGGCCTGCAGCAAACAGATGACGGTGCTCGGGGCAGGGTCGGCACCGGTGCGGTCCTGGTTCGAGTCGATCAGATAAGTGATCGTGTATTTGCCGCCGCCGATAGATTGTCCCGTGTAAGGGGCGAATCCGGCATTGCAATCCCTGTCGGCGACCGTGGTGACGGCGCTGTCGACGGCCATCGGGGCGCGCCGATAGACCTCGGCCAAATGCGCCGTGCTGCAGTCGACGACGGTGACGTTCACCCGGCTGAGGTCGGCCGGAGGCAGGTCGGCGACGCATTCGCCGACCTTGAGGTCGATCCACTTCTCGGTGTGCGGTGAAGGGGCCGAGGTGACCATCTTGACGCTCGGGTCTGCCCGTGGCGCCCCCGTCGGGCCGACCTGGACGCTGCCCGGAGCACAGGCCGCCAGCAACGCGCCCACGGTCAGGCCGCACAACACAAGCGGGCTTCGCGCGCGTTGCAGTTCAAGCATCGCGGCCCGATGGGCGCCCGTCAGCCAGAAGTCGGCGAACAACGCGCCGACCCTATGCCGCCGCGCGATGATCCGCTGACCTACCCAAGTCACGCCGCCGGGGGAGTCCAGGCGACCGGCAACCGCTTGATCCCGTGGATGAATTGCGACAGGAGCCGGGCGGGTTCCTCCACCGCGACGATGTCGGGGATCTCGCGGTGCAGTTCGTCGAATACGACCTTGATCTCGCGACGGGCCAGGTTGGCGCCCAGGCAGAAGTGGGCGCCCCCGCCGCCGAAGCCCAGGTGCGGGTTGGGGTTGCGGGCGACGTCAAAGGTCCACGGGTTGGCGAATTTCGACTCGTCGCGGTTGGCCGAGTTGTACCAGAGTGCTGCCTTGTCTCCGGCCGCTAACTGCACGCCACTCAGTTCGATGTCCCGGGTCAGTGTCCGCCGCATGTAGACCACCGGGGAGGCCCATCGCACGATCTCCTCGACCGCGGTGGGCGCCAGGGCGTCGTAGTCGGACCACCACTTCTCCTGCTCCGCGGGGTAGCGGGACAGAGCCAGCACCCCGTGGCTGATCGCGTTGCGCGTCGTCTCGTTGCCGGCGACCACCAGCAGGATGAAAAATGACGCGATCTCCTGCGACGACAGCCGTTCGCCGTCGACCTCGGCCTCCACCAGGCTGGTGGTCAGATCGTCGTGGTGGTGCACGCGGCGGTCCTCCGCCAGCGCGCTGGCGTAGGCGCCGATGTCCATCGAAACCTTGAGGAACTCCTCGAAATCGGTGGACAGGTCGGGGTCGCCGAAGCCGAGAATCACGTTGGTCCAGTGGAAGATCCGCTGATGGTCTTCCTCGGGGATGCCCATCATGTCGCAGATGACCTGCAGCGGCAGCGGTCCGGCGAGCTCGCCGACCAGATCGGCTTCACCGTCGGGGTGGTTGGCGATCAGCGAGGCGACCAGACGGTGGGCTCGCTCGCGAACCGACGACTCGATGCGCGCCACCACCTTCGGGGTGAACGCCCGGCTGACAATCGAGCGTAGTCGCTGGTGCCGCGGGTCGTCGAGCACGATCATCGAACCGAAGTACTCGGAGATCTCCGGATTGTTGTCGCCGATCGTGATGTTCGGGCTGGAGCTGAAGATCTCCGGGTGCCGGCTGGCGTAGAACACGTCGTCGTGGCTGGTCAGCGCCCAATACCCGCTGCCTGTATCGAATCCCTCGAACTCGATCGCGGGCCAGAACGAGATCGGGGCCTCGCGGCGCAGGGTGGCGAAGGCGCCGTCGCGGAAGTCGTCGTCGCGTTCCCAGAAGTCCAGGGACTCCAGATGGATGTCGGCGAGCGGAATCTCTGGCGGCGGCGTCCCGTTGGTTCGTGTCGCCCTACCCGCCTTGAGGTCCACGCGTACCATCCTTCGCCGTTGAGGTGGTGTCGACCGGTCGGATCACTGCGTGCAGACGGTTCGGGCGGGCATGCCCGTCGCCGTCGCATCCTTGACAGACCGGCCGTCGACGAGGATGCGGCACGAGATGCTGCCCGGCCCCTGCGCGCTGATCAGGTACACCTGCCCGCCGAAACCGGTGAACTGCGTCGACCACGGCAGCGTCGCGTTCACCGCGCGCTGTTGACCGGTGTCGGTTTGGTACGTGATGAATTCGGCGACCGGGGAGCTGCCGGTCACCTCGTAACGGACCTGGGGGAAGCCGGTCGCGTGGGCCACGCCGTCGCACGCGGTGGCGACGCCGACACCGATGGCGAGCAACACCGACGGGCCGGTGAGATGACTGGTCATGGTTTCTCATCGTGTCATCCGATGGGGCGGAAGGTCTAGATGCCGTATGCGCCCGCGTTTAGGGTGAAGCGGGGGCAGGCGATGGGAAGGCGAGTGTGACGTCCAAGCGTGTGGTGGTCTGGGGCACCGGGTTCGTCGGCAAGATGGTGATCGCCGAGATCGTCAAGCATCCGCTGTTCGAGTTGGTGGGCGTCGGCGTGAGCAACCCCGACAAGGTCGGCTGCGACGTCGCCGACATCTGCGGACTGCCGGAGCCGACGGGCATCATCGCGACCGACGATGTCGACGCCCTCATCGCGCTCAAGCCCGACGCGCTGGTGCACTACGGTCCGACGGCGATGCACGCCAGGGACAACATCTCGCTGATCACCCGCTTCCTGCTCGCCGGCATCGACGTGTGCTCGACCGCGATGACCCCGTGGGTCTGGCCGACGATGTCGCTGAACCCGCCGCAGTGGATCGGGCCCGTCACCGAGGCGTGCGAGCTGGGCGGGTCGTCCTGCTTCACCACCGGCATCGACCCCGGGTTCGCCAACGACCTGTTTCCCATGACGCTGATGGGCCTGTGCTCGGAGGTGCGCCGGGTCCGCGCGTCGGAACTGCTGGACTACACCAACTACGAAGGTGACTACGAGGTCGAGATGGGCATCGGCCGCGAGCCCGGGTACAGCCCGATGCTGGAGAACCGTGACGTGTTGATCTTCGCGTGGGGCGCCACTGTCCCGATGATCGCGCACGCCGCCGGCATCGTGCTCGACGAGATCACCACCACGTGGGACAAGTGGGTGACGCCCACCGGGCGCAACACCGTCAAGGGCGTCATCAAACCGGGTCACGTCGCCGCCGTCCGGTTCACTATCAACGGCGTCTATCACGGCGAGACACGCATTCAGCTGGAACACGTCAACCGCATTGGCCGCGACGCCGCACCGGACTGGCCGTCCGGCCACGACGACGACGTCTACCGGGTCGACATCGAAGGGACGCCGAGCATCTTTCAGGAGACGGCGTTCCGGTTCACCGACGGCTCGGGCCGGGACGCGGCGACGGCGGGGTGCCTGGCGACCGGGATGCGGGCGCTCAACGCCGTTCCCGCGGTCAACGATCTGGGGCCGGGATGGGTCACGCCGCTGGACCTGCCGCTGATCGCCGGCGTGGGCACCATCCGCTGATCGGATTGCGGCGCAGTTCCGACTCCATCAGGGTCACCCGCCGCGACCTGGAGTCTAGGGTCCCTTCGCCAGCGAAACCAAGGCCAGCGACATCCGCATTGGCTCGGGCGCGCTCGACAGCCGCCCGGCAACGCCGGCCTCCAACTGCCCGACGAATGCACCCGCCCGTGGGTCCCGGGCCCCGCCGTCGAGCGCGTGCACCAACGGCGGGAACAGTGCGGCCCGCGCGAACGCCGCCCACTGCGCACCGAAAGCGGCTGCGTCGGCATCACTTTGGAACCGGGCCCAGAACCGGTCCTCGGCGGCGAACGTGTCGAGGTGGTCGATGGTCAACCCCTCGAATCGCCCGCTCGGGGCGAACGGGGCCCGCAAGTCTGTCTCGCTACGCCCCACCGCCGGAATGGTCATGCGTGCCATCTCATCTCGGCGCAGCAACCCGTCGCGGGCCTGCTCGTCCAGTGCCGCCGCGATCGCGTCGAGCAGCGTGGCAAAGCCGACGCTGCCGTCATCGTCGACCGCCAGCGTCAGCACCACCAGCCGTCCCTGCGGGGCCAACTCGCGCCCGCGGAACGCCACGAAGTTGTGCCAGTCCAGATCCGCCTGGCGAGCATAGGCCGCCTGAGCCGCCTGATCGGCGCTGTACGCGACGTGCACATGGTCGTCGAACTCGCAGGGGACGCGGCTCAGCCACTGCGTCGCCCACGACGACCAGCCGAGGTTGACCGTCTTGGACGGCAGGATCTGCCCGTAGAACGACCGGCCGATCGCCGAGGCGAAAGTCGCCGCGTCCTTGTGCAGGTAGCTGTCCGGGTCCTCGTCCAGTGTGTGGAACAGTGCGGTGAAATCGTTATCCGGGATGTCGGTGTGCGCCACCAGGATCGCGTGGTCGTGGCGGGTGCGCCGACGTAGCACCGTGACCGCCTCCGACATCGAGGCGGTAGCCGGCTGGGGCGTCCATCCCGAGCGCCACGGCGTGGGGGGCACCGACGCCGCCGAGATCGCCCTCACACCCGAACGGGTCCTCATGCAGGACTTCACCGGCGTGCCCGGCGTCGTCGACCTGGCGGCAATGCGCGACGCCTTGGCCGAGCTCGGCGGCGATCCGTCCAAGGTGAATCCGCTCGTTCCCGTGGAGCTGGTGGTCGACCACTCGGTCATCGCCGAGTCGTCGGGGACCTCCTCCGCCTACGACGAGAACGTCGACATCGAGTACCAGCGCAACATCGAGCGCTACCAGCTCCTGCGCTGGGCCCAGCAGGCGTTCGACGGCTTCCGCGTCGTGCCACCGGGCATGGGGATCTGCCACCAGGTCAACCTCGAGTACCTGTCGCGTGTGGTGTTCGCCACCGACGACGGGCGGGCCTACTGCGACACGCTGGTCGGCACCGACTCCCACACCACCATGGTCAACGGCCTCGGTGTCCTGGGCTGGGGCGTCGGTGGCATCGAAGCGGAGGCGGCGATGCTCGGCCAGCCCCTCTCGATGCTCCTCCCACCGGTGGTCGGCTTCCGCCTGACCGGCCAGCAGCCTGCCGGCACCACCGCCACCGACCTGGTCCTCACCATCACAAACGTCCTGCGCAGGCACGGCGTGGTCGGTAAGTTCGTGGAGTTCTTCGGTCCCGGCGTGGCCTCGGTGCCACTCGCCAACCGGGCCACCATCGGCAACATGTCCCCCGAATACGGCGCCACCTGCGCCATGTTCCCCGTCGACGGCGTGACCCTCGACTATCTGCGGTTTTCCGGGCGCGAGGAGTCCCACGTCGACCTGGTCGAGGCCTACACCCGCACCCAGGGCATGTTCCACGACCCCTCGGCGCCCGAGCCGGTCTTCTCCGAGGTGATCGAGCTCGACCTCTCGACCGTGGTGCCGAGCATCGCCGGTCCCGCCCGGCCACAGGACCTGGTCCGCCTGGACGAGGCCGCAGGCGCGTTCCGCACCGCCCTCGGCCGTGACGCCCGCGTCCACGCCGCCGCCCGGCCCGACGGCACCACGGACGACATCGCGGACGGCCATGTCGTCGTCGCCGCCATCACCTCGTGCACCAACACCTCGAACCCACAGGTCATGGTGGCGGCGGGCCTCGTGGCCCGCAATGCGGTCGCCCGAGGGCTGGGTGCCAAGCCGTGGGTGAAGACCACCCTCGCCCCCGGATCGCGGGTCGTCATGGACTACCTCGACCGGGCCGGACTGACCGGGCCACTCGCCGCCCTCGGCTTCGACCTGGTCGGATACGGCTGCACCACCTGCATCGGCAACTCCGGTCCACTCCTGGCCGGCGTGTCCGAGGCCGTCCAGGCGGGCGACCTGTCGGTGGCCTCGGTGCTCTCGGGCAACCGGAACTTCGAAGGCCGCATCCACCCCGACGTCCGCATGAACTACCTGGCCTCCCCGCCCCTGGTCGTCGCCTATGCGCTGGCCGGGAGCATGGACGTCGACCTGACGACCGACCCGGTCGGGACGGACGGCGACGGTCGGCCCGTCTACCTGGCCGACCTGTGGCCGAGTCCCGAGGAGGTGACCGAGGCCGTACGGACGTCACTGACCTCGGACATGTTCCGACAGCGCTACGGTTCCGTGTTCGCCGGTGACGAGCGGTGGCAGACGGTCGAGGCGGCGACCGGCGACACGTTCGTCTGGGACACGTCCTCGACGTACGTCCTGCGCCCCACCTTCCTCGAGGGACTCACCATGACGCCGGCCGCCGTCACCGACGTGGTCGGGGCCCGGGTGCTGGCCAAACTCGGCGACAGCGTCACCACCGACCACATCTCACCGGCCGGGAACATCAACCCGACCACACCGGCCGGCAGGTACCTCGACGCCCACGGGGTCGCCCGGGCCGCCTTCAATTCT
>Ga0080006_1221851_pt1 | contig 10551 bp, 9 predicted proteins | sample RS3BMetagenome_FD_69209 | JGI IMG/M metagenome (GOLD analysis project Ga0080006, IMG submission 69209) | Ferric oxide microbial mat and aquatic microbial communities from Rainbow Spring, Yellowstone National Park, USA - RS3B (SPADES... ... | reverse complement strand
CTTCGTGACAATGAATGTTTTGACAAATCTGCATCATTCATCAAAACATTCATTGTCACGAAGTCTATCATAACAGCTTTCCCGCGAACCTCAAGCCCGTTCCTTAACTTAATCAGGACGCTTTTTTCCTCGAGCCCTTTCAACACGTCAAAAAATTTGTTCATAGATATTAATTCAAGAAGCATTTATAAACCAATGAACTGCTCACGCACTTACGGGCACGTTCTCTAGCAAAAAGATGTGCAATACTTGGCTTTTAAACATCCTTTGCATGCTTTTTTATGCGCACAACGTTGATGTCGAGGAAAAAAAGAGGGATTGGAGAACTGCTTGCGGCTCTCATAATCATAGGCATAACAATAATCGCAGGGGTTGTAGTTTACGATGTCTTGTTCGCTAGGATGAATACAATAGGCTACACACCTGGAGTGTCAATTCAGGAATCAACAATTTCAAACGGGATGGCGTATATTGACGTAAAGAACACGGGAACATACACACTCTCAAGCGTTTCAGTTACAGTGTATTACAACGGACAATCGGTCGGAACAGGAAGTGCTGGAGGCATGAATCCAGGGCAAACTGTATCAATACCTCCTATTACACTCAGCGCTTCAGGTTTCACTTATCAGCCAGGAGAGACCTTTACTGTTTATGTATCTGCAACCTACACCAGCGGACAAGTTTCAGCAACTGCAACCGTCATAGGAGAATAAAAGAACTAGTGAAACAAAATCCAAAAGCTGTTCCTTAAATTAAATTATTTTTTTGAAAAATTCTAATTCTATTCAAACTTCGAGAAAGCTAATTTCGCGTAATGTGACCAAGTTTTGAGTTTAAGCTAACGGCGTCATGCGAAACGACTTGCGCTTTTTAAACATATTCATCATAACAAAGTGGGTGTTAGGCGATGGTTTCATATAATGTTGAAGGGGCAGATATGCAGTATCTTAAAGTCTTACTTGCTTCAGGCGAAAAAATATACGCTGATTCAGGGCATCTCATCTCGAAAGACAGGAATATCGGTTTCAGCACTGTTTCACAAGGCGGTTTTCTCTCTGGGCTGAAGAGAGCTGTAACGGGATCCACGTTCTTTGTATCTGAGATGACAGGACCTGGAGAGGTTGTTTTTGCGGGCTTCTTCCCTGGCAAAATCTTCCCTATCGAGCTGACTGGTTCTTCTTCGCTTCTTGTCGAATCACACTCTTTTCTTACTATGGAACCGAGCGTGAAGTATGATTCGCAGATGGCGAGGCTTGGCGCTGGGTTGCTAGCAGGAGAGGGGCTTTTTTTGGCAAAGTTTTCAGGGAACGGAAAAATTTTTCTTCACGCTTACGGGGGTCTTATTATCAAAGAGCTAGGGGTTGGTGAAAAGATACAAGTTGAAGCTGGACATCTTCTCGCGTTCGACGGAAACATGCAATACGGGATATCAAGGGTCGGAGGCATAAAGTCTATGCTTTTTTCACACGAAGGTTGGTTCTTCGTTGAAATAGAAGGTCCAGGTCATGTTTATCTGCACACAACAACAGCTCAACAGCTTGCAAGAGTCGTTGAACCCTTCATACCGAGACAGGGTGGCACGGGCGTTTCAATACAGCTTTAGAAGCTAATTCAAAATTTTTGTTAAACTACCAATCATTTAAGCATCACACTTCAATTCAAACCATGCACTTTCTTGAAGTGTTCAACCGCACTTTCTAGCGTCGAAAAACAAATCCTGCAAACCAAGCACACATAAGTTAAATAACCGTCCTTACAATGAAACAAATAAAGCATTTTGTATTGATTCAGTAGTGGGTCTTGCAAGTTTTCTGCATCAACGCCCATGCACCCCCCGTGCGCGTCCGAAATCTTCACGAAATCTGCCCTCTCCCCGTCCTTGCAAGGAGAAAGTTTCTTTCGCATTTTTTCATGAATTTCATCATCCAAAGATTTCATACATCCCAATACAAAAGAGATTAAAAAGCACACATGTTAAAATTTGATAATATATCCAAAATAGTGTTAAACTGAAGCTAATTTAACACGATTATCGGGTTAAACTGAAGCTAATTTAACACGATTTGGGACGGCGTCCAAAATAGTGTTAAACTGAAGCTAATTTAACACGATTATCGGGTTAAACTGAAGCTAATTTAACACGATTTGGGATAATATATCAAAAGCAAACACGTTGCTGACTTCCTTCCCTCAACTTATAAACGGCGTGTATATTATTAACCATGCAAAACGTATTCTTCAACCTCGAAAATGAATGGGTCAAGAAAGCAAAACGTTACGTTGCATTCTACAATTTTCAGCACATCGACGAAGAACCTATTTCTTTTTCAACACTTGCCCGCGAAGCGTTACGCGAAAAATTGAAAGACGGATTGGATGTTTCTGAAATTTTGGATAACACCTCTCCGCAATCGGACTATCAGGTTTGTAGGGTAGGACTTGCAGAAGAAGACGTAAGGGACTTGGAAAACGTAAAACAAACGTTTCGCGAAAAAGGGTTGAACGTTTCTTCAGGGGCAATAATTCGCGCGAGTGTAAAAGAATTTCTCACGAAAGACCCGAAGTGACCTAACATGAGCCCACAAGTAGACATCAATGCTGTCAAAGTCCACTTCGAAATAATAGGTGAAAGACCGAAATACCACGTGACTGCGAAGGATCACAAAACAGGAAAAGTAATTAATGCGTGGTTTACAAAGGACGAAATACTTTCGAAAGTACAGGAATGGACTGAACAAGGCTTCACAATTTGGGTTTCTTTTAATGAAATTGAGGAAGGTAATGACTCAATAGAAGGGGTTTCAAAAATATGCGACCTATGGTTTGACATCGACGCAAAACGCGCGGATAAATCTAACCCCGCGAAGGAAGAAGAGAAAGAAGAAGCATTCCAAAGGGCAAAAACTCTACGAAATTTTCTCGAAACAAAATACAACGCGCGCGGGTTCCTAGCTCTTAGTGGAAATGGTCTGCATTTGCACTTTCCACTCCCTTGCTATCCGCTAATAGGAGCACAGTTTCGAAAAGAAGTGAACGAAAAGCTACGAAAGTTTGCACAACACGTATCGGCGACCGCGAACGTAGAAATCGATAATACATACGATTTACGGAGAGTTTCAACAATAATAGGCACTTACAATCAAAAAATCCACGACAAACCTTTGGAGACAAGGTGGGGGACTGACTTCTACGACCCTTCTAACTTAGACAAAACATTCGAAGCTATCAAAAACGCGAGAGAAGCAAATCACAGGCTCCTTGAAGCAATCCTTAACGAACCCATTTCAACGCAACCCATAATCACGCAAGCAGACGCAGATTTCACGCCCGAAACTTCTGCAAAGCTCGAAGAAGTTCGCTCGAAAGATCAGAAGCTCGACGCGCTCTTGAAAGGCGACATAAGTGCATACGGGAACGATAGGTCTGACGCTGAAATGGCACTTGTAACAAAACTCGTGTTTTACGGCTTCACTAAAACGCAAGTCTTTTACATAATGCAGAATGTTTCACAGATCGGCAAGTGGAAAGAAAAAGATGAAAAGTATTGGAATTTAACTTACGACAAAGCAGTTCGATTCAACGAAGAACATAAACCCGAAGAAGTAAAAACAGAAACGAAAGCTAGCGCGAAAGCGAAAGCAAGCGAAACAGAACCTATCACGCACGACATTTCGAAAGTCGAATTCGGGCTTGCGGACGGCGTGCTTTACGAAAGACTTGAAACACCCTCTGTAATCGTTACAATCCACAAAGGAAAAATCAAGTTCTCGCGAGAAGGAAAAGAAGTGGAAGCCGATTTCACGACGGACGAAGACAATCTCGAAGAAGAACTCGAAAAGAACGGGGTTTCGGCAGAAGACATTTTACTTTTCAAAAGAATATACGAAGAAGGCGTCCGCAGGAAGCTTTTATTCGCAAAGGTCGAAGGCGAGACGCTCCCTGAATTCGCGACGAAAATTTCCAAAATATTTCTAAACCTCTTTCACATCGCAACGCTCGAAGAGACCGACGAAATCCTCTTTTACTCGAAAGGGGTTTACAAAGCGGGAGCAGAGAGCTTACTTACGAAACAGATCGAAAGCATAGCACCGCCCGACGCGATTACGAAAAACCTCGTCGAAGAAGCGCTAGGGCACGTGAGGCGTGCTACTTACGTTTCGAGAGAACGTTTCAATTCAGACCCCTACGTATTAAACGTTCTTAACGGTCTCCTCGACTTGCGCACTTTCGAGCTAAAGAAACACACTCACAAGTTTCTTTCGACGATCCAGCTTCCTGTGAACTACGACCCGAACGCGAAGTGCGAGCTTTGGCAAAAAGTAGTAAGTGAAGACCTTTACCCCGAAGACATTCCTATCTTGCAAGAAGCTTTCGGATACGCGCTTTACCCTGAGAACGTCGCACAAAAGATGTTTGTGTTCTTAGGCGAAGGGAACAACGGGAAGTCTTTAATTTTGCACGTCCTTGAATCTTTCATAGGAAAAGAACACGTAGCAACTGTTTCACCGCAAGAAATAGAAAACAACCGTTTCGCAGTTTCACAGTTATTCGGGAAACTCGTGAACATATACCCTGATCTCCCCTCTTTTGCATTACAAAGCACTGGAAAGTTGAAAGCGCTTGTTTCAGGAGACAGTTTAGCGATCGAAGAAAAGTTCAAAAAGCCGTTCTCTTTTAGAAACCGCGCGAAATTCTTCTTTTCAGCAAACGTACTTCCGAAAGTGAGCGATAACACACGCGCGTTTTACAGGCGTCTCGTGATTATCAACTTCCCGAAGACGTTCGACGAAAACACAGCAGACCCGACGCTTCCCGAAAAGCTCACGAACGAAAAGGAGCTTTCTGGAATATTGAACTGGGCGCTTGAAGGCTTGAAACGGCTCATGCAGAACGGCTTTCGTTTCTCCTACAAGAAGAGCGTGGAGGAAATACAAGAAATATACACAAGAGCGAGCAACCCTGTAAAAGCGTTCCTCGACGAAGAGACCGTAGAAGACTCCGAAGCGTATATCGTTAAAGAAGACCTTTACGAAGCGTATAAAGACTACGTGAAAAAGCACAAACTTGCAAGCCCCCTCTCTTCCGTCTCGTTCTTCATCAATGTTCAGAAATACCGCAAGCTGAAAACTGAAAGGAAAAACGTAGGCAATGAGAGAAAAAGGGTTTTCCTCGGGCTCCGCTTGAAGAACGAAGAAGAGAAAGAAGAAGAAAACGAAAGCTTGAGTAAGTTCTCCGACGAGAGTTCCTAAATAGAACGACAAGCTTCGTCCTTTAGTGTATGGAAGGAGTGTCCATGGTTGCGTCCAGGGTTGCAAAATCATGAAACAAACAAACCCTGGACACCCTGGACACACATGAAACGTGTTTTACGTCCAGGGTTTGAGCCGTACTTTTATTTACTATAATATTATACACGCAGTACTACGTGCACCCTTACACCCACTAATTTTTTAATATACCAAAAGTAGGACCTCAACCCTGGACATTTTTATCATGAAACAGACGTCCAGGGTGTCCAGGGTTGATTTTTTCTAAAAATTTTGATATCAATGAAACAAAATCAAAATTTTGTGTTGGAAAACCGATGCGAAAAACAACCCTGGACGTCGCATGAAACAGATTTAGATATATCTAAATTTTTGCCGTTATTTTTAGAGAACAAACCACTACCCCTACTTACTGCACCCACTACCCCACAAACTACCCCTACGTGCAAACTGCCCCTACTAACATTTTGGCTTTTTAAAGGGTTTTGCATTAGAGTGCATGAAGCGAATTAATGTTTATGTAAGCGAAGAGCAATACGATGAATGGAAGAAAATAGCTGAAAGTAAAGGCAAAAGTTTGTCCGAATTCGTGAAAGAAACAGTTGAAGAAGTTTTGAAAAATGGCTCTGTAGATGAAAGGTTCGTAAAACTCGAAACGAAAATAGAGACAGAACACAAAGACGTGAACCACGAATTGAACATGCTTTGGGAAGTTACTGGAAAGCTCGACAAAGCTCTGAAGAAATTGAACCGCGGGGAAAAGCTCGAACTAAACGACTTTGTTTTTTCAAGTGAGGAAAAATGAACGCTAAGCTAACGCCTTTGGAGTTTGAGACAATCGACGAACACTGGAACGTTTTCTTGCTGAGCGATGGAACAAAGTTAAAGAAAAAGCATGTTTTGTTATCGATTGCGAGGACGGATGCTTTCGATGCGCTTGGACGTCCTTTGTATCAGCCGTTCTTGTTTACGCTTCTTGTTCCGTTAGCTCCTGAAGAACTGCGAGGTGGACCTTCTTCCTTTATTCCTTCCCCGAGAACTGTCGAGGATGCAGAAGTCGAAGCGGTGCATATTGAAAAGGTTGAATACGAAGAACCTAACGTTTGCAAACTCGAGGACGGAACAATTGCGTCTTTCAAAACTGCAATAATGTCTATCAAGCGTTCTTTGAAATATTACGATCCGCTCGGGATGCCTCTCTATTCAGTTGGGTGGTCACTTGTTCCTTTCTTCGAAAGTCCGAAAACGCTGTGGAGAAAAGAAGAGTAAGCAACCGGGAGGAAATCAGTTCTTTTTCTTTAGTTTAAATTGTAATTTCGCGCCTTTCTTTTAAAATGTATTTTGCTAGTGTCTGCACAACTTCGTGATGCTGTAAATCTTCCGAAAGGTAGTATATGCCGTTTTCTCTTTTTATTGCACCATAAAACCGCAACATAGTGATGTGCCCTTTTATTACGTTTTTGTTTGTTTCGCCGAGCGTTCTTGCAATTTCCTTTGCGACCATCTCAAATGTTGCGGGGCTTTGTGAAAGCAAAAAGATAATTTCCAGCCTTATGGGGTGCCTTAGCATGTCCAAAATAGCCGCCGTTCTTGTTAATTCAAAATCCTTTATTATCACTTTTTTACCACATCCAAAAAACAATGTAATGTTGTAGATTTATAAGTTTTGTAGTTGTGCAATTTGCTTCATGCAATGTGCATTTTGGGCAAAATTGGGTATTTGACAATTTTTGTGGATTACAAGTTTTACGGTTGCATGAAAATTTTGCGTTTATCACGGCATGAAAATACAACCGTGGGATAAGGTTCTAAAATCATTACCGCCGCTTTCCGAGCGGGAGCTTGCCGAATTAAGAGAAAGCATAAAGAAACGTGGGCTAAAATACCCGATCAAGGTAAAACATAACGGTAGATTAATTAGCGCAAGCAAACAAGCATTCACGGAAAAACGTTTTGTTAGCTTATGTACCGGTTAAATTTGGGAATTTATGGTCAAAACCCAAACTTATAGGCATCGTGCAAACTGCAAAAGTCTTTAGGGTCGTTTCCATACTATATAGTTCTTCTTAAACCTAACTAATTCCACGGCTTGTTTAATCAATCTTGAATAAATACAGGATGTCACAGTGGGAAGCTAATCTTCAATCACTTCAATACCTAGCTGCTTGAAAGTTTCCTTTATCTTGTTGTTGTATTCTTCATCTGAGATTGACCCTTCAGTCGCTTTGATATTGATCCTTAGCCTTTCAAATTTCTCTTGAAGGAAAATAATCATACGCGTTATATCATTAACCTTCCCAAGTGGGACATCAAATTCGAGATGTACATGATCCCTCGCCTTGATGATAGGTTCCGTAATAATGCCGGTCGCAGCACCACTAGGTCCTACTGGCTCCGGTGAAGGTTGTGGCAACACAATTTTAGCTCCTTTTTGGGCTTCACAGATTGTGCTTCTGATTATCACTTCGTTTTCATCGAACGTGACTATTGGATCGTTCTTAAAATATTTGCACTCGACCGAGTTCTCTTCTTCCTTGAACTTACCAAGACCGAAATAGCCCTGTTTTACCCCTTCTTTAATCGACTCCTCAAATGAATCACGGGAAATTACACGTATTTCTCCCGGCGTATTTAGCATAGAATCATATATTAGCTTAACCTTAACGTAGTCTTGATTTTCAAAATATTTCTGCTGGATCAAGATGGGTGATATCTTCTCATTTATCTCCTGCTCAGCTCTAAGCCCCTCGTATACCCACTCGTCAAGCTTTCTTGTATCACCATATGTAGGTATGCCGAGATCAATCTCCTTCAACCCGTCCTTCGCAGGCGCACAGACAATTCTATAGCACCCTTTAACTTTATCTTCGAGGTCGCGATTCTCCTTTTGTATTTTAGTTGACACTTCACGTTTCTGTTCTTCGGTGAGGTTTATCGTATTGTCATCTTGGATATGCTGGTATGCAATTCTCCTTTTTATTGATTCGAGGAATGAATTCCTTTCTGCATCAGACGGGCATAGGAAGAATATTGTGTTCATGTACACTCTTTGTGAATCTCCCTTCAATTCTAGTACACTTCTCATAAATATTTCGTCCTTCTGAGATACTATGACAAGTTTCATCTCTGGTGTGTCAGGGATATCCTTTGGCTTATCTGGCCAGAGAAAGACTTTGAGGTTCTTCCCCGAAATCTGTTCTTTTACTTTCTCCATTTCCAACTCATGGACATCGTCATCTTTGACGTTCTCAATCTTCGTAAGTAATATTCTATTCAAGTTCGGCTGGTTTGAGAAATAATACTTATCATTCTGAGACTGCAGGTAAAACAATCTATTCTTGAGCTTATCTACCGCTTCGACTACTATGCTTGACGGGTTATCACTCGTCGTAGCATTCCTTTTTATCTCCCCAATATGTGCTCCCTTCTCCTCTGCGCCTGAGAAAGAATAGAGAAATATACTTGTGGCTGCTCTGGTTCCTACGTGTAAACCTTGGAATGATTTGCCTATCGAAGCGTCGACAATCTTCGAGCCGGAGTTTATGTCAGTTATGTCTGCTGCTATGACGCTATCGAACTCCTGGCCAATATGCTTTATCAACTCCCGCCTGATCTCTTGGTTAGCGAGGTCAAAGTCAGAGAGAGTAATGTAGGGGCGGCTGCTTTCCTTAAGTGAATATATAACGAGGGAAAGAAGCCTGAGGACTCCCCTGGTTCTCTGAAAGGTCGGGAAGCTGCCCCATCTGTGGTAGAGCACTTCTATAACTTCGGGGATAAAAGGATAGGACTCCATAAAGCGCTCCCTATAATCTGAGACATCAACCCCCGCGGGCAGTATCCCCTCCTTCTCCGCATACTCAATGAAATCTGAAACTACATGCTTTGCCTCTGCCTCATTTATGGGGGAGAAGAGGCGGCTCCTCACTACCCTGCTGATCTCGTTCTCTTGAACTGGCGTGTAGATCCTCTCTACTCTTCCTGATACCTTCTGGAGCTGATCAAACAGCTTCTCGGCCTTCTCATCGTAGTGCTCAAGCAGGCTCGATGGCAGCGTAACTACAACGCATACCCTTTCCAAAGTGCCCGCGACCTCGGTCAGTTCCTGCATGAAGGCCATGGTCTGCGCAGCTAAGCTCGTTTCGCCCACGGATATGCCGGAGGCCTTTGTCGTGTATTCCAGTATCTCATCCATAAGGATGAGGACAGGTTGATGCCTAGCAAGTAATTCCCTCAGGGCCTCACGCCCAGGGGAGACATTTCCCGTCAGCATTATGTTTCTTCCATCGAGCTGTTTTTCGATGATGCCCCAGGGGGTTTCCTTCTTCGGGTCCAGTGCAGTACCGACGATCACGACCGGAGTGACATCCCACTCCATCGCTTTATGGTACAGCGCGATCAAAGCATGCGTCTTTCCGCCACCGAACGGCGTCTGTATTTGTATGACCGGGTCTCCTCCCTGCCCATTAAGCCTCTTCTCAACTACGTCGAGCAGGTTCTTCAGCCCGTTCGTGAGGTACGTCTTTTTGAAGAAGAGTTCAGCATCCTTGTACTCTGCAGGAGCACGTTTATTATATGTCTCCCAGAGGTCAGCCGCAAAGACATCCATAGTTAGCCTCCCTTCGAGTATATCCCTGTGAGGCACTGCGATCGTGTGGAAGGGCTTCATTCAAACAACCTCCTTTGTCCTGTTTCTTGCTCGGTTTCCTTCATGACTCTCTCCTTACCAGCCAAGAATCCCTCTAATAGCTTCTTCTCAGCATTCCCATTTGGTAAGGACTCTGATATTGCCTGGGCTACCCTATAAAACACATCACTCTTGCCATATCCAGTTTCACGGAGGATACTTGTCATTTCTTCTGACCTGCCTTTCTTCCAAAGCAACAGAACTTTATGAAGCACGTCTATTAGCTCTGCAGAATTTTCAAGATCCTCGAGCCTTCTCTCCTCAGGGCCGAGGACTTCGATGAACTCTTTCTTCTTGGATATGAAACCTCTATTCCATTCCTGCGCGACATCAAGACCCACGCTCTGCCCGAGTTTCCTGGCTTCATCAAACTCAACTACCTTATCGCTGTAAGCCCACCTCCACAGAATATAGAAGCGGGTCATGGGTTTGATTTCCGCCGCAAAGCCGTTATGCAGGACCTGTCTCACTGCATAGTCCGTCACGATTTTGCGGATGTCTTCAAGGAACCTATCAGCTCTGACCGCGTTCCCCTCGTCGTCGATTACCCTCTCGTATTTGCCGAACACTTCTATTGCTGAGCCTATCGCTGAGATG
>Ga0080006_1152035_pt1 | contig 10554 bp, 9 predicted proteins | sample RS3BMetagenome_FD_69209 | JGI IMG/M metagenome (GOLD analysis project Ga0080006, IMG submission 69209) | Ferric oxide microbial mat and aquatic microbial communities from Rainbow Spring, Yellowstone National Park, USA - RS3B (SPADES... ... | reverse complement strand
AGCAGCTTTATCTCTATACCATAGTTTTCGCCAACTACATTCTGAAAATGAACCAAAAATCTTCTCTGTGATTCATCAATTTCTTCTATTTGTATTCGTGGGTGCTCTAGTTCTCTATTTGTTTTCTCTAAATCACGCCAGTTTGGTATCTGTAATCCCTGTCCCATATCTGTCTGAGAGAATAAATCAAAGAATTGTGGTATTGTATATTCAACTGTTTGGTTTACCTCTCTAATTACCAAAAGCAAGGTTAATATACCAAAACCAAACAATACTACCCCAGCAATATGATTAACATACAGATAAAGTAAGATGCCTGTGGCTACTTCTAAGAAGACAATAACATATACAATATTTTTCTTAAAACTCATTTTTAATCACTTCTAATTCTATCTTCAGTTTTTTGCCAGATATCGTCATAATGATTCTGACAGACGCATCCTTATTATCAGTATTCAAAAATGTTTCATCAACGACAAATTTAGGTAATAAAATATAATGTGAGCTACCAACATGCTTAATTATCCTATCTTTAGGTAATTGGGTAGTATATAACAGTTTATCAATATCTGCATTACTCATTTTAATCATCATTGGCAACAATATTACCAGATGATAATGATAATATAAAAACCTTAAATTTGTTTGCAAACTCATCAAATGTTAATGCTTTAATTGAATATTGCTGTGCTGAGATTAAGTCATCCCTACTTATAATGCTCGACTTGCTGTGTTTTAAGCTTGTTATATCATCAATAAAGAAATATTCATTAATGCCACTCTTTTCTTTACTTTTATGGTAAAAACCAAATAAATATATGTGCCTATTCTTTGTCTTATTTTGCTTTACAAGATTATTAAAAAACTTATTTGTCTCTACTTGTGTTTCATTTATTACATTAGGAACTACAAATTTATCTTTTACAGTCATTTTACATTCAATTATAAGTATAGTTCCATTATTAAAGACAACTAAATTATCACCAAGAACATTGTTAGAAAATTTCTTATTAGGAAATCTATAATTGTGGAATATGTAATGCTCTTTAACCATTTCATTTAGAACTTTAGACACATCATCTTGAAGTTTATTCAATTTTACACCTTTTTACTTATCTATATGTAATCTATCTATAACCATCCTATAATATAGATAAATCTTGGCTAGTTATTTCTATTATTCTATTTCTATTTTATTTTTTTTATATATATACCTCCCCCCTACCCCAAAATCTCAAAATGTCAAAATTTAAAATTTTAAAATTTTATGTTTTTCACTAACGATTTTTGACTTTTGTGACTGTCTTCTAAAAGGTTTTGACATTTAAAACCTTATTTTTTTAAAACTTTATGCAGCAGATATTGATTAATACACACACCACATATAAATTTTGACTCTATGTAAAGTCTATATTTGATATATAAATTGGTCTTTTTTCTGTAATAATTCATTTATTATACCTCACTTTTTATAGTGATTTTTGCCTCCATAATACCTCCAAAATTCAGTCATGCATAACATGCCTATATGTAAATAAACAATTGTTTTTTCTATTTATTAGCAATTTTAATTGTCTTGTTATTTCCAGAAATTTTTATTTTCTTTTCTCTCTCAAGTTCGTGAAGTTTATCTTTTACTTTTTTTGTAATAAATACCTTATTTCTAGTCTCAATTCCTTTAGAAATTCGTTCTACAATTTTATTGACAGCACCATTATAACTAGCTGATTTTTTGTCTGATTCTGCATCTTTTATTCCTTTAAGAATTTCTTCTTCATCTATTTTCAGTTTTTCTGATATCTCCTCATCCAAAAGTATATTATCAGCATTTCTATCTCTTTTATATATCTCTGATAATAATGCTGGAAGTCTGCTAAAAACATTTGTAACAATATTGATTGCCTCTTCTATGTGTTTTCCCTTAATAATAACTTGATTGCCCATTGTTTTTTCAACAGAGGCACTAAGTATTGCTATATGCGAAGCGATAACTAAAGCATGCTTTTTATAATAAGTTTGAATTATTCCTCTCAAATGTTTTTGAATATTATCAGGATACCTTTCTAAAATTTTATACTGCTGTTCCTCAGCAGCTTCTAATATAGACACAGCATCATAATCAGGAATAATTTCAAGATAGTTACTTGGGATCTTATTGATAATTGAAGAATATAAAGTAAGCATTTCTGCTAAGTATTTAATGTCTTTGCCTTCATATGCTTCCTTTACTGCTAATGGCTTTACACCCTCTTCGCTTTCTAGTTCATGCATTTTTGCATCATACTCACGTTCAGAAATAAGTTTTGTCTGAGAAATAGTTGGCTCATTGTACCAAACAAGAACTCTTCTAAATAGTCCTGACTCAACAACATTAATACTAAAATCAGAAGTAGGAACAGATGTAAAAATCCAAGAGCATTCCATTTTGACAGTAAGTATTCCTGCTTTAAAACTTTGTCTAAAAACATTATTGCCTTTCCATTTTGACTCAGCTGATTGAATAAGAAGTGCAAGAACATTGTTTAAATCAATTCTATTCATAGAAAAGATTTGTCTTGCTTCTTCAGAAAATATAAAGTCATATTTTTCAGTTTGATTAACATCAGTATTATTTTTGCGGTCTACTGAAAAGACACCATATCTATAAATAGTTCTAGTAAAAACCTCTTTATCTTTAACAATAGGTGGGGTTTCATATATGCTACCAGCCAACCCTTGGACAGTGAATTGGTCAATAGTAGTATATTTCTTACTTAAAGTCTCGTTTAAAGGCAAATCATATGTTTTAGCTTCTGCATCTGCAGCCTCAATTACTTTTTTATCAAGAGATAAAATTCTATCTTTGCCAGTAGCAGATGGCATTATAACGAGTAAACTAAGTCTTCCATCATATACATCTCCACCACGCCAGACAATCTTAATATTTTTAAGGAATTGTGATACTAAAACAAAGAAATGTAGTTCATGATATATATCTTTATCATCAATTGGAAGATAATAACCATTTTCTACTGCCAACTTATACCAAATCTTTTTAAGTTTGTGATAATTATCTCCTAAATCAACAAGATAGTCAGTTATCTGTTTAGTATACCCACCATATACCTCCAAAAGCTTGTCTTCATCTATATCGTTTTCTTCTTTTTCATTATCATCAGGAAAAAATTCGTTGGGGTCGTAATCATCATCCATATTAGTCACCTAAATAGAAGAAACAAGCTTTGATAATGTGCTCTGAAGCTCTTTCTTGCCATTGTCTCTGTTTCTGTATAAGTAAAACTTTGCTTGTCTGCTGCCTACTATCTTCATATAAATTGAGAGAGTTCCAGGCTGACTCTCAAGGACATGTCCGAAAGGTATGTGTCGAGCATTTTCTTTTCTCGACAAAACGTAATAACTCTCGTATGCTGTTTTGCCAGCACCACGAATGCTCACGATATACACGCCATAGTTTTTCAGAGTCTCATAACCTATTTTCTGAAGATTAAGAGTGCTCTGATTGCTTTCGCTTGTCTTTACATCTGCTCTTCTGCTTCCTACTGTTCTGATTAAGCGTGGTGCTGTTTTATAATTTTCCTTGGCACTGGCATTTTCAGCGTTGTATATATCTATGAGACTTACTTTTACGCTCATTTTACATACTTCGCCTTCAAATCAGCTATTGCCTTGTTATACTTCTGCTTAGTGTTCTTGAGCTGTGCAGTCAGCTTTGCTATTTTCTTTGCTTTTGCCTGCTCAAGTCTCTTTCTCTTTGTCTGGAATAGCTTGCGATTCCTGCTCTTATCCTTCCTCATTTTTCTAGCAAGACGTTTCTTTTCCTTCATTTCTTTTATCTTTGCTCTCTCCTCTGGAGTCATCTGCTTTCCTGCAACTGGAGGAAATAGCTTTTTGCCAGTCTTGCTTGTTCTTTCTATAAGAACATACCCAGCTGGTAACTCCTCTTCTTTCAGTTCCTCTGTAGTCCCGTCCTTATATGTCATTTTCTTTATCGGATCTTTGCTAAAAAAGACCCTCACTGGCTTTGTACTCCCATCTGCAAATGTATGTCTTATGACGTGCAGATAATACGTCTGTCCTGTTTTTGGATTCTGTACTTTCATTGTATCACCTATCAATATTATACAGACAAAAGGTATTTAAACCTTTTGCAATTTTTTGTTTACAACTTTTAATGATAATTTATTATAAAATGGACAACTTTTACAGTCGGTAAGCGGACAAATTCCCCTGATAAATAAGGTATCACAGCTTGGCAAAGCATAACTTCTATTATATATTGTCTGTGCGTGGCTTCTTGTGCAGTAGCTTCTCTGCCACTTTTCAGGTGATATAATTTTATGAAGAATTTCGTTCGCTTCTACCTCTGTAAAACCATTCTCTTTAAGAAATATAAGAAGAAATGTTCTCTCATACCACCCAGCATTATCATTTTCAAGCACCTGTTTTAAACAAGGTATCTTTTTAAGTTTCTCAATTATCAAATCTAAATTAGCATTCATATGCTTCTGAAGTTCATTAATATATGGATCGTCAGACATATAACTTATTGACGATGGCAAAGAATTATAATTTATCCCATTTGAATAACTGCTTATATCAAATAATTTTTTCCCGTATAAAAATTCTTTCGTTAATATTCGTTTATTTTTAGCCAATTCCTTCACGTTATTAAGTTCTTCAATTTTAACAGGTATAACATATAACCCACTTTTGAGGTTAATACTATCAATAAGTCTTACCTCACGTGAAATATCACCAATAACAGTGCGGTCAACATTCTTACTCAAACTGAGTTCATCAACAATATCGGATTGTGCATTTAATAAAACAGTCTTCTTGTCAGGTTTATCATATGGTTTAACATATATAAAGAAGTGAAATCCCCTACCAGAGAAGTTAATGCTGTGATAATATGAATTTTCCTCTGCCCAACTGTGAAGTTTTTTTATATCATTTAAGACTTTATCTGGCTCAACTATGTCTATATCAAAAAACATTTTATCAATAATAACTGTATTATAATCAAGTTTATTATCTCCATTTGCTTTTACTGCTGGGAAGACTGTCGTATATAAGTTTGCTTTGCCATTATATTTGTTAATATAGAAATTTATTTCGTCAAGTGAGTTTACTACTTTTACCCTTGCCCCATTAACAGCTACCTCACGCAAAAAGCGATTAAGCAAAAACACAATAGCACCAATTAGCTTTTATAATTGCTTAAAACATCATTCAACAGAATACCAAATTTTTTCTTGGCATTCTTTAATTCAATACCCATTTGCTTATTACCAAGACTATATTCAATACTGCCATATGCAACAACATCAAGATAGTCAGCTAACTTGACAATTTTTGATTCAAGCGTCTTCTTATCTTTTTCCTCGTCAAACTGCTGATAATATTTCTTTTCTAACTCTTTGTTCTTAAGACGTTCCAATATCTCAATCATACTATACTTCTCAAGTTCTGTCAATGACTTACGCAACTCTTCAGAAATCTTTCCATAGTCATATTTAGCGTGGTGTGGCAAATCAGAACTCACCACTTCAGCAAGATCGTGCATTATTGCCAATCTCATTACTCTTTCAGTATTATTTTTAATTCCTACTTGATTAAAGTAGTCAGAAATTACCATTGCCATAAACGTTACGTTGCCGTGATGCTCAGCAATATTCTGTTCTCTGATAAATGCTGTGGTGTTGTATCGCTTTACTGACGTCATTCGCCTAATGGCAAAAATAAAAAAGTCATCAGTAAAGCGTTTGAGTGTTTTTGATACCTCATCCATTTTAATCACTTTTCTTGTCCATTGTATTATCACCCTTACTTTGACTTTGATTCCTCTTTTTGCTTTGGCGGTTCGGGCAAATTTACAGGATGTGATTCTGGTAATACCTTATGCCTCTCAGCAAAATAATAGTCATACCCACTTTTCTTTGATGTTCTCTTATTTATCACAATAACTATAGGCAATACTTTTATATCTCTTATTCTTTTGTATACTTGTGGTGTTATATTCATTTGGAACTTCTCTCCATTATATTCTATTATGGCTTTGGCATAAAATCCTTGTATTTCTGGGTAGCTTGATGGGATTGTGATAATATTAAGTATTTTAATTTCTTTGCCAATTATTGACTCATTGTCTATTATTGGAAGATTTAATTCAGGAGGAATGCTATCTAATACCCATCCATCTGAACCTATTATATATTTACTTGGATCTGGTTGACCAATTGGATTTATTTTCAAATTCTTTCCTTCTATTACTTCTTTATACACGTTTGTGTAGTATCTTAAACTTGTGGCTACCTTATTCAAGTTCAGAAATTCCTCATCTGTTGGCTGAATTCCTGCTTTTCTTTTCTTATTTAGTTCTGCATACATTGTGGCTAGTCTCTCTAGCCTCTCATATATCCTTTCCACTTCATTTTTGTCTTTCATTCTATCACCTATAATAGCATTATTTGCAAACCTTAAAATATTGACATCCTTGACAAATATATGAATTTTTGTTTTCGTCAACTTTTGGAAACTGCTCAATATCACCATCAGTTGTTTTAAGGAAATTAGACATATTATTTACAAGACTAAGAGTAAGTTCAAGAAGCGTATCATCAATATTAACCTTATTAAGATCCCACTGTGTGCCGCTCTGCTCAAACCTGATAATACCCACTTCTACATTGGTAATTGGTATTTTATGGGTGTTCGCAAACATATAGGCATAAATATATAGTTCCTGATAATACTTTGATTCATCCCATTCTTTAAAGGTAGGGATGGTCTTTAAGTCAATAATTAAAAAGTGATTATCTTTGCCTTCAAACACAGCATCTATATAACCAAATAATGAATCAAAGGCAATTGGCAGTTCTGCTGCATATGGAATTTTATTATATCCCATTTTTTCAATTTCATCAAGAACAAGTTTATAACTATCAAAGTTGCCTTGGTATTTGCTTGGCACCTTAAAAGAAAAACCATCATTTTGATTTTTAATTAACAAATTGTTATAATCTTCAATTAGTTCGTGGAACTCTGTGCCATACTTCATATATTCATTTTCTTCCTGCTTATAACCTAACACTGAATAATAAAACTTTCTCTTGCACTGAAGAAATGCTCCCAAACTACTTTTACTAACTTCACCAGTCATATTTTTTCCACCTCAATTTCTTCTATTCTGTCTGCATAATCTGATAAAAATATAATATCATTCGCTGTCTGCCTCTGGTCAATTTTAGCTCCTGTTTTCACATTTAACAAAAGCAACGAACCATCATTTATCAGAGCAATCTTATCTTTATATTTATCATAAACATCAGGCATAACATTTACATAACCATCAGTTCCTTCTTGATCTTTTGTTATTAGTTTGCACCAACGAGACATCCAACCATACTTCTTGATAATTCCATATCTTGGATTTTTATCAACTTCTTCCTGTGTTGGCTTTTGTGTTAATGGAATCCAATCACCAATTGATGAATAGTGTGGCTTACCCAGATGAATTGCCAAGTACCAACCTGTTTTTCCTTTTGTTTTAATAATTTCTTTAATTGAATTTATCTTAATTCCTGTCAATTTTTCAACAATAGGTATGATTTTATCCTTATTGGCTATTAAAAGTGGAACTTTTGTTCCTGATATTATTGCTTGATTAACATTAAATTCACCAGAAATTGTGCTCTTTCTCAAACTATCAGCAACTCTGTCAGGCATTTTAAACTTTTGTATTACTTCATCAATAGAATTAAATGGACGATTCTTAATTATATCGTCCATTTGTTTACTAGACAAATATTTTACTTCTGTTAATGGCATATAGAAAACACCATCACGGAAAGTAAGTTTTTCTTTGTCACTTATGTTAATATCTGGTGGGTAAATCTTATATCCTCTTGTTATCATTTCGCTTACTATTTCATTCTTCTCACTTTCATTTGCCCAGTAGTAAGAAGAAATATAATAATCAACAGGATAATGTGTTTTTAACCAAGAAGTATAGTAAATTGTTGCTGCATAAAGTGTTGCGTGACTTGCATTGAATGCAAAAGAACCAAATTGATATACTTGATTAAATATTTTTGTTGCCTCCTCCTCTGAATACCCATTTTTCTTAGCACCATCAATAAACATTTTACCATACTGCTGGAAAAATGTTGTTATACCTTTTGACTTAGCAATTGCCTTTACTGCTGAATTAGAATGGACACTGTAAAAGTTACCAATTGCGTTAAATATGACCATAATCTGCTCCTGGAATAATATCAAATTACCAAACCTGTAAAACAGAGGATATTGACTCAATATTTTATCAGCAGAAGGAACACCAATTGAAAATGGAGTTCCTGTCTTTTTGAACATTTTATACTTTCCTGGGATGCCATATCTATTAGGTGCAGGTCTATCATAAGCATTAAGAGCAATCAAATCATCAAAAGTGAATGTTGCCTCATATGCCATTCTTGTCATTGCGTGAGTGTGAATTTCAAATAAGCCAGCAGTATAACCATCCTGAATCAACTTATATACTTCTTTATCTTCAAGTCCATTTTTATTATCAGGATTCATATAATTAACTCTTATATTGTTCTTTTTTGTTACATCTGAAATAACATCAAGAGTTGATAAACCAAGTAAATCAATTTTGACTAATCCATACTCCTCAAGTTCAGGATATTCAAAACTTGTAGTTACACCCTTTGGAGTTTTTACTAAAGAGAAATAATGATAATATGGATCTTGAAGAACCATAATTCCTGATGCGTGAGTTCCCCTTGCTTTTTTCTGTCCCTCAATTTTTGTAACTATCTCAAAGAATTTAGGATACTGCTCTTTATATTTATTTAGTTGAGGAAATGTTTCAAAAGTCTCTTCAAGCATGTGTCCACTTCTTGCATCTCCACTTGTTCTCACAATCAACAGAGAGCTTATTTCATTTAACACATATTTAGGAACATCAAGCACTTTGCCAACTTCATTTAATGCTGACTTTGTCTTAAATGATAATATAGTGCCTGCTGGTATTGTTCTTTCCATTCCATATGTTTCTATAAGGAATTTGATTAATTCTGGTCTGAATGTGCTTTGGAAGTCACAATCAACATCAGGCAAATCGTGTCTTTCTGGATTTATAAATCTTTCAAAAAGTAAATCAAACAAAATTGGGTCTACTTGAGTAATCCCCAAGCAATAAGCAATTAAAGAACCACCAACTGAACCTCTACCTGCTGAAATTACCTTATCTTTTGCTTTTGCGTAATCATACATACTTTTTATCAAAAGAAAGTAATCTATAAATTTCTTGCTTGATATTATTTCAAACTCCTCATGAAGTCTTTTTTCATATACTTGCTTTGCATCATCAGAAGAAACATTATGTTTATTAGCATATAATTCATAATTGTCACTTAAATCTTTTTGTCTAATAAGATTCCAAAATTGTAGTTCTTTCTTTGCTTTATTTATTCCATTCTCATTAAGTTCAATCTGCTTTTCACCAGCATAAGCAATAATTTCATCATTAGTAGGTTCACAATCAAATTTATATTCAATTTTAGGTAGTAGGTTATAACCTTTTGCTATAATATAACTAGCATTTTTAATAAGAGCATCAAGATTATTAAGAATTAAATCAGACTCACTTCCAAACTCACTCTTCAGCTCTGTTAATGTGTGAATATAGGCATTTTCTTCTTTATTAACAACAGCAACTTCTGAATACTTTTTATGCTGCTTAATTGCTGATATTACTAAATAAGCATCATAATCCTGTGGTTGAGTAAACTTGTTATTTTGATAAACAATCAGCAGAGAGTTATTTATGTTTTCAAGTAGAAATTTTGCTTTTATCTTTGCTTTATAGTTAAATGATGAGGCAACATATTTTTCAGCAAATTCATTTGCTAATTTCTTTATAACTTCTATACTTTCTGGTTGGTATACTGGAGTTAATATAAGTTTGAGACCATTTTTATTATTCTTGATAATAAAATCAACTAAATCATCCAAGTTTGGTTCTGACAAATTTACATAACTTACAATCTTATTTAGGTTTTCATATCCTTCTTGATTTATCACAACTAATATTACTTCAAAACCATCAATTGATATTTTAGATCCATAATATATACTGATGCCAAACTGTCTTAATTTCTCCATCTTTATGAATGCTGATGTGCTATTTTTATCAGCAATTATTACTTGCCTTGCTCCATGTGCTTTTAAATATTTTATTTCATCTTCAAGTTTGCCACCATATTCAAGCAGAGAATACTCCGTGCTTATTATCAAAGGATAACTTAATTCATCATCAACTTTCTGTGTCTCTTCAAGTTCTTTTTTCTCCATGAGATTTTTAACTCCTGATGTACTCCAAAGCTCTGATGCTGATACTTCTTTTTTGCCTGTTATTCTTTCCGCAAGATCTTTAATTTGGTCTTGCCAATTACTTGTTAAGTTCCTTAAAATATAAGCAGGATGATAATATGCAAATAGTGTTGCTTCTCCACCATTATAGGTATATTTGAATATCTTTTTAGAATT
>Ga0080006_1151719_pt1 | contig 10554 bp, 8 predicted proteins | sample RS3BMetagenome_FD_69209 | JGI IMG/M metagenome (GOLD analysis project Ga0080006, IMG submission 69209) | Ferric oxide microbial mat and aquatic microbial communities from Rainbow Spring, Yellowstone National Park, USA - RS3B (SPADES... ... | reverse complement strand
CATATAGGCCAGCCGTCGGTCGCCGCGGCGTGCCTCCGACGCGGAGAGCTCCCCTAGGCGCGGATGCATAGCGCGAATACAATAGGACACGATCCATCGCTCCGGATGGGCGACGTCAATGTAAATCCCCCTCGATTTCGATTGTATGGAGCTAGTATAGGGATGGCTCTCCGAAGGTCCACCGAAATCCCGGTATTTCTGTTACCCTGGCACAAGGTTTACATTAACGCGATGCCGATCACGAGTATTGAGCTCAACGGAACCCGCGCAAGGGCCCCAATACTTCCTTGAGGTCAACACGAGCAAGTTCCCCTGCCACCTCGGGCGCGCGCTCTGGTGGCACGCGGGAAGCAACGATAAGAACGCGTTGAGGAGCATCAGGGCGGGCGATATCGTCTATCACTACGTCGGAAGCGATGTGAACGAGGAGTTCCTGAGGGGCATTTGCGGGGACTTCGACTGCCACAAATCCATGGTTATAATGAGCTCCAGGGTCAAGACGGTGGAAAGGGCGGATGGAGGCGGCCTGGACGAGGAGACGTTCAAATCGAGGCTGGGATCCCTGCTCGCCAACGTCCTGGGGAGGGATTATTGCGTTGGGATGGACCTCCGGAGGTATTTCGAGCAGTACGACAAGATCTTCGGAGACCAGAGCCGGCGCTACTTCCTGGCGGAGCTGGAGGACGATAAAATCTCCCCGCGCGAGCTCAGGGATTTCGGCATATCCTACAGTAAACTCCAGAATCAGTACCTCGTTATGCTGATGAATGTCCCGTACTCCGGGCAGGACCTAGAGGAGGCCATCGAGGCCCTCAGGAGGTCCGCCAATGAACGCCTGGTGCTGGACGAGGACCTGCTGAGGCGCGTCCTGGTGGCGGCCTCGAGGGGGAACGTCCTGCTAACGGGGCCCCCGGGATCCGGGAAGTCGACCCTGGCCGAGCTGGTGGCGGAGGCGCTCGGGGACGGGAGGCCCCTCAGGGCGACCGCGAACGCCCTCTGGTTCAGGAGGGACGTGATAGGCGGATCCACGCTCAGGGGCTGGAGCGAGTCCTGGAGGTCCGGGCTGTTCATCCGGGCGTTCAACCGCGCGGCCGCGGAGGGCGGGCTGCGCTTCCTCCTGATAGACGAGCTGAACAGGGCGGACGTCGACAAGGCGTTCGGCGACTTCTTCACGATATTCATGTCCCCGGACTCGAGCAGGTGGGAGTTCCCGGTGCACCTGGCGGAGGAGATCCTGAGCTATTGCGGCCCGGCGGGCGGGGAGGGGGATCCGTGCAGGGCCATCGATAATTGCGGTGAAGTGGATGGGGAGGCCAGGAGGTTCCTCCGCACCTACTGCGGGCACAGGAACGACCCGGATGAGCTCAACGGGATCCTCCGGAGGGTGCGCGTGATCGCGACCGCGAACCTCGTGGACGTGAGGACGCTCTTCCTGGTGGGCGAGGCCGCCTTCAGGAGGTTCTCGACGTTCGACCTGAAGTACCCGGATGGCGCGGAGGACCTGGAGGGATTCCTCCGGAGGCACGGGCTGGACTCGAGGCTCGGCGAGGAGGACAGGAGGAAGATCTCGGAAATGGTGGAACGGCTGAGGCGGGTGAAGGATGGGGACGAGGAGTGCGGGGGCGTGCGCATCTCACCGGCGGCCGTCGAGAACGCGGTCATGCTGATGGCCGCGACAACCGACCTCGAGGATCCGGTCGGCGAGTTCCTGGAATACCTCAGGGCCTCCATCGGGCCGACGGGCGGGGAGAAACTGTCCAGGTGCCTGAGGAAGGCCGGCTGGAGGGAGGAGGCGAGGGCGCCTGGAGGCGAGGGCGGAGGAGGAAAGGAGGAGGCGGCGGGAGAAGCTCGGCCTTAGGATCCGCAGGATGGCCGAGCTCGTCGGCAGGTACTACGCGCCATTCTACGCCAGGGGGGGATATCAGGAACTCCTCAGATCGATGATGGGGAAGGATGCCGAGGAGCCATCGGTCGAGGTCTCCGCGGACGCCGCGCGCCTGACATACCTCTACGCGGCCGGCGGGATCCTGGACGGCCTCCTGAATTGTGTGGACGAAGCCCTGAGGGACATCCTGGTCTACAGGGAGTTCTCCGTCATGTACGGGGAGGAGCCGGACGGTTTCCTGGACGTCGCCAGGACCATCCCGATCCACCCGAGCGGGATGGTGGCGTACCTGACCTACAATCCGACGGGCATGGCCCCGGAGTACGCGGTGCTGAGGTACATGGTCGAGGAGGCGCTCTCCATCTGGAGCAACTACGGCAACGCCGGGGTCGGATCCGACCCGATGCTCGAATTCCTGGAGCTCCGGAGGGACCTGAGGAACTTCCGGGACTACGCGAGGGAGCTCGCCGGGATGAGGGAGGAGCTCCCGCGCTACCCCGGAACCCGCGAGGACCTGGACAGGGAGGCGAGGAGGCTCGAGCCGTACGCGCCGCAGTGGTTCAGAAAGGCGCTCGAGCTGCGCGCCCTCATGCGCGCCCTCGAGGGGAAGCCGGTCGCGGCCGCCGTGAGATCGAAGGACGTCCCGATGCGCGCCGTCCACCTGGGATGGAAGCTCTACGAGCTCCTGGCCTTCTACCTGATAGCGTCCGCGCTGCTCGAGGACGGATACGAGAAGGAGGAGCTCTTACAGGGGGAGGTGCGGTTCAGGAAGGGCGGGAGGCTGGTCACGCTCATCCACGGAGCCCCGCTCGAGGGCAGCGCCATCAGGGGGACGGTGCCTCCTGACATCGTGACCCCGGAATCGCTGCGCGGGAGGCCGGACCTCTCGCTCGAGGGCGACGAGGTCAGGGCGGTCATGGACGCCAAGTTCTCAAACAGCCCGAGCTACGCGACGCTCGGCAGGTTCAAGGTGATGGCCTACATGTACGAGTACGGCGCGGACTACGGGGTCCTCGTGATCCCGGGGATCGGCCGCAGGGGGCTCTACGACGAGGAGGAGGACGCCACCTACAGGCTGTACGAGCGGGCCGCGAAGGGGGATGGCTACGTCGGGATCGCGATCGAGGGCGGCGGGAGGGAGCGCCGCCTCTACGTCCTGGTCCTCGACCCGCTCGAAGATCATTCGATCCTCAGGGAGAGGGTCAACAAACTGCTGGGGGAAATGGGGCTCGTGGGATACCGCGGTCCTCGAGCGATCCCGCGCTGATACGGGCCTGCAGGAGAGATTGCGCGCTCATGGATGCGAGCCAGCTAAGGCGCCCGGAGGAGCCTTCGCGCCGAACGAGCCGTTGAGTGCGTTATCAATCAATTGGGAGAGGATTTTGCCCACGCGTACGAACTTCCGGTTGAAGTCAGGATTATTTTTGGCCTCCTTCTCGATGAGCTCGTACAACTCCTCCGGATCCGGTTTCCCCTTCACGTCTAATCCGAGACCCATCAGGAAGCCCTCAAGATTCTCAGGTTCCAACAAGATATACTTACATCCGTCATGAATTACTGCGTCTACATCCCCCTCGCCCTCGCTCGGCGGCTTTAGAACACATATGCTACCATCCGGTTCGTTCCCTAGCGGATCTTTACGCGCGTCGCCGTCCAGGATTGCTAGGTAAGGTATCTTTAGTTCGTCCAGCACTCCCTTGTAGTGCTTTACTAGATTGTACTTACTATCCATATAAACAATTTCAATATCATTCTTCAATAATTCCTCCCATCCGCCTGAGAGGCGCAGCGCCTCCTCCAGGAACGCGCGGTCAGCGGGTCCCTCGCAGAGCACCACCCCCCTAGCGAAGAGGACCTTGGGATCCACTATTCTTCCGATGGCTTTCAGGAATTCTTCTTCGCTTCCTTGTTTATCCGGCGTGAGGTACTCAATTACGGAGGCGCCGTCGCGCCCATCCCTATGCACCCTGAGTATCGAGAGATCCGGTAGGCCTTTCTCTCCGACGTCCGCTTCCATGAACAGTTTGGCGACCGCGGGCGAGTGCGTTATCACCACGGCCTGATTGCGCCCGAGCTCTCCGGAGCACTTGCCGTGTCCCAGGAGATCCATGAGGAACTGGGAGAGCAACGTCGGGTGCATGTTGCTCGCGGGCTCGTCCAGGAACACCACGGACCCCGGGCGCCCGATGAGCGCCGTGAGTAGTGATAGGAGCTCTCTGTGGCCCTGCCCGGCCATGTCGATTGGAGTTTCGACATCCCTCCCGCCCGCCTTCTCCCTCAGGTAGATCCCAAAGCTCGCTATGGCGTCTTGCTGGCTCGCTAAGAGCTCACTCCAGGCTTTGTCCATAGGCGACTGGGCCTCGGGCTGAGGCAAATCCGGACGGGGCCGCAGCCACGCTTTGATCTGTTCCCGCAGCCACGCTTCGGTCTGTTCCAAGGCATAACCCTTGACACTGATCTCCACATTATTGTGGAAATATTGTGAGAAACACTCCGATATCTTCTGGAAGCGCTGATTCTTCTCGTGATCGCTCGAAAAATGAAGGTGCGCCAGGAACGGCTCCACATTCCTCAGGTAAGCATCTAGCTGCTCTTCACGCGCCCATCCTAGGGTGGAATCTATGATACTTACAGGATAGTCCGGTTCATTCTTGATGAGGCACCTCAGAACTACATAATCGATGAAGCGCCTCAGGGCCGTTAGTTTGCTGGCGTCGGAGAGCGTCCTTTCCGAGCCCACGAAGATAATATTGTTCAGAACGGCCCGCAGAAGGATGTAGCCAGCCGGATAGAAATCGATTTTTTTACCTGTAATCCCGGCGCGCTCGGCTATCTCTTTGAATGGTGAGATGTCGATGCGCACGGACTGCAGCACCGCGCACTCGGGCTCCGAACCGCCGCAGAGGCCCCCTTCACAGATCTTCCGCCGCGTCTCGAAAGGTTTTTGCCCGGAGCAGTTTTTATTAACTTCATCATATTTCTTGTATAGCTTCTTGAGATCGTCTTCCGGCTTCGAGCAATAAATATACTCGCTGAGGTGTTTCACAAGACCTGTAGTCATTTGCGATGGTTCTGCGCGCAGAAAAACGCCAAAATTCGCCTTTGAGAACCATATACTGTAAAATGCTTTCACATCTGGAGAGCCGAGGGGGGATTCGCCGTCGGCGGAGACCCACGAGAATGAGATCCTCACTTTCACATTGCCCGTCGACTGCTCTTTTAGCTTCTCACAACTCGATCCGGGTGAAATCCACTTTATCGGGCTCTCATTATCATAGTATGAGCAGAACAATTGACATGTGTCCACGGCTTCCCCCTCCGATAGTGAAATCTCAAGATCGATCCCCGCCGAGGGTTTCTCAAGATCATCGTGCAGATAGCTGCGCAGCTCGGTCTCCTGGATACTCCCTTCCAGGCCTACCGCCGCCCTCAGGAGGCGCAGCGCCCTGATTATGTTCGTCTTCCCAGAGCCGTTCGGGCCGACGATCAGCGTCCTCCTCCCCAGCTCTATCCAGCCCGAGTCATCGTAGTTCAGGAGGTTGCGGATCCTCAGCCTACTTAGCTGGAGCACGTATGAGGAGGGATGCACGCGCTGAAAAGGTTTGCCGCGGAGGGCGCCTGAGGCGTCCGCGCCATCCATATCCGCCGCCTGCAACCCGGCGCCCCGCCTTGCGGCGGCCTCCATGGACCCCCGCGAATACCAGATCGCCGTGCGCGGCGGCAGACAACGAGAAATATATCGCCGGAATGAGCCTAAAGCGTGGCTGAATGCGATAGTAAGTCCGAGGATCAGAAATCCGGATGCGGCGATACCTATCAGCTGATCCGCGACCTGAACATGGTGCTCGTGGGCATAGTTGCCTCATACATCCTCGAGGTTATGTGGTCGTCGGGGGGCACGGCCCCCCCTCCACGTCCTGGAGGGTCCGGGCAGCCCTCACTTCTTGAGCGCCCTCGGGACCTCTGTGGCCATCGTGGGTTCCGTGGTGCTCATCCCGGTGTTCTGGGACAAGTACTTTCCCATGCTTCGCGACTGCAAATCCTGCAAGCTGTCGCTGGAGGTCGTATACTCGTTCGCTGCTCTGCTCATCCCGGTGGCCGCCCTACTAATCGTGGCGAGCCCACCCGTCACGGCTGGCCAGCCCGAGCGTGGCCAAGCTCTCACGCTCAGAGTGCACTACGTCGCGGCCGCATACGTATCAGTAGCCCTGTCGATCGTCGCGCTGAGGCTTCACCGGAACCGGAAAGGGCGGCAATGACCGAAGGCCCTGCCGCCGCATGAGCAATCCCGGCGCGCGACGCGTCCATAGGCCGCGCGGATGGCGAATGGGCCGCCGGGTGAAAGCCTCGCGGACCTCCAAAGGTTATGAGATTGAGATTATGTGAAGAAGGCGTGCCACACCGGTGAAGGGAGTGGATCCACACGTCGGGTGGGCGGTCCCGTCGAAACCGTACGCTATCCGCTTCCTCCCTTTAACTTTTATTGCAAATTTGAATAACACTATACTGCATGCGCCCCCGGCCGGGCCGGCGTGAAAATCCGGCCCGTGCCGCCACTGCTCCCGCGCGCGGCGCAGGGCCGTTGACTCAACCGGATCAATTCCGGAGGGCGGGCCGGGCCCGGAGCCTTAGCCAGAGATCGCCCTCAGGGCGCCTACAGGAATTCAAGGAACGCGTGGAGGGGGCGGCGAAGGTGAGCGATCGCGAATCGCCGGGGCTTTATCTCGGGATTTTAGAGCTAGGCGGAGGATTCGCCTCACCGTGGTTGTTGAGGTTGTGACGGTTGTTGAGGCGGTGGTTGTTGAGGCGGTGGTTGTTGAGGCGCCTGCACGACCTGCACGACCTGCGCTTGCTGTATCACGCTTTCACTTGGTGTCTCGAATAACTTTATAATATTCAGGTTTATCTGGAAAAACACCCCGACGCTGAAATAATACTCTAATACTTTCTTCCACTTAGGATCGTTTAATTCCCAGTAAATGACGTTTAGCTTTAGGATATCCGACGCATCCGTATGATTTATAACAGAATTATGAAGTTTGTAAAGCTCCTCTCCGCCCAAATAATCCACAGTTTTATTTATATCCTCATTGCTGCGTCCTTTCATTAGCCCCTGCATCAACCATTTCTTCGCATATGACTTCGAAAACTCCACCGCATCCTCGGCCATCTCGATTAGCTCCGGCCTAAGTTGCTGCGCCAGTGGATAGTAAGCGTTGACGAGATCCATGTTCGCTGAGATATCCCTTTTCATCCTTTCGAAGAAGTTTATGATGGACCTCGCAGACACAACGCGAGAGGGTTGTTGCGGATTGCCTGAGGGAATCACGAGCTGTGGGTCGATTGGTCCCAATTCAGAAGACGGGCCCATGATGAGCTCGTCGGCTCCGAGAGCCAGCATCGTCGCAGCGCTTTTGGCGACATTTGGAACGATCACGGAAAACCCCTCCGGGAACGCCTCGCGAAGTATCATCACCAGCTTTTCCGCTACGCTACCATCACCGCCAAGACTTTCAAGCAATAGATATAATTTTTTGCTTTCCTTTGAAAGGTGTTGGGCGAAGTTAATTATGATATCCACATCAGGTAACTGCATAGCGGAAAAGGGGAGCGTGGTGTTTGCCATATAACTCATGACAGGCGCACCCAACTCTCTTTGTAGTTCGGCCAAGATACCCTGTCTCTTTTTGTTCATATCTTCAATAGTTGGCCTATACTCATGTGATATTTTCGCATATAGTGAAAGATCTGTCGACAATATGTTCACCTTATCATGCGCAATATCCTATACAAAGATATACTCGTATGAGAAGTATGACCAATAGGTTATCTGTTCAGCTGGCATAATTTCCGCTAACTTGTCCAGGTCGGTGAGCTTGGGGTTACGCTTCCTGGCCTCCTCCATCGAAGAAGCCACATATTTGGCTAACCGCGGAGACTCGCGCGCTGCCACAGAAAGAGCGAGGAATGTTCTTTGCTATAAAGCTTATTCTTGTTTTTGTCGGTGTTGGTCAGATAAGGGGGATCACCCCACAACAGCGATCACCTCCGACGGCACGCGCCCCATCCCCTTGTGGAACCTCAGCCCGTTGTAGTACAAGAAGAACACATTGACGATTCTATCCAGCGATGCGATCCTCGGCCTCCCCGTGTTTATGTCTTTGAAGAAGACCCTCGTCCTCCTCTTCAGGGAGCCGAAGGACCTCTCAACCCTGCTCCTGTCCCCGAACGCCCCGTGGTAGTACTGCAGCCCGAGCTCCCGGAAGGCCCACGAGTACCGCGGGCCCCATCCACGACGAACACCGGTTTGTTCGTGCAGGCCCCGAGCACCCGGCTCAGGAAGAGGAGGGCGTCCATGGAGCTCCTGGACTACTGGACCACATCGCATTTATCGCGGGGAGCTCCCCCGTGTCCACGTCTATCGCGGCCCACATATAGACCTCCCGGCCGTTCACCTTCTCCGCGGCCTCATCCGCCGCGATGGGCCTCCTCTCCCTCGGCGGTACGGTCCACCCGACCGACCCGAGCGCGCGGGCCCAGTTGAGCACCGACGAGTGGGAGGGTTTTCTTCCATAGTGATCCTCCATCGCGTCGGCCATCCCCCATGATGATGGGCCGGCCATGTAGAGGTGGAGCGCGTGCGCCCTCTCCCCGATAGGTATTTTATGCCGCTTGAATGCACCGAGGGTGCGGATCATCCTCCTCCAGCTCCCTTACGGGTTGAAGTGGAACTGAATGTGTATGGGGCTGTGTGGATGGTCCGCCCATCTGGCCTTATCTGACCAACACCCGGTACCCGGGGGATTCCATAAACGATTGGGAATCCGCCGCCCTACGGATCGATTGCGACCCCTCCCATAATCGACCATCAGTCGGACGCGAACCGGCACGGAAATCCAGGGCTGCGCAGGTGTTGGGCGTGTTACCTGGGCTCGTTCGCCGGTGGCTGAAGTACCTTCAGCCCGTAGTATCTTTCGAGGTCCTCGCCGTTGCGAATGATTTCCTTATCCAGCGTCAGAAAATACTCAACTAGTCCATCCTTTGCCGCTTGGGCCGCGTAAGCTACCTGCATGAGGTCACCTATCTTCTTAAGCCCTAGCTTCAAGGCAGCGCGAGCGGCGTCGGAGTAAGCCCAGAACGCGAGGGTTGATTCGCCTCCGATTAGCATTTCCCTGGCGTAAATTTGATCCCGCAAAACGTTCACGTGGGAAATTTTCAGTGCGTAACCCACCAGTGTCCTCACAGCCAGTTGCCTGTCACCCTTCGCCAGCGCATCGCCGATTATTTCACCAATTTCTGGGGGAATTTCGATCTCATTTATGTGCTCCTTAATTATCCTGGACATAGCGGCGTGGAGCTCTGCCACGGTCCATGTTGATAAAGTGAAAGTGAACGACAAACCTCGCCCCTTCTAGGGGCGGGGTGAAAGCTTTTAAACTCAAGTCACTATTTCTCTTTAAGATGCTCTCCTCCGGTCAACTTCTCGAAGATGAGGGGCGGGAGCCGATTCCTCCCGCAATACCGGAGGCGAGCATCTACGAAGTCAAGTACACGAGCAGGAGGACGAACGTGGTCCGCCTCCTGCCGAACGGCTTCCAGGGGAGGAAGCTCAGGAGGTTAGCGAACACCTCAGCAAGACTCTTCAACGAAGTCAATTATGAGAGGAGGCAGCAGTTCTTCCGCGGGGAGGGAGTGGACTTCGAGGGGACGTGGGACAGATACTATGAGAAGTACAAGAGCGCGCTCGGCGTCAACGCCCAGGCGGTCATACAGAAGAACAACGAGGCATGGAGCTCGTTCTTCTCCTTGCTGAAGCTGAAGAAGGAGGGGAAACTGCCGCCCCACAAGAAACGCGTCAGCCCACCACGTTACTGGAAGGACGGGGAGACTAAGGAGAGGAAATTCCTCTTGGTCGTCAGGCAGGACAGATACATCGTGGACGAGCGGAACCGCAGACTCATCCTCAGGGACTTCGGCCTCGAAGTGGAGTTCGCGGGCAGGTTGAGGTGGTACGGTAAGCAGGGCAGGCTGGAGATGTACTATGACGAAACAAGGAACGCCTGGTACGCCTCCATCCCAGTGGAGGTGGGTGTTGAGGAAACTAAAACGGGAAAGAAGAGCAAGTATATTGTTCACGGCGAAAGGAAAACCATTCAGGTCGAATCGCCCAGGGGGGACAAAGCGGCATCAATTGACCTGGGCATCAACGTCCTGGCGAGTGCAGTGGTGGACGACGGCACCTGGTTGCTCTACAAGGGTGTCAGGACCAAGGAGGACTACTTCCACTTCGAGAGGAGGATAGCACAAGTGCAATCCTTGGCGGATACAGCCAAAAACTCGGGTGAATATGAAGCATATGAGGAGTTCTTGGAAGAGAAGAGGAGGTTGCACGGAAAATTAACCAGGAGGCTTCTTCACCTGTACAGAAACTTCGCCTCTCACTTACTCAAGGCACTTCACGAACAGGGTGCTTCAATCATCTATCTTGGCTACCCATTCAACATCGCTCAGGACAAGGGCAACAAGTTCACGGTGAACATGTGGTCTTACCGCAAGTTGATGGACATCATAGAGCTGAAGGCCCAGGAGTACGGTATGAAGGTGTTTGAGGTCGTCGAATACAACACTTCAAAGTACTGTGCTTATCACGGTGTAGAAGTCGAAAGGAA
>Ga0080006_1120086_pt1 | contig 10564 bp, 11 predicted proteins | sample RS3BMetagenome_FD_69209 | JGI IMG/M metagenome (GOLD analysis project Ga0080006, IMG submission 69209) | Ferric oxide microbial mat and aquatic microbial communities from Rainbow Spring, Yellowstone National Park, USA - RS3B (SPADES... ... | reverse complement strand
GTGCCGCCGGACCGCAACCAAAGAGGCGAGCCACGAGGACACCGCCCAGCCCAAAGGCACTGCCACGGCAACGCGTTCGAAAACACTGGTGAGGTGACCAAGGTGCGCGTCGACAACGGCATACGTGGAAAGGAGCGCTGTGGCTATCCACCAAAAGCCCGGCGTGAGGAGCACTGGACGCCTGCTATCACCAAGCATAACTATGAGCGCTGGCTCTTTTCACCGAAATCCAAACTCCTCTGCTGAAAGCTCCGGCGATCCGGGACGGGTGCTGAGCGATAGCTCTCGAACGGAGGTTGTGCCTTGGTATGCCTTGCAAGGGCGTGTCGTAAGCTCCACGTCGGAAAAAAACCAGCCGGTACCCAGTACCCTCGGCTATCGAGCGCTCCAGTGGCCGGGGCAGCGAGCATTCGCATGCGCTCTGCCTCGCGAACGCCATGAACTGTAATTGGTAGCGCTTCGGTGTTACACAGTGTTGAGGTTCTGACGTTTAGAGTACGGCTTCGAAATAAGAGGCGAAGATGGTGTTTATGAAGAAGGGATACTATGCGTGGAGAAACAGCCCTCTTTTGCAGCCACGGTACAACTACTTGGGGGCGTTTCCGGGTATTGGCGCGGCTTCTGTGATCTTCCTCGGTTACCTTGGCTTTGAAAAGCTTTGGGGGAGCGTGGACAGCACGTTTCTGCGGTATAAAGAGCGGGCTGCAGCCGCGTACCGGGAGGGTTATGCCCAAGGGATCCGAGAGACCGTCAAGACGCAGCTGGGGAACGATTCCTAATCGAGGCGGTCACGCTAGCGCAAGTCGTGTGCATTTTCAGCGAACGCGTAGGTGCCCGTCGGAACCCGACTTGCTTTGTTCCGGGCTGGCTGAGGCACTGTTTACCATGTTCGGTGGTTGGACGTTTGGAAGCAGTCGCGCGCCGCGAACGCGTTATTCAACGAACGCACCTGTGGACACCTGGACGGCATCCAGCGCTGCGCTACTTATGTGTCACGAGGCCGGCCACCGTGGATCACCCACCGTTTAACCGAGTTTAGCGTGTTTATGCGGCAATGTACGTATATGTGCCTCGTATGTCTCAGAGGGATTCTCTTGGCAGGGCCCGGAAGCGACTTCCAGGCGCCTAGGTGATCTCTTTCATTCGTGCGTGTTACTTCGAGAACAGCGGGACTGCCGGGTGTCTCACCAGGAGAGCCACATTCTAGGTGGCGTTGTCAAGCATGGGGCCATGGATGACCATCCGCTAGCTTGTTTCGACGTAAACATGGCTTAGGCTGTGGAAACGCGCCAGTTCCTTGGGATCTATAATGTACTGTTCTAATGAAATCCACGAGGCCCGCTCCGAGACGTTCATCATTTGGTACCAGGTGTCGCCTCGCCACGAGACGATCATATTTTCCTCCAGTGAAAGCTGAACGGGTTCCAGCGACGTGTTCGGGGGCGATGCCGGCGATCCCCCGTCAGACCGCAACCCTCTCAAAAGCAAAAGGCATCCGCGACTCGATTCATTCACTGACGGAGGAGTCGCGTTAGCGTGCTTCACTGGCAGGTTGAGCAAAAGCAGACTCGTCTCATGACTCACGTAAACCAACTGATCGCTCGCAGCTCTGCTGTTATGCGATCCAACACTCGCTTCATCGATAGCGTTTAGCACGAATGATCCCGCTCGAGTCGCACTGTCGTTCACCGCGTGGAGATGACGCACCCGAAACATATTCGCGGCAGCAAGGCGCATGCTCGCACGCATATCGAGCAAGTTGAACGCGTCAAGAGCACAACGAACACACCGAGCAACGCGCTTCGAGGCGTCTGGATCGACTCGCGAGGGAACTCCTGGCAATAATAGAGCTGCAGCAAAGTCCAGGACATCCTCATCGGACTTGGTCGAGTCATGCGCAATGCGCGTTAAGTGATCCCGCCTCAGTATGGCGCTGAAAGAGCCCTCCTCGTTCAGGCACTCCCGAACCGCAGCGAAACGATCTTCAGAGAGCGCGTGCTTCCGAACCCTGTAGAGCTCCTGATCCGATGTACAAGTCACTCGAACATTGTTGCTCGAAAAGGGCGTAACGGTGATTCTATAGGCGACGTAAAATAAAGCGCAAACAATTGCAAAGCGGAAAACCAGCAAGCTGGGCGACACTCGCGGTCCTCTTCGGACTTCGCCGGGCGCCAAGCCGGCCCCTGTCGACACTGAGGCGACGTCAGAGGTGACACCTTCCGCAGCGTTCGCCGCGGAACGCCGCGGCCGCAGGATCCCGGTTGTTTCGGCCATGAGGCACCAGGCAGTTCAAAACACACTGAGACTTGATCAAGTCTTCAGCACATGAGAGAGGCACTGACTCCAAGAAGGAAACAGGCATGCAAAAAGGTTCTGCAATGCGGAGGGTGCAGCGGCGCGCACCCGTTGCGCTATGCCGCATGACGCGCCCGCTGGTAATCAACATCGTGACGATAATGATGATGCACAGCGCCGCCAGGGCCTCACGTGCAGCGATCGCAGGCAGATATAGGTAGCTTTGTACTACGTGAACATCTGTGCACAAACGCCCGCCGTTCGCGCTGGACGCGCTCTGCTGTTTTGGCGAGCGCGTGCTCGTTGAGGCAACGCAGGTGCGCTGTTCCCGTTGACGCATTCCGGACGCTGGTGTGCGGCCGCAACCCAATTTTCGTTGAACTGCTTCCATGACCCGTGCAAGGGGTAACTAGACACAGTGTTCTCGGAGTGCAAGCGCGGAATTGTGCTGGAATGGCGAACATAAACGGGAACGCAGGGCTTGCTTGGCGTGGCACGGACAAGGGACCTGCTGAGAGGTCTGCGCTGAACGTCGGCGCAAGCACTGGTCTACCTGCGTGGTTGCTGCTCCCGGAACACGTTTGGTTCCGGATTTTCTGGTGGGCATCCGCAGAAGGCAATGACTTAGCGTGGCTGAGCCAGACTGCCGCCTTGGTTTGCACTCAATGGAACTATCTCGTGCGAAAAGTTGTATATCCCCGGCTGGTACGCCTGAACCTGACGAGCATCGAACACCAATGGAAACGCTGCCGATTGCGTTTGCGAGCGTCAGAAGAAAATGCTGAGGTTATTCAGGAAACGGATAAGCGCATAGCCGGTTTCCTTGAGCGCCTCTTCAGAGACTGTAGTTGTGCCCGCTGTCTCGTTGCGACGGACTGCTACCGGCTCGTGCGCGACAGCGTGGTGCAGCATATTCACGTGTATCCACCACGTTTAGTGGAGCTGCATTTCTCCAATTGTGCGCTACTCTCGGACGTAGGCGTTGGTTTCATGCTGCAACGCATAGCGGCGCACCAGGCTGGGGAACAAACCTGGATTCACACGCTGACGTTCTTCGCCGAGAAGCTCACGAGCCGCGCGGCAGCCGAGATTGCACGTCGTTGCCCTTTTCTGCAGCATCTGGAGTTGCAGTATGCTCGTCTGGACGACGAAAGTCTGCGCGAACTCGGAAAGCTCAGATTTCTGCGACAGCTCAAGGTGCGCGGCTCCGAGGCAGTCACTGACGCGGGGATCACGTACTTGGCGCATCTGGAGTTCCTTGACATTGCGCTCTGTCCACAGATAACCGACCGAGCACTCTTCACTCTCGCTCATAGTGTACATTTGCGCAGACTCTTACTCGCGCATCAGCGGTACAACGTATGGTGTACTGGAAAGTGGACGGAAAGTGGGCTCAGTGCGCTCCGCGAGGCCGGCGTTGATCTTCACTTTATCGATGTATAATGAGGCCTGCAGTCCGCAGTGGTGCACGTGCGTGATACGACGTCGTTATGGTAAGCGATAGAATGACTGGGTCTAAACATCATGGAAGCATATTTTTCGACCCGATGCGACGCTTGGGCAGCTGCATGCAACGTTCGCACAAGCGTCATCCGCAAGGACCCCATCCGGGACGCAATGTACGATTCCCAGACGCTCGCCCAGGATCGTAGGGTACTGCGCAGATAACAACGATCACGCGCTGGTACGTAAGTGTTGCGTCGTGCACGACCGACGGGCTGCTTTGTGAATGGTACGCATCGCAGTGTGAGCGTCTATTCGCGGAAAGGCGTTTCAGCGCAGCATCGAGCTGCAGCCGCTTCTCTGAGCAAGCAAGCATGCGACATCCATGACGATGCAGGCTATGGCATGTGTCCCATGTATGGTGGGTCTTATAGTCGGCGTCCACAAAAAGATAGCCGATTCCCTGCCGATTATACATCCGCTGTGTAGGAGGGTGTCTCCATGACGATGCAGGCTATGGCATGTGTCCCATGTATGGCGGGTCTTGTAGTCGGCGTCCACAAAAAGATAGCCGATTCCCTGCCGATGATACATCCGCTGTGTAGGAGGGTGTCTCCATGACGATGCAGGCTATGGCATGTGTCCCATGTATGGTGGGTCTTGTAGTCGGCGTCCACAAAAAGATAGCCGATTCCCTGCCGATGATACATCCGCTGTGTAGGAGGGTGTCGGTGTTCCGTGCGCATTGCGAGCGCGACGCTGTCACGACATATCTTCCGGGAGGCGTCTCTTCAGGAAGCGGTCTCGCTCATGCTTCCCTGGAGTGCGCCTTCTACGAGGTATTTCGCAATGGCCATCGACGATGTCGCTGCTGGCGATGGGGCGTTTCGCACGTGCACAACATTCCGATGGCGCTCGAAATGAAAATCATTTAGAAGCGTGCCATCACGGGTTAGCGCTTGTGCTCGAACACCGTAGAATGAGCGTTCACGGTCGTGTGGACCAAGGTCTGGCACCATGCCACGCAGCGCTCGCCAGAGCGCGAGCGGCGCGTTTTCTTGCCACCATTGGCTCAGGCCGAATCGCCAGTGCTGCTGTACGAGCCGCCAAAAGCCCGGGTACTGAATTGGTGGCCATCCAGCCAGGGTTGCTGTTGGCCCAACCCATACGCGACGCCCATCAACGGAAGGCGTGAAGTGAACGCCCGCAAACGGGTAACGCTTGTCTGGGACCGGGTAGATGTTGCATCGGCTGAGCCCCAAGCGCTGGATTGCGTCGGGACGAAGCTCGAAATACTGGCCCTTTACCGGAAGAATGCGCAGCTGCGTCGTCGGCAGCGTGCTCCCGCCAACACATACAAAAACCCAGTCCCAATGCTGATACCAGGCTCGCGCGTCTACCGCCCATCGCGGGTGTGTCTCTGCGTCTGGTTCGAGTGCTCTCAGTGGAACCTCAGTGCCCAAGCGTAGGGTAAAGCGGTCGCCTAGGCGTTCAGCGGCATCTGCGACAAGCGCTCGGGCGAGAGCCGGATAGTCAATCACTCCAGTATTCGGCGAATAGAGGCTTCGCACAGCACGAACACTTGGCAAGGGGACGCCATCGAGGAGCTCCAGCCCCTGAACGCCGTTCGCCACTGCGTTTGTAAAGATTTCGGCCAGTCGTCCAGCCTCAGCTTCGTTCCGCGCGACAATGTACTTGCCCGCTCGTCGTACAGGAACTCGTTGCCCTGCGGGCGACTCGCAGAACTCGTAGATGTGACGTGCACCCAGGACGCAGAGACGACCTTTGAACGAGCCGGGCGCGTAGCCGATTCCGGCGTGTATAACACCGGAGTTGTGACCGGACTGTTCTCCTGCTATGTGTTGCGACTTTTCAAAAACTTCCAGTCGGGTGACCAAACCAGTGTACCGGGTAGCGAAGTAGTGTGCCGTTGCGACGCCGACGAGTCCGGCGCCTACAACGGCGACTCGCATCCACCGCGTCTAATGTTCTTCTCGAAGAAGCTTCGCGGAGGCCAACACGAAGCTTCAAATCGGGTGTCCGTCCACGCAGTCCAAAACAAAAGCGAGGTGTGGACGTGAGGGGAATCGAACCCCTGGCCTTGACAATGCTAATGTCACGTCGGGTACTGCAGCAGTCATACCACTTGACGACACGCCCGGCAGAGACACCCCCTGTATTAGACTAGATCGCAAAATTAGTATATAAATGTATCTTCATCGAAATGATCCTGGGTGCGAACGCCGTCCGGGGCTGCGTCTCAACCAGAGACGTGCTGGCGTCCTCGTTCCATGGAGCGCGAACTAGACCCGAGTCAGATTGAAATGGGGTACTGAACAGGAAGATCTATTCCCCGCTTCACCAAATTTTTCGAATTTTATAGATGCTCAGCTTCGACATTCGACGTCCAGCGATATGGGATTTCAGATTCATGCGTAAGTTTCGGACTCGTGGGCGCGTTTTCGGGGTGCCTTCTTCGACGATTTGACGCTGGAATTCTTTATGTCACCGGAATCAGGACGATTCGCGACGCCCTCGAGGAAGCGTTCGTAAAATGAACTATACGACTGCTCAATTCGTGCCTAAAGCCTCCAAGCTTCCCATTTCTTTACGACTAGCATGCTCCAATTAAGCATTCTTCAGGTTTTCGATCTTTCTGTTCCGAGGCAACTCGTGTGGGCAGGCATTTCGCGCCGCTGGAGTCATGGCGTGGAAGCGTAGTCGATGTCGACCCTTGACGAGTTGTTCACATGCTTATGCCGAAAGTTTGTCGAAATCTTCACGTCAAATAATAGGTTTTGACTGAATGACAAAATCCTCCTCGAATCGTGGCCATGGACGACTCGCGATTCGGCAGCAACCTGATGCATCTCAGGCGTATATGCACGACGAGGCTCTAGTCTCGCACGTTTGCGTGCAAAAGGGTCTTGGACCTGGATATGATCCATTGCGGCGATCGATGTTGGTGGGATGCGCGTCACCGCTTCCCACGAGGGAATCGTAAACGGATCGAAAATTCTCGACTTGTTCTCCAACCTGGTTTTTCCCGCACACGTTTCATCATGGATAAAATCGCGCTCCACAAACCCGATACTGAATGGAGCAGCGTGCGCTTGCGCGTGCTGCCTTCAGTGTACTCGCAGAGGCAATCGTCCAGACGATGCCCGAAATCATAGTGGACGGCACCTGGCGTGGAAGCGGAGAGAGCAATCACAGGGAGCGCTCAGTGTCCGTCAAGGACATGTATCGGGCGATGAAGCATGCGATGACGCGCAAGAAGGCGACACCAGGACGAGATGATGCGTTGAATGTACATGGACATCTAACGTTAGAGAAGGGTCACCGCTGCAGAGGGCGTCCCGAGACTGCAAAAAAAAGAATGAGACAATGGCAAGCGAAGCGTTGATCGCGACTTTCGCCTGTGCATGAACTGCATGAACGGCAGCGGGAAGCAGCAACAATGAGGCTTGAGCGCTGTCATTAGCATCCTTCGACTGCTGACAGCAGCGCTGGAGAGACAGGCGGAACCGGCGTATTGCAAACCGGAGATAAGAGATAGAAAAGTTAGCTATTGCTGACAAAGTCCGTAAACGCTGTCTTTGATGACCATGGAAAGAGACCCGATCTTGAGCGTGCCTCCACGAGTTCGGCGAGTCATCCCGCACCACTCTATCCTGGCACGGATATCGTCTGGATCCGAAGCTCGACAGGGTCGAAGCTTCCGCTTGGTCATATATTTAGAGGCAGTTGCTGAAGTCGCAAAATATATCCGTGCGCGTACTCCCGGCGAGGCTCGAACGCGCAGCGTGTTCACCACGCACTCGCGACATCGAGCTTACTGAGCACCAAGTCTGCTTATAAGACTCGCGCTCTAACCAGCTGGGGTAGTCGACGGCGGCGTTGCCAGCCGATAGCTACAGGAGTGCGTCGCAAACGGACAAGCGTCGCAGAACAGCAGCCGACGCCAGTACTGAAACATGTCCCATAAATTGATATATAAAGAGAAGAGTGCGTCATACGGCAGGCTGCCATGACGGTGCGCGTATCGGGCGTGGTGCCCGCAGTGCCTGCGGTTCGCAGCAGCAACCATGAGCGGGTATCGACCCGCTGCGTTCGATCTCCCTCGAGCGCTCCTACGCGAAGCAAAGAACCAAATTGTATCGGTAGAGACCAAAAATGGAATGGAGTACCGGGGGCGCCTGGACAACGTGAGCTCGCGGATGAACCTGGTGCTCAGCGCGGTGACGGTATTGAACGCGACAGGCGAGCGCACCCAAAAAAATCGTGTTCTCGTCCGTGGTGACAGCATCGTGCTTGTAGTGCTCCCGGAAGCACTAGAAGACGCACCACAGCTGGATGTCCTATTACAGGTAAAGCAGGCCCGGAAGGCGGCGATGCACGTGAACAACACTGACCGCAAGTCACGTGGAGCGCGTCGTTCCGAGGCAGACGTACACGAGCGTTCGGGTGCCAGCACGCTGCCACCACCCCAGACCGAGTCGCAGCCGCAACTCAAGCGAACTCGAGTTTTCTTGAGTGGTAATGCGGAGCCCGTTCAGCGAACCAAAGAAGGAGGCGACTCGAACCGGCGGAACGTGTGACGCGTACCCGTGGCACCCGATTCACCTGCGGTATGGTGAACCACACCGCTTATCGGCATATGAAACCTGAGAAATACGGTGAACCTGGAGACCAGCATACTGTACGAGAGAGTCTGGTCTGTCATGCAGGCTGCGCTCGCGTACAGAAATGCACACCGCGGTATGCTCGACAACTCTTGCGAAATGAACGACACCACTCAAGGCGCGACTCACTGAACTGCATCAGACGCTGGAATGGCGCTCTGTCGATATACGAGCGGGGCGCCGATGAGCCTGGCAATGGAGGAGGCCCCAGCGACTAGAGACAGGATCCTGAATCCAGACAGGTCGCCGTATAACTCAGATTCATCACCAGAAACAGACCTTGATGTCTGTGTGCAGAGGGAACACGCTACGAGCAATGCGCTCGAGCAGACGCGACGTGAATGGAATCCAGGGGTGCTCGGGGCGTCACTGCTGCATCGCGCCGGTCGTTGCAGGAGCGCGGCATATGCGTTCAGTCCGCGCAGCTCAAGGAGCGCTCTGAGCGCTGTTGTTGCTTCATGCAGACCATTGCAATCGGGTTTCTGTTCGCCACTTGTGATTGCTGGCCGTAGCACTTGGCTACTCGGAGTCGGAGATGGCATCGCTGTACATTTTGTAAGGCACTGCATTGCATCGTCTCGTTGTACGCCTTCCTGTTTATTGCGACAATACGTTTATGATTTAGGAACAGCAATCGCTGCTGCTGCTCCAGTTCGCCCGTATTCCCCACATTCGCGAAAGCGCAGCGAACACCATCCAGGGTGCTCCTTATTCGACATTTGAGCAGCCATATGGTTTGCGTTGCAAACCGCACGATCGTCACTCGGAGCGCTCCACACAAAGCGAGTACCCGGCATGAGCTGCGTTGCACTCGAGACCAATCACTTGTCACGACGCTTCGCGTGTGCTTCCTCGACATACAGGCATGCTTTCCGCGAGCGACAGATCGCGTCTCAACGGTGACCTGGGACGTAAAATCACGGCGTCATCATCGACGGACCATCAACCACATGGATGCATGCATGAACATGGGCAGCGACTAGGTTCACCATTCCTATTTAGTCGGGGGGATACTTTTGAAGAAACTCCTCGTGATGAGCCCGAAGCAGCGCGATGACGGGTTCGAGCTTTTCCTCCGGGGGCAAAATAGTCGTCCGCAGGTAAAACCGACACGAACCGTTCGGGACACTGGATGTTGGTTCATTGGAATGCATGCCGAACCCTGCGCCCGGCACCACACAGATACCAGTTCGTTCCAAAAGGCTGACACAGTAAAACGTATCCAGCGGCATATTGGACTTTTGCGCTGCCTGGAGTGCTTTCGTGCCCACAGTGATGCTCGGAAAGGCGTACATGGCGCCCTCACTAGGGTTGCATTGCACACCGCGCATACTCTTAAATGCCTCTACAACGCGATGCGCACGTCGCCGCAAACTTTCATAACGCTCAAGTTTCTCTTTCTGGTAGAGCTCATATGATGGTTGGCCCGGCTCCGGCGGGCGCACCACACAGTCGATCATGACCTGTCCGCCGAGGTTTGGGCAGAGCATGATACTAGCGAGTTTCAGGAGTTGTTCACGTGCCTCGTTTGTAACGCCCGGTGATAACAGCATGTAGCCGCCGCGGCGACCACACTCTCCGACAAGCCCTTTGCTGGCGGAGTAGAGCGACACGAGTTCCAGCGACTCCTGGACCTCCTCCGGCATACTCGAATGCAGCAGTCTTCGAAACGACTCGAATTTCCGACCATCCAAGTAGACGTTGTCTGCATAGACCTCATCAGCCAGGAGTAGGAGTCCCTCTCGATACGCAAAATCCATCAGTTCTCGCATGTTCGCCGGATGAAGCAATTGTCCGGTAGGATTCCCCGGTGAGATGACGACCAGGGCGCGCGCTTCGATGCCACGGGAGCGTGCCTGTCGAACCTGTTCCGTTAGCTCCGTGACTTGAATAGACCAATTCTGCTCCTGAACGAGATGGTAGTGTAGCGCTTCGATCCCTAGGACTGTGCAAAGCGCCGAGTAAATCGGATACTGTGGCACTGGAATCAGCACACCCGGTCGCATGGAACGTGTTCCGCGTCCATGCGATACGCCGTTGGTACCGTCCGCGCTGAGCGCTGCGTCGGAACCGCTCAACAGCGCCATGAGCATGAGGATCGCGCTCGATGAACCATTTGTCAAAAACACATCCTTCACTCG
>Ga0080006_1092800_pt1 | contig 10572 bp, 14 predicted proteins | sample RS3BMetagenome_FD_69209 | JGI IMG/M metagenome (GOLD analysis project Ga0080006, IMG submission 69209) | Ferric oxide microbial mat and aquatic microbial communities from Rainbow Spring, Yellowstone National Park, USA - RS3B (SPADES... ... | reverse complement strand
GGATATTGCTAGGATGTGTTAGGGAAATCCTATCCACGTGGATAGGATATTGCTAGGATGTGTTAGGGAAATCCTATCCACGTGGATAGGATATTGCTAGGATGTGTTAGGGAAATCCTATACAAACGGGGTGGCTAACCACTTCTTCACGGTTGGGTGGTTCAGGAAGTCCGGATGATCGATGGCGTACTCTACGACCCAGGGGTCGTGGAACGGGAGTGCCTTCTCCACCTTTTCGGCCGTGGCCACGTAGTTCGGAAGATCGTATCTGCACTCGTCCTTAGGATATTCATGGAACAATGCTAGGTAGACCTCTCTCTCCTTTGGAACACATTGAGTGAATGTTTTTCCGAATTCAAGGAGTGGAGTAGGGGGGTTCTGCATTACTTCGTAAAAAACAGGTACTGTTTTCGCACCAATAATCTTCCTTAATTTAAACCATTTTGGATCATACCTCGGAATGAAGTAGTAATCCCTCGCCATACTCATGGCGTATTGATGCATATTCCTCCTGTGCAGGATGATGAGCTGCGGGTCGTAACCGATGGTTTTGGCCCCCATGAGGATCTCATGGGTTATCCCCGTATATCTGAGGTTAGAACGGTGAAGTACGATCTTATAACCAACCCACCTATAGTCATCCACGAAGTTCACGATCTTTGCCGCAATGGCGTCGAGACCGAGCATGGCGTCCCTCTTGACCCTGGCCACGTCCTGTAATTCCTCGTCCGTGTCGATCCGGAGTGCATAGGGGGACTTAATCATGGAGAGGCACAGGTTCCTGGCCTGGGGGAAACTGGTGGTCACGGGGACTACGTGAATCGGGAAGTGTTTCTCCAGGAACTCGTTGGTGTACCCCGTCTGGGAAAGGACGCAGACTTCAACCACCCCAAGGGTCACGAGTTGACCAGAGGAAAGCATCTTAAAGGAAGATGGGTGAGTAAGTTTAAAAAGTTTCCTCCCTGCCCCCCCGAAAAAGTTAAAAAGACCACTCCCTGAGGAAAACACATGGACGCACTGAAAAAAGAAGAGGATGTAGTGACCTTCCTTTATAGGGTGATCTTGAAAAGGGATCCAGATCCGGAGGGTCTCGCTAGGTATGCAGAGGGATTGAGGAAGAACGAGTTCACTGTAATGGAGTTGGCACGTATTCTATACCTCTCGGAGGAGAATGCGAAGAAGAGGGAGCTGTTCAGACAGGCCAGTTCATTGGCCCTGGCAGACTTCCTCAACCAAATCAAAGGTAGTGTGGTGTATTCCGAGATACGGAGGGCGGTGGAGGATAAATTGTTTCAACAGGATCTCTACGACCTCAATTCCCTCGATATAAAGATAGAGGATAATGGGTCTAAGAAGCTCATAGTGACTAACACACCGGTAGCTGTACCTCCTAACAGTGTAGTTTACACCACGTCTAAGGAGGTGGCTGCTGTGATGCCCAATACGATCCCCACAATTGAGGGGGAGTATGAGAGCTGCTACGTCCTAACGCCGGAACAGTTCGATGCGCTCGGCATCTTAATAAGGAAGTTGGACCGGGTGTGCCAGAAGATCTTCGTGACTACACTGACCTCATATTGCAAGCTGCGCAGCAACAAGGTTTCCAGATTTTCCGGGGAGTTTAGATGAGGAGGATCACACAACACGTCTACCAGGGTGGATTTCAGGATGCGTTATCGTTCAATGGGAAGTTGCTGACGGCTCCCCGCCCTAAAGGGTGAGGGTTCTACGCCCACTGAGGTGTCCCTCACATTTCAAGCACCCCTCACGGGCGTGGCATCACAGTTCAGTGCCCACCGTCAGCTGGGGGCAGTGCATGGCTCATCGTCTGTTAGACTCGCCATGCACCAACGTACACCCGTATATACCAAAATATTTTTAAATGTTTTGCTTATGAATTAGAATCATGAAATGCCAGAGATGTGGGTTCAGAGAAGATAGGGATAACATACCGTTATACTGGGTAACAGACTCCCCGCTGGCGAGGCTTCATAAGGCATGGTGACTCTGATCGCTTTAACCCTCCTAGCCATTAATGAAATTTTGATAAAGAGGTATTTAAATATAAGGGGGGTATCCATCCCCGCCAGCGAGGCTTTCCGCCCCCTTTAAACCCTTTCTTTGTAAAAATATTGGGTCAAATTTTTAAGTGAAATCTTTTAGTTAGAAATATGGTGTTAAGGAAAGTTGACGAAAACGTTTACCAATCCGATTTTGGATATGCGTCTTCTAATTATCAAAATTTCGATGTTATAATTTCTGTTGCAATTGAACATAATTATCCATGGAATACACTTTACATACCACAGCTGGACGCCGTTCCGATAGATTTCTGGAATTTCTTAAGAGTTGTCTCTCTTATCCACGTCTCAACTGCTTATAATAAGAAAGTATTGATTTATTGTAATGTAGGCATTTCACGTTCAGTTACTTATTCCCTAGCATATCTCATTTCAAAAGGATTTGATTTAGAGAATGCTAAAAAAACGATGGGGGTTAATTATCTTATTTATACAGATATGGAAAAAAGTCTACGTCTATTCGAAAGTAGAATGAAGGACAAGTTTTTCAATAAACTATTCAGATACGCATTAATTCAGATGGAAGCACTGCAGAATGATTCACCAGTTCCAGAGGACAGAGTACAAACTGTTAAAAAGTATGTGAGTAATGGTTCTAAGGTTCTTATTTTAGGTTGCACTTCTCCAGAATACGAGATCTTCAGTAAACTTTATGGTGTAGAGTGTATTCACTTAAATGCACTGGATAAAGTGGGAAAATTCATGATGTTTGAATATAACGACTACCCTGACAACACTTTTGATGCGGTCCTGGCATTTGATACTTTAGAACATATGTATGCTCCGTTTATTACAATAGGTGAAATTAGGAGAATATTAAAAAATGAGGGAATATTTTACCATTCTACACCAATAATTTCGGACTCTATGAAGATTCCATGGCATGTTTCGCTGTTTTCTGCTGATGTGTGGAAGTGGCTTTTTGACTGGTGGGACTTTAAGGTGTTAGAAGAAAAAGCAGACCTAGGTAGGATAACTCAGGTACTTCGTAAAGAAAAATACACAAAATTCGAGTCATACCACAAACTTATAGGTATTTTTTAACTTAGCCCCCGCACTTCTATAGAGTTGCAGCGGAACGCTTTTTACTCCCCAATAAAATAGAAAACAAAAAAAGTTAAATTCCCGTCGATACGTATCCGGGGCGTTTTTCAGTTTTTGTCGCTTCTTCTTCTGCTAATCTTTTGTATTTTTCAGCTAATCTTTTGTGGTACCACATCGCTAACTTCGCTTCCGCTTCTGCGGTCCTACGGGGATCTTCTGCGTAGCTCTGTAAATTATTGAAGTACTTAGAGATCCACTGATCCCGCACTGTCGGGTTCGCCTGAGCTTCTTTCACCCTGTCCTGTAGGCGTTGTATTGTTTTTTTCGCTGTAGCTTCAGCCCCTTCCTTCGATAACGAATGACGTCGCCGCGCCATATTCTCTAAAATTTAGAGTGAGATGAAGGTTAATAAAACAACGCAGTCCAGGTGAGCTACCCCGCCCTGAAGGGCGAGGCTTTCCGCCCCCTTGAACCCCCATTCTTTGTAAGGGGGTTATCCATCCTTACGGAGGGGGACTTCCGATCCCTTAACCCCCACAAATTTAAACACCAACACCATCATAAGTTATGGCTGCGCACTATATTGTAGAGCGAGTGAAGGATTGGTATAGGACGGAACGAGATGAGATGTTTGAGCGCCATTTACTGTTGAACAATGATAACATTATTGCGGTAAGATTGTATGAAAACTCTTATAAACAAAACCCGACCATGAGCGAAAAAGTAATAGGATTTGTGTATGCATACAACTCTGTTGAAATAGTCCAATTTGAATTCCCAACGTTCTATCTTCACATATATTTACCGATACCTTACCTTTACAAGATAGGTTATATAATCGAAGATGAATGGTTAGGTCCTGTGCCACTCCCCAACATGACGTATTTCATTGCGGCAACCCAATTCACCGATAGGCTGGCCGTAGAACTCGTTGACCTGAACGTTGCAGCCAACAACCTCAATCTCCGTAGGATAGTAGTGTCAGTGTTAGGTCCTACGCTACTTAGGACAAAAACCGTAATAACTTACGATGAGCTAGATAACATAAGGAGACGGATGCGTAACCAAGAACTTTTTGGTGGTCGATCTTTGATCGACGCTTGGACGATATTATATGAATTTTTCAATAAGAATAAACGTGGATTGGTTAATGATGTGGTAAAGATATCGCAAGATTATCAACGGGTGTTCAGACCCTACCGTGCAGTATACAACACAAAAACGTGGAAACCAGTGCTGAGCTAATTGACGTAGGTTAGCCGAAAAGTTTAAATATCCCTTTTTCCATTTTTCCCTTAGGCATGAGTCTACTCATAATCATACTTCAAATCATAAAATATATTGCTTTTAGTGTGGGGTTCGTCGATGATTTCTTTATAGGAATAGGTATTAGTGTGGGGGTCATCGCTGGTTTCTTTATAGGAATAGGTATTTTTGCTGGATTACATCTGTTTTACATGACGCTTAGGACTTTACGGTTTAGATTTAAATATATTAAAAAACTTAAAGAATGTAAAAGAGATCCTAGTTGTAGTATGTCAGAAACATTTGATTGGTGCAGGAGTGTTGCTGCCTGGAAGTGGGATGATGCGTATGTTGAGGATCGTATTTGCAAACCGTATTTTAGGAAATATGCGAAATGGAATGTTTGACAAACGACAAGCCTCGCCAGCGGGGAGGAGGTCAGTCCACATAAAGTTTAAAAAGCCCCCCACTCCTTAACTAATTGTGCTGAATTACTGTATTCTGGCGGAGGCTAGGTTCCTGAAATATGTGCAACTACAAATAGAGAGGGCATCACCATACGTAGATCGCTTCATCGTGGTTGAAGATGGGACGTTGGGCAATGTGGACTTTCACAGGGACAACGTAGTACTCCTCTCCCGAAAGTGGGACAACAACCATGCGGCCCAGAGGAATGTATACATTGACTATATCAAAAAGACGGACCCCGAGGGGTGGTGTCTGGTAATGGATGATGATGAATTCCCCTCGTTATCCCTCTTATCCAAGTTAAGGGAGTTGACCACAACGGGCAGGGATGGGTATTCGTTGCCGAGTTTCGACATCAGGATCCCCTCAGTTATTACCCCAGACCCGGTTGAGGTGTTCTTCTTCAATTCCAAACCCGAAGTCCTAGATGCGGGACCGGGTATTACACCTCCCCAAGACGTTCAGGACATTATGTCTAAGTTGGGTATTGCCCAATACTCCTACAGGGAACAGACTGATTTCCGTAAACTTAACTTCTTTCAGGTCCACTCATCCACTAAGTACACTGGTTATGTACATGAGGCGTTAGAGGGGCAACTCAACACTGTCCCCCTAGATTTACCGTATTACCACATCAAGACCATGATGGAGGTACATGAGAGCGGGGCTAGGAATTATGTGGAGGGAGGAAGTGGGGTGAATTTGTTGGACAAGAATCCCCATTGGGTCGAATTGAAGGGTTTGGTGGATGTGGACTGGCATAAGTTCAGAGAGCAGTACTCCACGTTGTTCCTGTTGTGGTTATGGGATCACGTGGGAGATACGGGGAATCAGTGGAGTTCAGAGACTGTAGACCTCTATTATCACCTGAAGAGGGGATATATCGTGCCGTTTCCCTACTCTGGACCGGTGCATAAATTGGAAATTCCCAACAAGTGGGAGATAGAGGAATTATATCACGCTATTCTGAACAGAGATCCAGATCCGGAGGGCCTCAAGAACTGGGCAGAGCAATGGTATATCCTGCCCTGGGACGAACTCATGAAGCGGTTCATGGATTCGGACGAATATAAAACGATGGTGAAATTAGGGATTTTCAAAACTGCGGTGTAAAAGAATTTCGAGTATTTTATTTACGTTATTCACGTCAACATTTATCCTTACTGCTGATCTACATATCCCCGACAGTAGCTCGTAAAACAATTTAACGCTAGACGCTGCGTTTGTTTCTACTATCAGTGGTACTTTGCACAATTTTTCCCAATCTTTATATGGAGGGATTACTAAAACACCGCCAAACTCCAAAAATTTATCGTTATAGACATAATGTAAATTAGCCAGCGTGCCTTGTGGGTAAACGCTTATTTTGGTTAATGAGAAGCCTCTTAGGTATTCCTCATTTCTCGAATGTTTGCTCAGTTCCTTTATCAAACTAGATTCTAGTAAACTTTCCAATTTACTTTTAATTTCATATTTCAAATAGTCTTGTTTTAGTTCAGAACCTTCGACTATAAGCTGTTTACCATCATAAATAACTGTAATAGTTTTAGAGATTCTAGATATTACTATCGTAGTTTCAAAGTTAAGTATTTTTTTATTAGTTTTCTCGACTTTAAATTTAGCTAGCTCCTGTCTAACCATGCAGTCCCACCTTCTTCAAAAACGGGATAATTTTGCCTTTAAATACGCCTTCGATTTTATTGCGTATATTTCTTATATCGTCAAGCCCAAGTTCTGTATTCATTGTAAAAGTTTTACTCGCACGCTCTATTGCAAATATATATTTATCATTAACTTTTATGGATAAAGGTAAATATGATTCGTCTTCAATAACTATATCTGTATTATCGTTAAATAATTGACAAATCTCGTCAAAATATTCGAATAATTTTGGTTCGATTATTTGATAATTGGCACCACTTGACAATGCCTTCGCACGCTGGGCACTGCCTGACAATGCTTTCGCGGGCACATCATTGATATACAAGTATCCCTCTTGAGGATATTTTGCTAAGTATAAATCATATGTTGGTACTCCATTAACATAGATAGGCTCTTTTACCTTGGTCTCTATAAAAAACGACTGTATAAATTTTTTAGAACACTGAATTGTGATCATTATATGCCACAATACTTTGAAACGTTTTAGAATTTAAAAACCTTTGCAAAACATATGCGGGTCAGTCTAGGAGAAGCTATTGAAAGATGCTGGATATTACATTACTATATATAATAAAGGAATATCAAGAGGGTAGTTGAAAAAGGGGTATTTAAAACTTTGCAAAGGGGGCTATCCATCCCCGCCAGCGAGGTTTTTAACCCCCTCAACCCCCAAAAAGTTTAAATACATCTTTTTCAGATATTCGATCATGACATTCAACGAGTCAGGACTTAATGAGGTACCACCAGCTGTATCTATTCCTAGAGATGCACCGATAGGGATCTATTTGCCTTATGAGGTAGTATACTGTGACGGGACTTCAGCAACTCTTCCAAAAGATTATGTATTAAAAGAGGGTAACTTGAGATTGTTTGTACCTAAAACCGAGGAAGTTGTCAACGCTATGAAAGCCTTTGGTTTCCATGAGGACGGCGAGACTCTTGTAATGAATTTCTTTTATGATATTTGGGATCTGCGTGTTAAAATATATGATGATGGGTTTATTGATGGACGCCTCGAAGTTTCGCAAAAGTATAGGAAACACTTGTATAACTACGCTGTCCCCTCAATCTATGAGGTGTTTGAATTTTACAGAACTGTGTTCAATAATTTATACATATTTGATAACGTCGCTAGTAAGTGGATCAAGGAAGTGAGGGCACAGTATTTAGTAACGTTAAATGCCCCTAGTTACACATCGTCACCGATAATGGTTATTGCCGGGCCTTTAAGCGTAATCGGAATTATAGCTTATCCTCTCTCACGATTAATGTGTCCGTGAAATTCCGACCCCAGCGTTAAATTTTTAAATGTGAAGCTGCCACTCCTTTTGTGGCGCCGTTTACACCCCCGTTCAAGTCTAAGGCGATAGTCACTATTTTTCAAGAGTTAGCCACCGGCCCCAAATTAGCTAGGGACATTGCGTCCGTCCTGAAAGTCCAGAGTAAGAACGTCTTCCCGCGGCTTAAGAGGTATATCCAACGCGGCTGGGTTACGGTCAGGAAGCTGAACAGCCTCAATGTGTATTCCTTGTCTCCCAAGTACCAAGAGCTCTTGGGGCTCTCCGATTTCGATTCAGTGAAACGAAGGGCGCAGGAGTTGTTAGGGAGGGAGTTGGACGGGGAGGAAGAGTTGGTGCTCATGTTCCTCTTTGAGAGAAAGGGGTATGTTGAGAACTGGCCCAATGAAACTGTCGCGGAGCAGATCTACCATGGGTTGGGGAGGAAAGTCGGCCTCACCCGCATACAGGAGATCCTAGCTGAGTTCACGATGAGAAGGATAGTCTTTGCCTTCAGACACAAGAGAGGGGCGATCTTGAAGATCAGACTGGATAAGGGTTTATCACACTGAACCCACTCACCCCCCATAACTTTTTATGGAAAATTTTTCTCATTGTCCAATTATTTATTGGAATGACCTTCCGCACAAACTGTTTCTGAAATTATTGAGTTGGACTGTAATGAATTAACTGAAATCTTATGGAGTGAGAGTGAAACAAAATAGGCCGGGGGATCTACTAGTGAGACTACTACTGCGGCGGGAAGACGGGGCAAAAGCCTACCTAATTCTAAGAGTGAATTAGTCTCAGAGTCGTGAAAATTAGCCGTGGCAAAAGCCCGGGCAAATGCCGTGGCGAGAAGACGGGGCGGGCAAAAGGGGGGCAAATGCCGTGGCGAGAAGACGGGGCGGGCAAAAGGGGGGCAAACGGGGGGAAAAGTTGTGGGGGCGGCGGTTAGTAGTAGTAGTTGCTAAATCCACTTCATCACTTCATCATCACATCACGACTAGTTTCCACGTTTTCGTATCGTATACTGCACGGTAGGGTCTGAACACCCGTTCATAATCTAGTGATATCTTCAAGACCTCCTTGGCTAGGTCACGTTCATCATCGTCGAAATAGTCGTATAATACATGGTAAGCATCATACCACGTGTAGCCAGCGAATAGTTTTTGGGTGAACATTTGTTCTTCTATTTTATCCCTCTCTTCATAAGTTACCACATTCACCTCTTCTATTTCATCCCTCTCACCTACATTTTTCCTAAGTAATTTAGGACCTAACACTGACACTACTATCTTAGGGAGATTGAGGTTGTTGGCCGTGATGTCTAGGTCAACTATTTCTATGGTGAACCTACCTGAGTATTCGTATGCCATGATGAAATACTTCAGGTTGGGGAGAGGGGCAGGACCATACCATTTAGATTGGTAGACATAACCTATCTTGTAGAGGTAAAGTAATGGAAAATCGGACCCAGCAATAAACATTGGGAACCGAAATATGCATAAATAAAGTGCGTCATTCTTATACACATATCCTATTACTTGCTTGCTTATAGATGGGTTCTGTCCATAAATGAGTTCATATGAACCGTAGTATGAGATGATTGTGTTATTATTTAATAAAAAATTAATAGTTGACTCAACTTGTCCCTTCCTATACCATTCTTTCACCACCTCTACGATACGATATTCATCCACAACTCATGATGCCGGGTTAAGGTATATAAACATGAATTAGACCAGGACTGGTTCCCATGTTTTACCCGTTATCAGCCTCATTCAGAAACGTTTTTATACCAGTTGTATGTATCTATAGTTATGTCCACACAAAATGAAATCGTGAACTTGGAAGAATATTGTAGAATGTTACAACTTAAGTACAACGAGGCTGATTGTTGTGAGTCATGTGGCCAGGCAACTATATTAAAACGTACCCCTTTCTTTTCAAGGGAATATTTAGCAAAGGAGATAACATACGACGTTTCGTTTAGCGTGGGAAATATATCGTTAGGTATATATCCTTTTGATTATCCAATATCCTGGGAGCTTCAGAGAGAAAACGCATTAAAAATGGCTATAGTTCTTGCGTCAAAAGTCTACAACACGCTAGCTAACCGCTTCGAATTCCTAAGATTAGAGCCACATGAAATATTTATAAATTGGGGCAAAATTTATATGGAATCTATTCGTCCTAGTAAAGGTTTTGGCGCTAAGGTAGTCTTTGGAGAAAAAGGAATTTATGAGATAACATGTGAAAGAGACCAGGGCGATTGTCCATATATTTCTATATGTAAGAAAAAAATATTTTATAGTCAAGACAAAATAATTTGTAATGAAAACACTATAGAGACGACCGATGCTATATATAGAGACATTTACGCAGAAATAATGAAATTTGATGTTCCAGCACCTACAGTATATAGGTGGATAATTGATAATATTAATATAATATCACAAGAGTTAGGAATTACTTTAAAAATTCTAAATCCAAGCCATTCTCCAGAACTGATAAATCAAATGACAAACCTCGCCCATTAGGGCGGGGAGGAAGTCAGCTTCCAAATTTTTCCCTCTTAATCCATTTCCCAATTCTTTCTTAGCTTTCCTTATTATTATTTTTCCCCATCCCTTATTATTATTCATTCTTAACTTTCCTTTCTATCTCCATTCTCTATTTCTTTCTATTTTTTCTTTCTTTATTATCCCTTCTTTCTTATCTTTCTTATCCTCTCCTTCTTTCTTATCTTTCTTTTCCTTTCTTTCTTTTCTATCTTTTCTTTCGTCTTTTTG
>Ga0080006_1157027_pt1 | contig 10577 bp, 6 predicted proteins | sample RS3BMetagenome_FD_69209 | JGI IMG/M metagenome (GOLD analysis project Ga0080006, IMG submission 69209) | Ferric oxide microbial mat and aquatic microbial communities from Rainbow Spring, Yellowstone National Park, USA - RS3B (SPADES... ... | reverse complement strand
AGCTGATCCTTGCGGGCGACCAGCGTGGCCTTACCCGACTGCACGACGATCAGGTCATCAACACCGAGAGCGACCAGGAGCCCGCCGTCGTCGGAGACCAGGATCGAATTGTTCACCTCGCGAACCAGGACATCGCCTTGCAAGGCGTTTCCATGGTCGTCGACGGCGAGCAGACCAGCGAGGGCTCGCCAGTCTCCCACGTCGTTCCAATTGTAAGCGACCTCCAGCACGAACACTCGACTCGCCTTCTCCATCACCGCCTTGTCGATCGGCACTCGCTCCATGTTCGGGTATTCGTGGGCGATCACCGAGGCTTCCTGGGGCGTCCCGAGAGCGTTTCCAACCCTGGACAGCGCGGCGGCGAGACCCGGTCGGTGGGCTTCGATTTCCTTGAGGATCGTCGAGGCTTTCCAGATGAAGATTCCCGAATTCCAGGCGAAGGTCCCGGCGGCCAGGAACTTCTCGGCGGATTCTCGATCAGGCTTCTCGCGGAACTGGAGCACCTTGTAAACCCTGGTCCCTTCGCGGCCCGCCAGCCGCTCGCCTCGCTCGATATAGCCGTAACCGGTCTCGGCACGCGTGGGGGCGATGCCGAAGGTCACCAGAGCTCCCGGTTCTTCCTCAATCACAGAGACCGCCCCGCGGATGCTGTCGAGAAAGGTCTCGGCGGGCGCGATCACGTGATCGGCCGGCATGATGATCATGGTGGCGTCGGCGGAGCGCCGAACGACATGCCAGGCGGCCAGGCCGACGCACGGGGCGGTATCGCGCGGGCAGGGCTCGGCGACGATGTTCTCCGTTGGCAGTTCGGGAAGCTGCTCGCGGGTCGCTTCAGCCTGGTCGGCCCCGGTGATGATCAGGATCCGTTCGAACGGGACCAGAGGGGCGATCCGGTCGACGGTCTGCTGGATCATCGTGCGATCGCCGGCGAGCTTGAGAAGTTGCTTGGGGCGATCTCGGCGGCTTTTGGGCCAGAAGCGAGTCCCGCTCCCACCGGCCATGATGACGGCATAAAGCATCGGGGGCATCCTGCGTTGTCGTGAAGTCCTGGATCATGCGAGGTAGGTCGGCCGTTCGATGACCATCCCCGGCTCAACCTTGGATTTGAGCTCGGCGGCATCGAGGGCGAAGAGGGGACTGATCTCGATCGGAACGGCGACCGTGCCGTCGGCATGGCGAGGCACCTGTGCGCCGGCCTGTTCGAGCCAGTTTCCGAAAAGGTCGCTCATCCGTTGATGGACCGTGGCGGGAGAGTCCGGCCCTTTCGCGTTCTTGAGCGGCTCGAATTCGCCCGCGCGATCGGTCTCGACGATCGTCCAGCGCTCGGCTTGCGGCAGAGCGTCGAAGATGAATTGCTCGAACTTCACGCCGTTGGGCTCTTCGGGCTTCACCAGTCGACCGGAATCATCAATGAAGGGAACCTTCTTGATGGCGCGATGGAACGGCATCCGATGACCTTCCAGCAGCCGCTCGATGAACGACCGCTCGAAAAGGTGGATGGCGATGCTGCCCGCCCAAAGCTCAAGATGCCCTTCGGGAGCCCTTCGTGCCGCCAGCTCGGGGCTGAGGTCGGAATATTCGATCACCTGGGGGCGGCCGTCCGCCAGCACCACGACCCCCATTTTTTCCTCGGGAGTCAGCCGCTCGACAACCTTGAACGACATCTCGGCGTCGGCCTGCCGATGCAGGCCCAGGAACGCCGGATCGGCGATCTTGGCGAGCGGGTTGTCAACCTGGAAGTAATAGAGCGTCCGGATCCCTCGCTCCCGCATCTCGTCGAGGCAGCTCGGCGAATTTCCCGGCCCGGGCGCGGCGAGGGCCGCGAGGGTTCCACCGTGACCGTCGGGGCTGAGCGCCACCCGGTCGGGCTGGGCGAGCAAGACTCGACCCGTGGCGAGATCGACCGCGGGCATCTGCCCCTGGACGAAGAAGCGGACATGCTCGAGGCCGAAGCGATCGTTCTCGTCGAAGAAATCGACCGTGGCGCGATGATTTTCGGGGCTGGTCATGATGTAGAACGGTAAGGCCCGACCGTGCCTGCGACCGAGGGCGAGAATTTTCTCGGCGTGGATCTGAAACAGGCTGACCTTCGAGACCGGGCCGATCGGATAGGTCCCCTTGGGCCCTTCGAAGCCGAGCCTGGTCCCCGATCCGCCGGCGACGAGGATCACGCCAACCTCGCCGGCTTCGAGAATATCGCCGCCGATCTCCGCCGCGCGGCGCCAGGCCACCCGCTCGCCGTCGGTCTGAGGAAGCCGCTCCACTTCGATCGGCAAAACCTGCTGATGCGCCGGGGCCGCCTCGCCGGCCACCAGCTCCTTCACCAGCCGATCAAGTTGCGGGAAGTCGATCGACGCGAGGTCGGCCGCGAGGCGATCACGCCCTTCGGCGTCCAGGGTCTCCCACCACCTCAAGAGCTGCTTTTGATTGTGTTGATTTAAACGATCGATGATCGACGGGTCGAGCGCCATTCAGACCAACTCCGGATCGATACTTCTCAGCGGGACCGGCCACGGTTGCGCCGGATAGCGGCAGGTAATCTTAAACAATTTCGCCGCGAGGGGCCAGCGCGCGCGGGCCGAGCATCGAGACTCGGCGTGCTAGGTAGAGCCCAAAACGCCCGGATCGCGTCGCATGCGTCCCCTCAATCAGTCATTTAATCAGATCGGCGATCGGGCAGCCGATGGCCTCGGTCCGAGAGACGGCAACCGGCTTGCCGTCGAGGACCGCGTCGAGGGCCTCCTTGAGGTCGCGGTGCGCCGGTTCAGGCCGCTGGCGGCCGAGCTTGGTGAAGCGGTCGTCGATCCGACCCGAGTAGGCGAGTTGACCGTCCGACACCACCACGGCCACCTCGGGTGTATGCTTGGCGCCTGCGCGTCTGGTCAGAAGGTGTTCACGGTCGAGCAGAATCGGGAGGTCGAGCGAATATTCCTTGGCGTGCGCCGCCGCCTGTTTCGCGTTGGTGTCGGGATCGACTTCGACCAGGAAGAACTGCACCCCTTTGGTCGCGTACTCATGCGACAACCGGACGATCTCGGGGGAGAAGGCATTGGCCACCGGGCAATCGTCGGTGACGAAGACAAGGACGTTCGCCTTGGTTTTGCCACTCGGCGACAACGGCTTCCAGACCCGGCCGTCGAGGTCGGGCATGGCCACGACCGTCGACTTGGCCGAAGATGCCGCGGAGGGGGCCGCGCAACTGGCGCTCGGTGCCTTCGCGTCCCCTTCCTTTTCGGATCCATCCGGCTCGCCGCGGAACTGGAGACGCATGATCCGGAAACCTTCGCGAATCTCGTCCTTGGTGATCGCGTTGTCGTGGTTCATGTCGAGGCGGTTCAACAGGTTGTGGAACTGCTCGGGGAGTTCGTTGTCATCGACCTTGCCGTCATGGTTCTTATCGAGAAAATCGAACCGCGACAGGATCAGGTCGGGATTGAGCATCGCCAGGCGATCGGCGGGGCTTCCGCCGCCACCCGCGGCCCCTTTGCGCTGGCCGAGCAAGCCGCCGAGTCCTTTTCTCTGACCGGCGGGCGGTCGATTGGCTCCTCCGACCGAATTTCGAGTTCCCCCGGCGAACCCATCCCCTTTGACGAAGATCGAAGGCCCTCGGTAGTTGTCGATATCCGACTCATTGACCGCGACGAAGGTGAAGGTGACCGAGCCCATCTCGTCGGTCGAGCCTTCGCCCCAGGCGACATCCACCGGCGGGCTCGACGGGTTGCGCGGATTGTCGGCGGAATTGTCGTAAGTCAGGACGGCCTTGACCTTCGTTCCCTTCGGGAGACGTACCGGCTCGGCGTAGTTGTAGCGCCCTTGCCAGTTGAAATCCCAGTCGTCGATGGCGAAAAGCTTTTCCTGTTGACCCGAGGGGAGGGTGGCCGTGGCCTTCATGGTCGTGCAGAGATAGTGGGCATGGCCGCCGACATTCACCAGCTCAATGTCGAACGGAACCTCCCACACGCCGTTGATCGTGAAATGGGCATCCCCCGCCTTGATCCCCTCCGATTTCAGCTTGGTCCCAAGTCCAAACGCCAACGGGGCCTGCGTGCCCAGGATTCGCTTCTCGGGCTTCTTCTTGGCGAAGTAAATCCCGAACGTGGTCTGCTCGCGCTGCGCCTTGCCGGAGGGATGGAAGTGGATCTGCACGACGAAGTCCGACTCCTTGCTCAGGGGATAGGCGAGGCCCATCGGCAGGATGCGCGGGGTCGCCCCGACGGCCCAGCCGCCGAGCGAACCGGTGCGCGGAAAACCCATGCCGCGGAAGCCCGGCTTGGGATCTTCCTTGTCCAGGGCCAGGGCCTGCCCGGTGCTATCAATGAAGTAGAGCGCGTGATGCACGACCGATCTTGCCGAGGGTTTGATATCCACGGCGGTGACCCACTTGTCCTCCGTCAGGTGGAGCGGCAACGCAAACGCTCGGTAGATGTCGGGTCCGTCTGCCGGAATATCAAACGACTCGGGGAGCTTGACGATCAGGTCGGGCTCGCCGAGCGTCCAGCCCCCTTCGGGAAACTTGGGCAGCGGCGGAAGCTTCTCTTTCGGCCCTTCTTCCATCCCCGAATCGACCCACTGCGAGATCAAGGCGATCTGCTCGTCGGTCAGGCGTCGCTCGTCACTGAAATGCCCCCAGCCCTTCGCCGGAGGCCAGGGCGGCATGTAGTGCGAATCGGTGACGCTCTGAATCAAACTACCACGCTTCTTGACGTCGTGATAATCCAGCAGATTGAACGGAGTCCCTTCCCCGGGCCGATGGCACGACGAGCAATTCGCGAAGATCACCGACGCGATGTGCTCAGTGAAGGTAATCTTCTTCGCCGGGACGGTGGGCTCCGCCGCCATCACAACGGGACAAACGACCAGCGGAACAAGCAGACTTGCCAGCCCGGCGAACCGTCGGCTCGGGGAAACGCTCATCGGACGAGGCTCCGAGGGAAAAATTTCAACTCTCCACCAGCTGTATTATAGAACCCCGAGCACCGACCGTTTGATTCAAGAAAATACGTAAGAGGCCACGCTTTCTGAGTCGAGAGAAGCCTCGGTTCAGAAGTCGAGCACCAAACCATCATAGGCCATGTGGACTCCGGCTGGGAGAATCGCTTGGGTCTCCTCATGTCCGAGGAAATGCGAAATGTGGGTAAAATAGGTTTGCCGAGGCCGGACTCGCTCGACCACCTGGAGCGCCTCATCCACGCAGAAATGGGTCGGATGCGGCTCCGGCCTGAGTGCATCCAGAATGAGCGTGTCGAGCCCCTCCAGCAACGGCCAGCTCGAATCCGGAATATGATTCACATCCGTGCAGTAAGCCAGATTGCCGATCCGGAAGCCAAGCACCGAGAACCGGCCATGATCGAGCCGGATCGGCATGATTTTCTGGCCCAGGGTTTCGAACTCGATGCCCGGACCGACCCGGACGAAATCGACCTGAGGCACGAACCCGGGGGGCCAATTCTTGACGTGCTCCGCGAACGCGTACGAAAAAGCGCGGCGGATGCAATCCTCGGTCTGCTGCTCGCAGAAAACCGGCACGGGACCGCCGATCATCTTGGGAAAGAGCCGGGCGTCATCGAGGCCGAAGAGATGGTCGGCGTGGTGATGCGTGAACGCGATCGCGTGGATGTGGCGAATCTTCTCGCGGAGGAGCTGAATTCTCATCTCCGGGGTTGTGTCGATCAACAAATTGCCGGCAGGGAATTGCAGCAAGACACTCGGCCGAGTGCGGTTGTCGCGCGGGTCGGTCGAGCCGCAGACCGAGCAATCGCAGCCGATCATCGGCACCCCCGACGAGGTTCCCGTCCCCAGGAAAATCAACCGCCGAGGCCATTGCTCCCTCGATTCAAGACTCGCTGCCGATTCCACCAAGGTCCACAACCCTCCCGGTTGAATCGATCAAAACATTCCCCGCCGGCGACCTCCCACGCGAGACGACTCATTCTAGGCCAATCGTCAAAACGATGCACCCGTCAAGCTCGAAAACCTCTCCCCCTTGACGTCCTAGGCAATTTGCCTTAGTCTTTGGTTAGGCGAATTGCCTAGGGAGGTTGAAAAGCTGATGTCGAAGCCCGTCGAGGATGTGACCGAGACCGAGCTGGAGATGCTCCGCGTCGTGTGGGACCGAGGCGAGGCGACCCGCCGCCAGGTGGTGGATGTCCTCTATCCAAAGGGGGGGGACGCCCATTACGCGACCGTCCAGAAGCTGATGGAGCGGCTGGAGCGAAAGGGGTTCGTCCGGCACGAAAGGCGCGACAATGTCCTGGTCTATTCGGCGACGGTCGATCGCGACGCCTTCATCCGCCGCCGGCTCCAGACCCTGGCCGACAAGCTCTGCGGCGGCGCGCTCGGCCCCCTGGTGATGAACCTGATTCGAGCGCAACCCCTCGAACCGAGCGAGGTCGAGGAGCTTTACGCGATGCTCGGTAGACCCAAGCCCACGAAGAAATCCCAATCTCGCAAGGATTGAATCGCGCCTTGACCGCATCGAACAGGAGCGGGGGCCATGAATTACCTCCTTCTCGCCGGTCTGAACAACGCCGCCTGGGCCGCCGCGTTGGCGGTTGTGGTGGCGATCATCGCGCGTTTCGTTCATCGTCGGCCTGCAATGGTTCATGCGCTCTGGCTCCTGGTTTTATTGAAGCTGGTGACGCCGTCACTCATCACGATTGAGACGGGGCGATGGATTACGGGCCCGCGAACGGGCGAGGATGCTCCACAACGCAACGGCGGAGATCGAATTAATCCCTCATCCGCCCTGGCGGGCACCTTCTCCCGGGGGGAGAAGGTCGAAGAAATGCACCTCTCCCCTCGGGAGAGGTCGGCCGCCCTGCGGCCGGGTGAGGGTGCACAACGCAACGGCGCACCAGCGAGAAAGCTTCCCGCCGAAACCGAGTGGCCCTGGCAACCGATTGTCGCCACCCTTTGGCTCCTGGGTTCGATCGTCTGGGCATCGGCGCTGGTCCTCGGCATGGTCCGATTCCGGAGATTGCTTCGATCCGCGGAGCCCGCTTCGGACGAGCTTCGGCGGAAGGTCGAATCGATCGCGAAGACCCTCGAGCTCCGATGGATCCCGACCACCGTCATCGTCCCGGCCTGTATCCCGCCGATGCTCTGGGCGCTCGTCGGCCGACCGACATTGATCCTGCCGCAAGCGCTCTGGGAACGCCTGGATGATGACGAGCGCGACGCGATCCTGGCTCATGAGCTGGCCCATCTGAAGCGGCGCGACGAGTGGGCGAGACGGCTCGAAGCGGTCGCCCTGGGGCTCTACTGGTGGAACCCCGTGGCCTGGTGGGCGAGACGCGAGGTCGAACGCGCCGAGGAACAGTGCTGCGATGCCTGGGTCCTCTGGGCCTTGCCGGGAGCCTCGGCGGCCTACGCACAGGCATTGGTTCGAACGGCCGATTTCCTTTCCGATTCCAAGTCTCGACATCCCTGGCCCGCCGGAGCGAGCGGCGCCGGGCACTTCCCTCCGCTCAAGAGGAGACTGAGCATGATCTTGAATGCTGAGCGTGTCGGTTCAATCCCCAAGCCCCATAAGGTTCCGCGAACGCTCGCGGCATTCGCGATGTTATGCCTGCTCGCGCTCCCCGCCTGGGCACTCAGCGAGCGTCAAAAGGCGGAACCGATAACAAGTGGCCAAATCGCAAGCGCGCTTCAATCCGTTCATCGCCAGGCCGCAGATGTCGTGGTGGATCCGAAGCCGGCCGAGAAACCTCCCGCCCTCGACGCCCCTCCGGAGATCGCCGACAAGGTCAAGTTCGTACAGGTTACTTCGGGAGAAACGCAGGACTACCAGTTTTTCAGAGGCAATCTTGAACCCGCCGACCCTATCGCGGTAATCGCACCTCAGGCCGCGAGCTACAGATCACTTGTCTCAACGGGTACCGTTGTTGCGAAGGACGTCCCGATTTTTGAATTTGGACAGGCCCGCCATGGAGACCTCAGCGAGGCCGAATCGGAGATCGATCGACTCAAGAAGGAGCTGACAAGGATCAAACAGATCGCCAAATCACCGACGAGCGATCCGGCCATCCAGATGTTGGCAAACGAACTCAAAGTGGCACTCGATCGGAAAGATTGGCTCGACCCGGCTCGGCTTCAAGAAATCAAGGCCCCGATTCGCGGCTCGATTCAACTGCTCGTGGACGCGGACGAAGCTCCGGCAGGAGCCGATGCGCGGATGTTGCTCGCGAATATCACTCCGATGGATTCTTTACGGGTTGCCTTCCACATCGATCAAACCACCTTCCTCAAGCTCAAGCGACAGAGACTGAAAACGGGTAGGCCGTCGGCCATCGACATCGGCTCTCCACTCGAGGCCACGATCGGGGGCAACTCGGACCGGAACGCGGGGCAGATCGTCTCAGTCGAATCAAAGTTCGACCCGAAGACTGGTACGCTCCGATGCCGCGCATCGATCCCGAACCCCGACGGACTTTTCATCCCGGGGATGTCGGCGACCGTCAAGATCGCCACCAGTGACCCTCATAAGGCGGTATTCATTCCGCATGGTGCCATTCGACAAAATTTTGGAGAACCGTTCGTCTGCTGGGTCTTGAATGAGCAGGGGATTGTCGAACAAAGGCAGATCGCGATCAAGGACGCATCTAAAAAACACCTCGAAGTAACGAGCGGATTGAAGGAAGGTGATTGGGTCGTCACGGGTGGGCAGGACAGACTCAAGCCAGGCCTGAAGGTGAAGCGGTAAATCGTAGACCCCCATCCGCCCTGCGGGCACCTTCGCCCCGAGTACGTGGAGAAGGCCGTTTGCCGAGGCTTGGATTTTATCAAAGGCAACCGACAACACCCCTCGCCCCGGTAATCCGGGGAGAGGGCCAGGGTGAGGGGTCTTCGATTTCCATCGAGTTCAAGACCCTGATCCGGCATGCCGCCGTCCTTTGAGTCAACGGCAAACGCCGACTCACCCTGCCCCAGTACGCCGGGGTCAGGGGCTTCAATTCGTTTGAACGTCTGGCCTCACCTTCTTGGCCTCGCGGTCGATCACTTCGCGGCGGTCTTTTTCTCTTCCAGCTCCTTGAGTAGTCCCTCGACCGCTTTTTCGAGTCCCTCGTTACGAACTTCCTTGTGGCGGATCACTCCTTCGGCGTCTAGGACGAAAATCGTCGGGAAATGCTGGATATTGAGCGTATCCATGAGCTTTCCCTCGGGCCCGCTCCACCAGTGGGTCCAGGGCATTTTCTCCCTGGCGAGGAAGTCGGTCAGCGTCTTCTTCTCCTCGTCGGCGCTCACGCTCACCAGGGCGAAGGGCTTGTCCTTGAACCGTTCGACCATCTCTCGCTCGTGGGGGATCATCGCGCGGCAAGGTCCGCACCAGGTCGCCCAGATGTCGATCACGACAACCTTTCCCTTCAGGTCGCTGAGTTTCACCGTTTTGCCTTCGAGATCTTCGCTCGTCAGCTCGGGCATCGGCCTGCCGATCGCGAGGTCCGCGACCAGGTCGGCGTATTTCTCGCGGAGAGTGTTCCTCAGAGCCTCGGCTTCCTTCCGGGCAGAATCGCCCCGGGCCATCAACTTGTCGATCTCCTTGCCCCGCGTCTTTTCGAGCCGTTTACGCAGCTCTTCGTTTTCCTTGAGCATCTTGGCCGTCTCGGCGATCTCCTCGCGGGCCTCGGCCAGCGACTGATAGGCCTTCGCCTGCAGTTCACGGTCGGGGTTCTTGGCGATGACGTCACGGACGAAGCCATCGCCCGTCTCGTCTCCGAAGCCGCCCACCATCGAGATCATCTTCTTGATGCCAGGCTTGGCCGCGTAGTGATCGCGAAGCAGTTTGATCGACCCGGCCCAGGTCCCCGCCTTGCCGTCGGGTCCGCCGGAGGTATTGAGCGCCATCCGGATCGCTTGAAATCCCGTTGGGCTCTCCGGATCCTTCTCCGCGAGCGCGAGGAAACGCTTCGAGTACGTACCGCCGGGATGCTCCTTCTTGAAGTCGAACGTAGCCTGCTCGCCCGACCTCTTGGCCGTTTCGTAAGCGTGGCGCAGCTCCATCGAGAATTTCCTGGTCGCCGATTCATAGTCCTTGACAAGGGCTTGCAATTCAGGCGAAACCGGGGCCTCTTTGTCCGGGGTTTTCTCCTGGGCAACGGCGGTTGACGCCAGGAACCCCAGGACCATCAGGCAGGGCGAGACTCGCCTCATCGAAATTCATCCTCCTTGGATTCGGATCGAAAACGCGCGGTTCGCGGATCGGATATTCGCGTTAACATACCACGAAACGCATCGTTTCGGGGAGACGAGCTTGCACTTGGCCAGGCGATATCAGGCCTCTATTCCCGCGCGGCCACGAACAATTGCAGACTGACGATCAGCCACTTTTCTCCCTCTTGTTTCCGTACCTGAACGAACGGATAAGACCCAGGCTTGCCGACCACCGGCTCGAAGGTTCCGTGAATGACGAGCAAGTCAGAGCCGACCCGCTTCGCGAACTCCACGGTGTTGCGCGACGTGATCGGACCTTTCTCATTCTTGTAGAGATCGGCATACAGTTCCTGAATCGCCGCCCGGCCTTCGCGAAGGTCGAATTTGTACTCGTTCGTGTTCTGGTCTTTCATGATGAGGTCGCCCCA